>MDTG01128281.1_pt1 | contig 103692 bp, 89 predicted proteins | sample 811421 | NCBI WGS metagenome assembly MDTG01 (sample SAMN05326645, study PRJNA326480) | marine metagenome | isolation source: seawater | place: Pacific Ocean: South East | collected 2011 | reverse complement strand
CGCCATGAATGTTCCTTACGAATTAATCTTTTTGTTTTAGCTAATAATTTTGTGGGGATACCTCAGTATCTGACCCCAATTTGGTAAGCGTCAGAACTTGTATAAGATAACAACGGATTTATGATGCACTTTTTCGATCCGCAGCGATCAAACCACAGGATTTTGCGATCAAAACATCCCTGCAACGCGAAAATAAAATTATAAACTAATACCTTTGTACTATATTAAATTGCCGATAAAACAGCATTAAAAAACTATTTTTATAAAAAAACCATTAAGTTAGGTTTTTTTCGTTCATTTATTAACAAACAGCTTGCGCTGGCCTGAAAAATCACCAAAATAGACGTCAGCCCCCAAGGCTAATTAAATCCTCAGGAGATGTAAAAATGAAACGTACACAACAAGGTTTTACCTTAATTGAATTAATGATCGTTGTAGCGATCATCGGTATTTTAGCTGCAGTAGCACTGCCAGCTTATCGTGAATATGTAGCCACCTCATACGGCGGCCAGGCTATGAAAGGAGCTTCCGCATACGTAACCAAAACTCAGGCCTGTGTGCAGACCGGTATTGGTTGTGCCACATTAGCAACCGAAATAACCAATGAAACCAAATTAACAAATGTTACACCTGCTGAAGCTACAGCTGTTACGTTGACTTGGACAAATGAAGGCTGCATATTAACTGCTGTTATGGGTGCTGATGGTGCCTTGGCCTATTCAACAACAGGGGTTGCTCCGAAAGCCACCACACAACAATGCCAAAAAGGTGCCGGTCTAACTGTAACAGCGCCGTAAGCTAACCTGAATGAATTTAGAAGCCAGCTCATTTAGCTGGCTTTTTTATTGGGTTTAATGCTAAAAACATATTTATACGACTATGCCCCCGCTAATACACTATAAACTTGAATAACCGCTAAATGCTGGCATAATCAAACCATTCACGAATATTTAATCCATCATCAGGATACCAACGCTGTATGGCGGTAAATGCAAACTCCACTTTATTAAAGCGCTTATTACAGCAAGGCATTATTGATAGCGATAAAGCCACTAAAGCCATTAGTGAAAAAAGCGGCAATTACCGAACCCTGCCGGAACTGTTAATCAATGAAAAATTAATTGGCTCAGCCCGGCTGGCAGAAATGGCTACCCAGGTGAGCCATGCGCTGAGTATTGACCTGGATTACTACGACCTGGTGTCGGTACCGGAAGACTTACGCAACGAAAAACTCATTCGTAAAAACGATATGCTGCCGCTGGCTAAGCGCGGCCGCAATATGTATTTAGCAGTCATTGACCCTACCAATATTGCAGCGATTGAAGACTTTGAATTTAACACCGGCCTCAATGCTGAAGTGGTGGTAGTTGAATTTGATAAGTTACAAAAGCTGATTGAAAAGTTATTTGATAGCAGCTTTAACCTGGCGGGCGATGCCGCCGACTGGGATTTAGGCTCACTCGGTATTGTTGAGGAAGAAGAGGACGAAGGAGTCAGCGCCGATAAAGAAGACCAACCAATTATTGCCTTTATTAATAAAATGCTGCTGGATGCCATTCGTAAGGGCGCTTCCGACTTACACTTTGAGCCCTATGAAAAACTGTACCGTATTCGCTTTCGGATTGACGGTATATTAAACGAAGTAGCCAACCCGCCGGTGGCGCTGGCCAGCAGGTTGTCGGCGCGGTTAAAGGTTATGTCCCGCCTCGATATTGCTGAAAAACGGGTACCACAGGATGGCCGTATTAAACTTAAACTCTCCGCTAAAAAATCTATCGATTTTCGGGTAAGCAGCTTGCCTACTCTTTGGGGCGAGAAAATTGTAATGCGGATACTTGATTCCGACAGCGCCATGCTGGGAATTGATGTTTTAGGCTATGAAGATATTCAGAAACAGCGCTATTTAGCCGCTTTAGCGCAGCCGCAGGGCATGATTTTAGTGACCGGCCCTACCGGTAGCGGAAAGACAGTATCACTTTATACCGGCCTGGCTATTCTTAATACCAGCGAGACTAATATTTCTACCGCCGAAGATCCGGTCGAGATTAACTTAACCGGCATTAACCAGGTCCAGGTAAACCCACGTGCCGGCTTAACCTTTGCCACGGCGCTTAAATCGTTTTTACGACAAGACCCGGATGTGGTGATGGTCGGTGAGGTCCGTGATTTAGAAACCGCCGAAATTGCCATTAAAGCGGCCCAGACAGGTCACTTAGTATTATCAACTCTGCACACCAACTCGGCCCCCGAAACCTTAACCCGACTGCTGAATATGGGCGTACCAGCCTACAACGTGGCCAGCTCGGTCAGTTTAATTATTGCGCAGAGGTTGGCCCGTCGGCTTTGCCCAAAATGCAAGGCACCGGAGCAATTACCAGAAGCGGAATTATTACGCCAGGGCTTTACCCAGGAGCAGCTGGGAAATATTACTATTTTTAAACCGGTCGGCTGTGAAAACTGCACTAATGGCTATAAAGGCCGGGTTGGTATTTATGAAGTGATGCCAATAAGCGGTAAAATGGCCGATATTATTATGGCTGACGGTAACTCGCTGGATATTGCCCAGCAGGCAGCAAAAGAAGGTATTAACAGCTTACGCCAGTCGGGCTTAATTAAGGCTGCAGCTGGAGTAACCAGTCTGGCGGAAGTAAACCGGGTTACCAAAGGCTAGCAGGCACCAGACATATGAAAAAAAATGATAATTAACAAAAAAGCAAAAATTGACAGTTAGCAATTACTATTAAATCCAGCGCCCTAGCGCAGCAACAGGACACACGACATGGCTCAGGCACAAAAATTTAAAATTAAAGAGCTGGAAATTTATCAATATAAAGGGGTAAACCGTCGCGGTAAAAAAGCCGATGGTGAACTGAAAGGCAATAGCATTGCCGAAGTCAAAGCGCTGTTACGCCAACAGGGTATCACCCCCTCGAAAGTTAAACGCAAGCCAAAATCACTCTTTGGCGGCGACAAGAAAATCACACCAGCTGATATTGCAGTGGTTACCCGGCAGATTGCTACGATGCTCGGTGCTGGTGTACCGCTGGTACAAAGTGTCGATTTAATTGCCAATGGTGCCGATAACAAAGGCCTTAGAGTACTAATGCAGAAAATATCGGTGAAAATTCAGTCTGGTCTGCCATTATCAGAGGTCCTGCGGGAGCACCCCAAATATTTTGATGAACTGTATTGCGACTTAGTAAAATCGGGTGAGCAGTCCGGCGCTCTGGATCGGATATTTGACCGCATAGCGATTTATAAAGAGAAAGCGGAAGCGCTTAAATCGAAAATTAAAAAAGCCATGTTTTATCCGGCTGCAGTATTAGTGATAGCAGGCATCGTTACCTCAATATTACTTATTTTTGTGGTGCCGCAATTCGCTGAGATTTTTGCCGGCTTTGGTGCCGAATTACCTGCCTTTACTTTGTTTGTACTGGGTATTTCCGAAATGATGCAGGCATACTGGTGGGTAGTATTATTTGGCATTATCGCTTTTGGTTATGTAGTAAAGAAAACTTATGCCAATAACCTAAAGTTTCGCACTATGGCCGATGGCTGGATTCTCAAAGCCCCGCTGATCGGTAATATTTTAAATAAGGCGGCGGTGGCCCGCTTTGCCCGCACCCTGTCTACTACTTTTGCTGCCGGTGTGCCATTAATAGAAGCTTTAGATTCGGCCGCCGGTGCCTCCGGCAATGAAGTGTACCGCAATGCCATTATGCATATCCGGGAAGAAGTGTCATCCGGTACCCAGATGTATTTAGCCATGAAACAAACCGACCAGTTTCCGGAAATGGTGATTCAAATGGTATCGATTGGTGAAGAATCCGGCGCACTGGATGGCATGCTGGATAAAGTGGCCAATATTTATGAGCAGGAAGTAGATGATGCGGTGGATGGCTTAACCGCACTGTTAGAACCGATGATAATGGCGGTATTAGGCGTGGTTATCGGCGGCTTAATTATTGCTATGTACTTACCTATATTCAAGATGGGTTCGATTATCTGATGAGTGAATTTGTAAGTTTGTTAAGCCAGCATAGCTGGCTTTTTATTGCGCTTGTAGCGGTTGTTAGTTTACTAATCGGCAGCTTTTTAAACGTACTGGTGTACCGGCTGCCTAAGATGATGGAGCGGGAGTGGCAGCAGGAATATCAGGCCTATTTTCAGGCTGATGCTGTTGTTAGCGCCACTGACAGTGGCAAAGCCGCGGGCGCTGCCAACAAAGTCAATGCCTCAGCTTTAGGTACGCCTGAGCGCTTTAACCTGGCAGTGCCGCGCTCGGCCTGCCCGAAGTGTCATACGCCGATTGCGGCACGCGATAATATACCTGTACTAAGCTTGTTACTATTAAAAGGCCGTTGCCGCCATTGCAAAGCGCCGATAAGCAGTCGTTACCCGGCGGTAGAAGCGCTAACGGCAGTAATGTCGGGCCTTGTAGCCTGGCAGTATGGCTTTGGTACGCTGGCCCTGGTGCTGATTTTTGTCACCTGGGGCTTAATAGCGCTCAGTTTTATTGATATTGACACTATGCTGTTGCCCGACAGCCTTACCCTGCCACTGTTATGGCTGGCCTTAGTATTTAGCTTAACTGATTCAGCCTTAGTTAACCCTGGCCAGGCCATTATTGGCGCCGCTGCAGGTTACCTGACGTTATGGCTGGTGTATTGGGGCTTTAAACTGCTAACCGGCAAGGAAGGCCTGGGCTATGGTGATTTTAAATTACTGGCGATATTTGGTGCCCTGCTCGGCTGGCAACAACTACCACTAATTATTTTATTATCATCTTTGGTGGGCGCGGTTATTGGCGCCAGCATGCTGGCGATTCAGGGCCGTGATAAGGCTACGCCTATTCCGTTTGGCCCCTATATTGCTGCCGCTGGCTTTATTGCCTTGTTATGGGGTGAGCAACTTACCAACGCCTACCTGAGTTATCTTGGTGCCTGATACTTTGGTTACCGATAAAGGCCGTTTTATTGTTGGTTTAACCGGCGGTATTGGCAGTGGTAAATCTACCGTTGCTAATTTATTTAAGCAGCTAGGCATACCCTCAGTAGATGCGGACATTGTAGCGCGCGAAGTGGTTGCCCCTGGCAGCCCGGTACTGGCAAAAATAGCCGCGCAGTTCGGGCCAGAGCTATTACTGGCCGATAACAGCTTAAACCGGGCATTATTACGCCAGCTTATTTTTAGCGATGCGTCAGCAAAAAAATGGCTCGATAACCTGATGCATCCGGCGATTCGGGCGGCAATGCTAAGCCAATTAGCGAATTTGCCGCCAGCGCCTTACGTGCTGTTAATTGCGCCGCTGCTGCTGGAAAACAAACTGCAGACTTTGGTAAACCGGGTGCTGGTAGTCGATATAACGGAACAAAACCAGCTGGCGCGCACTCTAAGCCGGGATGCAGTGAGTTCCGGTGCTAATGCTGAACAAGTGCAGGCCATTATTGCCAGTCAGATCAGCCGGCCCGAACGTTTGGCACTGGCTGATGATGTTATTGATAACAATACTGAAATTACAAACGCGGGTATTGAACACGACAGTAGCGCCGCGACGCTGCAGCAGCAGGTTAAGCTGTTACATCAACGCTATATAACACTGGCAGCAAAAGTTTAATAACAGGCCACAATTTACTATGACCGACAATATGACGGACAGTATGACCGATACAGCCGAGATTATTTACGAACACCCACTCAATGAGAAAATTCGTACTTATTTGCGTCTGGAGTTTTTATTTCAGCAGGTGCACAGTCAACTGGCTCTGGCCGATGAAAACCAGCAGCAAAGCTTTTTTACCAATCTGTTTGCCTTAATTGAGGTGATGGATCGCAACGACGTTCGGCCCGACTTAATTAAAGATATCGAGCGCTGTGAAAGCCAGCTGGTAATGTGGTCGCAACATCCTTCGGTGTCAGATTCGAAATTACAAACCATGCTGCAGGCAGCAGTACGCATGCAATCTGAGCTATTACGCAGTGGCAAATTGCTTGGTGCACTAAAAGACGACAACTTTTTAGCGCCGTTACGCCAGCGTTTCAGCATACCCGGCGGTTGCTGCTACTTTGATATGCCGCAACTGCAATACTGGTTTAGCTTGCCGCTGAGTGAGCGTCAGGCCCAAGCCGAAGACTGGCTTAACCAGGTTGCCCTGGCTGAGCAGGCTATTCGTTATGTACTAAGTTTTATCCGGGAGCGCAGCCATTATCAGAATGTGGTCGCCGAAAATGGTTTTTACCAGCAAAATGCCGAGCAATTTGAATTATTGCGAATTAAATACCCGGCTGGCGAAGGCACTTATCCTACCGTAAGCGGCAACAAATACCGCTATGCCATTCGCTTTATGCAGCTGGATGCCGACAGTGCCCGCAGCGCTGCCGCCAAATCACAGCAATTTCAACTGGCTTGTTGTTAGCACTGCATATAAACGTTTAGTCGAGTATGGCGTAAAAAGCAGACACCGATTCACCCACGCCGACACGCCGTAAACCCATCCATGGGGTCTCGTTTCCGCCCGTCCAGGGCTTCAACGGTCGGCTTAGGGTAAACCGATGTCGGCTTCAATACGTTCTGCTGAACTCCTACCTGCGCTACCAAAGCGAAGCTGTTATACTAAACGCCGGATTTAAAGTTTGAATCAGAGTTAAGCTATGCCAACTACCGTTAAATGTCCCACTTGCAGTACCGCCGTTGTCTGGGACGCCAGTTCCGCTTTCCGCCCTTTTTGTTCAGAGCGCTGCAAATTAATTGATTTAGGTGACTGGGCTGCGGAAAACCATCGCATCCCGGATAAAGCACCAATAGATGCTGATTTATCAGAGCAGTATCTGGAAGAACTGGAGCAGGAGTTTATCGCTCAGGATAATCAGTTTTTCAAGAATTAAGCTATTGCATTCTGATTTTATTTAACTTTACCTCGTCACAATTCTTTACATTTTGGTAATGGGTACAGGGTTTTAGCCTGATATATCAAAACGTTAGAGAGTGGCATGTTTTGTGCAAAATAGCGTTTATTGTACAAAAGTAGCGCTGTACGAAAGTGTCTTTGTACAAAACCGCCGTGGTACAAAAGCGTCTTGGTGCAAAAACGTCTTAGTACAAGAGTGCCTTTGTACATTGAACGTCGCTGTACAGAAATTGTGTTGAATAACTTTCAGGATGAAACCTATGAAATTTTTAAAGATAGCCTCAGCTATTGCATTGCTGGGTATGGCCGGAGCAAGCCAGGCCTTAATGATTATTACCGACGGTAATGTTGCTTTGGGTGTTGGTGATCTGGGCCAGCTTAATGTCGAAGGTGGTAATGCAGACGTGGCGGGCACCACAGGTGTTGGTTTGCGTTATATCAGTGAAGGCGTTGAGTATGAATCGACTTTCCATGGTTGTGAATGCGAAGGATGGGGCGTAGCAACTGGCGGTACTTCAGGCTATGCCAATAATGCCGTTGGCACGGCAGGCCTAAGCCTGGTGAGTTTTGACAGTACTGCCACTACTGCAACGTCTGTAACCAGCATGGGTGGCCTGCTGCAGATAACGCATGACTTTGCCCTGGCAACCGAAACCGACAACCTGTTCCGGGTGGCCGTAACCATCGAAAACATTAGCGGCGCCGATATTGCCAATTTGTTATATCGTCGCACCTTCGACTGGGATGCATCACCAACACCATTTGATGAGTTTGTCACTATAGGCGGTACAGCCGGTGCAAGTGCGGTGCTAGGTGCGAACGACAATGGTTTTTGTAGCTCTAACCCGTTAGAGAGCTGCTCACCTCAGCTGGGCAATAGCGGTGACTTTACCGCAGCTGGCCCGGATGATATTGGCTCTAACTTTGATTTTGATTTTGGAGCCTTACTGACTGGTGAGAGCTTCAGCTTTGAGATATTTTACGGTGGCGCTGCAAACCGCAATGCAGCGTTAAGCGCGTTAGCTAGCGTAGGTGCTGAAGTCTATTCATTCGGCTGGTCTGGTTCAGATGTTAATCAGGATGGCTTTGCTGATGATGACGGTGCCATCACCCCTACTTATATTTTTGGCTTTTCTGGTGTAGGTGGTACGGTAATTATCGATCCTGATGACCCGGTAGACGTGCCAGCACCTGCCAGCCTGCTGCTGTTTGCAACGGGTTTTCTGGCACTGTTTGCGCGTCGCAAGCGCTATGCTAAGCTGTAAGCATTGTTAATTGCATAAATTATAAAGCCTTGCTATTGCAAGGCTTTATGTTTTTAGCGGTATAAAATGTTTAACCGTAATACTCCCAGCTAATAAATGTTTAAAGGAATAAAACATGGCCACGTTAAAATTTCAGCGCCCACTGCTAAAAGGTAAGTTGCAGCTAGTAAAACTGGCAGGTTTAGCCCTGTTAAGCAGCGTGCTTAGCCAAACCGTTAGCGCTGATACCAGTAAAGCAACCGTTGAGGCATATGGAGACTGGCGCAGTGTTTGTAATGAACAATGCGTTATTGCCCAGGGCCTGCAGAACCCTGAAAACCCTGATATCATCTATTCCAGCCAGGTGGCTTATGTTACAGGCAGCAGTGATCCGGTGTTGCAGCTTAATTTACCACTGGGAATATATCTGCCACCGGGTGTGGCAATTGATATTGGTGATAATAAGCACAGAGCACCGGTTACCGTTTGCTTGCCACAAGGCTGTAAAGTGTTGCTGGTATTAAGCCCGCAAATTATTAAGCAACTGCAAGAGAATGCCGCCTATACGGTTAAGTTGTTTGTTACTGAACAAACACCGCGCCAGCTGAAGTTTTCGCTGCGGGGCTTTACTGAGGCACTGGCCAGTTTACCCACTAAGAATGATGATTAACGACTAAGGTCTACCAGCGCTGACGCCGCAGCACTAAACGTTAGCGTTGCGCTGTTGTAACCGCTCAACTATGGGTTGGTTGGCGGCTGGCAAGGTAATAGTGGTTAAATCGGCGATATTTACCCACTGTAGCGGCTGCCCCTCCATCCCCCTGGGTACGCCGCTAAATTCGGTCACTAACCAGATATCCAGAGTAACCTGCCGCTCCGGATAAGCATGCTGCAATACCATAAAAGGTTCGGCCTGGGTGACCGTAATGGCCAACTCTTCTTCAAGCTCACGGGCCAACGCTGCTGCAACGGTTTCACCCGCTTCAACCTTTCCGCCGGGAAACTCCCATTTGTCACCCTGATGTTGCTTGGCATTGCGCAGCGCCAACAATACCTGCTGCTGGTGCTGATGTTGCCGCTGCTCTTGTTGCTTAAAAATAACCCCTACCGCTACATGCAGCTGCGGTAGAGATTGTTGCTGGCTTTGACCACTGGTCATTGCACTTGCTGCCTTAACTAAGTTTGCCATGACACTGTTTGTATTTTTTGCCCGAGCCACACGGACACGGGTCGTTGCGGCCCACTTTGTCACCGTCACGTACTACTGGCGTTGGCATGGCGCCGCCGGGGGTAGCGCGTGCTTGTGAAACATCGGCCGGTACGTCAGTGCCCATCTGGCCTGCGTCTGCATGCTGATAATTGTGCGGTACGGCATCGGCCTTACGGCGTTGCTCTTCCACTGCCTCAACATCTTCTGCAGCTTTAACCTGTACCCGGCTTAATACACCAATGACGTCAACTTTCAGCTCATCCAGCATATTTGAGAACAGTTCAAACGCTTCGCGCTTGTATTCCTGTTTCGGATTTTTCTGGGCGTAGCCGCGCAGGTTAATACCCTGACGTAGATGATCCATCGCCGCCAGGTGCTCTTTCCAGTGGGTGTCCAGGCTTTGTAACATAATCGCTTTTTCAAATTGGCGCAGGACTTCTACCCCAACCATCTGCTCTTTATGTTTATACCCTTCACTAAATTCCTGCTGAATTTTATCGCGAAGTTTTTCTTCAAACAGCTTTTTATCATCGGACAGCCACTGGCTTACAGGTAAATCCAGTGCGAAGTCAGCTTTTAAACGCTGCTCCAGGCCAGGAATATCCCACATTTCGTCCAGTGACTGCGGCGGAATATACTGACTGACCACGGAATCGACCACGTCTTCGCGAATAGCGCTGACGGTCTCGCTGATGTCAGTAGCATCCAGTAGCTCGTTACGTTGCTCGTAAACCACTTTACGCTGATCATTGGCTACGTCGTCAAATTCTAATAATTGCTTACGGATATCGAAGTTGCGGGCTTCTACCTTGCGCTGAGCATTTTCAATAGCGCGGCTTACCCACGGGTGTTCAATAGCTTCACCTTTTTCCATACCCAGGCGGCGCATCATGCCAGCCATCCGATCAGAAGCGAAAATACGCATTAAGGTGTCGTCCAGCGACAGGTAAAAGCGTGATGAACCCGGGTCACCTTGCCGACCCGACCGGCCACGCAGCTGATTATCGATGCGGCGTGATTCGTGCCGCTCAGTACCTATAATGTGTAAACCACCCGAGGCAATAACCTCGTCGTGCCGCTGTTGCCAGTCGGTCGTGATCTTAGTCACTGAGTCGTCGGTTTTCTCGCTAAGTGCCGCCAGTTCAGATTGTAAACTACCACCCAGCACAATATCGGTCCCCCGACCTGCCATGTTAGTAGCAATAGTTACCGTACCCGGGCGGCCGGCATCAGCAATAATTTGCGCTTCATTTGCGTGGAACTTGGCGTTTAATACCTGATGCTTAATTTTAGCTTTATTCAGTAAACCAGACAGATACTCAGAACTCTCAATAGAGGCGGTACCCACCAACACCGGGCGCTTAGCGTCACGGGCTTTAATAATATCTTCGATAATGGCGTTATACTTATCTTCGGCGGTTAAATACACCAGATCGGACATATCGTTGCGTACCATAGGCCGGTTGGTAGGCACAACAATAGTTTCCAGACCGTAAATTTGCTGAAATTCAAACGCTTCAGTGTCGGCGGTACCGGTCATGCCGGCCAGTTTATTGTATAACCGGAAGTAGTTCTGGAATGTAATAGAGGCCAGGGTTTGGTTTTCGTTCTGAATTCGTACGCCTTCTTTAGCTTCCACGGCCTGGTGCAAGCCTTCTGACCAGCGCCGGCCTTCCATGGTGCGGCCGGTATGCTCGTCAACAATAACGATTTCACCGTCTTTGACCACGTAGTCAACGTCGCGCTTAAACAACTGGTGCGCACGTAGCGCCGCATATACATGGTGTAACAGAGTGATATTGGCAGCAGAGAATAAGGTATCGTCCTGCTCGATCATGCCGGCTTCACGCAGCATGTCTTCTACTTTTATCTGGCCTTGTTCAGTTAGGTAAACCTGACGGGCTTTTTCGTCCACGGTAAAATGGCCGTCACCATGGTTGCCTTCTTCGTCTTCTTTTTCCTGCTTTTCCAGCTGCGGAACCAGCGTATTAATTTTCTTATACAGCTCTGAGCTGTCTTCTGCCGGACCGGAGATAATAAGCGGCGTGCGCGCTTCATCAATTAATATTGAGTCAACTTCATCGATAATGGCAAACGCTAAGTCGCGCTGCACGCGGTCTTGCGGTGAAAACGCCATATTGTCGCGCAGGTAATCAAAACCAAATTCGTTGTTGGTACCATAGGTGATATCTGCCTGATACGCCTGCTGCTTAGCCTGATGCGCCAAACCTGGCACGTTTACACCTACAGTCAAACCTAAAAAGCTGAACAGCGGCTCGTTGGTTTCCGCATCCCGCCGCGCCAGGTAATCGTTCACGGTAATAACGTGCACGCTTTTGCCGCTTAATGCGTTTAAGTATGCTGGCAAGGTTGCGGTCAGGGTTTTACCCTCACCGGTACGCATTTCAGAAATACGCCCCTGGTGCAGCACAATACCGCCCAGCAACTGCACATCGAAATGGCGCATTTTAAACACACGGGTACTGGCTTCACGCACCGTGGCAAACGCTTCGGGCAGAATATCTTCTAAACTGGCACCTTGTTCGATCCGCTGTTTAAACTCGGCCGTTTTTTGCTTTAACGCCTCGTCGCTTAATGCCTGATATTCGGCTTCAAGCGCGTTGATCTGCTGCACCTGTTTCTGTTGTTTTTTCAAAAAGCGGTCGTTACGGCTGCCAACTAATTTGGCGAAAAGTTTTCCAAACATTATCCAGATACCATTTAAGTTAAAACTGCTTTGCAGCCCTGGCCAGGCCAGTTATTTATTGTCGTTGTAAGTTACTGCCTGCCGGCAAAAACGGCTATTGGCAGGATATGGTGCCAGCCACGATAAGTTTCAAGTCTGGCCAACAGTAGCAGCACCGATAAAACCTGTTACACTTATCCGGCCCGCTGTTCAGTCCAAATAAGTACGCTGTTAATGAAACGCTATAGTCATAAACCCGAAGATTTAACTAAGCTGTTTGGCCAGAGCTCTCTGGCATCGATGCAGCAACAGTATGAACTTGTTCGCAAATTAAACGCCGAGTTATGCCTTATTTTACAGCTGGAACACCTGAGTTTTTGTCAGGTGTCGAGCATTAATGCCGGGCGGGCGGTTATTTTATGTCAATCGCCAGGCTGGGCAAACCGGTTAAAGATGCAGCGCGATGCCATTCTAGACAATTTCCGACAAAAAATCTTGCCTGATTTAGCCGGAATTGATATTGAAGTGTCGCCCCACGGTCAGCTGCCCCGGCAGCAAGTGCAAGCAGAGGCCAAAACCGCGGCGACACCGCCGGCAAAAGGGCTATCAGACGCTGCCCGCAGTGCACTTACTGAAACCCTGAAACACAGCGACGACAAGGTAAAACAAGCGCTGGCCAGACTATTGGCAAAGTAAACTAAAATCACTCTGACCCTTTTTCCATTTTTTTGGGGACAAGTTGAGGTAAATTAAATCACTCTGACCCTTTTTCTACTATTTTGGGAACAAAAAAGCCGACATAAAGTCGGCCTTTTATAATGAGGATAGTAATTAAGCCAGTTGCGGTGCCAGGTATGAGATGGGCATATGGGCTTTGTCTTCAAATGTGACAAATTCCCAGTTTTCCTGTTCGGCTAATACGGCGCATAATAGCTGGTTATTTAAAGCGTGACCGGTTTTATACGAGATAAACTCGCCCAGTACGCTGTAACCCGCCATATATAAATCGCCAATCGCATCCAGAATTTTATGCTTGATAAATTCGTCTTCGTAACGCAGGCCATCCTGGTTTAATACCCGGAACTCGTCAAGCACTACCGCATTGTCAAAACTACCGCCCAAAGCCAGGTTATTCGCCCGCAGGTATTCAATGTCATGCAGGAAGCCGAAGGTACGGGCCCGGCTGATGTCTTTGATAAAACCAGCAGCCGAGAAGTCCATTTGCATACGCTGGGTGGTTTCGGCAATAACCGGGTGGTCGAAATCGATGGCAAAATCGATTTTAAAGCCGTTATGAGGGCGAATTTCCGCCCATTTATCACCATCTTCCACCCGCACAGTGCGTTTGATCCGGATGAATTTCTTGGCCAGTTTCTGTTCATTGATGCCAGCTTCCAGCAGCAAGTAAACAAATGGATTGGCGCTGCCGTCCATAATTGGAATTTCAGCTGAATCGACTTCAATGATCAGGTTATCAATACCCAGACCGGCGATAGCGGCCATTAAATGCTCGGTAGTAGACAGGCGCACGCCCTGTTCATTAATTAAACACGTACACATTACCGTGTCGCCCACCATCTCGGGGGAAACTTTAAAGTCTACTATCGGATCCAGGTCAACACGACGGAACATAATGCCCGTGTTATCAGGTGCAGGCCGGAGAGTGAGCGTAACCTTTTCACCCTTGTGTAACCCAACACCAATAGTACTGACTGTTTTAGCGACGGTACGTTGTTTAATCATAATTTATTCCTGCTCAATTTTTAAGCAATCACAAAATGGCGGCGAAGCTTAGCATAACTTCGTTAACATTACCAATGTAATGGCGTATTCAACTACCCGTTATGTTGGCCAATATCAGCTGAACAGTGGCTTAACTTCAACTGTTACTAATATTATTTCTGTTGCACCAACGGTGCGCCAGGCCTGTTACAACCGGTCACTGCAGGCAGTTTAATCTGCCTGCTTACGCAAGAATGCCGGAATATCAAAGATATCGATACCACCTTTGCTTTCTGGCTGCGTTTTTGTTTGCGCCGCTTCTTCTTTATGCGGGTTTGCTGCCGGGGCTGCATGACGCATAGTGTTGCCCTGCTGAACATAGGCCTGAGCTGGCTCTGCACGGTGGCTTGGAACCAGGCTTATATCCGGCCGGCGGTCAGCACCAATGCCGGTCGCTACTACGGTTACCCGTAATTCGTCGTGCATTTCCGGGTCAATAACGGCACCCACTACCACAGTAGCATTTTCAGAGGCGAACGCTTTCACGGCATTACCAACAATCTCAAACTCTTCGATGCTGATATCCAGGCCGGCAGTGATATTAACCAGAATACCCTTAGCACCTGATAAATCGATATCTTCTAACAATGGGCTTGAAATCGCCTGCTCGGCAGCTTCCTCAGCACGATCAGGACCTGACGCGCGACCGGTACCCATCATGGCAGTGCCCATTTCAGACATTACAGTACGTACGTCGGCAAAGTCGACGTTGATCAAACCCGGACGGGTAATTAATTCAGCAATACCCTGTACTGCACCCAGTAGCACGTTGTTCGCGGCTTTAAACGCATCCAGCAAACTGGTGCCTTTGCCCAGTACTTTTAACAGTTTATCGTTCGGGATAGTGATCAGTGAATCAACGTATTTGCTCAGCTCCAGAATACCTTCATCAGCATAAGCAGTGCGTTTTTTTCCTTCGAACGGGAATGGCTTGGTTACTACCGCTACCGTTAAAATACCCAGCTCGCGTGCGACTTCCGCTACGATAGGCGCAGCACCGGTACCGGTACCACCGCCCATACCGGCAGCGATAAAGATCATATCTGCGCCTTGCAGAGTTTTCTTGATGGTTTCGCGGTCTTCCTCGGCCGAACGGCGACCGATTTCCGGGTTAGCGCCAGCACCTAAGCCTTTGGTCACACCGGCACCTAACTGCAGGGTGACATTAGCAGATGAATTACGCAGGGCCTGGGCGTCAGTATTGGCCGCCACAAATTCAACACCCTCGATATTGCTGGCAACCATATATTCGACAGCATTACCGCCGCCGCCGCCAACACCTATTACTTTAATTACAGCTTCTTGGCTGTGGTTTTCCATTAACTCAAACATAGCTCTCTCTCCGTTTTTACGCTCTTTAAAACTCACCTTTGAACCAGCTGCTGATTTTTTTCAGCAAGCTGCTAACTGGATCGCGGTTTTGCGCCGCGCTTTTTTGCTGGGCCCGAACATCCTTGCCGTACAGCAATAGCCCGACTACGCTGGCGTAGGCCGGGTCTTGTACATACTCTTTTAAGCCGCTGACATGCATCGGCTGGCCAACCCGCACCGGCATCTGAAACACGTCTTCGGCAAATTCCACTGCCCCTTCCATCTTGGCAGTTCCCCCGGTAAGCACTAAACCGGCGGCAATTTGTTCTTCCAGGCCAGAACTGCGAATTTCTTCCAGCACCAGCTCGAACAGTTCGTGATAGCGGGGCTCGATAACTTCGGCCAGGGTATGACGCGACATTGATCGCGCCGGCCGCCCGCCCACACTTGGCACTTCAATACTTTCTTCTTTGCCTACCATGCTGCGCAGGGCACAGGCATATTGCACTTTAATATCTTCCGCGTGGCTTATCGGTGTGCGGAAAATTTTGGCAATATCGCTGGTCACCTGATTACCGGCTACCGGAATAACCGCGGTATGGCGCAGCGCACCATTGGTATAAATAGATAAATCGATGGTGCCACCGCCCATATCGACCACACAGACACCCAGCTCTTTTTCATCGTCGGTTAATACCGCGTAGCTTGACGCCAGTGACGAGAAAATAAGTTGGTCAACCTGTAAGCCACAGCGTTCAACACACTTTTCGATATTTTTTGCCATGTCGTTGGCACAGGTAATAATATGGGCTTTCGCCTCCATTCTTACCCCTGACATGCCCACCGGGCTTTTAATACCCTCTTGCATATCTACCGAGAACTCTTGCGGCAGCACATGTAACATGCGCCGCTCGGCCGAGATAGGCACCGATTTTGCTGCATGAATAACGCTGGCGACATCATCAGCTGTTACTTCAGTATCATTAATCGGCACCATGCCGCTCTCGTTCTGACAACGAATATGTTTACCGGTAATACCTAGGTAAACCGACGAGATCTGACAGTCTGCCATCAGCTCGGCTTCATTAATGGCCCGCTGTACCGCCTGCACCACCAGGTTTAAATCGTTAACGCCACCCTTATCCATGCCCCGCGAGGCATGAGTACCCACTCCGACAATGCTTAGCCGGTTGTCAGGGGTGATTTCGCCTACTACCGCTTTTATCTGTGCAGTGCCAATATCCAGCCCTACGATCAGATCTCGTTCTATCGACTTTGTCATGCTTTTCTCTTTGGCTCCGTATTGGCATAACGCACGGCAATGCCGGTGTCATAGCGCAAATCGACTTCAGCTAATTCCTGCTCCCGGTGATTTTGCATCGTCGGGTATAATTCAATAAAACGTTGTAACCGTTTCATGGTGTCCTGCCGCCCCAGTTTCAGCGCCAGGCCTCCCTGTAGTTGCAAACGCCAGGAAAACCGTTCGGTTAACCACAGTTGTTCAGCACTAAACTGATTCAACTGCAGCAAATTTTGCATATGGCGGAACATTGTCAGGGCATCCTGCTCGCTGCCGTCCGGTCCGTGAAGCTTTGGCAAGGCCGGAACCAACTCGCTTAGTGGGGCGATAAATAACTCCCCTTTATTATTGAGCAAGTGCTGCTGATTCCAGATTGCGACCGGCTGCTGCTCTGTTACAACCACCACCAGAGTATCTGGCCATTGTTTGCGCACGGCTGCCTGATACACCCAGGGTTGTTGCTGCAGGAACTGCTGCACCTGATCAACGTTTACCCGAAAAAAATTACCCACATATTCCTGTTGCAACTGTTGTTGTAAAACCTGCTGCTGAATATGCTGAAAGTCACCGTATAACCGCACCTGTTTAATCGGTGCGCCCTGCTGGCTTTGCAGCCAGCTATGAACCTGCATACCACTCCAGGTCAATAATGCCAAGGCCAACAGAAAAAACAGCAGGCCGCCGATAAAGCCGGGCCTGTGGTTTAATTGCTGATATACCTGGCGTAAACTCATGTTATTGGTCCTGCGCTTTGGTATTTAATGCCACTTGGCCAGTATGTGCGTTGCCATCAAGAGTCTGCTGCAAAATAGTCAGCACCAGCTCGTTAAAACTTAAGCCAGCCGCTTTTGCTGCCATCGGCACCAGAGATTTTTCTGTCATGCCGGGTACCGTGTTCACTTCCAGTAAAAAGTGCTCGCCTTGCTGGTTCAGCATTAAGTCGACCCGGCCCCAACCGGTTGCACCTACTGCTTTAAACGCCGCCAAAGCATCCGCTTGCATGGCCGCAGTTTGCTCGGCAGTTAATGGCGCCGGACACAGGTACTCGGTGCTGTTAGCCTGGTATTTTGCTTCGTAATCGTAGAACGCCCGTGGCGTACGCATTTCGACAATGGGTAACACCGTGTCACCCAGAATGGCGATGGTAAATTCCCGGCCATTGATCCAACGTTCCACTAAAATTTCGCTGTCGTATTTTAGCGCAGCAGCTATTGCCTGCTCCAGCTCAGCAGCGTTACTGGCGGCACTCATGCCAATACTGGACCCTTCGTTAGCTGGCTTAACCATTACCTTGCCACCCAGATCGGATAATAACTGCGCATAATCGGTGGTGTCGTCGTGTACTACTGCAAACGCGGCTGTTGGCAGGTTCTGCGCCAGAAATAGCCGCTTACAACGAATTTTGTCCATGGCCAGCGCTGAGCCCAGGACGCCGCTGCCAGTGTAAGGTAACCCCAGTAATTGCAAAGCGCCCTGCATAGTGCCGTCTTCACCACCGCGGCCATGTAACACAATAAATACCCGCTCGGCGTTCACGTCATTCATTAATGCGGTTAAGGGCTGCTCGGCCGGATCAAAGGCCACGGCATCAACACCCGCCTGCTGCAAGGCACTAAGCACCGCTTTGCCTGAACGCAACGATACGTCACGCTCCGCTGAGTAGCCGCCAAACATCACGGCTACTTTGCCAAAGTTGCTTATGATATTGCTCATACTGCGCCCTCCGACAACTGCTTTAATTGGTTAATGTCGAGTTTCGCTAATGCCAGCTCTTTGACCAGCGAGCCAATATTACCGGCTCCCTGAGTTAGCACCACATCGCCATCTTCCAACACTTCGGCCAGCGCGCCAGCCAGGGCTTTCGGTTCGGCCACATAGACCGGCTCCAGCTGGCCCCGGGCGCGGATTGAGCGACATAAATTACGACTGTCGGCGCCGGCTATCGGTGCTTCGCCAGCCGAGTAAACTTCCAGCAGCAGTAACTTATCAACACTGGATAACACCTGAGTAAAATCTTCATACAAATCGCGGGTGCGGCTAAAGCGGTGTGGCTGATACGCCATTACCAGGCGCCGCTCAGGCCAGGCACTGCGCACGGCAGCGATGGTAGCGGCAACTTCGGTAGGATGATGGCCATAGTCATCAATTAATAAGGCTTTGCCGCGACCGGTATCAAACTCACCGTATTGCTGAAAGCGGCGGCCAATCCCCTCAAATTTGCCCAGCGCTGCCAGAATAGCCTGCTCGCTGATCCCTTCATCAGCGGCCAGCGCGAACGCAGCCGTGGCATTTAAGGCATTATGTTTACCCGGTAAATTCAGCTGTACTTCGCGCTGGTTGCCGGCAGGATCGGTAATAACAAAAAAGCTACGGGTGCCCTGCTGGCTGAATTCGGTAATTTTATAATCGGCATCGTCACTGAAACCATAGGTCAGCACGGTGCGGCCAATTGACGGAATAAGGCCGCGCAGCACTTTATCGTCGATACATATTACTGCCATGCCGTAAAACGGCAGGTTGTGACAAAACTCCAGATAGGTATCTTTCAACTTTTCGAAATCACCTTCGTAAGTGTCCATATGGTCGGCTTCAATATTAGTGATTACCGTGGCCATAGGCTGTAAATGCAGAAAAGAAGCATCGCTTTCATCGGCTTCAGCAATTAAATAGCGGCCCGCACCTAAACGCGCGTTCGAGCCAGCTGAATTAAGCAAACCACCAATCACAAAGGTCGGATCGGTGCCGGCTTCGGCAAAAATAGACGCCAGTAAGCTGGTGGTCGTGGTTTTGCCATGGGTGCCGGCAATGGCAATACCATGGCGAAACCGCATTAGCTCGCCCAGCATTTCAGCACGGCGCACCACAGGAATACGTTGCGCCAGTGCCGCTGCTACTTCAGGGTTTGCCGCTTTAATGGCGCTGGATACCACCACCACACTGGCGCCATCTATCTGGCTGGCATGATGGCCGAATTTAACCCCGGCGCCCAGCGATACCAGGCGCTCCACTACCGGATTTGACGCCAGATCAGAGCCGGTTACTTTGTAACCTTCATTTAGCAGAACCTCGGCAATACCGCCCATACCCGCACCACCAATCCCGACGAAATGGATCCGCTCTACCCGGCGCATGGCCTGTTTTTTATTTTGCAGGGTGGTCATCATACTACTTGTCCTGTTACTTGCCGGCACAGCGCGGCTATTCACTCTGCCGCATCGTCGGTTGCCAGCGCACTGGCACGTTGCGCCATCTGCTGCAGTGGCGTTTTGTCGGTTAACCAGGGCATTAAAATATCTTGCACGCCCTGTTGTTGTAATTGTTGCTGCGACAGTAAAACGGCGGCATCGCGGTCAGCCAGTACTCTGGCATTAGCCGTTTGGTGGTCGTCTATTGCGCCGGGTAACGGCACAAAAATGGCGGCTACGCCTACGGCGGCCACTTCGCTTACCGTCAGCGCGCCGGCACGGCAAATTAATACATCTGCCCAGCGGTAGGCTGCAGCCATATCGTCGATGAAGGCGCTAACTTCAGCCGTACTGCCGCTGGCACGAAGTGGCTGATATGCCTGCTCTACGTGTTCTAACATGGCAGCGCCGGTTTGATGGCGCACGGCCACAGCTCCGGTTTTTGCCAGCTCAGCCAATTGCTGCGGCAAGGCGTTGTTTAACGCTTGCGCGCCCAGACTTCCGCCAACAATCAGAATATTCAGGCTGGCACTTGCCGGCCGGTTGGCTCGACACGCTACTAACTCAGAGCGTATGGGATTGCCAACTAATTTTCGTTTTGTGTTGCCTTTAAAGGCGCTGTCAAACGCCACCAGAATATGCTTCGCTAACCTGGCCAATAGCTTGTTGGTGCTACCGGCGATGGCATTCTGTTCATGAATAAGTACCGGTATGCCATGTAACCAGCTGGCCAGCCCGCCCGGGCCACTGGCATAACCGCCGAAGCCCAGGGTAATGGTCGGTTTAAGCTGCCGACACACTTTAGCCGCTTGCCATAGCGCTTTAGCAACCATCCAGGGCGCATGTAATTTACTGGCCAGGCCTTTGCCACGCAGACCGGCAACATTAATGCCGTAAAACGGCCAGCCAAACTTCGGCACCAGTTGCGCTTCCATCCGGTCGGTGCTGCCAAGCCAGGCGATATCCCAGCCGTCGGCAGCCAGTGCGCTGGCCACTGCCTGTGCCGGAAAAATGTGGCCACCGGTGCCACCTGCCATAATCAGCGCCAGCGGTTTAGCCATGCTTGCCTCCACTAAGGGCCTGTTTGCCTTTAAGTCGCACTTCGAAATCAATGCGTAATAGCAAGCCTGTGGCAATTAACATTATGACCAGACTACTGCCGCCTGAACTGACAAAGGGCAGGGTTAAGCCTTTGGTTGGCAGCGCGCCGGTCGCTACCACGACATTGACAGACGCCTGAAAACCAATCCAGATTGCCAGGGCGTAGGCCATAAAGCCGTGAAAGCTTAATTGTTTTGATAAGGCACGCTGACCTATCCACAGCGCCCGGTAAACCAGGATAAAAATCAGGGTCATCAGTACTGCCACGCCAATAAAACCGGTTTCTTCGGCAATCACCGCCAGAATAAAGTCGGTATGGGCTTCTGGCAGATATTCCAGTTTCTGAATACTGTTACCCAGCCCCTGACCAAACCAGCCGCCACGGCCAAACGCCATTAACGATTGAGTTAACTGGTAGCCGCTACCAAAAGGGTCAGCCCAGGGATCAAGGAAAGCTGTTACCCGTTTCCAGCGATATTCGCTGTAAACAATCAGCACGCCAATGGCCAGCACGCCGGTCGCCAGCAAACACAAAAACTGCCAAATTTTCGCGCCGGCTAAAAACAGCAATGCCACGGCGGTGGCGAACATGACAATAACAGTGCCTAAGTCAGGTTGCATCAGCAGCAATACCGCAAACAAAAATAATACCGCCAGCGGTTTCAGGAAGCCTTTCAGGTTATCCCTTACCTCTTCATGCCGCCGCACCAGATAGCTGGCCAGATAGACAAAAAAGAATAACTTGGCCGGCTCTGCCGCTTGCAGACCAATCGGGCCTAATGATAACCAGCGGGTACTGCCGTTGACATTGCGGCCAAACAACAACACAGCGACCAGCAGTAAGATGCCCAGTAGCAGCAACCACATGTTACCGCGATGCCACCAGCTTACCGGTACCCGAAGCACCAGCACCGCCATGGTCAGGCCGATCCCCAGATACACCAGATGGCGAATGGTAAAATGCAGCGGATTATTAAACAGTCGTTCAGCAACCGGCATTGAGGCGCTGGTTACCATCACCACCCCAATTGCCAGAATAAGCATCAGCAGGGTTAAAAACAGTTGGTCGTAAGCTGCGTTGTCATCGCGCTGCCAAAGCGCACTGACGGCGTGCCATGGGTTTTGCCACGCACTCTTCCAGGGACTTAAGGTAAGCTGCTTCATAGTTTCAGCTCCCTGACAGCCCGGGCGAATAACTCACCGCGCTCGGCATAACTTTTAAACATATCCAGGCTGGCGCAGGCTGGTGACAACAGCACCATGTCGCCACTTTGGGCCAGTTTGGCGGCCTGCTTCACCGCTGCGGTTAAGTCTTTTACTTCGGTGGCGTGCGAATGCAGTGCGGCAATGGCCGGACCATCCTGCCCCAGGGTAATAACATGGTTAACGTCACGCGTCAGTACCGGGCGCAGCTCGCTCAGATCGGCACCTTTGGCATCGCCGCCGGCAATCAGAATAAGCTTGCCTTTAACATCAGAGCGCAGGCCGGCTATCGCTGCCAGTGTGGCGCCAATATTGGTAGCTTTGGAGTCATTTACCCAGCGCACACCGTTTTGAGCCAGTACCAGCTGGCAACGATGGGCCAGGCCGTTGAACTGACGCAGAGTGCGGGCAATAGCATCGCGGTTGGCTCCTGCGCTAAGCGCCAGCGCCGCTGCAGCGAGCGCGTTAAACTGATTATGACTGCCGGTAATACCCAGTTGACTCACTGGCAATAAAGGTTCGCCAGCAACGTTCAGCCATAACTGGCCTTTTTGTTCAATGATGCCGTAATCAGTATTATCCAGACTAATAGCCAGTGGCGCAGCATTATCAGCAATGGCTGCCGGGTAGGTTAACGGATCTGCCTGATTATAAACGGCCTGTTCAGTGTGTTGATACACCCGCTGTTTTGATGCGGTATAAGCCGCCATATCGGCATAACGATCAAGATGATCCGCACTGACGTTCAACACGCAGCTGGCGCGGCTGCGCAGACTATTGGTGCTATCGAGCTGAAAGCTGGATAATTCCAGTACAAATACCTCTGTATCCTGCTGGCGTATCGCGTCCAGCACTGGCAAGCCAATATTCCCCGCCGCAACGGCCTTAATACCACTTTGCTGCAGCATCTCAGCCACCAGGGTGGTAACGGTCGATTTACCATTAGAGCCGGTAATGGCGATAACCGGCTTCTGATTAAAACGGGCAAACAGTTCAACATCACCCAGTACTTCCACGCCCTGGGCTTTGGCAAAGCGGATAGCAGGGTGGCTGGTTGCCAGGCCCGGACTGATAATAATCATATCCATTTGTGCCAGGCGGTTAGCGTCAAACTCACCCAGGTAAATGCCGTCCACTTTATCGGCAGCAATCTGCTCCAGCCCGGCGGGCTTACTGCGGCTGTCCATTAGTACCGGTTTAACCCCATGCGCCAGCAAAAAGCGCACTGTGGCCAGACCCGACAGGCCCAGCCCCACTACCGCTATGCGTTTGGCGTTAAGGTTTGTTTGCATCTGTTATCTCAGTTTCAGGGTCGCCAGACCCACCAGTACAAAAATGATTGATAGGATCCAGAAACGCACAATAACCCGTGGCTCTGGCCAGCCTTTTAATTCGTAATGGTGATGGATAGGTGCCATCCGGAAAATACGCTGACCCCGTAATTTATACGAGCCCACCTGCAATATTACCGACACCGTTTCCATCACAAAAATACCGCCCATAATAAACAGTACAATTTCCTGGCGGACTAAAATGGCAATGACACCCAATACCGCGCCCAGCGCCAAGGATCCCACATCGCCCATAAATACCTGCGCCGGGTAGGTGTTAAACCATAAAAAGCCCAGCCCGGCACCTATCATCGCGGCGCACAGCACCACCAATTCGCTGGCATAGGGCAAATAAGGAATATTCAGATATCCGGCAAAGTTAACGTTACCGCTGGCATAGGCAATAATGGCAAACGCTCCTGCCACCATGATGGTTGGCACGATAGCCAGACCGTCCAGGCCGTCGGTTAAATTCACCGCATTACTGGTACCGACAATGACAAAGTAACTCAGGGCCAGGAACAGCAGGCCCAGCTGCGGCATCACATCTTTTAAGAAGGGCACCAGCAACGCCGTTTCTGCCGGGCGCTCCGCCGTCATATAGATAAATAAGGCGGTCACAATGGCAAAAACCGACTGCCAGAAGTACTTCCAGCGGGCAATCAGGCCTTTCGGGTCCTTGCGGATCACTTTGCGGTAATCGTCAATAAAACCAATAGCGCCGAAACTGACCAGCACAAACAGCACGACCCAGATATATTTGTTGCTTAAATTGGCCCACAATAAGGTGCTGACCAGAATAGAGCCTAAAATCAGCAGGCCGCCCATGGTAGGGGTGCCCTTCTTTGAGAAATGACTTTCCGGGCCATCATTGCGCACCACCTGACCGATTTGCATTTTCTGCAATCGGGCAATCAGGATCGGCCCGAAATATAAGCTCAAAAATAAAGACGTTAACACGCCCAGAATTGACCTGAAGGTCAGATAACTGAACACATTAAACAAGCTAATGTACTGGGTTAAATATTCGGCTAACCAAACTAGCATGGGCTACGCTCCTGCTGACATCGTTCTAGCAAGTCCTGCACAACTAACTCCATTTTCGCACTACGTGAGCCCTTAACGAGTATGGTGACATTTTGCTGGGTTGTAATTAGCGGGTTCAGCCGATCTAACATCGACTGCCGCGAGCTGAAATGCGCGCCTTGTCCATTGAACAAGTCACTGGCGCTCTGTGATAACACACCCAGGGTGAATAACAGATTAATGCCCGCGTGTTTAGCGTATAAACCAATCTCTTCATGGTATAAACGGGCGTTGGCACCCAGTTCCGCCATATCGCCCAGCAGCAATACCCGATAGCCCGGATAGCTGGCCAGTAAATCAATAGCGGCTTTTACCGATTCCACATTGGCATTGTAACTATCGTCGATAAGCTTAATTTGCTTGCTCAGCTCAATGATATTGGTACGTCCTTTTACTCCGGCCATCTGTGCCAGGCCTTGCTGAACATCGCTCAGCTTTGCACCTACTGCCAGGGCAGCCGCAGCAGCAGCCAAAGCATTAGCCACATTGTGTTTACCAGGCAGGTTCAGCTGTATCAGTACCTGCTCGTTGCCGTAGTGCAGGGTAAAGCGGGCGCAGCCCTGGGCATTTAAGCTGATTTGCCCGGCGCGGATGTCTGCAGTGTCTTGTGCTGAACCAGCACTTTCTGCTGTAACATCTGCTTTGAAATTACTGGTAAAACTGATAATTTTCAAATCTTTACAACGGTTACGCCAGTAGTCGGTAAACTCACTGTCGTGTTGCATAATGGCAATACCCCCCGCGGGCAAGCCGGAGAATATTTCACCTTTTGCCCGGGCCACGCCGTAGGTATCACCAAAGCCTTCGAGATGCGAGGCCGCGGCATTGGTAATAATGGCGACATCAGGTTTTGTCAGCGAGGTAGTGTAAGCAATTTCGCCGGCATGGTTGGCGCCCAGTTCCATCACGGCAAACTGATGTTCTGGTGTTAAACGCAATAACGTTAACGGTACGCCAATGTCGTTATTAAAATTGCCCTGTGTGGCCAGTACCTGACCACAGCGGCCTAATATTGCCGCCAGCATTTCTTTTACCGTTGTTTTACCCGCGCTGCCGGTGACTGCAATGGTTTTGGGCTGTATGCGCGCTTTAATGGCCGCACCCAATTGGCCCAGTGCCAGCCGGGTATCAGCGACTACAATCTGGGTCAGCTCACAATCCAGAGCCCGCTCAACCACAATCGCTGCCGCGCCCTTTTCGATAACATCAGCAATAAAACGACTGCCGTCGTAATTCGGCCCTTTTAACGCAATAAATAAGGCCCCGGCGCTTATCGTTCGGCTATCTGTGCTGACATTACTGATTGGCTGGTCCTGACCAATTAACTGCCCCTGTAACAGGGTGGCTATTTCTGCACAGCTTAGCGTTATCATAATGCCATCTCCGACATAAGTTGCCGCACGTAAGCACGCTCATCATAATGATGTTGCTCGTGCCCGATTGTCTGAGTTGTTTCGTGGCCTTTACCGGCCAGCAGGATCACATCACCCGGCTGAGCGCTGGCCAGCGCCAGCTTAATCGCCAGCTTACGGGTAGGTTCTATCCGGAAATTATCTGTATCCTGCATGCCAGCAGCAATGTCCTGACAAATCTGCAACGGTGGCTCGCTGCGTGGGTTATCTGAGGTAATAATAGTGTGATCCGCATACTGCTGAGCCAGCTGGCCCATTAGCGGCCGCTTACCCTTGTCACGATCGCCACCACAACCAAACACACACCACAAGCGCCCGGTACAGTGCAGACGTAATGCCTGTAATGCCTGTTGCAATGCGTCCGGGGTATGCGCGTAGTCGACTACCATGGTAACACCATGGCTGAACGTAAATTGTTCCATGCGCCCGGCCAGCGGTTGCAGGCTGCTGGCCGCATGCAGTAATTCTGTTAAGTCGTAGCCCAGCGCCAGCAGGCTGCTGATAGCGGCTAACGCGTTTTGAATATTGAATTCACCTAATAGCGGCAAGTGCAGGGTATGCTCACCCGCCTGGCTGCTTAACAGGCACTGAAAACCCTGTTCGGTGGCGCTTAGCTGGTGATAACCCAGAAAACGGCTATGGCCCTGACAATCTTCCGCTTTACCATAAACCCACACCGGAATATCGTTGCGACTCGCCAGCGCTTTGCCTAACTGATCAGACACATTCAGCACGGCACAGCGGCTCATATCAGGTTGAAACAAAAGGCTCTTTGCCTGACCATACTCTGCCATGCTGCCGTGATAATCCAGATGGTCACGACTTAAATTAGTAAACACCGCAACCTGGAAATGAATACCCGCTACCCGCTGTTGCACCAGGGCATGAGACGATACTTCCATGGCAACCAGTTGACACTCTTGCGCTACCAGCTCTGCCAGAATGCGTTGTAAGTCAATGTAATGCGGCGTGGTGTTTAAGAGCGGTGTAAGCTGTTGCCATTGGCCATAGCCTAAGGTACCAATTACCGCAGCTGGGGTATCGCACTGCTCGGCCAGCTGGTTAACAAAGCAACTGGTACTCGACTTACCATTGGTGCCGGTAATGCCAATCAATTGCAACTGTTTTTGTGGCTGCTGATAAAAGCGAGCGGCCAATTGTGGCATGCGGCTGACTAAATCGGCCAGTACAACAACGCGATCATTCTGCAGTGGTTGACTCTGCTCATCCAGCGTGTCGGTTAAGACCAATGCCGCGCCCTGTGCTAATGCCTGTTCAATATACTGGTTACCGTGGGCACGGGTGCCGGGCAACGCCACAAATACATCGTCTGCTAACACCTGGCGGCTATCGAGTTGTAATTGACGCAGCGGCCGATCGGCCAACTGCGACGCCAACTCAGGCAACCATAAATGAAGTTGATTAGTTGCCATTTCGACCTCCAGTGCGGCTGATCAGCGCCGGGCCGGTGTCGGCATCAGGTGTGACATTTAACAGCTGTAAGGTGGCGCCCATAATACTGGCAAAAACCGGTGCCGCAATCTCGCCGCCATGATAGAAATCACCAGCCGGCTCGTTAATTACCACCACCGTTACAATGCTTGGGTTAGAAATTGGCCCTACCCCGGCAAACGAGGCAATGTAATCATCGCCGTAGCCACCGGCAATGGCTTTACGGGCAGTGCCTGTTTTACCACCAACCCGGTAACCATGAACCTGAGCCCGGGTTGCCGTGCCACCGGGACCAATGTTGGCTTCCATCATTTCCAACATTGCCAGGGCGTGCTTTTCTGCCAATACCCGTTGGCCAGGTTCGGGCTCGTTATTTTTAATAATACTCAGCGGCCGGTTAACCCCGCCGTTGGCCATCGTGGCATAGGCGCGGGCCAGTTGCACTGCGGTAACGGATAAGCCGTAACCGTAGGAGAAAGTAGCCCGTTCAAAATCGGACCAGCGCTGCCGGTAACTGAAAATACCACTGCTTTCACCCGCCAGGCCCAGGCCGGTTTCTTCACCCAGCCCCATATTGTTGTATAAGCCCACCACATGTTGATGCGGCATTTCCAATACCAGTTTAGCCACACCCATATTGCTGGATTTCTGAATAATGCCGGTTAAGTCCAGATTTTTATAATTATTCGGATCGCGGACCCAGCTGCCACCAATGCGCATGGTACCCGGGTGCGTATCTACAATGGTATCCAGCGTCGCAGTGCCAAACTCCAGCGCACTTAGTACCGCCAGCGGCTTCATGGTAGAACCTGGTTCAAACGTATCGGTAATGGCCCGGTTGCGAAAGCGATGCACCGGAGTATTGCGCCGGTTATTCGGGTTAAACGACGGGCTGTTTACCATAGCCAGCACTTCGCCCGTTGCCACGTCGACCACCACAGCCGAACCGGACGTTGCGCCATGCGATAACACGGCTTTTTTCAGCTCACGGTAGGCAACGGTCTGAATGCGCTGGTCAATACTCAATTGTATATTGGCTGGTGCGGTGGCGTCCTGGCGCTCCAGCACTTCAATTTCCCTGCCTTTAGCGTCTTTACGAAATACTTTACGCCCGGCCGTACCGGTAAGCAGTGCATCAAAGCGCTTTTCAATGCCTTCCACCCCAACGTCATCTACGTTGGTAAAGCCAATCAGCTGGCCAGTCACTTCGCCAGCAGGATAGTAACGTTTTGATTCCTGGCGGAAGTAAATGCCCGGCACTTTCAGTTTTTTAACGTACTCCACCACCGCCGGATTCACCTGGCGCTGCAAATAGACAAAGCGCCGCTTCGGATCATCACCTACCCGGCTTAACAGCTGTTGCGGGGTCATTTGCATAATATCGGCCAGGGCGTGCCAGCGCCGCTCATCCCCGGGGGCGTTGCGCTCGATGACAATTTTCGGATCGGCCCAGATAGCCTCAACCGGCACACTGACCGCCAGCGCTTCGCCATGGCGATCAAACACCATGCCGCGCATCACGGTATCGGCCTCTACCCGTAAACTGCGGCGATCGCCCTGGCTAACCAGCATGTCAGGCTCGATGACCTGCAACCAGGCAGCGCGTGCCAGCAATGCAACAAACACTGAGGTTAGCATGACCATGACAAACGCAAAACGCCAGCTCATCACTGACGGATACTGGCGGGCTTTGGCCTGGCTTTTCCTGGGTTTGGCGGTCATTGCGGCCTCACCATAATATCTCGCTCGCCCGTGGGCCGCTGCATATTCAGGCGGCGCCTGGCAATATCTTCAACCCGGCTGTGTTCGGCCAGCGATCGTTGTTCAAGCAGCAAGTTGCGCCACTGGGTATCAAGCTGATCCCGCTGCTGGTAGTAAGTATCCTGGGCAATAGTCAGCTGACGATTTAAATGGGCCAGATACACCACAGCCAGTGCCGAGGCAATGCAAGCCAGCAGCAACACCCCTGCCAGCTTATGTTGACGCCAGTCCTGGCTGATTAACCGTTCCAGCTGAATTTGGCTCATAGCGCCTGCCTCTCTGCTATGGCTTGCTTTTCGGCAATACGCAGCACCGCACTGCGGGCCCGCGGGTTCGCCGTCAGTTCAGCCTCAGATGGCATAATGGCTTTGCCAATCAGTTTCAGCGGAATAGCCTTGTTGAGCTGGGCATCGGTTAACGGCATGCCACGTGGTACCGGCTCACCTTTGGAATAACGGCACATAAACTGCTTTACCAGCCGATCTTCCAGCGAATGGAAGCTGATCACCACCAGTCTGCCACCGGGCTTAAGCACTGCCATAGCAGCATGCAAGGCCAGGTTAACCTGCTCCAGCTCGCTGTTAACGTAAATACGAATAGCCTGAAAACTGCGGGTAGCAGGGTGCTTTTTCTCTTTATGGCTTTTAGGCACAGTGTCGCTAATCAGTTTTGCCAGCTGTGCGGTGCGGGTAAAAGCCGTTTCCACTCTGGCCGCTACAATGGCCTGGGCGATGCGCCAGGCAAAGCGTTCTTCTCCATATTCGCGCAGCACAAAACTAATATCTTCAACATCAGCAGTGGCCAGCCACTGGGCTGCAGACAGACCGCTGCTGGGGTCCATCCGCATGTCCAGCGGGCCGTCGCGCATAAAGCTAAAGCCTCGGTCGGCATCATCCAGTTGCGGCGAAGACACGCCTAAATCCAGTAAAATGCCATCGAGTTTGCCACTGAGCTGTTGTTGCTCAGCTACGGTTGCCAGGGCGGCAAAGGGGGTATGGGTGATGTGAAAACGCGCATCGGCTTGCAGTGGGGCTGCAGCTGCAATGGCGGAAGGATCGCGGTCTATCGCGTATAAACGGCCGTTCTGGCCAAGTAATTTTAAAATTTCACGGCTATGACCGCCACGCCCAAAGGTGCCGTCCAGGTATATACCATCGGCTTTAATCGCGAGTCCGTCAATTGCTTCTGCAAGCAAGACAGAGATATGGGTTTGGCTAGTCATTTACAGTACAAAGTCCTGTAATCGTTCAGATAATTCAACGGTGCCTGCCTGCGCTTGTTCCAGCTCAATATCCGCATTTAAGCGATCATGCCAGGCGGCTTCGTCCCAGATTTCGAATTTGTTTAGCTGGCCTACCAAGCGGATATTCTTGCTAAGGCCCGCATGCTGGCGCAGTGGCGCAGGCACTAAAATACGGCCATTTTTATCCATATCGCAGTCAGTGGCATTGCCCAGTAATAAACGCTGTAAGCGACGCTCCTGTGGGTTAAGGCTGGACAAAGACTTCAGTCTTTCTTCTATTTCTTCCCAGTCTGCCAGCGGATACAATAATAAGCAGGGGTCGTGTAAATCGATGGTGCAGATTAAATGGCCCTGATTTTCAGACAGCAGGATTTCCCGGTACCGCGCAGGTAGCGCTAACCGTCCTTTATCGTCCAATGTCAGTGTAACCGAGCCACGAAACATAACTTATTATCTGCCTGGTTAATCTGGCTGCGAATTTCAGCGCAGCGCCAGCATGAATCGCTTGGAAAATTCCAAAATGATCCACAATTACCCACAAATCCCCACAACGATACAGTTTAGGGCTCAGCTTTGACCAATGTCAAGGTAAAAACAGCGCCTGCCGATCGATATAGATCCAGTAAAAACAGGTGCCCGGCTGAAGTTGATGATTTTGGTGGGGAAAAGTGGTGAGCTTGTTTTTAGTAAAGTAACAGTGAAATGAAAATTTATTCTGCACTAACGGCTTTTTTACAGGAAAACTTGCTATTGCCGAATAAATTATTCAATATAAATTTACATATCGCATAATTATTTTTATAGCTGGTAACCTTGCCGGCAGAGCCTAAGACCATCGCCTATGCTGAGTTTACTGAAGATCCGTGGCATGCTTGACCAGATGTCGGTTATTGAGCGCAAGCTGGCCGAGTTTATTCTGGATAATGCCCATATGCTGCGCGACTACTCTTCGCAGCAGCTGGCCGATGCGGTTGGGATCAGTCAATCCAGTGTGGTCAAGTTTTGTCAGAAGCTGGGTTACAAAGGCTACCCCGATCTTAAACTGGCCATTAATGAAGCTGTGGTTACCGCCAGCACCCGGAACCGGGATCAGGCAGATAAAAACAATGAGGATGGCAGCTTACTGGGCATTGGCGAGCAATTACAATTTAGCCTGCAACAACACCTGCGCACCTTATTAACTATTAATGACGAAAAAACCCTGTTGCAGGCGGCCCGTTTATTACAAAGTGCCGACAAAATACTGCTGGCCGGTTTTGCCAAGTCGGCGATTGTGGTAGCTGATATGCAGTTCCGGTTATTGCAGTTGGGTAAGCTGGCGCTACATCACGCCGACCCGGCATTAGCCCTGCAACTGGCCCGCAGTTTAACCGATACCAGCGTGCTGTTACTGATATCCGATTCTGGCCAGAACAATGATTTGCTGAAACTGGAGCACTATGCCAAAAGCCGCCAGCTGAAAATTATCTCGTTAACCAGCTATAAAACCAATGCCCAGAGCCTGGCAGCCGATATTACGTTATTTACCCTCAGCGCAGAGGAAGACATTCGTTTAAACCCACTGCTAACCCAGTTAGCGCAGCAGCATTTATGTCATATGCTGTATTTGCAGCTTTGCCACTGGCAGAACAATGATTTAGCCCTGACAGAAAGCACAGCGCTGCTGGGGTTACTGGAAAAACCTTGAACAACGCTTACTAATGTAATTGTCACTGCCATCACAACCGGTGTTCAGGGCAGCATTTTCAGACCTTCAATAGCCGTAATACCTAAGCCTGGCGCATTACCAATGGTAATGTCGGCGTCATTAAAATTGACACTGCTGCGCACCGGATCAAAGGCACACAGTGATGGACCATCCAGGTCTATTTTGGTGATTACATCTGATTTAGCCACCGCCACGTGTACCGCTGCCGCCACACTGATACTGCCTTCCAGCATGCAGCCTATCATGCACTGCATATCATAAAACGAGCAAATGTCTGCAATTTTGATGGCGTTGGCAATACCGCCGGTTTTCATCAGTTTAATATTAATAATATCGGCGGCGCGCATTTTAATCAGTTCAATCACTTCGCGCGGACCAAAACTACTTTCATCGGCCATCACCGGGGTATGCACCCGTTCGGTAATGTATTTTAAGCCTTCTAAATCGTAAGCTTTTACCGGCTGCTCAACCAGCTCCAGCCGTACCCCGGCATCTTCCAGTTTGCGCAGGGCATAAACCGCCTCTTTGGCGGTCCAGCCCTGATTGGCATCCAGTCGGATCAGCGCTTTGCCGGCCACGGCGGCGTAGATGGCTTTAACCCGCTCAATATCTACCCCGATGTCTTTGCCTACTTTCACTTTCAGGGTTTCAAAGCCACGGTCAATGGCACTTAACGAGTCGGCAACCATTTTGTCGATGTAATCAACACTGATGGTAAGGTCAGTGGTTATTTTCGGCACGCCACCGCCCAGTATTTTATATAACGGTGCCTGATACAGTTGGGCAAACAAATCATATACTGCCATTTCTACCGCCGCTTTCGCGCTGTAATTTTTCATTATCGCGCCCTGGATCAGGCGGATAATATGGTTTAAATCGGCAATGTGTTGCCCAACCAGCTTAGGCTTTAACACACTTTTAATGGCATCGATAATTGAGCCATGAATGTCTCCGGTAATCACTGCGGTGGCAGGGGCTGAACCATAGCCAATATGGCCGGTATCGGTTTCAATCATGACTACCACGTCTTCAATTTGCTGTACGGTGCGCAGCGCCGTTTTAAACGGTGTCTTCAGTGGTATAGTAAGCATGCCCAGCCGGATATCGGTAATTTTCATAGGTGCCTCGGTTAACGCAATGATTTAATAGCGTATATTTTATCCAGATAACTGCTGTCAGTCGTCAGCTGCAGCGGGGTTAACGGTGTTACCGCCACCCCATTTAAAATGCCCCGGTACAACGCAGGTTGAGTTACTGCAGCCTTGCTTTTCGCATTAGAATCAGCGTCAGCAACATCGTTAAAAGTAAAGTACGCCAGATCATGCACGGAATGGATCACAAAAGGCTCACCAGCGTCTTCGCCCAAATACAACATCACGTGGCCCGGCCGGTAAATTAAGTCGCCTGGCTGCGCAGAACGGATTGCCGCCAGTTTATCTGCGTGACTGCTTTGGCTGCTAAAACGAACGTTCCTGCCATAGCTCCCCTCGCCTTGCTGGCCGGAGTTTCTTGGCATCAGCAAGCCAAAACTGCGGTAAATTTCAATAATAAAACCGGTGCAGTCGCGACTGTCATAATCATGACCCCAGCCATAGCGATCGCCCAGAAACTTAAAAGCCTGCTGCAGAATATTAGCGGCGGTGTAGGGTAAATACCCCTCACTGACATCTTGCTGACGGGCAATAAGGGCCGGCGTAAAGTCCAGGCTACCATCAGGCGTTCTGAGTGGTAATTTGACAATATAACTGGCATGAGGGTTCTGACCGTGCACATTATGGCCAGTGTCTTCTGTGCTTAACAAAGGTAAGCGGGTGCCCATATCCAGCAGCAACTGAGATATCGCCGGCATCTCAGGGGTAAAACTGGTAACAACCCTGGCACCGGTAACCACCAGAAACGGTTGCTGTTTAGCGTACTCCAGAACTTGCTGGCGGTGACCCAGTGCAACATTCTTTGCCTGCACCCAACCGGTATAATGATAATTTTGTACCAGCAGCCAATTATTATCCCGGCTGCGGTGCAGCACCGCTATCGCTTCCCCCGGAAACAGCGCCGTTTCCTGAAAGCGGTCTAAATCCAGCGCCATTTGTTCATTGTGCACCCGATCTTCGGTCGGCATGCTGCGCAGGTCTGTGCGCTTTACCACCAGGGCAAAGCGGATTGGGTTGTCTGCCTGCACCCCATCAGTATTCAGATTATGCTGGTAGGCCCGCCATTGCTCGGCACTAAGTACAGCACCATCAGCATAAAAACGCGGCTGCGCTGGTGTGGCGCTGGCTTTTTCAATACGCTCTCTAAGGGCAGCTGCAGTTAAGCTATCTGCCAGGCTGGCCAGCTCGGTCATTTCTGACTGCCTGGCAAAGGTATCGCTATTTCTGGCACTGATTTGCGTCTCGGTTAACAATAACTGATCGGCATCGGCTACTTTTGTCAGCCAGAAATCGGCACTGAGGTGTTTGGTACTTAACATAGGAATATCTGAGTTCGCATAAACATTTTCCTGAAAACAGTTGCTGCCTAAGCATAAAACTAATACTAACCAATAACCTAGTCTCATTTTGTCCTCTTTTTAGCAGCGGAAAAATGCCGGCTGACTTTTATAATAGCTGCAAATAGAATCAAATATTCCAATTATTAATAATTTTTAGCATAAATTATTTTCAAAACCAAAAAATTATTGCTATGTTAATTTTGTGCAGAAAATAAACACCTCGCACTTTATATAGAAACGGGTATTAAAAAGGGCAAGCAGAACCCTGTTACGGACAGCTACAATACGCAACTCCAGGAGAGATACTGATGAAGTATACCGAGCTTAAATTTATAAAAAACAGATTGGCGCAAGCCACCCAATTCGCTTTTCGCTCCCCCACTACTGTCACCGCTGTCGTACTGGCAGGTATCCTGACTTGTGCCCCTGTTGCCGCACAACAGGTGGGTGGCATTCGCGGTAAAGTCACTACCGAGCAAACAGGTACCTCGCTGGCTGGCGTTACCGTTACCGCCACCAGTAATGTGTTACCTGGCACCCGCACCGCGGTTACGAAAGATGATGGTAGCTATTCGCTACCTTTATTGATCCCTGGCCGTTACCAGTTAACCTTTACTGCCGCCGATGGTTCTGTGCGCCGCACAGAGGTAGAAGTACGACTGGAGCAAACATCAAATGTTGATGTCCAGCTGGATGGTAGTACCAGCAATATTGAAGTCATTGAAATTGTTGGCACCACTATCGTCCGGGAAGGTAATTCCAGCTTAACTAACTCGCTCGGTGCCACCGCCATCGAGAGTTTACCCATCGGCCAGGATTACCGGGACTTACTAAAGTTAATTCCAGGCGTCCAGTATTCCGAGAATGCCACTCTTGGCCCTGCAGCGGGTGGTTCAGGGGTTGATAACAAGTATGGTTTCGACGGTGTTGATGTATCACTACCACTATTTGGTAACCTGGCATCAGAACCCTCAACTCACGACGTGTTGCACGTATCGATGGACCGCGGTGGTGCCAAAGCTGTAGGCTTTAACCGCTCGGGCGGTTTCGCTATCGACACTGTATCTAAATCTGGTACTGATGAATATAAAGGCAGTGTAGAATACAAGCTGCAAGATAAAAGCATGGTATCTGACATTACCGGCGATGTGCCATACGAGCTCGACCAAAGCTGGATAACCGCTGGTTTTGGCGGGCCGGTCATCAAAGATGCGTTGTATTTTTATGGTTCTTATTACCGGCCGGAAGTTGACCGGGTAAATAAAGAAACCGCGTACGGTCCGGTCAAAAGTTATAACAGCACCCGCGATGAGTTTTTTGGCAAGTTAACCTGGGCAGCCGCTGACGACTTGCTATTCAATATCAGCCAGCGGAGCTCAGATCGTGAAGTAGTAGGCGCCTCTATTGGTACGCTGGATAGTAATGAAGGTTCATTAGGTGAGAAAGCAGAGCAGGATATCTTTACCCTCGATGGCTCCTGGCTGATTGATGGTGACACCGCGCTGACCTTTAACATTAATAATTTTTCACTGAAATCGTCTGGTACGCCCGATACCATTCTCAGTGTTAACCCAACGATTGGCTCGAGCCTCGATTTGAATAACCTGAACCAGATGGGCAGGTTCAGTGTGCCGACTTTAAGACCAGATACCCCGGAAAATGCTGCGTTTAATGCAGCAGCACAAACGCTTATTAACCAATATGGCTATATCGATGATAGTGGTAACCGTGCTGGTGGTGGCCGCGTAGGCGGTTATAACCAGTTTGATATTACCGAGTTCTCGCGCCAGAGCGTTGAAATTGCACTGGACCGGGAAATGGAGCTGGGCAATGCCTGGCACAACTTCCATATTGGCGTGAAATACTCTGAACTGAAAGAAGAGCTGAGTCGTGTTTCAAATGGCTGGGGTACCATTGGTTTCCTTGGTGGCTTAAGCACTACCGTACCTGGCGCATTCTATCAGGCGACCATCGTTGGTGCCGACGCGAGTGTCGGCAGTGAGCTGAACGTATTGGAGTCGTCAGTTAAAACCTATAACCTGGAAATTAACGACACCATTACCTCGGGCGATTTCGAGTACAACATCGGTGTGTTGATCAGTAAAGATGTGTTATACGGTCAGGGCTTGCGGGAAAATGCCAATAACCTGTCAGGTTATGAACTGGCCCCCGGCAACAAATACAAAATGTATACCATGGACTGGGACGATATGATTCAGCCGCGGCTAGGCGTAACCTGGCGTTATGACGGTGAAAACACCGTATTTGGTAACGTTGCCGTCTATCACCCTGAAGCTAACTCACTGGCCCGCGCTGCATCCTGGGATAGGTCAACCCTGAACCGGATCACCGATGTCTACTTTGATGAAGACGGTGACTTTGTTGAAGAACGCTATCGCGGTTCATCTTCAGGTAAGTTTTTTGCCGATGGTTTAAAACCACGCCGGATAGATGAATTTACCATCGGTACCACCAAAGCCATGAGCAGTCAGTTATATTTGCGTGGCCATATCCGCCATCGTAAAGGCTCTAATTTCTGGGAAGATGTGCCCAACGCCGGCCGTTTATCCGGCACTTACGGCAATGGCCAGGTACCAGCGGATATTGCCGCCAAAGGCTTGTATATTCCTGAGCTTGCGGACTATCGCTCAGAAATTGGCGGTTCAAGTTATGTTATTGCTGAAGTAGACGGTGGCTATACCAAATACTGGGAAGCCAGCATTGAAGCAGAATGGATTGGCGATCGCACCTACCTTAATGCGTCTTATGTCTGGAGCCGTTACACCGGTAACTTTGACCAGGACAATACCACCACCACTAATGATGCCAATACCTTTATCGGCTCATCATTTTATAATGACGAACCGGGTAAATTCTCCTGGGATAATAAAGATGGCACCTTAAGCTCAGACAAGCCGCACCTACTCAAAGTGTTCGGTTACTATACTCTGGACTGGGATGCCAATGTCGGTGCGTACTTCCTGTATCAATCAGGCCAGGCATGGGAAACCTGGTCAGCTGAGTATTACGGCCATGCACCAACCAGTTCTTACTATGCTGCCAACGCTTATGCAGAAAAAGCCGGAAGTCGCAGAACATCAAGTCACTGGCAGGTAGATTTAAACTACACCCAGAACTTTGCAGTAACTGACAAACTGAATATGAAGTTTCAGATTGATATCTTTAACCTGTTCGACCGTCAGACTGGCTACAACGTGAACCCCTACGATTATCAGGCAAATTACGGCGAGGCCCGTAGTTTCTACCTGCCACGTAGAATTCAGTTGTCAGTCGGTATCGACTTCTAAATCCCACGTTGTTCCTGGTACCTTTCGCCCGCCTTGTGCGGGCTTTTTTATTGCCAGCGCCAGCTTAGTATCAGCTTGCTGAGCGATTGCTGCTGCTTAATCTGCCAATCCCATTGTTGGCGGTTCAGTTGTGTACTGTTCAGCCGAACGTGCTCAGCACTGAGCCTGAGCCGATTATTGAACTGGTACCCTAGTGCCAGTAATATGGCTTCGCCATTGCCGTTGTTATCGTCGCCCTCGGTTAAATCTTTGTCATCGACCTTAAAATCATCGTAGCGCAACGTGGCGCTCAGCTTTCCTTGCTGCCAGTGCGCCAGTAAAAACCAGGCGGAGTAATCTGCATCTACCGCCGCCGGGCCCATTAGCGTATTACCGGTTAACCACTGGGCTACCAGCTGCCAGTTGTCATTTATTCTATGCTGTGCCGCTAAACTGCTGAATCGGGTACGCCAGGCATACTGTTGATGGCTGAACAGCAAAGGGTCGCCATTATTGTCGTAATAATAAGCCCGCAGCCGGGTTTTCTGGCCATATTCCCAATGCAACCCAAGGTAATAGCCGCTTCGGTGGTCCAGTTCCCTGGTGGGCTCAACCCATGAATTCTGCAACGACAAATCGCCTGTCTGCAAGCTGGGATAATCGGCAAAATTAACCCGTTCCCCTATACCCGTTTGCAGGTTATGCAGCGCAAAACCGCGCCAGGCTAGCAATGTGCCAGCAGGATCATTGCCCTGAAAAGCGCCAATGACCCCGCTCCAGCTGTGATTCGTTTGAAAGAACCGGCCAGGCCGGCTGATAACCAATTCGCCACCCCGGGTACGGACCTCCTCCGCAACCCAGCTATTAATGGCAGAAAAAGTACTGCTGTAAGGCGATGTCCAGGCCATATCGGTGTTTTCCAGCGACAATTGCGGGTAGAAATAACCAAGGCGGCCACGGATCCGATAGCCGTTAACGGGTAAGGGGGACCAACCCAACCAGGCTTCGGTAACAGAGAAACCCGCTTCCGGGCTGGCATGCCATTGGCTGTTAAGCCTGGCAGAAAAAGCTGAGTCAGTCAGCAGATCTATAGTTAAGTATTGCGGTCCGGCACTTAGCGGTTGCACCGAGTAATGTAACTGACCTGTACCGCCGTTCAGCCAGTTTTTACTCACCCGGTCGGCAGGCTCAGTTTGCGACAGGAAAAACTCGCCTTTCGCTTTATAGCTAAGTTCAACCGCAGAACTGCTAAATGCCAGAAAAGCACCAGTGACTGCGACTATCTGGCGAATTAACTGCGCTGTCATCAGCAACCTCTCAGTAATTTTCAATGTTATTCTGGTTTAAATGTACTATGTTAATTGCCTGTTTGCTAATACTGAGCATCACGATGCCAAAGTACATCTTATTGATTTTCTTTATTGTTCCATTGCAAAGCATCGCTGCTGAGCTTTTTATCACCATTACTGATGCTGCAAAAAAGCCGTTGCCATTTGCTGTTATTGAGCTGGTAAACGATAAATATCCAGCCCTAAATGCGCCGGCAACGGCACAGGTAATCCAAAAAGACCTGAACTTTCAGCCTTTTGTCAGTATTGTGTCGCAGGGCGCATTAGTCGAATTTCCGAACCTGGATAAAACCCGCCATCATGTCTATTCATTTTCGCCTGCTAAAGTATTTGAACTACGCCTGTATTCCGGCAAACCGGAAGCGCCGGTGATGTTTGATCAGGCAGGGGTAGTGACGCTTGGCTGCAATATCCATGACAATATGCTGGCTTATCTCTATGTCAGTGGCAGTCAATTTACCGCTATGACCAACGCCAACGGTGAGGCTTACTTTGCGGATCTGCCGCAGCAGGAATTTGAAATGAAAATCTGGCATCCCTGGCAACAGGAAACCCTGCCAGCACAGGCTATCCGTATTACCACCGGTAAGCAGCAACTGGTCAAGGCGCTTAATATTGTGCAGCAAGATCTGCCAGGGGCAGACAAGGCAGGGTTCAGCGACTACTGAGCGCTAACCATTAACTCCAGCGCTGGACGCTGGCAAAGACGCTGGTAATTAAGGCTGAATCAATTAAAAAAGTGAGTTGGCCATTAAGCCGGGTTCTGTTCTCTGTTGCCAGAGTGACAATCATTCCTCTAGGACTTAGGTCACCCTAAGCCTCAAGCAATCTACCCGCCCTCAACGCGGGCCGCGCCATAGAGGGCCTATTTGATCTTGCTCCGGGTGGAGTTTACCGTGCCACGAACTGTTGCCAGTCGCGCGGTGCGCTCTTACCGCACCCTTTCACCCTTACCTGATCCCACTTGCGCGGGCCATCGGCGGTTTGCTCTCTGTTGCACTGGTCGTAGGCTCACGCCTCCCAGGCATTACCTGGCACCCTGCCCTGTGGAGCCCGGACTTTCCTCCCCTTGCTTACGCAAGCAGCGATTGTCTTGGCCAACTCAGCGCGGATTATACCCTTTTTATCAGCTGGCACCAGCCCATTCTAATGCCAGCTTATAAAGCGGGTTTTTCTTTTCATTATGAATTTGCGCGGTAAGCGCTGCGGCCTGTTTCACCGGCAGTTCGGCCAGCAGAATTTTTAAGGTTTGCTGCACCTGCTCACTAATGTCACTGGCCGCTTTGGCTGGCGTTGAGGTAATCATCAGCACCATTTCACCCTGACAGCGCTGCGGGTCGTCGTTTAACCAGGCCTGGATCTCTGCAGCGGTGCCATGACAAAAGGCTTCAAAGGTTTTGGTCAATTCTTTAGCCAGCACTAATTCACGGTCGGCGCCCAGCACCAGCGCGACATCATCTAAACAGGCCTGAATACGCCGGGCGGTTTCATAACAAACAATAGTGCCCACATCAACTGGCAATGCTGATAGCTGGCTCTGACGCTGACTGCTTTTTGCCGCCAGAAAACCAATAAATAAAAATTTGTCTGTCGGCAGCCCTGCCGCGCAAAGTGCAGTAATAACAGCGCTTGGCCCGGGTATGGGTATTACCCTGACTCCGGCTTCCCGACACTGCCGCACTAGGTTATAGCCCGGGTCGCTGATCAGTGGGGTTCCGGCATCCGATACCAGTGCCAGATCCTCACCAGCCAGACAGCGCTCAATAATACTAGCCGCGCGTTGCTTTTCATTATGATCGTGCAATGCCAGAGTGCGGGTTTGCACCCCTAAGTGCGCCAGTAATTTACCAGTATGGCGGGTATCTTCAGCGGCGATACAGCTAACCTGCTTTAGGGTAGTGATAGCGCGCTCGCTGATATCCGCTAAATTGCCTATCGGCGTGGCGACAACGTATAAAATTCCGGTTTGTTTCGTCATATTTCGCTATTTAATTGAGCTTGGCGGACAGTCTAAGTAAGATAGCCCTATTAAAAGCCTAATGGTACTGTGCAACGTGAATTCCAGCAAATTAAAGCCACTGCTATTGTTAAGCCTGTGCAGCCTGTTAGCCAGCTGTGCCCAGCAACCTCAAACTACCGTTGAGCGCCCCGCAGCAGTTATCGGGCAGGAAGTGCCGGCAACCAAGGCTGAAGCTGCCGCAGATTTATATCAGCAAGCACGTGAATACCAGGGTGAAGCCAGGCAAATACATTTGCTGCGGGCCGCCCGGGCCGCATTGGCACAACAACAGTATCCGCTGGCGCTGGCGATAACCCATACATTGGCTACCAGTGAATACTCTCTTATCCGCCAGCGCAATATCGTGCTATTGCTGCAAGCCTACCTGGCAAATAATGAGCTGGAACGCGCCGATGCACTGTTGGAGAACACGCCGCTTGATACGCTACCACAAGCAGATTTAAGCGACTATTTATGGCAGGGCGCGCAGTTTTACGCCAAACAGCAGCGTAGCCTGGCGGCCAGCCGCTGGTTGCTGCAACTGGACCAGCAACAGCAAAGCACTGAAAACTATGCCCAGCTCTGGAATATATTGTGGCAGCAACTTACCGCGCTAAGCCCGGCAAACCTTACCGCTTTGCGCACCAATGCCACAAACCGCCAGCTGGCCTGGCTAAATCTGGCTGAGCTTAGCCGCCAGAATATTGGTCAGCAACAGGCATTGCAGCAAGCGCTGGCAGCATGGCATCAGCGCTACCCTCAGATGCCAGGACCTGATGCCTTGCCCGAGGCACTGCAGCAACTGCTAACGTTAACGCCTTATCAACCCAGCCGGATTGGCATATTGCTGCCATTAAGCGGAAACTTCCGGGCGCATGCCAAGGCCCTGCAATATGGATTAATCAGCGCCGCCAGCGCACAGCAAACGACCGCGCAGCTGATCTTTATTGATAGCCAGCAAAGCCCGGAGCAAATAACCTTAAGCTTAAAACAACAGATGGTCGATTTTGTAATTGGCCCCTTGTTGCGGGACCAGGTTGATATGATCAGCCAGCAGGCTGACTGGCCCTGGCCCACCTTGTTTTTAAACAGTCGTGATCCGGTACAGCCAAAGCGGGAAGATCATTTCTTTTATGCACTAAGTTTAGAAGATGAAGCCAGCCAGATGGCGGCGCTTTTTCAGCAAAAAAATTATCAGCGCCCGGTGGTGATTAGCGCCAGAAACAATATCAGCCAGCGGATGCAGCAGCATTTTGCCGCGCAGTGGCAGGCAATGGGCCACTCAGCTCCCGAACTTTATCAGTTTAGTGCCAAAGCAGAGCTGGAAACGATTATCAGTGAACTGCTGGAAACCGACATCAGCCAGAACCGTATTCGCAGTATCAGCAGTCTGGTGAGCAGTAAAACCAAACTGGAAGCCGAGCCGCATAGCCGGCTGGATATCGACGCCATTTACCTGCTGGCCGATCCGGTGCAAACCCGGCTATTCAAACCTTATGTCGATGTCTCAGTAAACCAAACCGCCCCGCGCTTACCGGTGTACGCCAGTTCACGTAGTTTTAGTGCCAGCCTGGATAGCAACGAGCAGCGCGATTTAAATGGCCTGACCTTCACCGAGATGCCATGGATGCTGGGCGAGCAAAGCAGCGTACAATTACGCGAGCAATATCAGCAACTGTTTACCGATCAGGATGAAATATTACAACGGCTGTTTGCTATGGGCCATGACGCCTATCAGCTAATTGCCAGATTAAAACAACAACAACATTTGCCTGCTCTGGTGTTTTCCGGTCTGACCGGTCAGCTTAGCCTGGACCAGCATGGCAGTATTGTGCGGCGCTTAAGCTGGGCCAGCTACCGCAACAACCGGCTTATTTCCGTGCAAGAACCCTGAGCATCAGCAAATGGTGATGAGAAACTCGTCATGAACAATAAAGGGCAATACTACGAGCAACTGGCGCTCGACTATTTGCAGCAGCAAGGCCTGACCCTGGTGTGCTGTAATTTCCAGTGCAAAGCCGGCGAAATAGATTTAGTTATGCGTCAGAACCAGCAACTGGTGTTTATTGAGGTAAAATACCGCGCCAGTAACGCGTTTGGCGGCGCGCTGGCAGCCGTTACCGTGGCCAAGCAGCAGAAGCTGCTGCGGGCCGTGCGCTGGTATTTACAGCAGCATGGTGGCCAGAGTCAGCCATGCCGCATCGATGTATTGGCAATTGAGGGGCGTGAGCCGTTTCATTACAACTGGTTGCAGAACGCATTCAGTTAAAAGGACAGGGTAATGCAGGAACATATCCGACAACTTTTCAGTGAAAATATCCAAACCATGATCGCAACCAGCGAAGCGCTGGCGGAACCGATTGAAAACAGTGCGCTGGTTATCGTCAATAGCCTGATAAACGGTGGCAAAGTGCTATGCTGCGGCGCCGGGGCCAGTCAGGCTCTGGCCTGCCACTTTGCCCAGCTGCTATTGGATCAGTTTGAAACCGAACGGCCCTGTCTGCCGGCACTGGCGCTGCAGGACGATATTTCGAGCCTGCATCCGAATAACCATATTAACCAGGACTTTCTGGCACGCCAGGTGCGGGCACTCGGCAGCGGTGCAGATGTGCTGCTGGTAATTTCGCTGACCGGTTCCGAACAAAGTTTAATTAAGGCAGTCGAAGCAGCAGTAACCAGCGATATGAAAGTAATCGCGCTGACTATTGATAACGACAGTGATCTGGCCGGCCTGCTGAACCAGCAGGATGTTGAGCTAAAAATACCCGCGCACCGACCGGCCAGGGTATTCGAATGCTATACCTTTTTACTACATTGTATTTGCGAACTTATCGACACTACGCTGTTTCCACAGCAGGGAGAACTATGAATATCAGTAAACTTATCGTCCTGGCGGTTACCATTACGCTGCTGCAGGGTTGTGTTGTCAGCGACCGGCGCACCCTGGGGTCGCAAATTGATGACAATAGCATTGTGATCCGCGCCCGGCGGGCTATTGGCACCGCTGAAATGATACCCGATAGCAGCAACATAGGTGTGACCAGCTATAACGGCATTGTCTTGCTCACCGGCCAGGTGAACAGCAATAGCATAAAACAACAGGCAGAACTGTTGGTTAAAGACACCCCTGGCGTGCGGGATATTCATAATCAGATCCGGCTTGGCAATAGTACATCGTTATCCACCCGCACCCGGGATAGTTGGATCACGACTAAAGTGAAGTCTCAACTGCTAACAGATGATGATGTCAGCGGCCTGAACATTACTGTGGTTACTGAAAACGCCGAAGTGTTTTTAATGGGACTGGTCAGTGGCGCTGAAGCCGATAAAGCAGTAGATATTGCCCGTAATGTCGAAGGGGTGGCACGGGTAGTGAAAGCGTTCGAACGCCGTTAACCGTCAAAATAAATAAAAAGGGTCAGAGTGAATAATTTATTCACTCTGACCCTTTTTTTGTTTCAACTGTCAGGGTTTTAGCATTCCTGCAGCGCTTTTAACACTTTAGAATGAAATTCACGCTGCTTCATGACAATCATCACTACCACGGAACTTATCATAAATAAAATCGGGTCTATAAACCACGACAGTGCAGATAACGAGAAGTAAATGGAGCGCAAACCATAATTAAAAGAATGGCCTGCCTGATCGATGACTTTAGCAGCCCGGTTAGCGTACAGCGCCTGATCCTCTTCATTTAAGTTGCGGCCATCCGGTGCCGCACCGATTAACACGCCACAAAAACCGTACTGACGTAATGACCAGGTAAACTGAAAAAAAGCGAAGACGAATATAAAGGTCAGCAGTAATAATTTCAGCTGAACCGAGCCTTCAGTGTAATTGGCCCAGGGCACCAGATTTGACAACATTACGCTCAGTTTTTCAGCGGAAGACATGGCGGTCAGCAAACCCGCCAAAATAAGCAATGAACTTGATGCGAAAAAGGTGACGTTGCGCTCCAGGGTAGAAATAAGCCCTACGTCCGCCATTTTGTTATCGCGGGTCAGCATTTTCTGCATCCAGTCAGTACGTTTACGCCGCAGTTCAAACGACAAACAACTTACTTTCTTGGCTTTGCGTTTAGCAAAAAGGGTATAGCCTATCCACAATACAAAAAACCAGATAACAGCAATTAAGTCTAACGGGCCTGGCATATTATGCTCCTGCAACTAAACCAAAGATGGCGTGTCAGCGCGACTTTTTAACATACCGCACTGCGTAACAGCTTGCGCTGGTAACGAAGATGCCGCCAGGCATCCATACTGTAAATACATAACGCCAGCCAGATAAAACCAAAGGTTATTAAACTGGCTGGTTGCAATGGCTCATGATACAGCCAGACACCAAAGACAAACATCAGACTTGGGCCAATATACTGAAAAAAGCCCATGGTCGATAATTGCAGGCGACGGGCTCCGGCAATAAAGCACAGTAAAGGAATGGTGGTAACAAAGGCCGCGGCCACCAGCAATAGGTTAAGCGTGGTGGAGTTATTCAGCATATTAACCGCGCTGCTGTCGGCATAGTGCCACCAGTACAACAGCGCCAGTGGCAGCAATAATAATGACTCGACAAACAAACCCGTTATTGCTTCTACCGCCAGCTTTTTACGCAATAAGCCATATACGGCAAACGAGCCGGCCAGTGCCAGCGCCACCCAGGGAATGGAGCCGAAAATAACCGCCTGAATGACCACGCCGGTTGCCGCCAGACCCAGCGCCAGCCATTGTAACACTCTTAATCTTTCGCCCAGAAATAACATGCCCAGCAATACGTTCAGCAAGGGGTTGATATAATAGCCGAGACTGGCTTCAAGCATATGATCACTGTTCACCGCCCAGATAAACAAACCCCAGTTAACGCCCAGAATCAGCGCGGTAAACAACAGCCATAATATCAATGTTGGCTGGCGCAACAGCCGCATAAGCTGAGCCCCTTGTTTCAGGGCCAGCAATACCAGCAATAATAACAAGCAGGACCAGACAATCCGGTGCACCAGAATTTCCGTGGCAGCTATAAAATCAATTTGTTTAAAGTAAAGTGGGGCAATACCCCAAAGGCTGTAAGCGCTGGCAGCGAAAGCACCACCGAGCTTTTGCTCCCTGCTTAACGACATTGTATAACCCCAGAATGTCGGCCCTTAGCCAACCAGATAAGTACCGGTACCCAGTGCAATATGCACGCCTTGTTCGTTATGCAGTTCCATCCGGCATACTGCCACTTTATTGCCAGCACGGATAACCCGTGCCGTCGCAATGAACTCCGCCCCGCGGCCGGGTCTTAAGTAATCGGTACGAATATCAATAGTGCTCATTTTTCCAAAGCGTTGTACCAGTTCGGCTTGCTCAATTTCGCTGAATCGTCCCAGCGCACTGGCTACCGCCATCATACCCCCGGCCACATCCAGCACAGTGGCAATAACGCCGCCGTGTAAAATCTGTTGGATAGGGTTACCCACCAATTGCTCCGCCCAGGGAAAACGCACCTCGACTTCATCGTCGGCAAAACGGCTTACCTGCAAGCCGAGTAAACGGTTAAACGGCATTTGATCAAAGGTCGCGGCGATATAGGGTAGCAGTTGTTCAGCAGACTGGGCCATCTCAGTACAACCAGCCGCTTAGGGTCAATATTGCAGCCAATGCCAGAAAGAACAGCATATTGCGCTTCCCTAACTGTACCATGGCACTGCTTTCATCCAGCGTATTCAGCTGCTCCTCTTCCTGCGGTTCGGCAGCCAAAGCCACTTCGGTCAATACCTGCTCGTTATCGGTAGTAAAATCCATAAAATAAGCGAGTAAGGCATTAGATGCCCGGGAGAAATAGCCCACCAGGGCAAAGCCTAAACCAAATAACCGGGTTGGAAACCACTGCGCCCAAAACGTCATGTAATACACGGCGTCCGGACCATCTGTGTCGGTTTGCAGTTTGCTGTAGTCTGCAGCGGTCTGTTCACTGTCTGCTGCTGCGGTATTATCAACCAGGGTTCTGGGCTCTTGTAACTGGCGCACCAAAACATAGGTGATAACCCCAAACACCCCGAGTAATAAAAACCAGAACACCGTCGCCGCATAGTAACGAAAATTGAGCCAAATCAGCGTTTGGCCATAACTGTTTTGCTCAATACTGCTACCCGACTCCGTGCGAATTTGCTGCATCACCAGATAAGCCGCTTCACCGTCGCCCCGCTCTTGCGCATTCAGATACTGCTTGTACAGCTGGCGGTAATGCCAGCAACCAATTCCGACCAGCAACACCAGTGTATTAACAATTAGGCTGAGCAGACGGTTATCGATTAAGCCCAGCAGCAAAGCAACAATAGTACCCGGCAGCAACAACCATAAATACTGGCCCAGTTGATGACGGGCTAACCCCGCCAGCGGGGTTTTCAGACTGAAGGTTAGATAGGCTCTGACGTAGCGATGGGCCTGCCAGGCGTCGCTGCGCACCGCGAGGCGCTCAATAATTAGTGCCAACAACATGCTGATCAACGTCATTCCCTGCTCTCCATTCTTGTGGCTTGAACTACGGCTTTAATATTGGCCCGATAATACGACCAGTCAAACGCCGGTCCCGGATCCGTTTTGCGTCCGGGGGCAATGTCACAATGGCCAACAATCCGCTCCGGCTTCAGCTGCTGATAGCGCGCCAGTAAATAGTGGCTCAGCGCTATCAGGCTTTGGTACTGCTGCTCAGTATACGGCATATTATCGCAGCCTTCTAACTCTATCCCTATCGAAAAGTCGTTACAGTTGGCCCGACCAGCAAATTCACTTTTGCCAGCATGCCAGGCTCTGTTAGCAAAAGGGACATACTGGAAAATGGTGCCATCGCGCCAGATAACGCAGTGAGCCGCCACCCTTACCCCCTGCAACGATACAAAGCTGGGATGAAGACTGCAATCAAGGGTGCCGCAAAATAAGCTGTCTACCGGGCAACCCTGCTGTGGTGCTGTGGCAAAATCTCCGGCGGGTAAACTGATGTTGTGAATAACCAGCAAGCTGATTTCCTCGCCGGGGGGCCTATCATCAAAATGCGCAGAAGGGCGTTGAAGCATTGGAGGGCATACGGGCAGAGCAACGGTTTTCATCAGAATTTTGCCTTTAGCCTTTACTGTGATTAAGCTAGAGCGCTATTGTCAAGGTTGAGGCACGCGAATGCAAGCACCCGAACAACGAACTCCTTTTGCCAAAGCGTTTAGCTGGCTGGCCTGGTTATTACTATTGGTCATGCTGTTCTTGTTTTTTCAGGACTATCTGGCTGGCAAACGCAATCCAAACCAGCAACTGCAGAGCATTCAGGGCCGTGGTGGCGAAATTAGTACGGTATTGCTGCGCAACCGGGCCGGCCATTACATTGGTACCGCGCTGCTTAATGGTCAGCCGGTCGACTTTATGCTTGATACCGGTGCTACCACTGTCGCTATTGCGCAAAGTACTGCTGAGAAGCTGGGTTTACCGCGTGGCAGGCAAATTCAGGTGGCCACGGCCAATGGCATCACCAGTGCCTACCTGAGTGAAATAGCATCACTGCAACTGGGTGATATCGTACTGCAAGACGTCAGTGCCAGTGTGGTACCTAACCTTGGCGGCACCGAGATTTTATTAGGCATGAGTGCGTTAAACCAGTTAGAATTCCGCCAGCAAGGTAACCAACTGACCCTAATTCAGCGAAATTAATATGACAGAGCATGCCACAACAGTAACCCATCATCCACTTCTGGCCCTGGAAATCACCCGCAGCGTTCAAGCCGCGCTGGCCGAAGATCTGGGCTTTTTGCCGTTGGACGAAGGTGATATCACCGCCAGTCTGATCCCGGCATCACAACAGGCAACGGCAACCATTATCAGCCGTGAACCCTGCGTAGTATGTGGCACTGCCTGGGTTGATGAAGTGTTTGCCCAGCTAAACCGGGTAGCCGCAGCACAGGGAGCAGAAGCCGGTCAGGTCAGTATCAGCTGGCAGGTAGCCGATGGCGACAAGGTGGCAGCCGACAGTCTATTGTGCCGGCTGACAGGCCCGGCCCGCTTACTGCTAACCGGTGAGCGCAGCGCGCTGAACTTTTTACAGTTGCTCAGTGGCACAGCAACCGTTACCGGCCAATACGCCAGCTTGCTGGCCGACAGCGATACCCGGCTGCTGGATACCCGTAAAACCCTGCCGGGGCTGCGGTTTGCGCAGAAATATGCGGTACAATGCGGTGGCGGCGTCAACCACCGCCTGGGGTTATTTGATGCGTTTCTGATTAAAGAGAATCATATTGCTGCCGCGGGCTCTATTGATGCTGCAGTAGCTCAGGCCCGTCAGAATTTTCCGGGAAAACCGGTTGAAGTCGAAACAGAAAACTTGGATGAGCTGCAGCAGGCGTTGCGTGCTAAGGCTGACATCATTATGCTGGATAATTTCAGTAAGGCCGATATTAAACAGGCCGTGCTGATAAATAGTGGCCAGGCAAAGCTTGAAGTGTCGGGGAATATTACAGCTGAACGGTTAAGCGAACTGGCCGCCAGTGGTGTCGATTTTATTTCCAGCGGTGCTTTGACTAAACATGTCCAGGCCATCGATTTATCTATGCGGCTGAGTATTACCACCTCCGACAAGTAAAACTTTGCCGGTCAGTTAAACTACGGTTAAGTAAACTTCTGATACACTCGGCTAATTGCAACACATGTAGCTTGGTGACGGCCTATGCAGCTGACAGGAAAAGTGGTGCACTGGCGCGACGATAAAGGTTTCGGCTTCGTCGTACCTGATAATGACACCCAGCAGGTTTTTTTTCATATTCGTGATTTTACCGACAGCAAGATCCGTCCGACGGAAGGCTGTCGCCTGCAATTCAGTCTGAGTCAGGATAAACAAGGGCGGCCATTAGCCATTGAGCTGCAGGTTATCAGCGGGTCCAGATCCGCTTCTCCCCTGGCAGAACATGAGATTGTCGATCTGGACTACACCCAGGATGTAGCATTGTACTTTCGCTGTGCGTTTCTGGTGCTGGTGGTTATTGCACTGCTGTTTGGTACCCTACCCTACGTACTACCTATTCTCTATATCGAAGCAAGCCTGTTTACCTACTGGTTGTATCGCGCCGATAAAGCCGCAGCCAAAGCCCGGCAGCGTCAGCGTCTGCCAGAGCAAAGTTTACAATTATTCAGCTTAATTGGTGGCTGGCCAGGCGCCTTGCTGGCACAGAAAAAACTGTCACATAAAAAACGTAAGTTTCTATTCCAGCGAGAGTTTTTGCTGGTTATTGTCGGTAACGGCATTTTGCTTATCTGGTTGCTGTCGCAACATGGCCAGCTGTTTCTTGGCAGACTGGCGCTCTGGTCTTAACTACGCACACCTGGCGTTGTTATCAGCCTGGCTTTTGCGGGTCAGCGCTTAACTTTGCAACGGGCGCCGGCCGGCCCAGTAAATAGCCCTGAAACTGTTGGCAGCCCAATTTTGCTAATGCCTGATATTGTGCAACCGTTTCTACCCCCTCCGCGATCACCTCCAGTTCCAGGCTGTTACCCAATGCCAGAATGGTTCTGATAATGGCGGCATCACTGGGATCGTCCAGTAAATCGCGGACAAAACTGCCATCGATTTTTAACTGGTTAAGTGGCAGCCGTTTTAAATAACTTAAGGATGAATAACCGGTACCAAAATCGTCCAGCGAAAAGCGTATTCCCAGCTCACCCAATTGCTGCATCTTCAGTATGACTGCCTCGATATCCTGTAATAACTGGGTTTCGGTAAGTTCCAGCACTAAGTTCTCCGGGTTAGCACCACTGAGATACAGGGTGTCGCGTACCAGTTCCACAAAATTTGGGTCATGTAGCTGCCGCACACTTAAATTAACCGCCAGATGCCAGCCTGACTTCTGCTTATCGTGTTGCCACTGGGCCAGTTGCAGGCAACTTTGCTGTAATACCCAGGCGCCGATTGGCAATATTAAGCCGCACTCTTCGGCCAGTGGAATAAATTCAGCTGGCGATACCTGACCCAACTCAGGATCAGACCAACGCAGCAACACTTCGGCACCCACCACCTGGCCATCGAGATGATATTGCGGTTGAAAATGCAGACTAAACTGTTGCTGCGCCAATGCCTGGCGCAAACCACTAAGCATCGCCGAACGCTCGAGCACGGTGGCTTGCAATTTACTGTTATAAAAACAGTAACGGCAGCGGCCGCGGTTTTTGGCATCGTACATGGCCAGATCTGCCCGTTGCAGCAGCTCGTCTACGTTGTCTGCATCACTAAACATAGCAATGCCAATACTGGCGCTGATGGTGTAAGTGCGTTCTGCCAGCTGAAACGGCTGGCTTAATATATCCATCAGTTTCATCGCCAGTAATTCTACCCGTTGTCCGGCTAAATCAGCCCGGGGCTGCAGCTCCGGCAGCAACACCACAAATTCGTCACCACCAAACCGGGCCAGCGTATCGCTTTTACGAAGCTGATCGCTAAGCCGACTGGCAACCTGGCTCAGTAATTCATCACCTACGGCGTGGCCCAGCGTATCATTCAAATCTTTAAAATGGTCCAGATCAATAAACAGTATGGCGCCCTGAGTAGCCCCCCGGCCCGCGAGACTGAACGCCTGCTCCAGCCGCTCCAGCAATAAACGCCTATTAGGTAGCGAGGTTAACGCATCATAAAACGCCAGTTGGTGAATGGCTGCCTGGTTTTGTTTATGTTCGGTCACATCGGTAGAAATACCGCACAAGGCGTAAATTTCACCATTGGCATGGCGCAGCGGTAACTTTACTGATAAGAAAATCCGCTCTTCATTATCTTTTACCGTGGTATTTATTTCTTCTTCGACGATGCGCTCGCCGCCACTAAGCACCCGCTCATCGTTAACCTGCAACTGGCTGACGGTTTTTGCATCAAAAAACATATTGTCGGTATGGCCAACGATCTGCTCCGGCAGCCGGCCGAACAATTCAGCGATTTTATGATTGACATACTGATAGCGAAACCGCTTATCTTTAATATAAATATGAGCGTCGACGCTATTGAGAATAGTGGTTAGCCGGTCCTGACTCAGCCGCAGCCGGTTTAGCTGAATAATACTGCGCCGTTGATACCAAATTAACGTTAAAGCAATCAGTACTATTAATACGCCACTGATAACCGACCACAGCAGCAACATAGAAATATTGTCTGTCGTGGCAAGGCCTGGCTTGCTCCAGTGATTGATCGTCTGAAAATAATACGATTGAGGCTCTGCCTGCCATTGCCGCAGATAACCATCGATAACCTCTAATATCGGCAGGTTCCGGCCATAAGCTGTGGCATAAAACAGTTCAACCGGATCAAAGCGCAGCGGGTTCGCCTGCAGTTCAAATTCAGCAGCCCGGCCATTACCAAACAAATGGTTTGCTACCGCGACATCAGCCTGGCCGGCGGCGACCAAATTAAAGGCGGCCTGCAATGATTTAACCCCTTGCAATTTAATGTCCAGCTGATGCTGTTGGCTGTAGTTATACAAAAAATGGTATTGGGAACTGTCACGCAGCACCGCGACCTGCTGGCCAGCCAGGTCAGCTAGCGCTGCAATCTGATTGTCCGTTAGGCTGTATAATCGTGACCAGCTAAATAACGCCGGTACTTGATGAAAACTCATCACCTGCGCCCGCGCTTCACTGAATGCGACGTCAGGCAGAATATCAATATCACCACTTTTCAGCAGCTCAAGGCAGTAGGCCCAGTCGCAGCTCACCGGCTTTAAGTGCCATTTTTCCTGCAGCGCAATTTGCGTCAGTAAATCGCCGAAAATACCGCTGGGCATGCCATCAGCACTGACGGTAAGCTTCGGCGGATTCTGGTAAATACCGACGACCAGTTGACGGTGTTGAACCAGGCTGGTGTCATCAGCCGTTGCCGGGGGTGGCAACAACACTGGCACAAGTAACGTGAGCAATGCCAGCACGGCAATACGGCGCATAAATACTTCACTTAGTTATTATTCTGTTATTGAGCTTACTGCAGGCAGCGTAAATTGCAAATACCGTCTTTGTACAGGAACCGGTCTCCCTCGATCATTACTGTCACACTTTGAAAATAATGCCGAGCCGGTAACACCAGTGCATTAGTAAATAAGAAAATCCTAAAAATACCAGCGCAAAGATCAGTGAGCCGTTTAAATCACCAAACAGCGGCTGAAACAGCCGGCTGAATAGCCAGCCTTTAAGCAAACCGTCGCCGACCGGTATCATTACCAGCGCACGCGCCATTAAGCCTGCCAGCATAAAAAACAAAATCGCATTGGCGCCAAACACCACAAAAGGCGCGCTCCAGCGCCGCCAGCGTTTAATATCACATAACCAGATACATGCCGCCATAGCGATAGCGCAGTAACCGCTGCTAAGCACTACAAAACTGGGGGTCCATAAGCTTTTATTAATGGGTAAGGCAAAATGCCATAACTCGGCCAGCCACACCGAGATAACTCCGGCAAGCAATAACCCCCGCACTTTCCAGGACAGAGAGCGCTCGGTTTGCAGCCACTGCGCCAGCAACACCCCACTTAAACAACTGGCCACCGCCGGCAACGTTGACCATAAGCCTTCAGGGTCGAACGCAAACGGGGTGGCACTTCCATAATACAGATGGCGGGCACCCAGCACGGTATGGTCGAGCCAGGCGGCAAAGCTATTGCCAAACAACAGCAAACCGCTGAACTGATTGCCGTAGGCATCCTGATACGGCAGATGTAACATTGCCAACAGATAGACTGCGCAAAGCCCGGCTAACCAGAGGATCCGGCCACGGGTACCGCAATACAGCACAATCAGTACCGTCGCAAAATAGACCAGGCCAATCCGTTGCAGCACGCCAAGCCAGCGCAGCGTATGCAGTTTTTGTTCAATGTAGCTGTACGCCGGATCAGCAAAATTATAATAAAACAGTGCCAGAAACAGCCCCAGGCCAAACAATTTCAGACTGCGAACGGCTGCATGACGGATAATCAGCCCTTTGGGCTGACTGCTTTGCCGTTGCAGACGCAATTGCAGTGATATGCCGACAATCACAATAAAAAAAGGAAAAATCAGATCGGTCACCGTCCAGCCATGCCACTTTGCATGGCGCAGTGGCCCATAAACATGGTTCCAGCTTCCGGGGTTATTAACCAGAATCATCCCGGTAATGGTTAACCCCCGCAGGGCATCCAGTGCCAGCAGCCGTTGCCTGGGTACATTAGCCAATATGGCATCACAATGCTGCTTTAAGCCGCTTAACATTATTATTTGCTACCCTGTGACGCTGCCGTGGCTTGCTGGGCAGGTGCTGTGGACGTCGGCTTCAGGGTAACCGGCAGCACGCCGGTAGGCTTAACCTGGCCCAGTAAAACTCTTGCCAACGCCGTATAAGTAGCGCCAGGCTCGCCCGCTGCAATAGCTTTATCTTCACTGTTGTAGGCGTAGCTGGCCAGTGCCAGATCAGCATAGGGCCCATAGGTGGCGGCATCATAAGGCGCGCGCAGGCTGATATAAACATGGGGCTTTTGCTGCTGCTTTATCTGGCGTAATAAACTCAAAAAGTCCTGCTGCTGGCGCTGATAACGGGCTGCCAGTGGTCCAAGCGCACTAATATCATCCATGCCTCCAATTTCAGCAAGTGACGGCATCGGGGTGATAAAGCCACTAATCACCACCTCAGCCCGCTTCAGCAGGTCAGCGGCCTCTGTCAGGTCCTGCTGCAACAAACTAATGCTACTGATAGTAAGCGGTTGCGGGCTTTGTTGCTGTAACGCCAGACTGAGCGCTGCCGCTTTGTTATTGTCTGGCATAATCAGCAACACCTGTTTGCCGTTAAGCGTCGGCATACTGGCTTGTTCCGCCATGCCAGCTACAGAAATACGGGTCACTGCGGCCTGAGCCAGTGCCAGCTCAGCCTGCCGGTGGGCCGGACTGCCCAGTACTTTATTTGCCGCTAGCAGCTGCGTCTTTGCAGAACCGGTTGGCATCAACGGATACTGCTGTTTGAGACGACTAATCCGCTGATAGGAGGCGTCCAGTTCAGTACGCTCCAGCTGGCCCGCCAACACCGCTTGCTCCAGCGCGTTGAGCAACGCCGCTAAATCGGCCAGTTCAGCCGGGCTTTGCAGCTTTACCGGCATCAGCGCAATGTCGGCACCGGCAGCAAAGGTAGCGATCACCGCATCGTGCGGGCTGAAAAAATGGCTGATACCCGCCATATCCAGCGCATCGGTAACAATAAGCCCCTGATAATCCAGTTGCTGGCGCAGCAAGTCATGTAAAATTGCCCGTGATAACGTCGCCGGTTTTATCATCTGCTGGCCATCTTTGGCAGTAAAAGTACTGCTATCCAGCGCCGGATACTGAATATGCGCTGTCATAATCATACCGGGGTTATGCTGGTTAATAATTTTAGCAAAAGGCAGCAAGTCGACCTGATCAATCTGCTGGCGGCTATGCGCTACCCGCGGTAAACCCAAATGACTGTCGATATGGGTGTCGCCATGGCCCGGAAAATGTTTCAAGGCGGCAATAACACCACGTTGCTGCATGGCCGCCGTCATGGCACCGCCCAGTTCTGCGACCACCGCCGGGTCTTCTGCAAAGGCCCGCACATTAATTACCGGATTATCCGGATTAACATTAACATCAACTGTTGGCGCAAAATTAACGTTAATACCAAGGGCCAGCAGTTCGTCCGCAATGACACGGCCCGTCAGTTCAGCAAAATGATTGCCATGTTTCGGATAGGTAGCACCGATGGCCATATTGCCACTAAAGGCACTGGAGTGCTGGCGCGGTAGGCGGGCAACCCGGCCCCCTTCCTGATCGATACCAATAAATAACGGGTGTTTTAAAGCAGAGCGGGCCGCCGCCTGCTGCAATTGGCGGTTCAGGGTAATAATCTGCTCGTTGTGCTCAAGGTTTTCGGCAAATAAGATGACGCCGCCAATATCGTACTGGCTGATTAAGTCTGCCAGCTCCGGTGGCAGGCTGGTTAACGGCGTGCGGCACTTGCCCGCCGCCACAGGTTCAGTGCAGTAATAGCGTAAATCGAGCATCAGTTTCTGGCCCAGCATCTGCCGGACCGTGGCTGTGGTTACAGGGGCCGTCGTTGGCTGCGCCTGACTGCTCATTGCCAGCACACCGGATAGCATGCCCACAACCATCCAACTTGCCCACCGTAACCGTTGCCACCAATTTTGCTGATCCGACACACTGTTTACTCCGCTTATGTTAAGGTAACGATTGTGCTGCTATGGGCTTGCAGTAAAACAAAAAAACACGGTGCCCGCCAGTAGTGGCAGGGGGCAAAAGTAAAAATTAACGGTTAATAATAAAATCAGGCCTCGGGAATTCTGCCATGCAACTGACGTTGTTAGACTGGACGGTATTTTTTGGATATTTTCTGCTGCTGGCCAGCCTGGCTATTTGGGTAAACCGGCGTAAAGCGAATAATAGCAGTGACTACTTCCTCGGGGGCAACGCCATGCCGCCGTTTCTGGTGGCGATATCGGTTCTGGCCACTTCGCAGTCGGCAGCGACGTTTCTGGGCGGTCCCGACATGGGGTTTCGCGGCAACCTTAGCTACCTTGCAACCAACATTGGTGCCATCATCGCCACCTTAGTAGTGATTAAATGGCTAATCCCACGCTATTACCAGTTAAAAGTCACTACCGTATACGAGTTACTGGAAAGCCGCTTTAACGAGACCGCCAAAAATCACGCTGGTAAAATGTATTTATTTGGTCGGGTGTTTGCCAGTGGTGCCCGCTTGTATATGGCCGCGCTGGCGGTTGCCATGCTTTTATTCAGTAATATCGACGCCGGCAGTGTGGTGATCGCTATTATTTTACTGGCCGTGGTAGGGCTTGCTTGCACCATGGCCGGTGGTATTCGTTCGGTTATTTACACTGATGCCTTGCAGTGCGCAGTGTATGTTACGGCTGCACTGGTGGTGCTTGGCTATTTATATCATAGCTTGCAACTGGACCTGAGCAGCTTATATCAGGTGCTAAGTGAGCCGCTGGCCGATGGCAGCTCTAAATTATTACTCTTTGATTTCAGACCCGATTTCAGTAGCAGCGGGGTGTTCACTATCTGGTCTGCACTGACCGGTTTCGTGCTGTTAAATATTGCTGCATTTGGCCTCGATCAAGACATGACGCAACGGGTGCTGACCTGCAAAACCGCAGCCGGGGGCGCAAAAGCCCTGTTATCGTCGGCACTGCTGGTGATCCCGGTGATGCTGGTCTTTATTGTGATTGGTTTACTGCTGTATATTTATTACCAACGGCCCGATGTGTTTGCCAACAGCGCCAGCTATAGCGGTAGCTTTGGCGGTGAACAAATTACCGTATTTATGTATTATGTGTTAAATGAAATGCCATCGGGCCTGCGGGGCCTGGTCGTGGTGGGTGTTATTGCCGCAGCGCTATCTACCATTACCTCAGGCTTAAATTCGATGGCTTCGGTGCTGGTTGCCGATATCTACCAACCCTGGCGCGAACGCCGCCAGGCCCTAACCAGCGAGCGGCATTACGTTCACGCCGGTCAATGAGCGATGCTGCTCACTGCGGTGGCACTATCCGCAATGGCTGTGCTGTGTTTTTACTGGCAGCAATATTCTGATATGCCACTACTGGCGTTTGCGCTGAGTGTTATGGTGTTTTCTTATAGCGGCTTGCTGGGTGTATTTTTTACCGCATTATTCAGCAAGCGGGGCAACAGCCGCAGCGTGACTGCCGCGCTTTTAGCCGGTTTCAGTGTCACATTATTGCTGCAGCCTTACCTGTTGCAATTAATTAGTCCGACCCTGGCCAGTTAGGATCTTGGCTTCACCTGGCAATTGTGTCTGGGCACCCTGATTGCCTGTCTGGTTTGTATGGCAGGTAAACCACAACATGCAGCCCTTTTGACAACAGCAAATAAAGCGGAGCATTAAATGTATTTACTGGCGGTAGATGGTGGCGGCAGTAAAACCCTGGCCAGACTGCAACACACAATCAGCGGTCAGCAATGGCAGGCTGCCGGCGGGCCGGCTCAGCTATCCAATGATCTGGAACTGGCTGTCGCCACGGTTCGTCAACTAAGTTTGCAGTTATGTCAGCAAGCAGACATCAGCCTGGCCCAGGTTATGGCCTGTATTGGTTTGGCCGGTGCCGGTAATCCGCAACTTTACCGCGCGTTTTGCCAGCAACTGCAACTTGATTTCGCCTCCTGGCAATTGACCACTGATGCACGCACCTCGCTATACGGCGCCAATAATGGCGAGCCGGTTGTTATGGTAGCGCTGGGTACCGGCTCGGTGGCCATGCGCTTATCCGCGGACGGCACTGAGCAGCAAACCGGTGGCTGGGGCTTTAATATTGGTGATGAAGGCGGTGGTGCCTGGCTGGGCAAGCTGGCCGTGCGCCAGTTATTGTGGCAACTGGATAGCGACCAGGGTGTATCCAGCCCGTTAACGCAAGCCCTGGCTGCACAGTGCGGCAACGATATCCAAACGGTATTGCCCTGGCTTAAACAAGCCGGTGCCAGTGACTTTGCAGCGTTGGCGCCGTTGGTGTTTGCTCATCAGCATTGCCCACTGGCGCAGCAACTGCTGCACCAGCACGCCACTGCCATTGCTGAACTTATTTGCTGCTGCCGTGGCGAACGTTCATTGCCAGTAGTATTGCTCGGTGGCCTGGCGGCAAGCAGTCAGCCGTTGCTGAGCCCTGAGATCAACCGCTTGTTGCAACCCGCACGCGGCGATGCACTGGACGGACGCATGATATTAGCTGCGCAGCAGCTGGCAAAGTTTTCAGGCGTTGCCGGGCCAAACAAAAACTCTGGCGGCTCCGGCGCATAACGTTTTACTAAACCCTAACCAAGTGAGTGGCTGATGAGTCAAACTGAATTGCTGCAACAACTGGCCAGTATGAGCACCGAAGCTCGCAATCCGGCGTCTACTGCTTTAGATACCCTCGACAGTCTGGAAATTGTCAGGCTGATTAACCAAGCCGACCATACGGTTGCACCGGCCTTAGTGGCAACCTTACCGGCAGTGGCACAGGCCGTTGATGCTATCGTTGCCGCGTTTGCCAGTGGCGGCCGGCTAATATATCTGGGCGCCGGCACCAGTGGCCGGCTGGGTATTTTAGACGCCGCCGAGTGTCCGCCTACTTTTAGTGTGCCGGCAAATCAGGTTATTGGTTTAATTGCCGGCGGTACCACCGCCATTCAGCGGGCAGTAGAAGGTGCCGAAGACAGTCCGCAACTGGCAGAGGAAGAATTAACAGCAATTGACTTCGGGCCAAACGACGTACTGGTTGGTATCGCTGCCAGTGGCCGCACGCCTTATGTGCTGGGAGGTCTGGACTATGGCCGCAAACTGGGTGCCACTACCGTTGCCATCAGCTGCAATAGCACAGGCTCAATACTGCAGGCAGCCGACATTGCAATTTGTGCTGAAGTAGGCCCGGAAGTCCTCACTGGCTCTACCCGGATGAAAGCCGGCACCGCGCAGAAAATGCTGCTTAATATGTTAAGCACCGCGGCCATGGTGCGCAGCGGAAAGGTTTATCAGAATCTGATGGTCGACTTGCACGCCAGTAATGAGAAACTGCAGGCGCGGGCGGTTCGTATTGTAATGCAGGCGACCGACTGCAATAGTGTTACCGCCAGCGCTGCCCTGCAGCAAGCCGATATGAACGCTAAGCTGGCCATTTTACTTATTTTAACCGGTGATGATCTGGCCAGCTGTCAGCAGGCACTGGTCAAAAGCCAGGGCTTTGTTGGTAAAGCGCTGGAGGCAAAAGCATGAAACGCTGGTTAAGTATACTGCTGCTTATTTGCTTAGCCGCCTGTGGCGACAGCCGCAGTCAGCAACCGTCAACTGCAGCAAGCCCCGCCACCCCTGGTGCAGAGCAACTGGCAGCCTATTTGCCGCTGCTTAAAGATAAAAGAGTGGGTTTACTGGTTAACCAAACCTCGCGGATAGGCCAGCAGCACCTGGTCGATGTGTTGCTGGAAAATCAGGTGAATATTGTCAGTGTATTTGCGCCAGAGCATGGCTTTCGTGGCGATCATGATGCTGGCGCTAAAGTCAGCTCGGGTACCGACAGCAAAACCGGTATTCCGCTGCTATCGCTGTACGGCGCCAACAAGGCACCCAGTGCTGCGCAAATGCAGGCGTTGGACATCGTAATTTTCGACATTCAGGATGTCGGTGTTCGCTATTACACCTATATCAGCTCTATGCACTATCTGCTGCAGGCAGCCGCTGAGCATAAGGTGACAATGCTGGTACTCGACCGCCCTAACCCCAACGGCCGCTATCTGGATGGGCCGGTGCTCGATTTAGCCTATCAATCTTTTGTGGGTATGCACCCGATACCGCTGCTGCACGGCATGACGGTGGGCGAGCTGGCACTAATGATTAAGGGCGAGCGCTGGATAACTGACGCCGATAAGCTGGAGCTGACAGTGATCCCGGTCGCGAATTACCAGCGTGATATGGCCTACAGCTTGCCGGTACCGCCCAGCCCTAACTTACCGAATGATCAGGCCATCGCGCTGTATCCGTCGCTGGGCTTTTTTGAGGCGACGCCGTTAAGTATTGGCCGCGGCACCCCGTTTCCGTTTCAGGCGATTGGTTATGATAAATTTAGTTTAGGAGAGTTTAACTTTACCCCGGTAGCGACGCCCGGTGCAGCTATGAACCCACCATTAAAAAATACCATCAGTCGGGGTCAGGACTTGCGCCAGGTAGCAGCCGGTGGCTTAGATTTAAGCTACTTAATTAACTGGCAGCAATTGTTTGCAGCCAACAATGCCACTTTTTTTAACTCGCCGGGCTTTATGGATAAACTGGCCGGCACCAGCAAACTACGACAGCAGATTGAGCAAGGGTTAACCGAGCAGCAAATCAGGGCCAGCTGGCAAACCGACTTACAGGCGTTTGCCCAGCAGCGCCAACCCTATCTGCTATACCGTTAAGCTGCGACTACTCTGCCTGATCCTGCTCCAGCCTGCGAAAGCGGGCTAACGGCGCCATTCTGGCCCGGTTCAGGCTTAACACCTCACCGGCAATACTGATGTTATCTACTTTTGCCAGTACCTCCAGAAATTGCGGTTCAAGCGTATCTTCCCGACAGGCTTTGCGGGTAGTGGCCAGCGGGCCGAAACTCAGCATGGCGTCCTGTAACTTATAGCTACCGGTCAGGTTGTTACAACCGGTATACCCCGATACCCGGCCAGCGGGATCAAACTGTAAAAACACCTGATTGTCATCAGCCACGCTTTGTTGCATCAATTCAATCAATTGCCATTTGCCAGCAATCGTTAAGCCGGCCGCCACTGCGGGTGCAGAATCATCCGGTTCATCCTGTTGTTTATCCAGCCAGTACTGTGCAGCAAGCTCGCCGCCAATTCGCTGCCCCTGCTGGTCCAGCAGCAACAGGCGGTTTTCACCCACCAGAAAACGGCTACCGTCGGCATCGTCCAGTTGGATACTGCTGCCATCGTCGCTCCATTCAAAGCGGCCACTGGTTTGCTCCGGTTCGTCAGCTCGCTCCTGATAATAGCGCGACAACTGGTACTGTTGATCAGCCTGCAATTGCAGCGTCAGCTTAATCCCGGAGCAATCGGCACACGGAATAACCCCCTGATAACTCCCGGGCCAGTCCACTGCAGTACGGCTGTTGTCGGCGCTCGCCAGCTGCTGTGCTGGCGCACTATCAGGCAAGCTCGCAGGTTTAGATTCCGGCTGACAAGCACTCAGCAGTAAAGCGGTTAATAAGGTGCTGCCAAGCAGCTGCGGTGAAAAGGTCATATTTATTCCTTTAGTGAGCAATCCAGCCAGGCTGGTGCCGTTAAATTGTCGCCGGTGGCTGATAACTGCCGGGAAAAAGTGTATTGTCCAGCATAGCACTGTACCGGCGCTGAATTTACGGCGGTCCGTGAAAATGCTCAGCATTGAACTACACTGATAGCTATTTTCTAATGGCAAACAGGATCGAAGATGAGTATTAATGTACTGGCAATTTGTGGCAGCCTGCGGGCCAAATCAACTAACCGGGGTCTGGTGCGCTATGCCATGGCCAATTGCCCTGACGGCATGAAAATACACCTGGCAGATTTAATGGAAGTGCCCTTTTACAATGCAGATCTGGGTGCTAAACCAGCAGCAGTAGCAACTTTATGCCAGCAACTGGCTGAAGCTGACGCCTTACTGCTGGCCTGCCCTGAGTATAACTATTCTTTAGCACCGGCCCTGAAAAACGCCTTAGACTGGGCCTCGCGCGAGCCTGACAATCATTTATTAAGCGGAAAACCGGTGGCGATTATGGGCTCAGCCGCCGGCATGGGGTCATCGCGTTCTCAGTACCATTTACGCCAGGTATGTGTGTATTTAAACCTCCATCCGCTGAATCAACCTGAGGTCTTTGCCAATGCTTTTAGCGGTGCTTTTGATAACGATGGCGATTTAACCGATGACAAAATTCAGGCTAACGTGCGTAAGCTGCTGGCGGCGTTACTTAGCTGGCAGCAACGCCTTAATGGCAGCAAATAACGCTAATTGCCACCAAATGCATCTAACAGGCTGGCATCTGTCAGCCTGATCACGCGGCCGTGTACCACGGCCAACTGGACCTTATTATCATTACTCAGCAAAAAAGTGGTAGAGGAACGGCGCTGCGGCCAGCGGCTTTTCACGCCTGGCGGATTTATCGCCACCGGCAACCCTGAGTTATTCGTCAGCAAATCTGGCTTACCACTAAAATGACTGTAACCCTCTGCCAGTAACTGGATATAACGCGCGGTGTTTAAGGTTAATGGTTTGGTTAACGGGGAGGCTTTACCAGCGCTGTACTGCAAGCCGCTGGCATCTACGCTGTGATAAGCACCATAAATACTGGCATCGCCTATCTCATCCAGCACCACACTGCCCCGGCCATTGCCACCGGCGTTAAAGGCTAAATCAACCTTGGCCAGCACGCCACTGCTATCCGCTTTTGGCAGACTGATATTGCTAATAATTAAGTCTTTCATGCCACCGCTGTTATTCATCGGAATAGCCTGATACCCGCTTAAATCATAATCACGGTAATTGCCGCTGCTAATTAACGCTAACCAATTTAAATACAGTTTCAGGTTTAACTGGCGGGCTTGCTGGCGGAACGGGTCATTATAATTGCCCCCTGCCTCCACCAATACCGTGCTAATGCCCATTTTAGAAAAGGTATCGCCGAAAGAGCGCACGGAGTATTCGTCATCATAGCGGCCAAGCTGCTGGGGTATCGCCTTATCCAGCATCGGTTTGACGGCACTGATTAACTGCATAGCAGCATGGCGGCTGGGGTTTATCTCCCGTGCCTCGTTATAGGCCGGTGCCAGCAAAGAAATCGTTGCCGGCTTTTTATTGTCACCGGCGCCATGATAACGGTTCTGATCATGCAAATTAAAACCATAATGGGGCTTAATTTGCTTTGCCGCCTGCATCAGCATCTGGCCTTCCGGGGTTTGCAGCGCTACCGCATCGCGGTTAACGTCAATTCCCAGCGCGTTATAGCGGCTGTTACGCGCTGCCCCATCTGGGTTTAGCATTGGAATTAAATACAAGGTAATCTGCTGCTGCCAGTCTGTCAGGCTATTATCTTGATCTTTATCTTTATCTGCTTGTGCTTGCTGCTGCGCATCCAGTACCGCCAGCAAATCAAAAATAGCCGCCGTGGCGGTGGGTTCGTCGCCATGCATTTGAGACCAGGCCAGCACTTTACGCTCGCCCTGGCCAATTTTAAACAGGTAAACAGGCCGCTGCTCTACCGAGCGGCCCAGCTCAGTAACTTCAAGCCAGTCCTGCTGCTGATAATAACGGATCAGGGGGGCAATATCGTCATGGGTGATCTGGCCTTTCGCCAGACCTGGGGTGGTAAATTCAGCGTAATCTGCTGCATTTGCCAGCCCCGTTAACACCGCACTTAATGCTAACCATAACGATATTTGCTTTAACATGGCATCCTCTCTTTCGTTAGTTAAGCCATAACTGCCATTTACCATATCACAGCCCGTAAAACTCAGCACGCTGCAGCATTGTCATCTCTGGGCTAAGCTTAGTAAACGCTAATTCAGAAGGGATATCTCCAATTGCTTAGCCCCAAACAGTTTTATCAGCAACTTCGCCAACGTAAGGTGCTCAGCACTGTGCTGGCCTACCTGATTATTGTTTGGCTAACGCTGCAGGTGGTGGCAGTGGTTTCCCAGCTATTAGTGCTGCCGGCTACTGTTGGCAATATTATCGCGATCAGCCTGATCGCTGCTACGCCTTTAGTATGCTACCTGGCCTGGTTTTATCAATATCAGCAAGGCCGGATACAGCTCTTTGCTAACCCTGACGGTCGGCCGCACGCGATGTTTGGCAGCAGGCAGGTTATGGTGTTACTACTCATCTTCATCTTTAGCGCCCTGCTGGCTTATCAGTATTACCTGCTCAGCCGGCCTGCAACGCCAGCAGAACCATTAAATCTGACGGCCAACTCGATTGCAGTGCTGCCTTTTACCGCTAAAAATCCAACTGAAAACAGCCCTGAGCCAACACCGCTGAAAAACAGCCCTGAGCTGGCGCTGCTGGTAAACAGCCTGGCTGAAGAAATAAGCAGCCAGCTTGGTCGCACACCTGGGTTAACAGTGGCGTCTGCCAATTCCGGCCAGGTATTAAGCGCCCAGCAATTAAGCGTACCCGACATTGCCAGCCGGCTGCAGGTTGCCAGCTTGCTTACCGGCACAATCAACTTACAAGACAAGCAGCTGCACATTCGGGTACAACTGCTGGACGGCAGTAACGGCCAGACCTTATGGACCAATCAGCTGCAACGCCAACTAACCGATGTGTTTGTTCTGGAGAGCGAAATCGCCCGCAGTGTGGTTAACGCGCTGCAAGCCAGCCTACCGCAAGACAGTTCGCTGTTAGATTTATCCGCCAATGCCAGCACCCAAAGCGCCGATGCCTATATCAGCTATTTAAAAGCCCGCGAGCAATACCGGCTGCAAACCAGCGAAGCGATGCAACAGGCCCGCCAGTTATTTGAACAAGCTATTGGCCAGGACCCGGAATATGCGCTGGCTTATGTTGGCCTGGCCGATACCCTGCTGCTGCTAAGCGATGGCAGCAAAGAGTTTGGCATTATTGACGTGGATATCGCTACCGGGCTGGCGAAAGAGTATCTGGATAAAGCGCTTATCCGTGCGCCGCAGCTGGCAGAAGCCTATGCCATTCAGGGCAAAATGCTGGAACTACAACAGCAGTTTGGGCCGGCGCTGACGGCCTATCAAAAGGCCTTGGCGCTTAACCCTAACCTGGCAGTAGCACATATGTGGCAGTATCTGCTGCTAAAACAACAAGGCCGTTATGCTGAGTCACTTGTAGCGCTGGAGCGGGCTTATCAGCTGGATCCGGTATCCATCGCCGTGCTGTATAATCGTGGTTATGAACAGGCAATTCGCGGTCAGTTTATTGAGGCCAATGCAAGCTTTAATCAATTACTCCAAGACTTCCCTACGTCACCGATGGGCCATGCAGGTCTGGCATAAACCGCCTTTCATCAGGGGCATTTAGCTGACAGCTTATACCACTGGCAGCAGGCTTATCACTTATCGCCTGAAAACAGTTACTATCAGCAAAATTACCGGGGCCTACTTATAACTCTCAATCTGATCGAATTGGAACCTGATTTAAAAACCAATTCGCTCTACCGTTCTAATTATTTATTGCGAATCGGCGACACAGAGACACTCTTTAACGAAATGGCTTTTTATTTGGCTGCGCGGCCAGAGGATAAATGGCTGCAATTTGAAGCAGCACTTTACCAGATGTTACTTGGGCATCCTTCTAAAGCAGTTGACTTGCTCTTACAGCACCACTCTTCTTTTAGTGAAGATGAATTGTTTGCAATGCCAATGTGCAGTCCGGCTATAGAAATAGCCTGGGCGTTACAACAAAATGAGAGAAAGCAACAAGCTGACAAGCTGCTAGTCCGTTGCCAGCAGCACTTAGACGCCGCGAAACAAAATGACTTGCGAGATAGCTACCTGAATCACCTGGCGGCACGGCTGGCCGCTTTACAAGGTAATAATGAATTAGCATTACAACAACTGCATCAAGCAATGGCCTATGGCTGGCGTGAATGGTGGACCTTTTACGATCCTATTTTGCATAGTATTCCGACCAAGCAGCTGGCGCCACTGCGCCAGCAACTGGAAAATTCACTTAATGAACAGCGGCAGCTAGTGCTGGCGCGTGCCAAACAGCTTACGCCGGCTAAACAATAGTAACCCTAAGCCAGCAAATAAACTTAAAGTAGACGGTAATGGCACCTGCACCGCACGCGGCTCCAGAATTAATACCTGTTCAGACGGCGAACTAAAACTTAATACATCAGCGCGTCTGCCTTGGTAGTAACAATTTTCATCGCCCTCATCCTCATAAAAAACAGGAAAACATTCATCACGATCATTACGGTAATAAAAATCCCGCTCGGCGCCGGAATAAAAAGTACTGTTAAAGGTTAGCGAGTATGCACCTGGCAATAACTCATCCGGCATAACTGCCGCCGGGTTAAAGCCATTCTCCCGTAACGCAGCAAAGGTCCAGCTTTGCTCGCCCTGCATCAGGGTCCAGCTGAAATCAGCGGCAAAGGCGGAAGGAAAATCCCAAATTAAGGCGCTTTCAAAGTCCAGTTGCTCACCCTGTAGAAACTCGTAGTAGCAAGGCTCTTCCTGCCAGTACTCTGGTGGTGGGAACGAGTCATAGGGCATAATCAACCAGCAGTCCCGCGGTACTGCCAACAATGGTAAGTCGCCGCTGGTAAAGCTGACCCGGTTAATGAACGGTGCCCCAGCCTGTAAATAACCGTCTCTGATAAAGCTGTTATCATATAAAGCATAGCTTTGAGGACTGGTTGAGGTTTCTGAACCACGGCCTGCACCGCGGACTAACGCAGCGTCTGCCAGAAAACTGCATAAAAGCAGCACAATTATCGAAAATCTTAAACAACGCATAACCGCTCTCCTTGTGATCGATGCTGCTATTCACCGGCTTACTGCATACCGAACCACGAAGGCAAACTTCTGGATAAAAATTAAGTTAAATTCACATCATTTAAAGCCCACTAAGTAAAGCAGAAATCAGCTAAAACGCCAGTGGCCGGCTTGCCCGCAGGCATGCTTAGCTGTATAAAAGTAACTGTATAAATTAGTTGTATAAAAATAATAAAAAGGAGCCTAAGGTGGCTGACTGGTTAACCCTGCTTCCGGCGCTTGTCGCCATTGCCGTGGTGTTGTGGCGCAAAGAAGTGATTCTGGCGCTGCTGTTATCGCTATGTACCTCCGAGCTACTGATATTTCTGCAAAACGGCCAGAGTTTTGGCGCTGGTTTATTGCTCGATGGCAGTATTCAGACTCTGGAGCGGATTATTGCCGTTACTGGTGACGCCGATAACGCCCGTATTTTAATGTTCTCGTTGCTGGTCGGCGGCTTGCTGGCCTATATGCGCTACTCCGGCGGGGTGTCTGCTACGGTGGCAATGCTGGTCAATAAAGGCATTGCCCGCAATGGCCGCCAGGCCGGTTTACTGACCTTTTTCATCAGTAGTGTGACCTTTATTGAATCGAATTTAAGCTCGTTAACTGCCGGTATCAGCTCGCGCGGTTTATTCGATAAATTTAAAATGAGTCGGGCCCGGCTGGCTTATATTATCGACAGTACCAGCGCGCCTATCTGTATTATTATCTTACTAAACGGCTGGGGCGCCTATATTCTGGGGTTGCTTAGCACCTATGATTTACCAGAAAGTCCGGTGGCCATTTTAATTGGCACCATCCCGCTGAATTTCTATGCCCTGATCACCCTGCTGGTTGTGCTGTATACCATTATCAGTGGCAAGGTATACGGGCCAATGCGTAAATCAGAACAGCAGCTGCATACCTTATCGCAGCATAGTGAAATTGAGACTGAACCCAGTCACCCGGCTTATATGCTGGTGCCTCTGATAACCCTGGTCGGCGCCATGCTCGGCTTTATGCTGTTAACCGGTAATGGCCAGCTGGTGCAGGGCTCGGGTTCTAAATCGGTGTTATATGCCACCGCACTGGCCTGCGTGGTGGTGTATGCCATGATGCTGCTAAGCCGCCGTTTTAAACATCAGCAACTGGTCGATATCGGCTTTAAAGGTATTAGCGAACTCCTGCCGCTAGTCACCATTGTGTTGTTGTCACTGTCGCTTGGCTCCAGTTTAAAACTGCTGGGCACCGGTACCTTTATTGCCAGTATTGTTGATCAGAACCTGCCGCTGGTGCTTATTCCGGCGCTGCTGTTTTTAGCCGGCGCGCTTATTTCGTTTACTACCGGCACCAGCTGGGGCACCTTTGCCATTCTTATTCCGATAGGCATGCCAATGGTCAGTCTGCTCGGCCTGCCGCCACAACTTATTCTGGCGGCTATTTTAAGTGGCGGCGTATTTGGCGATCACTGCTCGCCTATTTCCGACAGCACCGCAGTAAGCTCAGTGGCCGCCGGCTGTGATTTACTGGAGCATGTAAAAACCCAGCTGCCGTATGCACTGGTGTGTGGCGCCATCGCCTTGCTAAGCTTTGTGATTGCCGGCGTACTAATGATCTAACGAGGATAACCATGATGAAAATGGCTCTGCTTACCACCCTGCTGGCTCTGACCAGCCCGTTACCGCTTGCTGCTGAGCCATCAGTACCAGCCGACTTTACCGAGGTTTCATCGCTGATACCCGATGCTCAGATCCATATGGCGTACCTTGGCAGTAATAACTTTGTTGGCAGTCAGGTGGATGGCTATCAGGCCAATAAATGCTATTTGCAGCAAAACGCGGCCAATGCGCTGGTAACAGCCCAGCAATTGGCCGCGGCTAAAGGTTTGACGCTGTACATTTATGACTGTTACCGGCCACAGCGGGCCGTTAACCATTTTATGCGCTGGGCCAGCGATTTAGCCGATACCAGCACCAAAGCTGAGTATTACCCTAACCTGGGTAAAGACCAGCTGGTAGGCGAGTACATTGCGGAAAAATCCGGCCATAGCCGCGGCAGTACCCTCGATTTAACCCTGGCCGCCAAAGATGACAACGGCAACTGGCAGATACTGGATATGGGCTCTCCTTTTGATATGTTCGATCCGGTATCCAATGTCGGCCACCCGACCATCAGCAAAGCCCAGCAGGCTAACCGCCAACTACTGGAAACTATTATGCTGGAGGCTGGCTTTAAGGTATACAGCATGGAGTGGTGGCATTTTACCCATCAGCCACCGGTATATACCGACCAGTATTTCGACTTTGTTATCAAGTAAGCCTTAACGCTTATGCAGCCAATATGGATAGTGGCTTAGGAAACCGACAAGAATGCCGATAGAGCTATCGTTCGTGATCTGGTAGTATTCACACATGCTATTTTTTGACGACCCGACAGTTAATTAACTATGGCCAGACGTACCAAAGCCGAGGCGGAAAGCACCCGGGCTGCCATTTTAGACGCAGCAGAATTGTTGTTTTATCAGCAGGGAGTATCACGTACTACCCTGGAGAAAATTGCCGTTGCCGCTAATGTAACCCGCGGGGCCATTTACTGGCATTTTCAGAATAAAGCCGATTTATTTAACGCCATGCTTGAGCGGGTGCGTTTACCGTTTCAGCATATGCTGGACGCACTGGACAACAACATCACTGAAGAGCCCTTTGCCCAGGTACGGCAGCTGTATATTGATGGCCTGCAACTGATTGCAGGCAGTGAGCAACATCACCGCGTACTTACCATAGTATTTCATCGCTGCGAATATATTGACGAACTCAACCCGGCCGTGACTAAACAGGACGAACTGGACGATCAGGCCGTCGCAGTAATGCAGCGCGCCTTTGAACGTGCCGAACAAGCCGGGCTGCTTCGTGAAGGAGTGACACCTCGCCTGGCGGCCATGTCGCTGCACATGTATGTAGGCGGTATTATCAGTCACTTTTTGCTTAAGCCACAGCAATGCGATTTATGCCTGCATGCTCCGACACTAATAGACACCATGCTGCAGGGTTTAAAACGACCTTAGGATTGTACAGACGGATCGTACAGAGCATCGTTTTAGCTTTTCAGCCTTGCTTTCGGTTGCAGTATCAAACACACTGAAACGTCATTAGTATCGGTGGTAATTGAGTTTGATATCTTTGATTATAAAGCGGCTCATCACAATTTTTAACTATGCTTTGCTTGGTTGCTTCTGCTTATTAGCAGCGACGGCGAACGCCACTTATTTTGAAAAAATACTGATAGACAATAACTTACCCAATGTAGGCACCTATAGTATTACTCAGGATAACCATGGTTATTTGTGGCTGGCCTCAACCAATACCGGTTTAATGCAATTTGACGGCTACCAGTTTCAGCAGCATCCACTCTTAAACACCACCCTGACCAAACTAAAATCGGTACCTGATATTGATGCTATTGCTTTTGATCGCCAAAACAATTTATGGGCGGGTAGCTGGGGTTACGGCTTAGCAAAAATTCATGCCGAAAATGGTGAAATAGCGCTGTTTGACGGCGAGGCGGATCTGCTGGCAAGTCCGTTTGTGCAAAAATTATTTACTGATCAGCAACAGCGGGTCTGGGTCGGCACCACGAAAGGCATTAACCGCTATGACGAGACAACCGGCTTTAGCCGTATTGACCAGCAGACCGATAAATTGCCCAGCAGACGGATCTGGGATTTTGCTCAGACTCCTGATAATACAATTTGGATTGCCACCTCGCGCGGCTTAATAAGCTGGCGGGATAATAGTGGGTTTGGCCAGCCGCTGTATCCGCATGGTGATAGTAATGCTGACAACGTGATCCGCGCGTTGCAGGTCATCGGTGACGAGCTCTGGCTTGGCACCCGCCGCGGGTTATTTGTCTATCAACCGGCGCTGCAGCGTTTTCAGCACGTCAGCTTGCCTGATGAACAGCCGCTTCCCGTCATCAATGCCCTGAGCATCAGCGTTGAGGGAAACTTACTTATTGGCACCTTTAGTGGTATCTACTCAGTTGACCCGGTAAAACGGGTTTTTGTCAGGCGCTCTGCGCAAAATTACGTTGAACTTGAACATATCAATGTCCGGACTTTTTTTATTGATCAAAGTCAGGTGACCTGGGTTGGTACCCGGGAAAGCGGGTTATTTTTTAAAACACGGCAGCGCAGTGCCTTTCAAAACACCGCAGATTCGGCGTTGGCATCCTTACAAAATAACATTACGGCACCGCTGTTAAGCTTGCTGGCAGAACCCGAACAACTGTGGTTTGGCCAGCATGGCAAGGTTAGTCGCTATTCTCATCGCACCCGGCAGCTACAATATGATGATATCCCGGGCAGAATAAACGTTATTCGCCGCGCGCCGGATAACGTTCTCTGGGTAGGCAGCGACAATGGCATATTCCAGTATGACACCGCCGCCGAGCAATTCAGCCGGTTTGCCACACCCTATACCGCACTTAACCTGCCGCAGCAAAATGCCCGGGATATCCGGTTTACTGACGATAATAAAACCGTCATTAACCTGTGGAATAACGGCGTGCTATTGATTGATAACGACACCCAAAGCGTCAGCCATTTTTTAGCTGATATTAGTCAGACTATGGTAGGTGACGCCATCCAGGCCACACTGGTCACGCCTGATTACATCTGGCTGGCCAGTCGTTTAAGTGGCCTGTATTTACTGGATCGCAACACCTTATCCGTTGCGCCAATCTCTAGCATCAACAGCTCATTATTACTTTCATCCGATTTCACCGGCCAACTCACCTGCCTGGCTCATGCCCCCCAAAACAGTGTGGTTGTCTGCTCTGAGCAGGGTTTATTGCAAATTAGCCTGGATAGCGGAGCCGTGCAGTTAATTGATACCGACACCGGTCTTGCCGGTAAATCGCTGGTTGGGGCCCATACCGACAAACTCAATAATATCTGGGTATTGAGCACTGCCGGTCTTGATGTGATAAAGCCCGACGGCAATATCGCTCATTTTAACCGGGTGGATGGCTTAAACAGCAACGAAATGATGTTTAACGCCGTAGCTGAAGATAATAACCAGCTGTATTTTGGTTCTAACGCTGGTTTAGAGTTAGTGACCCCAGATCGGCTGCTTGAACCATTGCCATCGGTTGGCCAGGCCATTACCAAAGTAACCTTTGATCAGAAACCTGCTACCGCCAGTGGCAGCTTAACACCGCTCAAATCGATAACGGTGCCGGCAGAAGTTTCCAGAATAGAGTTTCATTTCGCCAGTTTTGATTTTAATAACCCCGCCCGCAACCAGTATCTTTATAAACTCAGTGGTTATGACGAAAACTGGCAGCAGTTAACTAACGGCAATATTGCGTCCTTTACCAATCTGGCGCCAGGTCGCTATACCTTATTTATGCAAGCCAGCAATAACCAACAACGTTTTAGCGGTCAAATCAGTCAGTTAGCGATAGAGGTTCAGCCCCATTGGTGGCAGCGCAAAACCGTGCAGTTTTTAACATTATTGGCGATTATTTTACTGTTAGCCTACGTCGTTAAATCCCGAATTAATAAAGTAAATCTGGTTAACAGCTTATTGGAAAAAGCGGTAAGTGAACGCACCACAGAACTTGAGCAAAGCCTGCAAAAGCAACAGTTAGCTTATGATGAACTACAACATCTTGATGTAATGAAAAATCAGTTTATCTCAACGGTAAGCCATGAATTACGAACGCCGCTTACGTCGATCAACGGTGCACTTAGCCTGGTATTATCTGGCACCATCGACGACAAACAAGATAAAAAGCAGCAATTACTGCAAATTGCTAACAGCAACAGCCAGCGTTTAACCCTGCTGATTAATGACTTACTCGACTTGGAAAAGCTGGTGGCTAGTCAGATGGTATTTACCATGCAACGCCATGATATTGCAAAAATTGTTCAGCGTGCCGTAAGCGAAAATTCGCCTTATGGTCATAATCGTCAGGTAAGCCTGCGATATATGCCAGCACCAGAAAACCTCGTGACAACTGCGCTGGTAGATGAGAATCGCTTACTGCAGGTACTGGCAAATGTGCTGTCGAATGCCATTAAGTATTCGCCAGAGCGAGGTGAGGTAAAAATTAGTCTGCAACAGCAAGATGCTACCATTGTTATCGCTGTCGCAGATGACGGCCCGGGCATCGCCATCGCCTTTCAACAAAAAATATTTCAACGGTTTGCTCAGGAAAATGCCGGCAACACCCGGGAGCATGGCGGCACGGGCTTAGGGTTGGCCCTGTCACAAGAGTTAATGCATGCAATGAACGGTGATATCTCTTTTGTGTCAGAACCGGGCAGTGGCACCACTTTCTATCTTAGTTTTGCCACTGTAAGCTAAAAAAAACCGGCAAGTCAGCGTGGACTGAAATGCCGGTAAAGGTACTAACTGTCTGCTCGCATAGCGAGCCCTGATAGGTTAACCTGGTTTTACCTGTGCGGTTCTGGCAGTGCTCTTACTAAAAAAGCGCATAATCACCAGATAAAACACCGGTACTAAAAACACCGCCAACACGGTGGCTGAAATCATGCCGCCCAACACACCGGTGCCAATAGCATTGCGGCTGGCTGAACCGGCACCACTGCTAATAACCAGCGGTAATACGCCAAGGGAAAACGCCATTGAGGTCATAATAATCGGCCGCAGCCTTAGCCGTACCGCTTCTAAAATCGCGGCGCTAAGCTCTTTACCCTGCTGCTGCAGTTCACGCGCAAATTCAACAATTAAGATGGCGTTTTTCGATGCCAGACCCATGGTGGTTAATAATCCCACCTGAAAGTACACGTCGTTGCCCAAACCGCGCATATACGCCGCAATTAAGGCGCCGATAATGCCCAGCGGCACCACTAAGATCACCGCAAATGGTATGCTCCAGCTTTCATACAGCGCCGCCAGACATAAAAATACCACTAATATTGATAACGCATACAGCGCCGGCGCCTGCGAACCGGACAGTTTTTCCTGATAAGAGGTTGCGGTCCATTCAAAGCCGATGCCTGCAGGTAGCTGCGATATTAACTGCTCCATGGTCGCCATGGCATCACCCGAGCTGGTGCCGGGCGCCGGCTCGCCCTGGATTTCCATCGCCGACACACCGTTGTAGCGCTCCAGTCGCTGTGGACCATACACCCAGTCACTGCTGGCAAATGAAGCAAAACTCACCATCTCGCCGCTATTGTTACGCACATACCAACGGTTAATATCTTCCGGGGTCATCCGAAACTCGGGTTCGGCCTGCACAAATACCTTTTTTACCCGGCCGCGGTCGACAAAGTCATTAACGTAGGTAGAGCCCCAGCCAATAGCCAGGGTCTGGTTAATGTTACTTAACGACACCCCCAGCGCCTGCGCTTTTAGCTGATCAACATTAATTTGTAGCTGCGGCGCATCCTCCATGCCATTGGGGCGGACACCGACCAGGTTTTGTTGCTGTGCCGCCATACCCAATAACTGGTTGCGCGCGTTAAGCAAGGCTTCGTGACCCACCCCGCCCCGGTCTTGTAAGAACAACGAGAAGCCGGTAGCACGCCCCAGCTCGGCAATAGGCGGCAGGTTAAAGGCAAAAATCTGTGCTTCTTTTACGGTGCCGAAAAAGCCCCAGGCCCGGCCAATTACCGCCTGTACGCTATCGGCCGGCCCGCGCTCGCTCCAGTCGGCTAGGCGTACAAACGCCAGGCCCATGTTCTGGCCACGACCGGCAAAGCTAAAACCTGATACCGTAAATACCGACTGCACTGCGTCTTCCGTCGCATAATGCGCCGCCACTCTATCCATTACCGCTTCAGTACGCTCCTGACTGGCGCCGGTAGGCAGCTGCACCATAGATAAAAACACGCCCTGATCTTCTTCCGGTAAAAATGAGGTAGGTAAACGCATAAACATCAACGCCATTACCAGCACAATAGCGCCATACACCAGCATCGAGCGTTTAGGCCGGGCCAACATACCGGCAACGCCGCGCTGATAATTGCGGTTAGTGCTATCAAAACCACGGTTAAACCAGCCGAAAAAGCCGCCTTTGGCTTGGTGGTCACCTTTGTGCGGTTTTAACATGGTGGCGCACAACGCCGGGGTGAAAATAATGGCGACCAGTACCGATAACGCCATAGCGGTAACGATAGTAATAGAAAACTGCTGATAAATAGCACCGGTGGCCCCGCCAAAAAACGCCATTGGCACAAATACCGCTGATAGCACTAAACCAATACCGACCAGGGCGCCGGTGATCTGGCCCATCGATTTACGGGTGGCTTCTACCGGGCTAAGGCCCTCTTCGCTCATCACCCGCTCAACGTTCTCTACTACCACTATGGCATCATCTACCAGCAGACCAATGGCCAGCACCATACCGAACATGGTCAGGGTGTTAATGGTAAAACCAAACAACGACATAATGCCAAAAGTTCCCAGTAATACCACCGGCACCGCTAACGTCGGAATAAGCGTGGCACGGAAGTTCTGTAAAAACAGATACATCACCAGAAACACCAGAATAATAGCTTCAATCAGGGTTTGTACTACCGAGCTTATCGACACTTCAACAAAAGGCGTAGTGTCGTAAGGAATAACCGTGGTTAACCCGGCAGGGAAATAAGGTTTCAGCTCGTCCAGCTTGGCTTTTACTGCAGCAGCAGTATCCAGCGCATTGGCACCGGTAGCCAGTTCAATGGCCAGACCGGTAGCCATTTTGCCGTTATAGCGGGCAATAATTGAATAGTCCTCACCGCCCAGTTCCACCCGCGCTACGTCAGACAGTTTTACCATGGCGCCGTCGGCATTTACCTTCAGTAAAATCTGGCCAAACTCTTCGGCCGAGGTTAAGCGGGTTTGCGCCAGTATCGCCGCATTAAACTGCTGACCGGGCAAAGCCGGAGCACCGCCAAGCTGGCCGGCGGTAACCTGGTTGTTTTGCACCTGAATGGCCGCAGTCACATCGGCCGGGGTCAGCTGATACTGGTTCAGCTTGTCGGCATTTAACCAGACCCGCATCGCATACTGGCTGCCAAACACCTGGACATTACCGACGCCTGTGGTGCGGCTTAGTGGGTCTTTAACATTGGCCACCACAAAATCGGCAATGTCATCACGCTCCAGGCTGCCATCTTGTGAGATAAAGCCCACCACCATTAAAAAGCCGCCGCTGCTTTTGGCAACACGTACGCCGTTTTGCTGCACTTCCTGCGGTAATAACGGTAAAGCTTGCTGTAGTTTGTTTTGCACCTGTACCTGGGCAATATCGGCGTCAGTGCCGGTTTCAAAGGTCAGGGTCAGGCTGACATTACCGGATGAGTCTGAATTTGCCGACATATACATCAGGTTATCCAGGCCATTCATCGCCTGCTCTATCACCTGGGTAACCGCATCTTCCGCTGTTTGGGCCGATGCGCCGCGGTAAGATGCACTGATACTGATCGACGGCGGTGCAATTCGCGGGTATTGCTCTATCGGTAGTTGTTTAATGGATAACAAGCCAGCCAGCATAATTACGATGGCAATAACCCAGGCGAAAATGGGCCGGTTAATAAAGAAATTAGCCATGTTTTACGCTCCGTCTGCTGCGTTAACAGCTTTGACAGTCACCCCGGGCCGCACTTTTTGCAGGCCGGCCACGATAACCCGCTCACCTGCAGTTAAGCCGTCGGTTACCAGCCAGTTCTGGCCATAGCTGGCCCCCAGCGTGACCGGCCGCACTTCAACCGTATTGTCGCTACTTACCAGCATCACCGTCGCATCACCTTTAGGTGTGCGACTTATCGCTTGTTGCGGTACCAGTAATGCGTTGTCATTAGTGCCATGATGCAACCTGGCCCGCACAAACATACCCGGCAGTAACTGACCCTGTTCATTCGGAAACACTGCGCGCAGCGTTACCATACCGGTACCCGGGTCAACGTTTACTTCAGAAAATTGTAAACTGCCCTGCTGCGAATAACGGCTACCATCTTCCAGCAGTAAATCAACGTTAACCTCAGCGGTAGCATCGGCGCCCGTCTGCCGCTTCAATTTCAGTAGTTCAGTGCTGGATTGGCTTAGATCAACATAGATCGGATGCAATTGCCGGATAGTCGCCAGTCCCTGCGCCTGATTTGCAATCAGCAAGGCGCCTTCGCTAACCAGGGAGCGACCAATCTGGCCACTGATAGGCGCTTTAATGTCGGTATAATTCAGGTTTATCTGTGCGGTTAATACAGCGGCCTCTGCGCTGGCCACTGCGGCATCGGCCTGCATCAGGCTGGCATTGGCATCATCGAAATCTTGCTGGCTGACCACTTTGCCACCCAGTAAGCCCTTAATTCTGTCAGTTCGTAAACGGGCATTATGCTGCGCCGCTCTGGCACTGCTTAGCGCTGCCTCAGCACTGCTGAACGCGGCCTGATACGTCGCCGGGTCAATTTTATATAAAACCTGACCCGCACTCACCTGCTGGCCTTCGGTAAAAGGGCGCTGCTGCAAAATCCCGCTGACCTGTGGCCGGATCTCAGCCTGGCGGAAATTGGTGGTCCGCCCGGGTAACTCAGTGGTTAACGCCACACTGCTGGTGCTCAGGGTAACCACGGCCACCTCGGGCGTTGGCTGGCCTTGCGCCGCTGCCGGCGGCTCGCTGCAAGCAGCCAGCATCAACACGCTGGTGGTCACTAATACGGTCAGGGGTTTAACCGAAAGCTTTAAAAATTGCATATGTCGTCCTGTATTACCGCGGTTGGCTATGATAGGGAGCACGCCAGGCTGGTTGCTATGGCCAGTTTAGGCCGGCAATATACATACATCAATGTATGTTATCAAGCAAATTATAGACTGTTGCGCTGATCTGCAACCTTTTCAGGACTAGTTAACGCGATAAAACGACGGTAGGAATTTGCGTATTTACAGTAGCTGCTGCCGCTGTTCCGGCAGCCCCATGCTCAGCACAAAGGGCAACGCGGCTTGCTGGGCATCGGAAAAATCCTGCTTACAGGTCAGGCCCTGCCAGTTTATCTCGATCAGGCTTTGCGCGACGGCGCCACCCAGGCCACTGCCCGGCCCCAACAAAATAAAATGATCAGGGGCGAAGTCTTTCACCGCTACCTGCACAGCCCTGCTGAAATAAAAAGTATCGTAAACCTGCTGGCCCAGCGTATAGACTTTTAACGCAGCAGGCTGCGCCACAAAAGCCGGCCAGACAATACCACGGCCATCAACCAGTGGTAGTTGTGGTGCGACAAAAAACGACTCACTAAAGCGCGCCAGTGCCTGATCTGCCGCGCTCTGCATTAACGGGCTGTGAAACGCTGCATGACCAGGTAACAACAACGGAAATTTGTCGTCGCAAGGTGGCAGTGCCTGCATGGCTTGCTGCACTGCACTCTGCGTGCCTGCCAGAACGGCATAACCGCCATAGGCTATTGACATAAACAAGGCCCCCTGATGCAGATACAATTGTTCTGCCAGCAGCGAATGCTTATCAAGATCGGGTTGCCAGTCACTGGTAAGCAGTGGGTAAATAAACTGCGCCCCGGCAGCGCTGGCCGTCAGCTGCGCCATACCGGTTACCAGCTGCATACTGTCAGGCCCCTGCCATACCCCGGCACAGCCCAGTGCGGTATACCAGCCCATCGAGTTGCCCGTCACCGCCACTATGTCGAAAGTGTCGCGGTTAATCTGGGCGAAGTCAGCCAGGCCAGCACTGAAAATAAGGGCAGCTGCATTTTCTGCTTTAACATGGGCGGCATGGCTGAATTGACTGGCACTATCCAGCGCAGTTACTGTCGGTAAGTTAAGCTCTGCGCGCCGGGCATCAAAGTCAGCCAGCTGTTGCACAAACGGGTTGCCCGCGGCCATATGTTGCTTAATGTAGCCCAGCTCGGCCCGGTTATAACTGCCGCGCCCCGGACATACCACCAACGCGGTTTTTTTCTGGCTCATGTTGCACTTTCTCCGCTTAGCAACTGCTGCACTTTATCGATGATCTGCTGCTTCGACGGCAATACTGCATACGCTGCAGCGCCCAGCGGTATAAAGCTGTCGTGGGCGGTGATCCGGCTAAGCTGATAAAAGCCGGGCCTCGCTTCACACAGCCCGGTAAATAACTCTTCACTTAATGAACCACGACGCCGGCATTCATCGACAATCAGTACCTGTGAACATTCTCCCAGCGCGTCAATAATGGCATCAAGGTGCAGCGGCACCAGGCAGCGAAGATCCAGCAGGCGCAGGGTATAACCGGCATTTTCCAGCTCTGCCGCTGCCTGACGGCTTAAATAATAACCATTGCCATAGCTTATAATGGCCAGCTGTGGCGTTGCCGCCGGGCCCTGCTCAGGCCCCTGGTTAAAGACGGCCGGCTCGCCCAGCGCTGGTATCGGCGTGTCGGGCAGCGGATAGTCGTTTAACCAGCGGCCATCGCCGGGGGCGAGTAAATCCCGGGTCATGTAAAGTGCTATCGGCTCTAAAAATATGACTAAGCGTTTTTGCTCGTAGGCCAGTTGCACTGCTTGTCGTAATAATAAAGCGGCATCAGCGCCATTAGACGGACACAGCACGATAATGCCCGGAATATCCCGAAACACCGCAAAAGAATTATCATTATGGAAATGGCCGCCAAAGCCACGCTGATAGGCCAGGCCGGCAATGCGGATCACCATCGCATTATGGTACTGGCCATTCGAAAAAAACGGCAACGTGGCGGCTTCACCGCGAATTTGATCTTCAGCGTTATGGACATAAGCCAGAAACTGAATTTCAGCAATGGGAATAAACCCCTGCTGCGCTAAACCGATGGCCATGCCCAGAATACTTTGCTCATCCAGCAAGGTATTAATTACCCTGTTACCACCGAACGCCTGAATTAAGTGCTGCGAAACACCATAAACACCCCCCTTCTTAGCAACATCTTCGCCGAAAAGCACGGTATTGCTGTATTGTGCAAATAAATCGTGCAGAGTCCAGTTCAGTAGTTTCGCTAAATGCTGCGGCTTCGCCAGGTTATGTTTATCAAACTCGAATAACGCACTGCGAATGGCGCTTTGCGGCAGTGGCGGCGCCGGTAAAGCCGGTCTTAGCGGTGCTATTGCTGCCATAATGTCTGCAGCGCTTTGTAACTTGGGTCTGGCGCTGGCAACTGCCGCAACCCGGCTTATCTGGTAAGCAAGCGCCGTTACCGCATCATACAGTTGCTGACGGCTTAAAATGCCGCGTGCCAGCACACTGGCTGTGCTGGCCAGTAGCGGGTCCAGGGTCAGCTCCGCCTCGATCAGATGTTTTTGGCGGTACGCCGTTTCGGTATCCGCGCCGGCATGGCCAAACAACCGTACTGTCGATAAATGTAAAATGGGCGGCTGGCGCTTGGTCCGGACATAATGCGCCGCCTTGCGGGCCACACTGTAGGTTTGGGCTAAATCACGGCCGTCCGCGGCAAAATAACGCAGCTCTGGGCGGTCAGCCAGGCTCTGCTCTATCCAGCCCTGCGGCGTGGGGGTTGAAATGCCCAGGCCATTATCTTCGCAGACAAATAACATCGGCAACGGCACATGCTGATAAGCGGCCCAGCACGCGGCGTTTATTGCCCCCTGCGCCGTAGAATGGTTCGCCGAAGCATCGCCAAAACTGCACATGACAATGGCATCCGCCGGCCAGTTACCACTCTGGCCCAGCCGTTTGCTTAAATCGATGGCAAAGGCCGCCCCCACCGCTTTAGGCAGTTGTGAGGCAATGGTGCTGGTTTGCGGCGGAATATTCAGTGCCAGGCTACCCAGCACCTTGTGCCGGCCGCCGGAGATCGGGTCATCACTCGACGCGCAAAACGACAGCAGCATATCGTACAACGGTGTACTGCCCGGTAACTGCTTACTGCGCTCGATAAAAAAAGCACCACTGCGATAATGCAAAAACGCCGGATCGGTTAAACGCAGCGCCGCCGCAACAGCGGCATTGCCCTCATGCCCCGCGCTGCCTATGGTATAAAAACTCTGGCCTTTGGCCTGCAGCAAGCGTGACTGCAAATCGAGTAAACGGCTACTAAGTTGGCTGTGCCACAGGCGATGTAATTCGCTGTCACTCAGCCCCTGCTGCAAACTACTGGCAGGCGCTAAGCTGCCACTGTCAATCTGCTGCAGAAACTGCTGCAGCCATGGGTGAAAGTCCCCGGCCACGATTAACTAAAGGCCTGTAAGCCGGTTTGCGCCCGTCCTAAAATAAGGGCATGTACATCATGAGTGCCCTCGTAGGTATTTACCGCTTCTAAGTTCATCAGATGGCGGATAACATGATATTCATCGGCAATGCCATTACCGCCGTGCATATCACGTGACAGGCGTGCAATATCCAGCGCTTTGCCACAGGAGTTGCGCTTAATCAGCGAAATAGCCTCCGGCGGTAATTGGCCAGCATCCATCAGCCGTCCTGCCTGCAGACAGCCCAGCAAACCAATACTTATCTCCGTCTGCATATCTGCCAGTTTTTTCTGCACCAGCTGAGTCTGGGCCAACGGCCGGCCAAACTGGATCCGATCCAGCGTATACTGGCGCGCCGCATGCCAGCAAAACTCAGCCGCGCCTAACGCGCCCCAGGCAATACCGTAACGGGCTTTATTCAAACAACCAAAGGGGCCTTTTAAGCCCTTAACATCCGGGAAAATGGCATCGGCCGGCACTTCAACGTTGTCCATCACAATTTCGCCGGTTATCGATGCCCGCAGCGAAAATTTCCCCTCTATCTTCGGTGCACTTAAGCCTTTCATGCCTTTTTCCAGCACAAAGCCGCGGATCTCACCGTCTAATTTAGCCCACACCACAAATACATCGGCAATCGGCGAGTTAGTTATCCACATTTTACTGCCGTTCAGCACATAACCATCGGCGGTTTTCTTTGCAACGGTGCGCATACTGGCCGGGTCTGAGCCAGCATCAGGCTCCGTTAAACCAAAGCAGCCAACCCATTCACCGGTCGCCAGTTTTGGCAGGTATTTCTGACGCTGCGCTTCAGTGCCGTACTCATGTATCGGGTGCATAACCAAGGAAGACTGCACGCTCATCGCACTGCGATAACCGCTGTCTACCCGCTCTACTTCGCGGGCCACCAGGCCATAGCAGACATAATTTACGCCAGAGCAACCATATTTTTCAGGCAAGGTGGCGCCCAGCAGACCCAGCTCACCTAACTCGGTCATTATTTCGCGGTGAAAATGCTCGTTACGGTTGGCCAGCAACACGCGCGGCTGCAACTTTTGCTGACAATACTGATGCGCTGTATCGCGGATCATCCGCTCTTCTTCGCTTAACATTGCGGATAATTGAAACGGGTCTTGCCAATCAAATACCGGGCGGGCCATATCGCTACCTCATGCTGTGTCGATAACTAAGCTATTGTGATCAATGAATGTCTGTTGCTCACTCTACTGCGGCCTGCTATAAAGTTAAAATATATTAATTCTGTATCTGGTATAGTTTTTAACTATGGATATTCGCCAGCTTAATTATTTTGTCGCCGTGTATGAACAAGGCAGTATCAGCGCTGCCGCACGTCAGTGCTGTGTAGCACAGCCGTCACTGTCGGCTGCATTGCGTCAGCTGGAGCAGGAGCTGGGAGTAAAGCTGTTTATCCGCCTCTCCAAAGGGGTTACTGCCACAGAAGATGGCGATAAACTGTACGACCATGCCGGTAAATTACTCAGTCAGCTGCACTCACTAAAAGCATCGTTCAATACTCCGGTTAACCGGATTCAGTTCCGGCTTGGCTTAATAAAGGCGCTTGGAGTGGAGCGAATGAGTGCCCTGCTGCGCGAATTCAGCCAGCAGGTTGCCGGCCTTGAACTACACCTGGTTGAGCCGGACGAGCCCTGCGACGCCCGTATTATTACCCCGCAACAACTGAAAACCGGCGAAGTGCTGCAACCTCTGTGGCATGACCGCTACTTGTTAGCCCTCCCACCAGCCTGGCCGCTTAGTCTGCAGCCGCAGATCAGTCTGGAAGATTTCGACAACTTACCGTTAATTAAGCGGTTGCCATGCGATGCCTGGGCAGCTTTTTATCCACAGTTATTGCGGCAGGAAATCCGGCCCGACGTCCGCGCCGACATTCAAACCATCGAGTATGCACTTGGCTTGGTATCCGCGGGCGTGGGCTGTGCCCTGGTGCCCGATCTGGATAGTCTGCGCCAGCGTAGCGATGTTACTCTGCGACCTATTCAGGGCCTGCAGCTGGAACGTACCTTAGTGTTGGCCCATGGCCGCAATCAGGACAGCCACGCCTTACAAGTGTTGCGCCAGCTTTGCCAGCAAATTGCAGCCAAAAGCTGACATGATCTAAACTGGCGCAAAGCCGTACATCTGGCAATATAGATTAGGGAGTTAATCACTATGCATCTCACCATAGTATTACGTCAGGTATTGATGCTACTGACAATTCTGGCATTAACCTATCTTGCCGCCGGCGTTGGCGCGCTTGGGTCGATGAATGCGCCCGTGTTTTATCAGCAATTGCAGCTGCCAGACTGGGCGCCGCCTGCCTGGTTATTTGGCCCGGTATGGACAACCCTTTATACCCTGATGGCCGTTGCGGCGTGGCTGGTTTGGCGTAGCAGCAAACATGCCCGATCAGCGCTGTGGCTGTATTTTGGCCAACTGGTGGTCAATGCACTATGGAGCTGGCTGTTTTTTGGCTGGTACTTAGGCGCTCTGGCATTTGCCAATATCCTGTTGCTACTGGTGCTAATAATCGCTACGGCACTAAGTTTCTGGCGCTATAACAAGCTGGCAGGCGCATTGCTGGTGCCTTATTTACTCTGGGTGAGCTTTGCTGCAGTGCTTAATTTCAGTATCTGGCAGCTAAATCCCGGCGTGCTGTAGCACGCCAGTGTAGTTACCCTTGATCTAACCTAAAAAATGCGCACAATACCTACAATTATCCGGTTTCAAGCAGCGTATCAGGGTATAATGCACAGGTTGCAGACATAACAGGAGTTTTCATGCCAATCAGCACCCAACATAAAGTGTATCTTCCGGCCACAGCAAAATCTAACCAGTATATTCTGGCGGAGATCAAAGCAACCCCGGAGCTTTACCAGCATTACAGCAGCGAACAGGCCTGTTATCAGCAGTTAAGCCAGCAGTTGTTTAGCCTGGCTGATAGCCTGAACCTGCACAACGTTCATTTAATCGCCACCGATAAGCTACCAGTCGTGCGCTTTCATACCGAAGCGCATGTGTTTCAGACCGCCGAACAAATTTTGTTTTTTTACAACCCGGCCTATCACGAGGCACAAAATCTGTTTAGCAAACACGGCTATCAGGCGCGTAAAATCCGTTTATTGTTTTTAGCTACCGGCAATGATATTCGTGCCAACGCGGCCGATTTTCATAGCCGGGTGTTGCAGCTGTTACAGCAATTACAACCGCAGTTGCCTGCGCAAAATTTGAAAATTAAAATTCGTGATCACCAGCATTTGTCATACGACTTACTGGCCAAACAAAAAGGCGATCGGGAAAGTTATGGCTTTAAGTTGCGTGCCATTGCCGGTCGCTATGCTACCCGTAAGCTTAGCCTGCCGGACCATAGCGCCCTGACCTATGTTCACCTTACCCTGCCACTAAGCCGGGCATTGAAACAGCAGTATGTCGCAAATGATAGTCTGGATTACAGCCCGTTGTATCAGCAACTGGAGCAGCACCTTAAAGCCTCAATTCAGGCGAAAGACTTAAACCGGGTGGCCATTATCGGCAACGGTTTAACACCACTGGTGCGCAATAGTAAGTTTGATAAACCGGAAACCACCGCCGAGTTGCAATTGCTGGGCTTTGACCCCGCCAATAATACCCAACAATTTATCAGCGACTGGCAGGGCGATAATCTGGTAGAAGCGGTACATATTTTAATTGTCGCCGGCAATGACGATATGACTGAAACTGGCTATGGCCGCTTTATGAATCAGGTAGAAGCGGCGCTGCGCAGCTTTGCCGAAAAGTTGAATGTTAACGCGGAAAAACAGGATTTAACGGTTCGCTTTCACCAACACATCAGCTACAACAGTTCAGCATCCTAAGCGGGCAAGTGCTTCTAAAGCAGAGGGCTGCTACAGCAGCCCTTTTTTTATTCCTACCCAGACTACGCACTTCGCTTATCTTACTTTCTTAGCTTGACGCGCTAAGCGACCTAAGCATTGACAAGCCGGCTTAAAGAAAACAAAATGCTACCAATGATTAACCATTAGTTAATAAACACTGTACTGGCAGTGATGCAGGTAGCCTGAATGGAAACGGAAATCCCCGCAGATTTAAAGCCAATGCTATTCGATGGCCAACTGTTTTCTGGCAAATGGGGCGAGATTTTTTTTGTCAGTAAAAACCGGATAAGTTACACCGATATGGCCAGCATTCCGGCGGTTAGTGCCGTTAACGATGCCATCTATGGCCGCTATTTTCTGCAGGATATCGAACCCGCCTGGCAGCGCGACACCATCATGCGCGATTTATACCGTTACGCCAAACCCTGGGCTACCGACCTATCCGGAATTGACAGCCAGCAATTAATGGCCGAATTATTGCTGCTATTTCAACAGGACGAATTGCGTGCCTGGCAACTGACCGACGGTTGGGCTACCCCACCCGAATCTGTCGCAGGCAATGAATACCGCGCGGCAGGTAGCACCTCTAAGCCGGGCAGTGGCTCGGGTGCCGCAAGCTCTGGCAGCAGTTCAGGTTCTGGCAGCAAGGCCACAAAGCCCAGAGGCGGCAGTGCTGCAGCAGCTGAGCCGGCCACTGCGAAAACAGCGGGGCATGAGACAGCCGCTACTGTTAACAACGACACACATTCTGCAGCACCAACGGAACAAGAAATCGCATTGGCTAAATCGGAAGGTGACACCCATTCACATCGGCAAGCAAGAGAAAAAGTGGCTCGCCATTTTTTAGCGACCCATGGCTTCTCAGATAGCCAGATTGCCAATGCGATAGGAGATGAGGAAGCAAAAATTGAAGGGGGTGTCGACTTAACAAAACCGGTAGAAGTGATAAGCTTCCCCCCTCCCGATGAAATGACCCAGTATGTTAAATCTCATGGTTACCCGGGCAATTGGTTCGATCCTACCAGTGCGCAAACGCCCGATGCGTTAGGATTGAGCGGCGAAGGGCGGACGTTAACTTCGTTTCAGGTGCCGCCGGGTAATGGCCTTCAATCCCATTCAAAACCAATTACTGATGATTGGACAAACCCTGCCAACCCAGTAAATACAAGTGGTGGCGGTAAGCAATTGTTGGTAAATGATGAAACAAAAAAAGCAGTTATCACTTTAAACAACATTGGAATGTAAAATGGATTACCAAGCACTTCTGGTAGCAGCAAATGATGTTATTGCCTGCATCGACAATAACGCTCCCAGGCACACCTCTGCCCATGTCCTGACATCAATTAGAAACCAGATGGTTTTTATTCGTGATAACGCTGCGGCTGGCCGAAATCCAGCAACTGAGCTATCGTCGGGAAGCAAATTTACCTATGCCGTGCTGGCCTCAAGAGAACTGGCCAGTCCGGACGAGATGGTGCTGCAGGATTTGATCGACAATGTCACCAAACTTATGATTAAAAAATGAGCGGGCCAAAAAGTATTGCTACCGTTGCTTACTAAGCTAAGCTTTTCATAACTGCAGCAATAAAGAACAGAAAAATGATCCTGACTATGCCGTTCAATAACAATACCCAGGTTAATTTTGAGCCTTTAACCGGTAATATTACTGCCGAAATTGATGACGCTCTGACCACCGGTATTCTGCACCATGTCGCCGGTCATAATATTGCGTTATACGCCGAGGATAATAAGCTTAAACTACAAATCGATAGCAAAATATGGCATTTTGCCGCCGACAAGCTGAATATCTGTTACCAGCACAACCCGGAAACTCGCACCACCCAGTTTGATGTCACCTCTGCTGAAGGGAAGTTCAGTGTCGAGTACCCTGCCTGGTGGGCCGCTATTCCCAACTATCAGACGATTGAACCAGAGCAAGACCCGGACGAAGATTTTCTGGCCTATTTATGCCAGATCCTAACCTCTGCCACTATTCAGCAATCACTGCTGCATAAGTGGTCGGAATTAAGTCCGTGACAGAATAACGACAAGTTATTGCAATCTCAAAAGCTGCGATAGCCAATGCCAAAATGCAAAACGCCAACCCGAAGGTTGGCGTTTTTATTCACCCTGGCTGCTAATTACTTAGCGTCAGATTTCGTGCGGCGCAACCGACGGCCACCCACTAACGCCAGTAAACCAACACCAAAAGCGGCCAGCGTGGCCGGTGCCGGCACATCTACTGCGATGTCGCGGCCAGGTGCAGCAGTAACGGTTATATTATCAATAAAGTTACCCAGCGTTGTGCCACTGATAGACGTTAAATTCAACGTAGAAGTACTGCCGGTAGCAGTGAAACTATTGAAGAAATAACTCCAGCCAGCAACGACATGGTCAGTCATATTCCAGCTTACATCAGCTACCGATACTGAAAACGCTTCGGTATCTTTGCTGCGGGCGCGGTATAAAAAGCTCAGATTATATTCACGGCCAACTTCAGTAGCAAAGGTCTGAAAAATGGTCCATTTTCCATTTATTTTACTACTATCATTAGAATTTAATTCAATAAAATTGTTACCACTGGGCGCGGTTACTGAGTTATATGCGTTCCATATTTCAATATCGCTGCCCTGCCAACCGGCTACGACAGTGCTGGCAAAAACTTTCCACTTATTGCTCGCAACAAAATTCTCTTCAAAATCGCCGTTCACAATTAACGTGGCATGGCTGCTGAAACTGGCGGCCAACAAGGTGGCTGCACCTAACAAGGTACGAACAGAAACTAATGACATCTTGATCCCTCAAACATTCTGCTAATTAGCGGTTACTAAACGCTCACATCATACCAGTACTGATTAAATATCGGAACATATGTTACGTGTTTTTTTTAAAAACAAAATCCTTCTATTTAAATTGGCAAAGCGGATCCTGGGCAGTTGTATGGTCATCGGCGTGTTATAAACCAATCATTGTATAAGTCGCTTCGGTTAACTACTATAATCAGCTGATTGTTCTCTGCTCTAAGCGCATCCTCAATGAACTATGCCATTATTTTTACTGCTCTGCTGGCCCTTGCCCCACTTAATACTCAGGCTGCAGTGCCGGGTCGGGCGTCAAGCCCTGCAACACTACCCAGCACGGCGCGAGCCAGCGACGCCTATGGCAGTATCCACAGCGAGCTGTTACTGGCGCGCTATCCGGTATTCGCCAGCGAATATGCCGCTTATCAGCCTTCGGCTGGCGAACTGGCTCAGATGCAAAGCCTTGAAGGCTTACAAGGAGTGGTATTATTCGGTAGTTGGTGTCACGACAGCGAACGCGAAATACCGCGCCTGCTTAAATTACTGCAACAATCAGAGGTCGAGCTCAGTAGTTTGCAATTAGAGGCGGTAAACCAGCAAAAACAGCACCCGCAACAGTTGCACAGCCAATACGACTTACGTTACACCTCTACTATTATTGTGCTGGATAACGGCCGGGAATTAGGAAGAATAATAGAAAAGCCCAGCAAGTCGCTGGCAGAAGATCTAGCAGAATTAGTGGCGCGTGACACAAAGTAAAAAAATGACATCTCAGCAGTATTAAGCCGGTTTAGACCAACGTCTAAACCGGCTTAACAGGGTAATAATCTTAATTATTTTCTTCAGCTTCGTCCTGAATCGCCTCACCCGCACTCTCAATATCTTCGCCGGCGCCTTCAATCGTCGCGCAAGAGGCCAGTGCGGTACTAAATAGTGCAACCATTACCAACGTCAACCAACGGGGTGTTTTATTTTCCATGGTGTTCTCCTTGTTCATTACCAGAGTGTGTTTATCAGCGTCATAGCAAGCACTTCAGCTTAATCAATTTCTGCAGCTATCTCTTACTAAGCTCAAATAAAGCAAAAAGCAGACCATTTTTAATGCATTGTTTTTATTAAGTTTATATAAGTAACGTTGTAAGTTGTGCTTATACTAATTACAACAACCCCGGAATATCTTTCAACAAAGCTCAGGCGTAAAACAAAGCGGCCACCACCTGCACCAATACCCAGTCCGCATTGATCTCATGCCGGGTATGGCTGCCAAGCAGTCATACCCGGCAGCAAATAACGCCGTTTATGGCAATTTAACGCATCCTTGGTATATCATCTAAGTCATGAATTCTTGCACGGATTATTATCTAAACTGATTACACCTATAACAGCGCTATTCACTAACTTGCATATAATCCTTACTCATGGACATTCCTATGGCTGTAGATACCCAATATCACCCACTCGTCCCTATTTACAGCGATACCTTTAACACCTGCTTTTACTGCGGTTGTATTGCTGCCGGGCATGACTATGCGCCGCCGTTGCAGTATCTGGAGTTTTACCTGGCGACTCGCGAGCCCAGTGAGTTTTTAAAAATACCGGCCTGTAATGAATGCCATGAGCACCTGAAAAGCTGTAAAGCCGGCACTCTGGATGAGCGGCGCAATTTTGCCAGAAAGAAGCTGGCAAAAAAATATGCCAAAGCGCTGACGATTTATGAAATGTGGACTGAAGATGAGCTGGCCACTCTGGATTTTAGCTTGCGCCACAGTATTGAAGCAGGCTTAAAACTGGGCGCGGAAACGACTGAGCGGCTGGCTTACCCCGGTTTTGCTTATGAAGCCGCTGGCCAGCAGCACCAGGTGCACTTCAGCGAGGCGCCGGTATTTGAGGTGTTTGGTGAGCAGTTTGATACCTTTCGCGAAGCGCTCGATTTTGCCAGCAAAGCATACCGCATACCAAAAAACGCGTTAAAAGAAGCTTTTGCCGAGCACGATAACAACTTTGAGCTGGCCATTCAGGCCGTGCATAAAGCAGCCGCCGATAAAGAATTTAACCAGCAGCTGAAACAGCAATGCGCAGCTTTTGCCAAGCAACATAAACAGGCGATTATTTTTGTGCACAAGCAGGTAGAGCGTTACCTTTCTGAAAATGACGAGATGACCATAACCGAAGCGTTGCAGTATTTGTATGACACGCGGGTAAAGCCAGCAAAAGCCATACGTGACTAAGCAATGCCTGCTACGCTATAACTATCTTTAAAAGATACTGTCTTTAGCAGAGAGTGCGTTTGCAATGAAATATCACCCTAAATTTAAAATCTGGCTGGATAACAAAGTATTAATTGCCAAGGTGCAGGGCAGCTGGAGCCAACAGAACGCGGAAGATTTTGCCCGGGAGCTGAAAGCGGCTGCCAAACCGTTACTGGGCGAAGACTGGGCGAGTATTATTCTGCTTGATAGCTGGCAGTTAGGGGTGCCTGGCATTGAACCCATTATAAAAGACCTGGTTAGCTGGAAGATTGAGCGTGGCTTGGGCTATTCCGCCCATGTTTACTGGCCCAGTATCGTGAAAGAATTCCAGCTGGACCGAATGATAAAGGATATTGCAGGTCGGTTTAAGGTGCAGAAATTTGAGCACCCTGACCAGGCTTTCGAATGGCTGGCCAGCAAAGGCTTTACTACCAATAACCAGCAGAAATTAGCGATTGATTAAGCCGCTTTACTGCGCTGGATCAAGCTGATGCCGTTAACCACTGCTATGCTTAAGCATCCTGATATATAACGGCAACTTATATGCAACCCACCGCCAGAACCTGCGGCATCAAGGTTAGCTGATATGGCTTCGATATCTGATCTTATAGTGATAGCAACGGCGGTTGTTATCATCTTATTTATTGCCGGGTTGCTTTGCCTGCGACTGCTTGATTACCGGGCAGATAAACAATTGATACGAAAGCTTATTGCTCAGCATCCTCCCCACCCTGGCCATTTTCACCCTGTAATGCTGCAAGACTTACCAGAGGCGGCCAAACGCTTTTTCCAATTTAGTATTGCACCGGGTACCCCGTTGTATACGGTGGCCAATATTGCCATGACCGGCCAGTTTAGTCTGGGCAATAGCAAACGGCCTGACTATCTGAACATGAAGGCAATGCAAACCCTGGCCTTTCCTGGCGGCTTTGTCTGGCAAATGCAAGCACGGCGTCAGCTGCTGAGAATATCGGGTTCTGACAGTGCCAGCTGGACCCGGTTCTGGTTGCAGGAGTTGCTACCTGTGGCGCGCGCCGGTGCCAGCCTCGACCATCGCCGATCGGCTTTTGGTCGCTATGTGGCAGAGGCGGTATTCTGGACCCCTGCGGCGGTATTACCCGGGCCAGGGGTTAAGTGGTCCCATCTGAATGAGCATAGTGCCCGCTTAACGGTTACCCATCTGGGGCTGGAGCAAGTTGTCGATTTAACCGTTGCCGACAATGGTCAGCCGCTGCACGTGAGCTTTATGCGCTGGAGCAATGCCAACCCGCAACATCGCTATATTCTGCAGCCTTTCGGCGGCTATTTATCTAATTTTCGGGAATTTGGCGGGTTCAGACTACCGGCCCACGTTGAAGCCGGCAATCACTTTGGTACCGATGATTATTTTGCCTTTTTTATCGCCGATATTAATAGCATCAGCTGGCCACAGCAATCAAACTCCCCAGCCGGCTGATAACCGAAACGGCAGCAGCACATGAGTATTGTTATGTGCTGCCCCTGCGCCAGCTTACTGCGCGCCCGGCTCAGCGAATTTAGTTAGCCAGGCTTTTACCTCGTTATACCAGTAAATAGAATTATTCGGTTTTAAGATCCAGTGGTTTTCATCCGGGAAGTAAATCATCCGCGATTCTACCCCACGGCTTTGCAAGGTACGGAATAACTCAAAGCCCTGCCCCACCGGTACCCGTAAATCCTGCTGGCCATGAATCACCAGGGTTGGGGTATTAAATTTGTTGGCATGGTAATGCGGCGAGATTTGTTTATACAGCTCAGGGTTTTCCCAGAAACCACCAAAGCGGGTGCTGTGCACAGCAAAATCGGCGGCCATTTGTGAGTACATATTATATACCGCCGCATGAATAAGCAGCGCTTTATACGGGTGCTCGGTACCCAGCAAAATGGAAGTTAAATACCCACCATAGCTGGCACCACCGGCGACCATACGATCAGTATCTATCCAGCTTTGGTTTTCAAACCATTTAGTAGCCGCCTGAATATCGGCCAGCGGTTTAGTGCGCCAGTCCGGGTTAATGGCATCGGCAAAGTCCTGACCAAAACTGCTGGAGCCGTGAAAGTTAGGCCAGGCCGTAACATAACCCCAGGAAGCAAATGTTTGTGAGTTCCAGCGGTAGCTGAAGCTGTTGCTGAAGGCATTGTGTGGCCCGCCATGAATAAGCATTAACAGCGGGTACTTTTTGCTTTTATCAAAACCCGGTGGGTAATGGATCCACATTTGAATGTCTTTGCCTTCAGCGCCCTGATAGGTTACCGACTCGTATGTCCCCAGCTCAACGTTGCTTAAAATATCATCGTTAAAGCTATCCAGCCGGCGGGTACTGCCATTGCGCGGGTTGATGCTGACTAAACGCGCTGGATATAAAAAACTGTCGTTGGTGGCAATCAGGTCATTGCCAGCCTGCACCGGCTGACCAAAACTGGTTTCGCCGCTAATGGCCCGTGGCTTGCCTGTGCGGGCATCAATATAGTACAGACGGCGGGTAGCGGCGTCGTCAATACTGGCGTAAAAGCCACGGCCATCATTAGCCCAGGCAAAATTGCTGACTGAGCGATCCCAGTCACTGGTGAGCACCCGGCTGGTTTTTTTAGCCAGGTCATACACCACCAGACGGGCGGTATCGGCATAAAAGCCTTGCAGTTGCTGCCGGCTGAACGCCAGGCTTTTACCATCCGGGCTGAACGTTGGGTTGCTGTCGGGTGCCTGATTGTCTTTGGTCAGGTTTTCGGCGGTATTACTCTGTGCATTGGCGCCGTCAAGCCGGGCTAGAAAAATATCAATTTTCGGGTCTACCTGGTTATCCCAACCATTGGCATTAAAGGCCACGTATTGCTCGTTACTGTCAATATCATAACTGCCGGCGCTTTGGTTTGAGCGCGGTAACTGCTGGCCCAGTGGCAGAGTTATGGGCTGAATATCACCGCCGCTTGCGGCTATGCGGTACAGGTGTGCCTGACGGTTTTCCTCCAGATAACGGTCGAAATACGAATAGGGCAAGGCATTCCATTGTTTGGCGGATACTTTTTGCTCTTTATCTTCTTTTAACCGGGCTGTCATTTCCTGCCAATTTTCATCCGGCCACACCCGGCTGATAAAGTATAAATGCTTGCCCACCCATTTAATGCCCGACACCCCGGTGGGCACCTCGGTCAGACGTATGGCTTCACCCGGTTTATTCATGGGCAGCAAATAAATCTGGCCGGCGTCGTCTTTATCGCGCTGGCTGATAAACGCCAGGGTCGTACCATCGGGTGAAAAGGTGGGCTCGCTGGCACGCATGCCCTCTGCGGTTAAGGCGCGTTGCTGCTGGCCATCGGCACTGAACAACCATAACCGGGTATGGCTTTTATCGGTTTTTACATCGTAGCCGGCCACCGGTGCCACGATGGTTTTGCCATGTTTTGAGACTTCCGGCGTGCCTATGCGTTGCAGTTGCCATAATCGTTCGACGGTTAAGCTGCGCTCAGCAGCGCTATCGCTGCTCTCATTCAAACTGGTACTGTTCTGACTGTAGACGCTGGTGCTGAGAAGCAGTACGACAGGTAACAGACAAAACAGCAGGTGTTTGGTTTTCATGAAAAATACTCCAGGATGGTTGCTGTTAACAAAATTTTGTTGCTCTAGCATAGTCTATCTTAAGCCACCAGGCTGATAAGGTAACTAACTAAGCGGATATATTCGTTGAGCTGGCAGGAGTTTTCCCTTATCTTGAGCATTGCTAACGGGTACTGGGCTGATTGCTAAATGCCATTAAGGGCACTAAAAAAATTCGCATGGCCTTTTTGGTGCATCGTATTGCTTGTAGTTATGCAGCACATTTATGCTGTCGAAAAGGCGTTTCTGGTAGATTTTAAGCGGTTCGAGCGCTATATCGGACAGCATACTGCTGCCCCTGTTCCGGTGTCTTCTGAATGGCAGGCACTGCTGCTTTCCGCCTCAACGCTTGGCGTGTCTGAGCAGCTTAGCGCCGTAAATACCTTTTTGCATCAGTCGCTAACCTATATGCCGGACATTATGCTGTATGGTGTGGAAGACTACTGGGCCAGCCCGGCCGAACTGTTTGCCCGCCAAAAAGGGGATTGCGAAGACTGGGCTATTGCCAGCTATATCAGTTTGCGGGCGCTGGGCATACCCGATGCCCAGCTACGGCTGGTGTATGTGCGTGCTCAGGTTGGCCCGGCTAACAGCGGCTTAAGCCAGGCACATATGGTGCTTGCCTATTATCCTGATACTGATGCTGAACCGCTTATTTTAGACAGTTTGATTCAGACCATTTTGCCAGCCTCTGCCAGAACTGACCTGACCCCGGTATTTAGTTTTAATTCTACCGGGTTGTGGGCTGGTAGTGGTAATCAGAAATCCAGACAAAGTGCGACCGCGCGGTTATCCAGATGGCGTGATCTTGTACAACGATTAGAACTGCAGGGGGTCATATTATGACACCTACAACAACCGGGTTAAGGGGTAGCGAATGTCGCTGATTAAGCAATTGTGGATTGCTATTATTGTTATCGTATTACTGGCCTTTGGCAGCAGTTTTTTTATCAGTGCCTACCAGACTAAAAATTATCTGGCAGAGCAGCTACAGGTAAAAAACATCGATAATGCCACCGGCATGGCGCTGACGTTATCCCAGATGGAAAAAGACCTGACCACCATTGAACTGATGCTTGCCGCCCAGTTCGACACCGGCTATTACCGGCGTATTGCGCTGAAGGATGTGGCCGGCAATATCGTGACCGAGTTCAGCCTAACAGCACAACCGGTTAACGCTCCTGATTGGTTTATCAGCTTACTGAATTTTGAGATAAAGCCCGGTATTGCTCAGGTTCAGGACGGCTGGCAGCGTTTTGGCAGCATAGAGCTGGAAAGCCAGACCGATTACAGCCTGGTGGCATTATGGCAAATAACTAAAGATCTGGCGCTGGGCTTTCTGATTATTGCCATGGGCTGCGGCATTACCGGCAGTATTTTACTAACCCGGGTTCGCCGGCCGCTAAATCAGGTGGTATACCACGCCGAGGCCCTGGGTAACCGTCAGTTTATTACCAGTGATGAACCGGCTACTTTTGAGCTGAAACGGCTGGGGGTGGCAATGAACCGCCTGACTGGCCGGGTACGCCTGATGCTGGAGCAGGAGCGCAAGCAACTTGATCAGCTGCAGCGCCAGTATGAGCTTGACCCGGTAACCAGCGCTTTTAACCGGGCATATTGTGCCAGCTGGCTGGAAGGTTATTTTAATAACAGCGAGCGCAGCGAAATAAAAAGTGTTTTTTTACTCAGAGTAACCAACCTGCAAGGAATTAACCTGCAACTTGGCCGCAGCGAAACGGACAACTGGCTAAGGCTGCTGGTTAACACCGTTCAGCAATATCATGGGGTGCGTTTAGTCAGCAGGTTAAACGGCAGTGACTTTTTTGTGGTATCAGACCAGGTAACCACTACCTCCTCGATGTGTGAGCAACTGCTAGGCCAGCTGAATACCGAATGTCTGCTGGATAGTAACCATACCACCGCCCCGTTATTACTGGTTGGCCTGTCGCTGGACGCCATGAGCAGCCGCCAGCAAACCTTGTCGCAACTCGATGCCATGCTGGTTGAAGTGGAATCGGCGCCACCGTTGCAAAGTAAGACCCTGCAACAGCCTCAGCCATATGACACGCTGGCGGACGCCACAGCCTGGCTTAAAGCCATTAAGCAGGCTATTGATGCAGACCGTATTATGCCGAAGCTGTACCCGGTGCAGCGCCGTGATGGCAGCCTGTTGCATCAGGAAGCAATGCTACGGCTGAACATTAATGATGAATGGTTGTCAGCAGGTCAGATCCTGGGCTGGGCCAGACGTTATCAGTTTACCAGCCAGCTGGACAGCGCCATGCTTAACCGTGCCCTCGGCCAGCTTAGCGCGGATAACAGCTTACAGCTGGCGCTCAATATTTCGGACCAAACCCTGACCACGGTGGCGGTGCATTATCAGCTGCTGACCTTACTACAGACAGTGCCAAAGTCAGTGTGTCAGCGCTTGTCACTGGAATTTGATGAACGGCTGGTGATTAAACATCAGCTATTGTTTATCAGTTTTGCCTCTGCGTTAAAAGCACTGGGGGTGAGTGTTGGCCTGCAAAAATGTGGCTATGCCATTAACGATATTCAGGATCTGGAAAAACTAGGTATAGATTATTTGAAAATTGATGCGGCTATTGTGCTGCGTTATCAGACTAGCGAGGCGGCTAAGTTACTGGCAGGATTAATTAAACTGGCGCATACCCTAAGTTTACTGGTCATTGCCGAAGGGGTGGTGTCAGTAGAGGATATTAACGGCTTACATCAGTTAGGATTTGATGGCCTGACCGGCCCTGGCATTGCCTGAGTAAGGCTCAGGGCATAATGCTGTCGTCGGCGTCTTCCTCCAGCAGATTTAAGGTTTTCATGTCATGGCGTAAGGTTTTTCGGTTTAACAGTTTAATCTGCGCTGCCATGGGTAGTTCGGTAAACCTGATGGTACCACTGGCGGTAAGCAGCTCGACTAAATCTTCCAATACCCGTGCTAACTCAGCATCGGAGTGCTGCAACTTTTTACTGTGGCTAAGCTCCCTGTTGGCCAGTTCGTACGCTGGAATATTTTTCTGCATAAATTGCAGCAAGCCCGGGTCATTATTGGATACAAATTCAGGATAGTCAGCAGATTGCTCTGTGCTTAAGGCCACTATTTCATTATTGCTGGCGCGTTTAACGTACATCAGAGCCATCCTCTAGAGAAGCATTATCAGTTGTAATCGGTCTTTAATACCCAGCTTAGCAAAGGTTGCAGTAAGGTGTTGCTTTACGGTTCTTTCCGTTATAAATAAACTTTCGGCGATGACTTTATTGCTCAGTCCACGGCGGGCAAGGCTGGCTACCTCATATTCCCGTTTTGACAAGCGGTTTTCAAAAGACTGCCAGCTATGCTGCGAGGGAATAACCTGAGATAAAAACTGATTTAACTGATTTAGCAACGAAGCCGGGATCCACAAGGCACCGCTGTTTACCGTATTAACGGCCTGGACAAAATTTACACTGTTACTGCCGGCATCCATATAACCTTTGCCGCCTAAGGTTAACGCCAGCTGCAATTCCGTAATACTAAGTTGCTGGCTGATCACAATAACCAGCGCTTTGCTACTATGTTGCTGCACCAGAGTTTGCCAGTCGCTGCGACCACTGTGAATTAACACCACTGTGCCTGCCGGCAATGGGCTGCTGGCAATGGCAGGAAAGGTATGCACTGCGGCCTGATTAAATGCCGTACACCAGCTAGAGGCGGTAAAACCCGGTGTTGTGTATATGACAACGCTGGTCATTTTTCCGCTACCTCTCTGTCATTGCGTTGCTTTTCGCCCGCAGCAAGGGTTTAAGTAGATACGACAGTACCGTACGCTTACCGGTGACAATATCTACCTGCACCGTCATCCCGGGCAAAATGGTAAGTTTATCGTCCAGTTTCTGGCTGGCCGTGCTTAATCTGACTACGTAGTAGGTGTTGTCTTTTTCATCGGTGACCGTATCGGCACTAATATGACTGACCGTGGCCTGCAAGCCACCAAAAATAGCAAAGTCATAAGCACTGATCCGGATAGTAGCTTGTTGCCCACGCTGAATAAACGCGATATCCCTTGGCGATATCCGGGCCTCGATCAGTAAGGTGTCATCTAAGGGCACAATATCCATAATATCCCGGCCCGGCGTTAATACTCCACCCACCGTATTAATATGCAGCCGCTGGATAGTGCCACGCATCGGTGATTTAACCTCGGCTTGCTGCACCATATCCACCAGCCCGGTTTGTAATTCAGCCAGGGCCGCCAGTCGGGCTCGTGATTCAGACAACTGATTACGCCAGCGGTTAAGTACCGTCAGCTTAATTTCTTTTAGCTTGTTTCCGGCTTCCATTAATGCGGACTCGGCCCGGGCTACATTGGCCTCAGCCCGTTTCATTTCACCGCTGGCTCTGGCGACATCACGCTCCAGGCGTAATATATCAATATCTGACACCGCACCCGACGCCAGCAACGGCTTGGTTACGGTCAACTCTTGATTAGTTAACGCCAGGGTTTGGCTATACTGTGCCAGAGCCGCCCGGGCTTCCACCACTTCTTGCTGGCGTTGCTGTTGCTGCTGCGCCTGGACAGCCAGTTGCTCATTTAATTCCGCCAGACTATTCCGGTATAACTGTATTTCATGCGCCAACCGCTCAGGAACCAGGGTTTGCAGATGCTCAGGAAACTGCGGCTCTGCTTCATTGGTCAGAGCAATAAGCCTGGCCACTTCAGCTTCCAGCGCATAAAACTGCGCTCTGTTTTCCGCCAGATTAGAAGATGAGCGGGTAGCGTCGACAGTAAGCAGCACCTGGCCGGTGTCAACAACCTGACCTTCCCGCACCATAATTTGGGTAACCAGGCCACCGTCCAGCGACTGGATAGTTTGCAATTGCTGTGAGGTAACGACCTTGCCATCGCCCCGGGCTATTTCATCCAGTGGGGCAAAACCAGCCCAGATTAGCAACAACACCACCGCCAGAGCGATAGCGTACAGCAGCCTTCTGGCCGATAACGGCGATTGCGCAATACGCGCCCATTCAGCTTCGGTTACCCAGTCTTTAGAATATTTCAGCCCAGGGTTACTCATGTACTGGTACCCTTAATTCTGCCCTGACGCAATGCTTCCATTACAGTGTCTTTCGGGCCGTCTGCAATAATTTTGCCGTTATCAATAACAATAATCCGGTTTGCCAGGGCCAGCAGCGGGCTGCGGTGCGTGATCAGCAACATGGTTTTTCCCTCTGCATAGCCGCCTAAATGCGTGCGAAACGCTTGTTCACTGCTGTGGTCAAGCGCTGCGGTGGGTTCATCCTGTAACAAAATTGGCGGGTCGTTATACAAGGCCCGGGCAATAGACACTATTTGCTTCTGGCCTCCTGACAGATTCTGGCCTCTCTCACCTACCTGCATGTCAAACCCTGCAGGGTGTTGGCTTATAAACTGACTCAAGCCGGAGATATTACAAATATTAAGAAAGTGCTCAGCACTTTTTGGTGTCGACGCCAGTTCAATGTTGTAACGCAATGTACCACTGAACAAGGTAATATCCTGTGGCACATGACCAATGTTATTTCTTACCTGATGAATATCTAACTGGTTGATATCGATGCCATCAAGCAACACCTGCCCCTCGGTCGGTTCATGCAGGCCCAGAATTAACTTTTCCAGGGTGGACTTACCTGAACCGTTGCGGCCGAGAATGGCGACATGTTCGCCGGGCTCGATACAAAAGCTGACATTGCTTAACGACGGTAAATCGTCATCCTGATAACTGAAGCTAACCCGTTTAAATTCTATTTTTCCCTGCAGTAATGGCTTACTAATGGTATTTTGGCTGGCATCCTGCTCTGAAGGGTATTGCATCAGCACATCAAGGTTTTCGTAAGCTGATGAGGCATAATGAAATTGCGCCAACAAGCCGGCAGCCTGACTTACCGGCGCCAATGCCCGTGATGACAGCAAAAAGACCGCAATCAGGCTGCCCTGAGTCATGTTGCCATCAATGAGCAAATATACCCCGATAATAATGACCGCAACGCCCACCAGCTGCTGAATAAATGCGGTAAAATTACTGACTGATGCCGATACGGCGCGCATTTTCGCGCTATTGTGGGCGCACGCTAACGACAGTTGCTCCCATTTATACTGAATATTCGTTTTCACGTTGCTGGACTTTGCCGTTTCGAGCGAGCCAATAGCTTCAATTAAGGTGGTATTGCGCTCGGCCGCCGACTTAGCCGACTCGTCAGACAGAAACTTAAGTTTGCGCTGCGCGAAGTAAGCGTATATCAGCGAAATTAACGCCCCGACAATAATTGGCAACAGCAAAGGCGGGCTGATGATGGTAATAACCACACAGTACAACAATACGAAAGGTAAATCGGCCAGGGCAACGATGGTTAACGAGCCAATAAAGCCCCTGACCGCTTCAAAAGACTGCACAATAGAAGCAAAAGCGCCGGTAGATTGTGGCCGGTTTTTCAGCTTCATCGACAACACTTTGTCCATAATTGCCGACGACATCATGACATCGGTTTTACTGGCGGCTATATCGACAAAATGATGGCGGAGCAACTTTAAAACTAAATCTGCCAGTAGCACCAGGGTAATGCCTGATGCCAATACCCAAAGCGTATGAGTAGCCAGGTTAGGCACCACCCGGTCATACACGTTCATGACAAACATCGGCATCGACAACGCAAACAGGTTAATCAGAATCGCTGCAAGCAATACATCCCGGTACAAGCCCCAGTTTTGCCTGATAACCCCCCAGAACCAATGCAAATGCGCTGGCAACTTAAAGTGGTTGGTTTTTTGCTCGGCATCTGTTTTCGGGCGAACATAAATTACGGTGCCGGCATAATCGCTATTAAGCTGGTCAAGGTTGACGGTTGCCACACTATGCGGCAGCTCGGGGTAACTAATCACCACTTGTTTTGTATCGTGGTCAATCTGGTGAACAATACAGGCTTTGTTGTCTTGCAGCGTTATGATGGCAGGCAACAATGCGGCATTAAGCTGTTGCAACGGTCGCTGCAGTATTTTTGAGGCCAGTTTGGCCCGCTCGGCTGCCCGGTTAAACACCGCCGGGCTTAGCATGTTATCGGCCAGTGGCAAACCACTGATCAACGCCGCCGGACTTACCGCATGCTGATGAAATTCACAAATATAAAGTAATGCTTCAAAAAGCGGCCCACTGGTATGTTGGTTATCTGGTATCAATGGGCTGCTTCCTGTATCCGGGGTGTATTATTCATCTCGCAGCACAGGACTCTCATCCCTTGCACGTACCACGGCTTCGATCCGGCGATTTAAATTATGAGCCGTTTCGGTATCAGCTTCCGATAACCGCCTGCCAGAGCCAAAGCCTTTGGTAGCGATACGCGTTTCATCAATATTAAATTTTTCCACTAACATGGTTTTCACCGCGTCAGCGCGTTGTTGCGATAATACATTGTTATACCATACCGCACCTTGCGCTGAGGTATGGCCGTTAATCTCAGTAGTGGTATTCGGATAACGCTGCAAAAACGCAGCGAAATTGGCAACGTCAGACTCGCTCTCTGCGTCAATAACACTCGAATCATGGTCGAACTTGATCTCTAAAGTGAAACTCACCATTTTTTCAGTAAAAATGGAACAACCTCTGGCATCCACTTTATCGGTTTGAGGTGTGTTAGGACAATAGTCTGCCGCATCTTTTACGGAATCATTGTCGGCATCGCTATTCATTTGCAGGCTTTCATATACATCGATCGCCGGGCATGCCGTATCTGGGTCTACACTGAGTTTCTCTGCACCAAGTTCGGTTAATGACGGCCAGCTATCAGACGTTAAACCCAGGGTGCTAAGTAAGGTTCCCATGCCTGCCAGTGTTCTGGCTTTGGCTACGCTGAGACTAAAACTGGCAGCAAGGTAGGCTCTGCTGGCCTGGAAATATTCGTTTTCAGAATCCAAAACATCCAGCAGAGAACGCTGGCCAATGTCAAACTGTTGCTTATAAGCAGTTCTTACTTTGTCGGACGACAACCGGTGTTGATTTAACAGTGGCAGCTGTTCTAACAGTTTATTACTGTCATTGTAAGAAATCTGAATGGTCTGGCGAATATTTAAACAGGCTTGGTCTCGTAACTCCTGCGCCAGGTTAATTTCTGAGTAAGCCCGTTTTAACGTGGCCGAGTCCCGGCCGCCATTGTAAAAGTTATACTTAATTTCAATACCGACCCGAGCTTCGTTCTCATCAGTTCTCAGGCCGATATCTGAGTAGTTCTGATAACCATAACTGCCCACCAGATTAACAGACGGCTTGAAATTAGCTTTCTCTGTTTTTGCTGCAAACTCTGCTGCCTTAATATTTCTAAGAGCAGCATGGTACGCAGGGCTGACCTGATAAGCCTGGCGCAATGTCTGGCTTACTGAACCAGGTAGTGCATCGGCTATCACCACTTCGCTCATGTTCTCTGCTGGCAGTTCGCCCACCACTCTTAAGTAACGGGTGGTCACATCATGCAGGTTTGACGTTTCGGTAATGACATTACTTTGCGCCAACGATACCCGGCCACTTATTTGCTCTAAATCAGCCAGTTTGGCTACACCGGCTTTAGCACTACTTTCGATTTGACGATACACTTCAAAATGCTTGTTTAAGTTATCCTGAGCCAGGGCAACCAACTTGCGCTGTGCCAGAACATCCTGATAAGCGCGGTAAGCTTCTAAGGCAACAACCTCTGCCGTTTCCAGCAAATTAAAATAAGCGACTAACTGAAAGTTAGAAAAGCGCTTAACTTCTGAGCGGGTGCGACTGCCGTCGTAAAGCATCTGAGTAAGGGAAAGCCGGGCGTAGGCACCGTCATATTCTCTGACAAAACCATAATTTTGCTTTTGGTACTGGTATCCTACCGTACCGTCAACAGTAGGCTTATAGCCCGCTCTGGCGGCATTAACATTTTCGCCCGACGCCAGGAATTCGTGCCATTTTGCCAACACATCAGGATTTTTCTCAATCGCTGTTTTCGCTGCGTCCTGTACGGATGTTGAAGCATAACCAGGTATTGACAAGGTAGTGAGGAACAGAAAAACAAAAAATTGAAATCCCTTCCAGGTTAGTACAGCTTTCACTCTATTTATATCCTTTAAATAACAAACGGCTAAAGTGCGCAAATTATATCCTATTGCTAAGCCTGCTGGCTACAGTTGTTAACAATCACAATTTATCTTTAATCTAATAAACTGTACCGAGGTCCAATAGTTTTAGTTCAGTTAATTCCTTAAAATAGCCGTTGAAGTGGTTAACTTATGGATATTCCTTATTATGTCAAAAATCGTAGCTCAAGTTGTTGAAGGTATTGTCGAAGTAAAATCTGCTGACGGTGAAGTAAGAATGCTTCAGCAAGGCGATATTCTGATGCCTGGTGATACTATTATTACCAGTGAAGGCAGCTCGGTTGTGTTGGCATATCTCAATGAGACCACGGTGATCGCTGAAAATCAGACCATTGTTATTTCTGACAGTTGGTTACAAACCGATGTTGCCGCAGAAGATTCGGTTGTGGATCTCAATTCAGCTGAAAGCATTCTGGCTGTATTAGACGAAGAAGGCGATTTACTGGAGCAATTAGAAGCGACTGCCGCAGGTGGCGGTGGTACGGCAGAAAATAGCGGTAACAGCTTTGTCAGGTTAACCCGGGTGGTTGAGCTTAACGACCCTACTTTGCTCTCACCAGGCACTTTTGCTGCAGTTGAACCTATTGTCGACACCCCAATTGCCGCCGTTGCTGCTGCAGACGATACGCCGGTGCTGCAGCCAGCCATTGTCCAGGTCGATAATATTACAGCAGATGACATTATTAATGCCGCAGAAGCTGCCGCAATGATCACCGTCACAGGCACTGCAACCGGCGGTGATATCGCCCCAGGCGATGTGGTCACCAT
>MDTG01310512.1_pt1 | contig 103771 bp, 82 predicted proteins | sample 811421 | NCBI WGS metagenome assembly MDTG01 (sample SAMN05326645, study PRJNA326480) | marine metagenome | isolation source: seawater | place: Pacific Ocean: South East | collected 2011 | reverse complement strand
GTTTCCGTTTGTTAAACGAACCCTTGCTACCTTACGCATTGCTGAGTTAGGTTTTTTAGGTGTCGTTGTATAAACACGAGTACATACACCACGTCTTTGAGGACACGAATCTAAAGCAGCCGATTTACTCTTCTTAGTTATTTTGGCTCTTCCTTTTCGTACTAATTGTGAAATTGTTGGCATATATTACTATATAAATATTTGTTTAACCCTCACTTTTGAGGGCTGCAAAGGTAGAAATATATATTTATAATTCAAATAGTTGAGAATTTATTTTTCAAAGAATTATCAAAATTGATTTTATACATATATATAATGGTCTATTTTTACGTTATCTTTTGAGTTATTTCATTTTAATTTAATGTCGAACATTCAACGTTGTATATTTCTTTTTCTGTTGATTTTATCTCATCAGATTTTTAGCCAATCATTAAACCTGAATGTTCAAGCCGAAAATGAACTTAAAACTAAAACCATCGACTCTTTTGGTTATGCAAAATCCTTTGATAATTATGTTGGTCTTGAAAATGAATTAAACAAATTAAAGGACAAACTTACAAGAGTAGGCTACATTGATACTACTATTGATAGCATCATCAGAAAAAACGATACACTTTTTGATGCATATTTCTTTTTAGGTGAAAAAATTGAACAAATTAAAATTAAATATGGGAATGATTTTAACAGCGAACTATTAAATTTCATTAATCACAACTCCGGTGAAGATTATTTTGAAATCTCTATTACTCAATTAGAAAAATCATTAAATACACTTAATTCTAAAATTGCTGAGCAAGGCGATCCTTTTTCTACCCTACAGCTTATTAATATCTCAAAAGAGCATTCGGACTTAATTTCTGCTGAACTAAAAATTGTTACTAATCAAAAAAGACGAATTGATAATATTATAGTTAAAGGATACGAAAAGTTTCCGCAGTCCTATATTAAACGATTTTTAAAACTACGAAAAGGAAAGACCTTTAATCTAAATGAAATAAAAGAAAAGGTTGAACTATTAGAGGATTTACGTTTTGCAAAGACAATGAGAGAACCTGAAGTTTTATTCACTCAAGATTCTACTACCTTATATTTATATATTGAAAAAGCTCGCACCAATAATTTTGATGGTTTTCTAGGCTTTGGCACCAATGAAAACACCAATAAAATTGAGTTTGATGGTTACTTAGATTTACGATTAGTCAACAACCTTAATTATGGAGAAACTATAAACCTCTTCTACAAAAGTGATGAAATAGACCAACAAACCTTTAGGATAGATACAGATTTACCCTACATGTTCGGTTCACCTATAGGCATACAAGCTGGTCTAAATATTTTTAGAAAGGACACTACCTTTTCTAACGCTAAGCAATATGCAAAAATTAATTACCAGATTAATTCCCAGCATCGCGTTGCTGCCGGTATTTCATCAACCAAGTCTACAAACTTATTAGATAATGACACGTCTATTCTAAATGATTATACTACAAATTACTACACTTTAGGTTATACCTATACAAAACCTCAATTTTACGACGCTTTATTTCCAATAAACTTTTGGTTAGATTTTTCTACTGGTTTTGGTGACAGGGAGAATGACACAGGCAATCAAAGCCAAACCACATTTAACATAGACACTTATAAAATATTTAATCTCAATCCTAAAAATAGTATTTACACAAGATTCAATGGCGCCATCTTAACTTCAGACGATTATCTGGATAATGAACTTTTTAGGTTTGGAGGTATTAATTCCATTAGAGGTTTTGAAGAAAATAGTTTAGTTGCTAATCTTTATGGAGTCGTAAACACTGAATATCGTTACAGGTTAAGTAATGGTATTTATATTCATTCCGTTTTAGATGCCGCATATTTCGAAAATCAGATTACTGATACCAAAGAAAAGTTATTTGGTTTTGGTTTTGGCTTAGGCCTTCTTACCAATGCAGGATTATTTAGATTAAACTATTCTAGTGGAAAATCTGAAAACCGGCAATTTAGACTATCAGACTCTAAAGTACATGTGAGTTTAACAGCTACTTTTTGATTAGTCAAAATAATCTGATACTTTTGGAAACGCTAGAAAAAAGAAAAACTATGTTTAGAAAACTACTTCTTACACTTTTTATTATTTCAAATTTTTTAAGTGCCCAAAATACTGTTGGCACTACTCTTATTACTGAAGATGTCTATGACGGCTACACATTATTTACCGTGTTCAATGACACTTATTTAATTAATAATTGTGGAGAAGTAATAAACCAATGGACAAGTACTTTTCCTCCAGGAAACTCCGTTTATTTATTAGAAAATGGAAATTTACTAAGAGCAGGAAGAACTAATAGTACCGACATTACTTTTGGTGGACAAGGAGGTGTTATAGAAATTTTTGGCTGGGAGGGAAATCTGATTTGGCAATATTTCTATGACACACCAACAAAGCGACAACATCACGACATTTATCCCATGCCAAACGGAAACGTACTCATTTTGGCAGCTACAATAATGAGTAACAGCGAAGCTATTCAAGCTGGAAGAAATCCAGCACTACTAACCGAATCTGAATTATATAACGAGCAACTTATTGAAGTTACTCCTATTGGTTTTAATAGTGCCAATATTGTCTGGGAATGGAATATAAAAGATCATCTTATACAAGACTTTGACGCCACTAAAGATAACTTTGGAGCTGTAGCACTTAACCCAAATAAACTTGATGTAAATTTCTTAAACGGTGGATCAGGAGCATCTAATTGGCTCCATATCAACTCCATCCAATATAATGAAGAAAGAGACCAAATAGTTTTAGGTTCTAGGCATATGAGTGAAATATGGATTATAGATCATTCTACCACAACTAGCGAAGCTGCTTCTGGCACAGGAGGCACTTACGGTAAAGGTGGTGATTTTCTTTATCGTTGGGGAAATCCTGAGTCTTACAGACAAGGCACTTCCGCAAATCGCACCTTATTTGGACAGCATACACCACATTTTATCCCATCTGGTCTTCCTAATGGTGGAAAAATAATGCTATATAATAATGGTATAGACAGAACACCTTCTTACTCTCAAATAGACATTATTTCTCTACCTGAGTCTAGCCTTGGAGTTTATGACTATACAGCTAATACCGCTTACCTTCCTGTTAGTCCAGACTACACCTATGAAGAACATTCTTCCGGAAGTTCAGATTTTTTTAGTCCTATTGTAAGTAGTGCTCAACAATTACCCAATGGAAACATCCTAATTTGCGAAGGCAACCAAGGTCATTTTTTTGAAATTAATAGTAATGAAGAAAAGGTATGGGAATATATTAATCCAGTGAATAGTAACACAGGCATTATTTCTTCTCAAGGAAATCCTCCACCTAATGCAAACCTAACTTTTAGAGCTGAAAAATATTCTACAGATTATGCCGCATTTACAGGTAGAGATTTAACTCCTAGTGATCCTATAGAATTAAACCCAGATTTAACAGTATGTAACAACCTAAGTACTTCTGAGTTTGAAGTTACATCTGTTACTATCTACCCTAACCCTACAAATGATTATGTTCAAATTGAATCTACAAATTCATTTGACAAGATTGAGGTTTTTAATATACTTGGAAGATTAGTATCAATCACCACTGATTCAAAAGTAGATTTTTCTGAACAACCAAGTGGCGTTTATATCCTGAAAATATATTCTGGTAATAAAAGTATAACCGAAAAAATCATCAAAAATTAAGTTGTTCTAAAAAATATTTAACCATCCTAAGTTAGGATGGTTTTTTTATACCTTTACACCGATGAAAAATGAAACAACCATATTCGGAATTAGAGCTATTATTGAAGCTATAAAGTCTAACGAAACTATTGACAAAGTATTTGTTCAAAAAGGTTTAAAGGGAGAACTCTTTCAAGAATTAGAAGCTCTGCTTCGTACTGAAGGCATTAACTCATCTTACGTACCTGTTGAAAAATTAAACCGACTTAGCAAAGGAGGAAATCATCAAGGTGCTGTTGCCAACATCTCTCCTATTGAATTTCATGACATAGATGATTTAGTTTTAAACGTCATAGAATCTGGCAAAACACCACTGTTTCTGCTTCTAGACCAACTTAGCGATGTTAGAAATTTTGGCGCTATAGTAAGAACAGCAGAATGCACAGGTGTTTCAGGAATTATAATTCAGAAAAAAGGTGGTGCTCCAATAAATGGAGACACCATTAAAACCAGTGCTGGTGCCATTTTTAAAATTCCGATTTGCAAAGTAGATCATATTAAAGACGCCGTTTTCCACATGCAGTCTTCAGGAATAAAGGTCATTGCTGCCACAGAAAAAGCTAATGATTTTATTTACGATGTTTCATTTAAAGAACCTTGCGCAATAATCATGGGATCTGAAGGAAAAGGTATAAATCCTTCAGTATTAAAGGTGGTTGATGAGCAAGCAAAGCTTCCTATTTTGGGAGAAATTGAATCCCTAAATGTCTCTGTAGCTTGTGGTGCTTTTTTATATGAAGCCGTAAGACAACGCTCTTAAAGACTTTCATCTTTTGATTTTTTAAAGATATAATTGACTTTCGCTTCAGAATCATTCCCTAAGTCTATTTCAGTCTCTTCTTCGGGTAAAGATTCAATAAAGTTTCCGTTTTCATCAAAGTGTTTCATAAAAGGATCGTCATCTTCATTATAGTCTGGCTGTTGCCAAACGTAGCGTTCTGGTTTTGCTACATTATTTTTAAACACTAACGCAAATAATAAACCTGTAATTAGACCTCCTAAATGTCCTTCCCAAGACATACCTTGTTTAATAGGAAACACGTACCAAATCATACTTCCATATAAAAAAATTACCACTAGAGATAATGCTATTAATCTATAGTGTTTGGCAAAAATGCCTTTAAAAAATATAAAACTGAATAGCACATAGATTAACCCACTTGCTCCTATATGATTTCCTGAACTCCCAATAAGCCAAGTTAAAAATCCTGAAAGTAAAACCCCAAAACCTATCACCTTCCATGCGATTTTGTTATAGAAATAAAATAAAGCGAGCGATAGAATTAGCAACGGAAATGAGTTGTTATATAAGTGATTTAAATCTCCATGTAAAAAAGGACTCGTAACTATACCTAATAAGCCTTCTATCTTATGTGGTCTTATACCATATGACTTAATACCGTAGTTTATAGTTGTCTGATACCAAAACACCAACCACAATGAGAGCAACATCAAAACTGGAAAAATGATGACGCTATTTGAAAATTTAAATTGTTGTTTGGACATTGAATTATTTTCTAAACTACCTTCAAATTTATAACCAAAATATAATTGTATGAAAAATTGTCACAATCCCTTTCTTTCAGTTCTCATTTTGTAATTTTGATTTATGAATATTCCATTAGCAGAACGCCTTAGACCTAAAACTCTAAATGACTATCTAAGCCAACAACATTTGGTAGGTAAAAACGGTATGCTCTACAACCAAATAAAGAGTGGTGTTATACCTTCGCTGATACTTTGGGGACCACCAGGAATTGGAAAAACTACTTTGGCTAATATTATTGCTAACGAGTCAGAACGTCCTTTTTTTAAGCTTAGTGCCATAAATTCTGGTGTTAAAGACATTAGAGATGTTATTGACAAGGCAAAAAAAAGTGGCGGACTATTCACAGCTAAAAACCCTATTTTATTTATTGATGAGATTCACAGATTTAGCAAATCGCAACAAGATTCGCTTTTAGAAGCTGTGGAAAAAGGTTGGGTAACCTTAATTGGTGCGACTACTGAAAACCCAAGTTTTGAAGTGATATCGGCATTGCTATCGCGCTGTCAGGTATACACATTAAACGCTTTTAGCAAAGACGATTTAGAAGCATTGCTGAAACGTGCCATGTCTGAAGATGAAGTTTTATCTAAATTAAAAATTGAACTAAAAGAAACAGAAGCACTACTAAGATTTTCGGGTGGAGATGCCAGAAAGCTGCTTAATATTTTTGAATTATTGGTTACGTCTTTTGAAAGCGAACCAATTATTATTACCAATGATCTTGTTACAAAACAGGTGCAGAGTAAAGCTGCTCGCTATGACAAAACTGGAGAACAACATTACGATATCATTTCAGCCTTTATAAAATCTATTCGCGGTAGTGACCCAAATGCTGCTGTTTACTATTTAGCACGAATGATTGAAGGTGGTGAAGATGTAAAGTTTATTGCCAGACGTCTGCTTATTTTAGCAAGCGAAGATATTGGTAATGCAAACCCAACTGCTTTGGTTATTGCTAACAACACGTTTCAGGCTGTTTCGGTTATTGGCAATCCAGAATCTCGAATCATCCTGAGTCAGTGTGCTACCTATCTAGCAAGCTCTCCTAAAAGCAATGCTGCTTACCAAGCTATTAATAAAGCACTACAACTCGTTAAAGAAACAGGTGATTTACCAGTACCATTATCCATAAGAAATGCACCAACAAAACTAATGAACGAACTTGGTTATGGTGATGAGTATAAGTACGCTCACAACTACGAAAACAATTTTGCTGAGCATGAATTTTTACCTGATGAAATTAAGAACACCCAACTCTACAATCCAGGGAATAATACTCGCGAAAATGCCCAACGCCAATTTTTAAAAGCACGTTGGAAAGAAAAATATGGGTATTAATTTTAGAACTTAATATCTAAAGTTTTTGGCTCTTTTAGTTCTCCGTTATTTTCTGAGTAGTACCAAAAGCCATCTTCTTTGTAAACTATTGCATTTTTATCTTTAACTAAAAAGACATTCTGAGCCGAGGTATTTAATAATTGCATGACTACTTTTGGTGTAGCATCTACAACTTGGTAACCATAAGGTTTTTCTTGTGCGTACAGTGTTGTATCCTTAGATTCTATCTCAACACTCTCGGTTGACGGCTTTACTTCTGGCTCTTTAGCTTCTACTTCAACAATATCCACAGCACTCTCAATGACATCATCATCTTTTTCATTTTTTTCTTCCGAAGGTTGATACTCATAATCCATAACCTCTATTGAAGAGAATGCTTCTCTCACAGCTTCAACATAGGCTTCTTTAAAATCTTTTTTACGACTAGATCCTGTTTCTGTTCTAAATAGTTCTTTACCAAAACAATCCTTAAGCGTAATATCTACTTTGGTAGCAAAGAGCCCACCTTTTGCATTTTCAACATTTGCAAATAATGCTTTACATCTATCCTTGTTTAATTCTTCTGGAAATTGCTCTTCATCAAAAAATGTTACAAATCCTTTTTGCTTAAACAAATGTCTGGTTAAAGTGTTTAGTCTATACTGATCTTTTTCATTTAAAAAATCATATTTTAAAGGCACAATCACATATTTATAGTTGTTAATGTCCTTCTGTGCTATGGCTGTAAATCCAATACTTAAAAAAAGGATTAATACTGCTAGTTTCTTTTTCATTTATTTAAATTTTATCAAGAACCTAAGGTTCAGTTATTTAATTGTTTTAACAGGTAATAATCTTTGTTTACCAAATGCCCATTATGGGCTTTCATAATATTCTTTTTTTAAAGATAATTTTCTATAGATTTTAAAGTCGTTACTCTTTTATATCCATTAGAATTGTTCAAGTTTCTATAGTCAAAATAAATGGTCTCCATACCAATATTGTGAGCACCTTCAATATCTGCCTCAAGACTATCTCCTATCATTACACTCTCATCTGGGTTTGCATTTGCACTATCTAAAGCAAAATTAAAAATTCTAGGATTTGGTTTCTTTACGCCAACCATTTCAGAATTGGTTATGGTTTTAAAATAATTTCTAATATTAGAATTATGCATCTTACGCTCTTGGGCTTCATCAAAACCATTGGTTATAATATGTAGCTCATATTTATCTCTCAAATAATTCAAAATATCTAGAGCTCCTTCAAACAAATGATTAAATGTGGTAAGATAATCTATATAAGCGACCGATAAATGGTTTATCATATCATCTTCGACGTCGACATTTATAGCATTAAAAGCATCCTTCAATCTACCATATCTCAGTGCTGATTTAGTAACTTTTTCTTCTCTGTAGAGTTTCCAATAGTTCAAATTTATAGGCTCATAAACTTCGAGAAATGTTGAAAGTTCAACTTCTAATCCATTGAGTTTAAAAATCTTTTCGAATGTTAACCCAGAGTTTTTATCAAAATCCCAAAGGGTATGATCTAAATCGAAAAAAACATGCCTTATTTTATCCTTCATCAGCAGAGTCTAATATTAAAGTAAAAAGTGATCTAAAACCTTCCCAGCGTTCTAAATTACTAAATGTATAATTGTGAAATATTGGTGTAAATGTACCATTAACTTCTTTAACTTCTTTGATGAGTTTTTGCAAATGCTCTTTTTTATCTAGCTCTGATTGATACTTTAACAATCCGAAATCTAAGCAATGGTAAGGATTGACTTGCAAGGGTGTTTGCACCTCAAAATCGAGATCATAATACTGAAAAGGTGTACATGTCCCTGCTCTAAAACCAAGGGTATCTATGTAACCCATTGTATAATCTTGATGAATTTCTAACTCAATTATATTTCTGTAAGATTGTGGAAGATTGAGTTTAGAAAACGAATTTCTTACCGCTTTTAAATCTCTATTAATTATAGCCTCCATGTTTAGCTTTTCTTTCTTTAAAATAGAAATATCCTGTAAAGCAAAATAAGACGCTTTTATACCTACATTACAATAATCTGCAACAGACTTTATTAGTGAAACAAATTCCTTTTTATTAATGCTAATGTTTTTATCGTAGGTCGAATAATCACCTATTAAAAACAAAACCATAAACTTAAATTTGCATTGTTTTTGCTTGGTAATAATCCATTTAAAGGTATCATAAGGATCACGCTTAAAACCCATAAGCACAGAGTAACGTTGATACAACTGCTTAAACTTAAGCCTACCAATATCGGTAAGTGTACCACCAATAGTACGTAGCAATCCTTTTTTACGATAGTAATAGGCCATGGGCACATCTATTACTGGCTGTATTTTATATGTCCGCTTAGGAAAATCATATTCTGGGAAACGTTCTTGCAATACATCTCTAAGCTTGTATGCCCATACATCAACAACTGGCTGACTTAAAAACCGATGTTTATAAGCCAAACTTTCTTTAGCCATAAACCGACCAAAATCGTCTTTTACATGAGGCAAATATTCTTCGTATCTACTTAACAAATAAAAAGATGCCGCAAAAATATCGAATGGTAAATCGCTTCGTTCTCCTGTTAGGAAAAAGCCTTTGGTATTGTCCCAAGACTGTACATTAATATCTAAATCTGATATACCATGCTCAAACAACAAATTATGACTTCTCACAAACAGTTCATTGCTCAAAGGCTGTTTGGTATAAGACATTTTAAGACTATCGTGCGCTATAAAATCTTCTATCTTGGAAGTAAATTTCACATCTATACCCAAAATGCGCTTACATATATGCCTAAAGGTATAGGTAAATCTTGGTGTAATCTTATGTGTGTAAACTAATAGCATATTTTAAGTTTGCGGTATTCAGTAGCAGTTGGTATTGGTTATCTACAGAATACCATCATCTGCAAAACTAAAATACGTTTTCTCGGTAATAATTAAATGATCTAAAACTTTTATATCTAAACTTTGCGCAGCTGTTTTTAACTTTTGAGTAATATCTTTATCTGCCTGACTTGGTTTTAAAGTACCTGAAGGATGATTATGACACAAAATTAATGACGTTGCACCTACCTCTAAAGCCGATTTTAGTACCAAACGCACATCTACCAAAGTCCCAGTTATACCACCTTTGCTCAATTGATTTTTTTGAATGACTTTATTAGAATTGTTAAGATAGAGTATCCAAAACTCTTCATGAGGTAGTTCTCCTAAAACAGGCTGCATAACATCAAACACAGAACGGCTAGAAGTAATCTTATCTAATTGTACAGCATCTTCTATTCGTCGCCTTCTACCCAATTCCATTGCTGCTGCAATCGTAATCGCTTTGGCCTCTCCAATGCCTTTAAATTCCATTAATTGTTTAATTGATAACTTACCCAAAGCATTAAGGTTATGGTCTACACTTGCCAGGATGCGTTTACACAAATCAACTGCACTTTCCTCTCTACTCCCAGAACCAATTAAGATGGCAACCAGTTCTGCATCCGAAAGCGCAGACTTACCCTTATCTCGTAATTTTTCTCTGGGTTGGTCGTCTTGAGACCAATTTTTGATGGAGAATGAATTTGAATTTTCCGACATGCTCTAAAGATAAAAAATTGTAACTTGAAGCATCTAAATTTTTCAATTAAAATCAATCAAAATGAAACATCTTAGATTAATTTTTAATTACTCTACGGAATAATAATTAAAGATGTTCCATGTGACGATCAACACAATAAATATATACACATGAAATCTATATTTGAAGAAAATGCCTATAACGAAATTAAAAATAGGTTAGAAAATCTAAATGAAAATGCTACTGCTAATTGGGGAAAAATGAATGTTGAACAAATGCTTGAGCATTGCACAAAACCAATAGAATTAGCATTGGGTGAATCTGAAATAAAAAAACCAAATTGGTTAAAGAAAAGCCTTTTTAAACTTGTAGCACCAAGTCTTTATAATGACAAACCATGGAAACAAGGACTACCAACTGCAAAAGAATATATTATTACTGATAGTCTCAATTTTAATGAACAAAAAGAAAAATTGAAAACCAAAATTGATAAAATGAGTCAATCCAAAGATTATTTTGAGCCTTCTAAGGAACATCCTTATTTCGGAACCTTTACAGCCGAACAATGGGGAAAAAGTGCTTACAAGCATTTAGATCATCACCTTAGACAGTTTGGAGTATAATCGCACTGTGATCCTGAACTCGATTCAGAATCTAATAAAATTTAAAAGTAAGCTGCTGAAGCAAGTTTAGCATAGCAAAACATGAACTACCCTCCAAAACACCATCAAGACTCAGATAGAAATCACATTATCGAAGTGATTAAAACCTATCCTTTAGCTACGATAATTTCGGTTAAAAATAATGAGCCTTTAATAACTCATTTGCCACTTATTTATGAAGAAGGAAAACTTATTGGGCATATTGATATTTACAATCCGCAAACTGAGTTGTTGAAAAACAACAACGACATCACAGTACTCTTTTACGGACCGCAATGCTATATTTCACCGAGCATATACTCCACTACGCAATTACCAACATACAATTATATTAGAGTACACCTCAAAGGGAATGTAACTGCAATTGAAGATAAAGACTCCTTAAAACAGTCACTAATTGCAATGACTGAGTTTTTAGAAAAACCAAATCCAAAATATACTTTAGAACCAGATAATCCGCGCTTAGATGCTAATCTCAGTTATATTAAAATGTTTGAAATAAACATTACACATTGGGAAGGAAAGTTTAAACTCTCACAAGACAAAAAAACGAGCGATATGGTAGCAGCTCGTGAAGAATTGATAAGAGTTAACCAGGAAAGCATTAGGCAATTTTTAGATAAAGTTTTAATGTAAATTAACCTTTCTAAGGTTTTAAAGAACTCTCAAGTAATTTATCTTTGCTAGCCAAAATAAAAAGGAATAAATGAAAGATTTTCAAATGCTGAATTATATAAAAAATACTATAGAAAACATGCCTAGCGATTGGCTAAATCTAACCACACATCGTTTAGACATTTATAACGAAAAATTAGCGAAAACACAGTTTTTAGAGCAATTTGAAAATCTTTACAAATCTGAAGATTATAGTACCGAATCCTTAAGCCAATTACCAACGGCTTACGATTATATAAGACTTGGACATCCTCTGTCTTCGGTTTTAGAATGGACCATTGCCAAACTTAATGGTCTTAATACTGAAAATGTGATTAGCTTTTCTTCTGAAACTATTCCGGTTCTAGCCGTATTGCGCACCAATCTTTTAGAGCAAAGAGCCACACGTATTTTACATACTGAAGATTTACCAGAGCGTTTTAATACTGACCTTTTAAAATCGGTTTACAACTATAATTTTGAAGTTGAACACATTGAAAGCCTTGATGCTATTGAAAGCTTCGATGGTTCAACAATACTAATTTCTAAGCATCAAACTGTTACTGCTAATCTTCAAAATGATGCTATTGATTTTTATGTCAATCTTTATGAAAATTTAGGTAGCGTATTATTAATTTCTGGTAAAGCAAAAACGAGTTTTATTTCAGACATTCAGCATGTAAGACGTCGCGAAACTATTGCTATGACACCTGCTAATTGTTTAGTTGCTTTAAACGCCTATACTAATGAAACTTCTTTTTCACCTCAGCAGTTAGATACAGCTACTCACAAAGGCAAAGTTAAATCTATTATTAATGAAATTAACGCGACTTCTGGCGAAGCCTTAGTAGCTTCTAGCGGATTGTCTATGCAGTATGCCATTATGATGGGATTGATTGACAACGCTCAAAAAGAGCATCCAGAAAAAGCCATAAAATTTGTAGTACCGCCAAACTGTTATGGAGGTACAAACGACCAAGCCAGACGTGTTGCTGCCTGTCTTGACAATGTAGAAATTGTTGACTTACCTGTTGATGGTGAGAACGATATGGTAAATAGTGTAGAAAAAGTATTAACACAGCTAGCTAAAGCAGATGCTATACCATACATCATTGCCGAAATACCAACAAATCCACGTGTCGAAGTTCCAAATTTAGAACAACTTAATGCAGCATTAAGCAAAGTACGTCAAACACCAAATGGTACAACTGCCATTGCACCTGTGTTTATTTTAGACCAAACATTTTGTCCTAATGTGCAGTTTTTAGGCGATGATGGGATACTCTCTAATGTAAAAACCATTGCTTATGTGAGTGGCTCAAAGTTTCCTAGTGGTGGAAAATGCACTGCTGGTTACGCTGTAGCCAATGCAAAAGCCGAATATTTAATTCAACCAATAGCTAAACATTTAGAACTTTGCGATAACGAAGCCACAGCTTTGCAATATCAAATTTTGGCTACTCAAATGCCATCCATGTTAACGCGTATTGCAGGTGCTTATAAAAACACAAGAGCTTTTGTTAATTACATTCACGAGGTATTACCTGATGCTAAAATTAATTTTGTTTCAGAAGAACTTGCTGCTGAAGGCTTTACACCATCTGTTTTTTCGTTAGACTTACCAACAAAAGGCAATACAGATGAAGAGCGCGAAGCGTACAAACGTGCTTTAAATCTCAGATTAATTAATTTGATGATTACTGAAATTCCTACCGAAAGCAAATACTGTGTAAGTTATGGACAACTAAAGGGTTGTTATTGGACGATTCCTGCGACCTCAACACAAGGCACAACCAAGGAAGGAGACAAAGATTATATTGCCAGAGTTGCGGTTTCACCAGATTTAGATTTAGAAAAGCATAAGGCTGTGTTTTTAGATTTTGTTGAGAGTTTGTAGATTTAATGCAGAACTAGGCACGTAACATCACAGATTAAGTAAAATTGAATAAACTAAACTTTAGCGTTTCATTAAGAGAAAAAGGGTTATCTAAAAACGAAATAACCCAAGAAATGAAAGCTAAGGGCTTTGATGAAGCAGATATAGAGTTTTACTTAAAAAAGTCTGATGAAATCTACATAAATCAACTATTAAACAACAAATCTCCATCTAAACTCAAAAAAAAGTCTAACCGCTTTTTTAAAACAGCTGTTCTCATAATTAGCTTACTGCTTTTAGTAGCAGTTTTTTATGGTTACGCTAGAATTGGACTAATAGGCCTTTTTGTTTTTTGGAGTTTAGTTAAGTTTGGGTCATACAGAAGGTAAGGCTCAAAAATCATTATAACGAGATTTTATATATCCTTAAGTTTATTCAAACTTTTCAATTATATGAATTGGATATTTTTCTCTTAAACGATCTCTTTCATTATTAAGAATTGTATCTCTACCAAATTGATTACGATAAATTTGCAACATCATTTCGTCATAATCAAATTTTGAATCTCTAACCTTTAATTGCTTAATTGCTTTTTTATGAGCAGATAACACGTCAATAAAATTTTGATATGATGCCTCGTCTGTGTATACATACTCAAAAATAGTAGATGAATTAACATGTAGCTTGAATTTATCCACTAAATCTTCAAAGACAACTACGTCTCCATTAATCATGATCTTCTTTCCAATATTTACCCGAATAGTATCTGAGAATTCAAGCTCTTTATACTTATCAAAAAAAGGCACTCTGGGTGGCTCGTTAGGTTTTCTTGGAAAAGCCTCATGAAGTGATGTTGAAATATAATTCTTTATCTGATTGTTATAAAACCTATTAGTTAATTCGTCATCATTTTGAACTTCATAAATAATTTTATATTGTCCATATTTAAATAGTTCAAATTCAAACTCCTTTACATAACGTATCGGAATAGATTTATTTGCTCTCAATCTTGTTGCAGCTCTATAACTCACCGCTTCTGTTAATTCGTTTTTCATATTATTTACATAATTATATGCATCGGTTAACTCTATTGGTTCGTATTGCTCATTATACAACTGAATATTACCATGTGAGTCAAAGTCTATTTTAAAAACGAGATAATTATAATATCGCCTTTCATATGGTTCATCACTAAAGACACTATGTGGCACATCGATATTTGGGCGAGCGCTGTAAGCAGCTTCGTCTAGAGATTTATAGTCAATTACATTAAGCCTGCTCAAACAAAATGATAATAAAACAAATGCGCAGAAATGAATGAAAATAGTTTTTAGTCTATTATTTTTTATGACTAAGCTAAGTGTTTTCCAAGCATCTAAATAGAGTACAATTATCAAAAAAATTGACGGCCACAAAAAATTGGTTATGAATTTAGAACCCATAAATGATGAAGAAAATGTTGCAAACAAAAACCAAACTTTTGCAAACCAGTGGATAAAATTAAAACCCAAAAACGTATTGTCATTTAATATTCTAATTCGCTTGTTATTGCGTCTAGAGAAGGCACGTTGCGGTCTAGAAAATAACAAATTAATAGCTAAGGAATTACCTAAAATGACTGAAATCGCAGCAAAAAATAGATTGAAAAGTTGACGATCACTTTCGGACAAAAGCATTGGTCTTTCCTCAAAATCCAAAAACATCATTCGTTCTGTCTCTCTTAAGCCATAGAAGAAACTATAAAACAACACTGCCGAAGCCAAACCTAAAAGAATAGATAAAATTATTCTCTTTTTAGATATTAACTTGAAGTTTACTTCAGAGTTGTAAAAAAGATGGTTGAGTTTCATAGTTGACGGCTGTTAATTAATACGTCTTAATAAACTAACATTTGTTACGATAATTTAATGAGGTTTTAAAACAAAACAAATACAAAACCAGCTTTCAACAAGATTTTGTGTATTCAAAAAAATAAAGGAAACTACAAGATTTTAGCCCTCTATAACTGAGGATTATTTTTTAATAACTTTTACAACATCTTTTCCCTTGCTTGAAAATAAGGAGACAAAATAAATTCCTGAATCAAAATCAGCGAAATCAATATAAAAGCTGTTTAAATTATCAACAGAAAGTGTATTTAATGTTTGACCTGTAAAAGAGCTTATCGCAACCTTTTCAATATTTTGGTTCGATGAAATCATTAATCGGTCATTAACTGGATTAGGATAATATTTAACCGATACTTTATCCTCAAATTCATCTAAACTAAGACGGTCATTAATTGAAAATGTTTGTTCAACAGAAAACAAAGAACCTTCATATTGGTTATCTATAGATTGCACTGCCCAATAGTAATTTCCATCAGGTAGATTCTCTAAAATCACCTGGTTCTTATACTGAGAATTTCCAATACCAACAACTTTCCTGTAACCTGTATTTAAATTAGACATAGGACTAACAACATCTGTCGTTCCAGAAGCTGTTCCTACATAGATATTGTAAGTTAACTGATTGGTAGGTGTCTCATTATCTGTAGAATCATTCCAACTCAAAACCACATTAGAGCCTGTAACACTAGACAATAGACTTAGAGGTGGATTAGGAATTGTATTTTGGATATTTGACTGATTTGTATAGGTATTAGAAACATTATTTTTTAAAACAAATATGTCTGTATCATGATCATTATCAAAGTCTCCTATTTCAATTGCATTGAAAGCATTGTTCAAGATTCCTGTTGATGTATTTTCTACCAATGTCAAATTTCCACTATTCTCAAAAATTGAGGTTGATAATAATAATTGAGTATATGGTTGTAATCTTCCGGAGACCAATAAGTCTAATTCTCCATTTCCATTATAATCTGCAGACACAATATTTGCAGAGTCACCAACCGAAGTTAAACCGATTGAAGTGTTCTCATTAAAAATAAAACTACCATTATTTAAATACATCTTAGTGGAATCTCCTGTATCTGTAGTACCATTTTTAATGATATCTATAAGACCATTACCATCAAAATCCCTCAACTCTATATCTCCATTAAAATAACCCTCAAGACTTGTTTGAAAAGTAAAACTGAAATATCCATTGTTTTCATAAATTTCTAGATGACTACTACCATTATTTAAACCTCCTGTTACAATATCATTATCACCGTCGTTATCTATATCAGCAAAAACAATATTCCCTTGACTTAAGGGAAAAAATGATTGACTAATTTCTGTAAAATTAGAATTACCGTCATTTCTAAACAAATAAGCATAGTCATCATGAATCTCAAAATTCCCCATTAATAATAAGTCCAAATCACCATCATTATCTAAATCTCCCCATGCAAACTGATTGTTTATAATATTATCGGCAAATGCGAATGGAATTTCTGTAAATACATTTGAATTGTTTTGATAAAGTCTTGATTTACTTGCGCCAGATTCCACTAATCCTGAAATAAAAATATCTAAGTCGTTATCATTATCATAATCTATAAACTCTACTTGTCCATTTCTATAGTTATCATTAAATGTTACTGGACTTAATGTAAAATTACCTAGCCCATCATTATTATATAATAATGTACTATAAGTTCCTGCATTTAAACCCATTATAATGATATCTAAATCACCATCATTGTCATAGTCTCCAACATCAGAATTTGAAACCGTTAGTGTTTCAAAAACCATTTCATTTGAAGGTAAAAAGTTTTGAGAATGTATTCTTGTAAATGCTATTAAAAAAGTGATAAAAAGTATTTTTTGATGCATGTATAGTCTTAGGTCAATGATTGTACTTCTGAGTTAATTTGCAAGATAAAATAAATCTAAATAATGAAATGCAAATGTTAGTAAAGATGAAATACATGAAGTGTTTTATATAAAAAAATACACAACAATAATTAAAAATAATTGTTTGTTCTCCCGTACTTCTTAAATTTTCAGCTTGGTGTGTACTTGTAAAACATATCCTTCAACGCATCAAAATCTGATGCATTAAACCAACTTTCAACAAGACTTTGACTTTCTCAAAAATTTAGACGAACTTCGCTATCGTCTGGTGTAAGTCATCGAAACGGACTTATATCTTTAAAGTTACCTACAATATTGAAAAAACTGCTACAAATAATAATTTTGACTTTAATCACAGCTTGTGGTTCAACTAAAGATACGACTGACTTAATCGCGGACAAAAAATTTGAATTATGCTCTGAAATGAGATATAATCGACTCGTAACTGAATTTGGACCAATTGAAGGAAAACTGATTTATAAACAGAATATTCATAGCTTATTTGAAAATTCACTGATTATAGAAAAATATCTAACTGAAATAAGTAAAAATGGGTATTCGGAATTATTAAAAAAAGTAACCCGAAAAGAAATAAAACCTGAATTTTTTGAAAAACTTAAATCGGATTTAGGTTTTGACCCAGATTTATTATTTCCAGTTAATTCTGATTTATCCTGTTATGGCTATTTAATCGAACAATTAAATATTCTAGACAAATCAAGTTGGCAATATGAATTTTGTTTAGCTCATAACAAATATGAGGCTTATGGAAATTTAAAAACTGATAGTCAATATCTAATTGATGTGCTGAATAAAATTCCAGATGATAAATTTCAATTAATAATGTATCGGAAATTATTCTTGGATATAATATATAGGACTCTGAATTAAAAATACTGTAGGTAACAACGGCTATAATTCATTGCTGCTGAATTCCTAATCGGAATTCAACGCAATTTTAATATCTTTCGGCTACGACGGAAAGAATCCTGCGGATTTTCACGCAACGAAACCATAGCCAAGACCAATAGCGACACCTCTAAAATAGTCCCTCTCACCTTACCCAAACCTAAACCACCAAACCAACTCTCAACAAGATTTTGTCTTTTTCAAAAAATTAAACGACCTTTTACAAAAAATTGACATCCATACAGATGAAAAAGAAATTTTCAATGCAAGGTAGCTATCAAATAAATGGTGGTGAAGAAAAAGAGTTTGAAATAGAATACAACAATCTTCCTAAAAACGAAGAAAACAACAAAAGACTTCTGCAACTACTCAATCATCCTTGGCGATTGATAAAAGAAGGTGGAAAACTTGGTGTAAATGGCGTAAAACGCTTTTTTACCGTATTATTTCTTTTTGCCATATCTAATACTATTCTGTTTTTTTATGCTATAAAACGGCTTTTCTCTGCAGACTTTGAGTTTGGTAAACTTATGTTCGTTTTTCTGGTTTTTATACTTGGTCTTGCCGTAACTGTTTATGCCTCTTACAGAGCGTACCAGTACGTTATTATTGACACCATGAGAGTTATTTATGAAAATCTATCATCGCTCTTTCACAAAATAAGCGAACTCATTATTGACAAAACAGAACACCTATTTAAAGGTAAAGGCAAGGTGTCTGATAATCAATTGCAGAAAACTTTAGACTTTGGTAAGATGGTAAATTCCAGATACAAAAAAACACCAAAGTTTTTAAGAAAAGGCATCATCTTAATTCTGAGTAAAATTCCTTTTGCAGGCATGCTCATAGACTTAAAAGAAGATATCTCTAGCGGAAATAAAATGGAAGCCAGCTCAAAACTTTACAACAAAATGGATGGTTTTATCTCTAACACCATATTTGGAAACAACAATACCAAATGGGTTTGGTGGTTATTGCCTCTCAATATTTTGGTTTTGGTATTTTTAATTAAATCTAAGATTGGGTAAACTTGTATATAAAGAGAGTTACCCAAACCCTTAAAAACCAACCTTCAACTGATTAAAATCATTACCACCACGCTAACTTTCATTTATATTTGACTTAGTTGATAATTTCAACATCATTACAAGTCTTAATTTAGAGTGTTGTGGAAGACATAAAACATTGGTTAGAGGCATATCCTATTCTGGTGAATATTGCTAAATATCTGGTTTGGGTTATACTTATTTTTCTATTAATTGCATGGGTAAGACGACTTCTAAAAAAACGCCTTCCTGATAACGCTTTGCGCTATAAGTCTCAAAAAAGCATTGAAATTATTGGTTATTTCTTAGTTGTACTTATTACCATCTCCTATTTTACAGGTAACATTAAAGATTTTGGACTTGCCATTGGTTTATTAACAGCTGGTATTACCATAACACTACAGGAATTAATACTGAGTATTACAGGTTCGTTCTATATTTTTTTTGTACGTGTTTACAAACCCGGAGACCGTATAGAAATAAACGGCATAAAAGGCGATGTTATAGACATTGATAGTATTTACACCACAATGATGGAAATTGGTCAATGGGTAAGCAGTGACAATTATAGTGGCAGAATTGTAAAACTGAGCAATGCTTTTGTGTTTAAAGGTCCTGTTTACAATTACTCTCAGGATTTCCCTTTTGTTTGGGATGAATTTAATCTACCCATTAGATATGGTTCTAATATAGAATTAGCGAAAGAAATAGTTATTTCTGTAGCTCAGGAAAAGCTATCTGAATATGTTACAGAATCTATATCCAAATGGAAAGGTGTGGTAGATAAGTACTATATTGAAGACGCTCAGGTAAATCCTTCACTTGCCATCACAATGACTGACAATTGGGTACAATTTAACCTTAGATATATTGTAGATTACAAGAAAAGAAGATACACAAAACATATACTTAATGAAGAAATTGGTAAACGTATTGAGCAAACCAACGGTAAAGTTAAACTCGCTTCTGCTACGTTTGAAATTGTAAATATACCAACCGTGAATATTAAAGATAGTAAGGCAACAGACACTTAAAAAATCTTTTGTCATTCCGTACTTAATGCAGAATCTACTAACAAGGAAAACTTTTCAATGAGATCCTAAAACAAGTTCAGGATGAGAAAACTATTTGATTAGACCTTTAACCTCATCAAAATCTAAACCACCATAATTGCCAGAACTCATTAACAACAAGGATTTGTTATCAAAATTCTGTGAGAACAAAAAGGCTTTAAATTCTTCTGGATTGGTATAAATAATTAAATCATCACGCTCAAAGGCATTAGCGATTTGCTCATGAGTAACCTCTTCTAATTTCTTAATTTCTACAGCATGTGGTGAGTAGAAAACTACGGCTACATCTGCTGCATCTAAAGCACCTTTATATTCTTTTAAAAATTCGGCATTAAGGCTACTATAGGTGTGCAACTCTAAACAAGCAACTAAGGTTCTATCACTATATTGGGCTTTAACCGCTTTGGTAGTGGCTTCCACCTTACTTGGTGAATGCGCAAAATCCTTGTAAGCCACACTTTTCGAAGTTTCTGCAATTTTCTCTAAGCGTTTGCTTGCTCCTTTGAAAGTAGAGATTGCCTCATAGAAATCATCTTCATCAATTCCCATATGTTGACAAATCCATTTGGCACCTGCAAGGTTATTTAAATTATGAGCACCAAAAATTTCAATTGGCATCGGACCTTCAGGAGTTTCTAATAAGGTTTCACCATTTTCAACCGTATATTCTGGTGTCTGATATGGAATTTTACGTATTTGATTTTCTGAAGCTTCAACCACTTGTTTTAAATCTTCATCTTCCTCATTGTAGTTAATACTTCCACCTAAAACAATGGAATCTACAAAGATTTTAAACTGTTCCACATAATTCTCATACGTAGGAAACACATTAATATGATCCCAAGCAATACCACTCAGCAGAGCAATGTTTGGTTTGTACAAGTGGAATTTTGGTCGTCTATCTATTGGAGAACTTAAATACTCATCTCCTTCTAAAACAATAAAATCATTGTCTTCGGTAAGTTTTACCATCACATCAAAACCTTCGAGTTGTGCACCAACCATATAATCTACATCTCTATCATGATAATGCATAACATGCAAAATCATAGAGGTTATGGTTGTTTTTCCATGACTACCACCAATCACTACTCTGGTTTTGTTTTTAGATTGCTCGTACAAAAATTCAGGATAGCTATAGATTTTAAGACCTAATTCTTGAGCTTTTAACAACTCAGGATTATCAGCTTTAGCATGCATACCCAATACCACAGCATCTAAATCTGTTGTGATTTTTTCTGGAAACCAACCAAAAGTTTCAGGCAATAAGCCTTTAGCTTCTAATCGTGATTTTGATGGGTCAAAAATAGTATCATCACTTCCAGTAATATTATATCCTTTGTTATGTAGCGCTAACGCCAAATTGTGCATTGCAGCACCACCTATAGCTATAAAATGTACGTTCATACAACAAATATAAATTATAGAAAAGAGATATTTGAGAAGAGTGATGAGAAAATTCCCTATGCTCATAACAAACTCGAAATAAAGAATATTCTACTGTCATTGCGAACGTAGTGTGGCAATCTGTTTAATTTGAATTCGACATAAAGATTGCCACGTCACTCGTGCCTCGTTTCTCGCAATGACATCAATTAAAGTTTTTCCTTTTAGAGAAATAAAAAAGGGGTTTTACAAATTTGGGTTCACTGCCAAACTATTAAACAGCTTCGCTTTAGTGTTGAAGAACTTATTCTGAAGTTCAATAGCTTTTAACTGCCCATCGATAAGTTTTGACTCTCGCGAGTTCACCAAGAACAGAGAACTTTCTCCCAATTGAAATTTGCGCTCTTCTGCATAAAGCATTCGTTGGTAATCCGAAACCATTTCTGTAGTAATTTCGGTTTGGGTAATATAAGATTCTAACTCTTGCTTAATGGCTCTAATTTTATTTTGAAGTGTTACTCGCGTGGCATCAATTTCAAACTCTGCATCTCGCTGTTTTATTCGTGCTAATTTTAAATCTCCTCGTTCCTTTCGTAAAAATAAAGGTAAGCTAAGATTGAGTCCGCTCTTGTAGTTGGTAATATTTAAGCTATTGGTTTCGTCTGGTGTTTCCGTAAGAAAATTATACTCTAAGCTTATTTTTGGCAATAGTTTGTTAGCCTTTAGTTTGGTATCTACTTCCAAACTTTGCAATTTATAATCCAAAGATTGTATTTTCGGATGCGCTTCCAATTCCTGTTCTTGAGTTTGAAGCGTATTAATATCAAAAGTATCATCAATCGTAGCTTCAGCATTAATATCTGGAATAACATCTGGTTGCAACTCTACAGGAATATTATTTTCTAACCACAAAAAATTTGAGAGTTCTAAAGCCGCTTTCATCAGCTTTACTTTAGATTGCTCTAAACTAAGCTTTCTGCTATTTACTGCAATTTTTGCTTCTGTAGCATCGATTTCAGCATTTTCGCCTACTTCTACTCCTTTTACAACACCTTCGTAACGCAATTCTGCATTGGCTAAAAAATTCTGAAACAACACTAATTCGTTATACGCTTGCAACCATTTAAAATAGACTAAAGACGCTTCAAATAAAATATTATTGACATAAATATCTCTGTCTGCCTTAGCTTGTTCCCTGTATAATTTTGCCTGCTTTAAAGCTGCCATTCGGTTATTAATCAACAACCCTTGCCCAACAGGAACAGAAAAACCAGCACTAAACAAACCGTCTTCTGGCACAGTTGATTCTGGGTTTAGGTAATACCCTGAATTCTCTTCAAACTTAGCTTTCAACTCAACACCAAACCATGTTGGTATTTTAAACATTCCGTTGAGCTTATCGTAATATTCTGTGCCTTGAAATTTCTTTCGACTATAATCTACTTCGACCTTTGGATCAAAAGCACCACGAGACTTCATCAATTTAGCTTGGCTCTCATCTATTACCAGCTGCGCTTGCTTTACAACAGGATGAAACTTTTTTACATAACCCAAATACTCATCAAAGCGCATAACGTTATCTGTTGGCAATTCACTCTGCGAAAAACCAATATAAAAGACACTAGAAATAATAAATACTAAAAGTTGCCTCATTTTTTTTCTGAGTTTGAATTACTAGCTTCTGGCTGATAATAATTTGGTGGAAATCCGTTGAGTTGTCTCCAAAGTTCAAACCAAATTGGCACGTCTTCTAACAACGCCATTGTGTAAGCACCTGAACCTGCTCTAATCTCTTCTGGCCATTTGTGATCTTCTTCGTCTGGTGCTAAAAGGACTCTAAACTTTCCGTTTGCACTGATGAAATTCTCTACAGCCACAACCTTAGCTCCATAAGTTCCGTAAGACACATTAGGCCAACCACTAAATACAATTGCAGGCCAACCATCAAACTGAACTCTTACTTTTTCACCCAAATGAATTAAAGGTAAATCAATTGGTGCAACGTAAGTTTCTACAGCTAAATCTGCCTGTGCTGGCATAATGCCAACCAAAGCTTCACCCTCTTTAAACGTCTGCCCAATTCCTCCTCTTAACGCTTTATTAATGTAACCATCATAAGGCGCTTTTATAAATCTTAGTTCATTTCTAATCTGATAGTTAGAAAACTCATTTTCTAATTTTGAAACTTGAGCTTCGGTATCAAACTGACTAGATTGTGCTGTAAACTTATCACTCTGCGCTTTTGAAATTTTATCAGCATACTCTGCACCAAGTCTTGACAGCTCTACTTGCGCGTTAATCACCTCATTTTTACTTGCCAACAATTTATTCTCTTGGGATATTAATTTAGCTTCTGTTTCCTGAAGCTTTAAGCGTTTATCTTCAACATCTTTGGTGGCTTTAAAACCTTCCTCTTGCAACGTAACCGTACGGTCATATTGACGTTGTGCTATACTTTTATTGGTATTGGCCGCTTCTAAATCTATACTGTCGCTTTTTACTTTTAATCGCGCTTGGGTTAGCTTGTTTTTGGCTTGTTCTAGTTTTAGTGAACGCTCATTTATTAACGCATTTATCTGACGGTCTAATGCTTTAACTTTTTCGGCATACGAGCCAACGGACTGTGCTTTGGCATCACGCTGTTGTTCTGTACGCTCAACTAAATTTGGATCGAAATACTCGCTTTTAATTTCAGAAATTCGAATTATGGTATCACCTTTAGATACAAAATCACCTTCTCTAACATACCATTTTTCTATACGACCAGGAATTGGAGATTGTATGGTTTGTGGTCTTTGCTCTGGTGTTAATGTAGTAACATTTCCTCTACCTGTTATCGTTTGTGTCCATGGTAAGAATAAAATGATAATACCTACAATGGCAAAAGCACCCAAAAAGCGATTGAAATATTTATAGTCCCTGCCGTGAAATACACGCTGACCAGATTTTGAATTCTTGATATCAACGGTTTTGTTAAGTTGGTTTTGAGATATATTAAGCATACTAAATTTCTTTAAACGATTTCACCATTTTTTAAAGTAATAACCTCTGTACAGCCTTGCGACCAGTCATTATTTTTACTCACAACAACCAATGCCCAAGGATTAGACTTGTCTAACAAAAACTTAATAATTCTATCAACCTCAGATTTTTCAAACTGCTCTAAGGGGTCTTCTAAAATTAAAATCTTTGGCTTATCTACAATGGCTCTAGCCAACACAATTTTTCTTGTTACTGTAAAAGGAATTTGATTTCCGGCAGGATGTAAAATGGTATTCACTCCTTTAGGACTTTCCTTAATGAATTGATACAATCCAACTTTCTCAATTGCCCACATTAACTGTTCGTCTGAGACATCTGGATTTCCAAAAGTAATGTTCTCTTTAATGGTAGCTTCAAACGTAGTTTCTTCTGAAAGTGCTAAACCTAAATGAGACCTGTAATGGTTGAGATTTACATTACTTAACATAAATTTATCTAGATAGATTTTCCCTTTTGTAGCTTCAACAAGTCCACCAATTAACATTAACAATGTGGATTTACCCGAACCACTTACGCCCTCGACTAAAATCCTACTTTTGGGTTTTATATTTAAAGAAATATTCTTGAGTATAGGTGCTTCTCTACCTGGCACACTATAACTTACATTATCTAATTCTAACACAAAGTCATCCTTAAATTCTGGTTTATCACCATCTTGAGATTCTAGTTCTTTATCTACTACTTCTCCCATTTTTTCTAGTGATGTTAACACATCATAAAAAGCTTCTAGACCTAAAATCAATTTTTCGACTGATGCAATAACTAAAAGAATAATGATTTCTGCAGCAACAAACTGACCTATGTTCATTTCTTGATTTAACACCAACAAACCACCAATAAGTAATAAACTTGCTGTAACGATGACCTTAAAGCCTATCATTTGAATAAACTGCAACACTAATATCTTAAAGTGATTTTCTCTGGCTTCTAAGTAACTATTCACAATGTCATCATTCTTTTGCATACCTAAATTGGTTTTTCCAGATAGCTTAAAGCTCACTACAGCTCTAGCGATTTCCTCAATCCAGTGTGCTACACGATACTTGTGCTTAGATTCTTGTATACTTGTTTCTAAACCTTTTTTTGCCGTAAACTTAAATACAATGTAGATAAGCAAGAGTAGAAAAATACCAAAGACAATAAAGAATGGGTGATAAAATGACAACAAGATTAATGCAAATATAATTTGAAGAACAGCTGATGGTATATCAATAAGTATCTTAGCCAATCCTTTTTGAATAGTCAGTGTATCAAAAAAACGATTGGCAAGTTCTGGAGGGTAATAATTACGCAGCTCGTTCATTTTTATCTTTGGAAACCTAAAGCTAAATTCAAAAGATGCTCTCGTAAAAATACGTTGCTGAATGGTTTCAATCATTCTTAACTGCATAATTTGCAACACTCCTACAAATGCAACACCGATGGTAACTAAAATAACCAATACAACCCATGACGTACTGACTTGAGCTCCTTGTATTAAGTTTACAATGGCCTGTACACCAAGAGGCAACGTTAAACCTAAAAGCCCTGAAAATACGGCATAATATACAACTTGTAAAATGTCTCTCTTCTCTAATTTTAAAAGTCCCATGAGTCTTTCCCATGGAGACATTGTAGTTTTTTGTTCTATCATATAGATTAACTGATGGTTTTAATAGCTAAGTCCTTAAAAAAATTGGTTGTAGAATCGTATGTATGACAATCTGTAATTGATTTAAAATGTTCTTTTAAAAAATGTTGATGTAGTGCACCACCCACAATGGTGCTTGCCAAACTTGAAGGATGCTTATAATCTGGATTGATGTCTAAAAGCATTTCTTTTAACCTTGTAATTAAACGCTTATACACCACAAAATAACCTTCCTTATTTTCGATATCCACTTCTTTTGTTAGATATGATTTTGAATACTCATTGATGATAATTCTGCTCAGAACTACTTCATTAATATGTGTAAATGCTACATCTTCTTTAATGGTTCTGGTAACAACTTCAATAGCTTTATAAAGTTTTTCTTTTTTATCAGGAATGTTATGTGTTTCAAATACCATTTGGTATTCTATCCAAGCCCAATACCACGATGTAAGATACAAGAGCAATTTATGCTTGCTTTCAAAATAACGATAGATAGAGCTTTCGTTTGAACCAATTTTTGCTCCTAACTTTTTAAAAGTAAAGCTGTCAAAACCTATGTCATCAATAAGAAGAATACTATGCTCTACGATACGCTTACCAAGATCGGATGATTCCGGATCTTTAATAAAGATTTTTTCTGGTACAGCAATTTTTAAATTTGATAATAAATTTATCATACTCAAAATATTTGATTGCAAATATAATAGTATTACTATCATTTTTGCATATTTAACAAATATTTAGACTATTAATATTATCAATAGCTAGTATAAATAATTTTTATAATATTTAGCTTACAGCTTTGAAATCAGCACTTTTTCCTCTTGAAAGACTTCAATTTTCGGAAGACCTGTAATGGCTTTATCAATCCATTTTAAAGCTTCTGTTTTATTTTTTTTGTGCTTGTAGATTTGTGCCAAACGATAATAAGCCCAAGCTTTTGGCACTCCATCTTTTGAAGAATGGTTAGATAAATAGGCTTTTAGGCATTTCTCCCCTTTTTCTAATTGAATATTATAATCTGCACAAACTTTACCAATCTGGTAGTACATCGCATTACGCTGATGCTTTTGCTGTGCTTCTTCAAGATTATCTATAGCTTTATCTGGTTGGTCTTGTGATTCGTAAAAATTGGTTAGTTTTTCATAACAAGTTACCGAACCACCTTCTTTAATTGCTAGTTTATAATATTTTTCGGCGAGTTCTGGCTCATCGTCATATTCATACACATAACCTTTGGCTAAATACCCATCAACCTTTGAGAGATTTTGAAGCTCATTAGCATACTTTAATGCTTTTGAAATACTACCTCCAACAATACCTGGAAGTGACACATATAGTTCAACCAAAGCCCAACGTGCATCTATATGTTTAGGATCGAGTTCAGCAGCTTTTAAGAAAGCACTTTTAACATCACCTATAATACCAAGTGCTTTAATTTTACTTACACTAAGCGCTTTCATACCCAAAGCACCACCATATTTGTAATGGTAATTGGCATTTTTTGGGTAGTTGTCTTTTAACTTTTCATATTGTTCTATGGCTTCATCCCATTGCTTTTGGTGACCATAAGCATCTCCCAAAAGTTCAATAGCCTCAATGTCGCTTGGATTTGATTCTAAAAAAGTGGTTAATTCCTGTTGTGCCTTTTTATAGTCTTTGTCTACTAAATATGTTTTTGCCTTATCCTTAGAGGACTGAGAAAAACAAAAGGTGGACACGAAAAAAATCCATAGAAACTTCTTCATAGCTAAAGATTATTTTTAACAAAAATACAATTTAATAACGAGCGCATTCACTTACAAATTGTTTAACTTAACTCACCCAAATAAGCCTTTAACGTTTTATAGCTTTGTTTGGAATACCTTTTGAAGGTATTTTGTAGAAAATTAAAAAACTCATGAAAAACTATATATCTATACTAATGCTTATCTGCTTTGCCTCTTTTTCTCAAGCCCAAAACAACTTTGACAGCCAATGGAAAAAGGTTATACAACTTGAAAACGAAGGCCTAACTAAAAGTGCTGCCGAACTTGTTGACTCCATTTACAAAGACGCAAAGTCCTCAAAAAACAAACAACAAGAGATAAAAGCATTATTGCACAAGAGCAAATACATGTTGATTCTTGAAGAAGACGCACAACTTAATATCGTTAACCTTTTTAAATCTGAAATTGAAGCTTCAAAAGATATACCTACAAAGCACCTTTTAGAGAATATGTTGGCAACAATGTACTGGCAATATTTTCAGCAAAACAGATATCAATTTTATAATAGATCAAAAACAGATGCAAAAGTTAGCGATGATTTCAGAACATGGGATTTAGAAACCTTGTTCAATGAAATTCATGTGTATTACCAACGTTCTTTAGAGAATGGATTATTACTTCAACAAGAGTCTTTAGAAAAGTATAGTACACTTCTACATGAAGTCAAAGATTCCAAAATCTATAGACCTACTTTGTTTGATTTGTTAAGCCATAATGCACTTCAATTTTATAAAACCAGTGAAAATAGCATTACCAAACCTACGTATCAATTTAAGATTGACAACCCATCATTTTTAGCTGACAGTGAGGTTTTTATTAATTTAAAATTAAACTCAAAAGATTCCACAAGCCTAGAACTTAATGCGCTTAAAGTTCATCAGAATCTTTTAAAATTCCATCGTAAGGACAAACAAAGTAAAGCCTTTGTAAATGTAGATATTGAGCGATTAAATTTTGTTTTACAACATGCCACTTTTGATAATGCAGACGACGTATTAATTAAAACTCTAAAAGCTAATGCAAAAAACTTACAAGACTCACCACTATCTGCACTTTACAATTATGAAATAGCAACTCAATATCATCAACAGGGATTTGAATATGATACAGAGATTTTAAACTCTGAAGCGAACGAAAAAAATAAATGGAAGAACAAAGAAGCTTTTGAATTATGCAATGAAGTGATATCTGCATTTCCAGATAGCGATGGTGCAAAAAAATGCGAAATTCTTAAACAGCAAATTCTTCAACCTTCTTTAGGACTTCAAGCTGAAGAATTTATTTCCATAAATACACCTTCAAGACTATTAGTAAATTACAAAAACCTTACTGAGCTTAATTTCAGTATTTACAAAGTCAACAAAAAACAATTAAAAAATTACCAAAGCCTATACAATGCTGATGAAAAAGAACGCTTTTTTAAGAATTTAAATCCATTAAAATCATTTACCAGCACCTTAAAATCAGATAGCGATTACCAAGCACATCGCACAGAAATTATTGTTCCAGAATTACAGAATGGACTTTATATACTAAAAGCAGACACCAATAAAGACAATGTGTTTGCCGCAACTCACATTCAAGTAACGGATTTAGCGCTTTTAGAGAGCGTACAAAACGACATTATAAATCATCAACTCATCAACAGAAACAATGGTGAGCCGATTTCTGATGCTTCAATAAAAATCTCATACAGAAACAATAGAGATAAATTTTTTACCAAAAATTTAAAAACAGATCGTTTTGGAAAATTCACTTTCAAAAAGGATGGCAATTATTACAGAAATGTAGAAATTAAAGCAGATTACAAAGACGATATAGCTTTTTTTGGCGACTATTATATTTCTAGAGCCTATGTACCACGTAAGAGTAATGATACAGAATATAATGTCTTTCTATTTACAGATCGCAGTATTTACAGACCTGGACAAACGGTTTATTTTAAAGGCATTGTTACAGCTACCAAAGATGACAATACCGAAGTGTATGCCAACGAAAAAGCGACTGTAAAATTAAAAAATGTTAATGGAGAAATTGTAAGTGAACTAGAACTTAAAACTAACGAATATGGTTCGGTTGCCGGTGAATTTATTCTACCACATGATGGACTTACAGGAAACTTTACAATTGAAATGACTTGTGGCAGAAAAGGCTATACCTACTTCTCTGTTGAAGAATATAAGCGTCCAAAGTTTAAACCAGAATTTCAGCCAATTACTGAAACGTTTAAAGTAAACGACAGTATTACCGTAAAAGGAAAAGCCGTTGCTTTTTCTGGTAGTAATATTACAGATGCCAAAGTAGTGTATCGTGTAAAACGCCAAGTGCAATATCCGAGTTGGTGGTATTGGAGACGACCAGGCTATTACAGTTCTGAAGCGCAGGAAATCACTTTTGGAGAAGGCACAACAAACGACAAAGGCGAATTCGAAATTACGTTTAAAGCTTTACCAGACGAAAGCGTTTCTAAAAACAACCTTCCTGTTTTTAATTACGAAGTTACTGCTGATATTACAGATATTAATGGAGAAACACGTTCTACATCCACGGTTGTAAATGTTGGCTATCATGCTATGACTTTGGAGATTTCTAATCCAAACCAGATTGATAAAACTAAAAAGGAAGTAGAACTAACTTTAAACTCTCAAAACCTTAATGGTGAGTTTGTTCCTGCCCAAGGGACCTTAAAGGTCTTTAAACTAAAGTCACCTGAAGCTATTCTGAGAGCCAGACCTTGGAATGCTCCAGATTTTCAGGTAATTTCTAAAGAAGAATTTAAACGTCTATTTCCTCACGACCCATACAACGACGAGCATTTATCCACCAATTGGGATAAAGGCGAAGAAGTGTTCTCAACAAATTTCGACACTGAAAAAGAAAAGACCATCATCCTAAAAAAACTGAGAAAGTGGAGTTCTGGTCAGTATATTATTATTGCAGAAAGCAAAGATAAATTTGGAGAAGACATAAAAGCTGAAGCGTACACAAATCTATTTAGTGATAACGATAAAACCGTTGCAGACAATCAACTTTTTGAAGCCTCTCTAGATAAAGACAATTACAAAGCTGGTGACGTTGCAAAACTAACCATTGGTTCAGCAGCAAAAGACATCACAGTGACTGTAGAAGTTGAAAAAGACAACAACATCATTGTAACACAGTTGGTAAAATTGAACAACTCTAAACAAACGATTAGTATTCCTGTTTTAGAAGGCGATTTAGGTGGTTTTGAAGTCCACACTAGTTTTGCCGCTTACAACAGTTATGTTTCGCAAAGTTTTAGCATTAATGTTCCTTATCCTAAAACCGATTTAGAGATTGAAACCACAACCTTTAGAGACAAGTTACAACCAGGACAAGATGAAACCTGGAGTTTTAAAATTAAAGGCCCAAAAGGAGATAAAGTCTCTGCTGAACTTTTAGCAAGCATGTACGATGCGTCTTTAGATGAATTTAGAGCACACAACTGGAGCTTTAGCCCTATTAACAGACCATCTTACTACAGTAGAATAAACAAGAATGGTGGACGCAGTTTTGGCACTACTAGTTTTAGATTATTTAATCGTTTTGCATATCCTCAAAATTATGATTACAGAATTTATGACCAGTTAAATTGGTATGGATTTAGTTTTGACGGTTCACATAATTATGCTAGACGACAATTCTTAAGAAGACAATATGAAAACACTCCTTCATATTATAACTCTAGAAATCAATCTGGTATAAAGAAAGGCTTTATTGAAGGTAATATTATAGACAAAGAAGATGGCTTACCGCTTCCTGGTGTAAGTATAATTATAAAAGGAACTAGTAGAGGTGCGCAAACTGATTTTGATGGTAACTTTAAGTTAGAAGCCAAAAAAGGAGACATAATTACCATAAGTTATATTGGTATGAAAACTCTTGACATCAAAATAGGCGATGACAATATATATAATATCAATTTGGTTCCTGATTACTCTTCCCTTGACGAAGTCGTAGTCGTCGGCTATGGAACTACAACTAAAAGAGCTCTTGCTGGAACTGCGGCTGGAACTCAAAAATTAAATGATAGTGTCTATTTTGAATCTAGAGGAAACTTTACCACTTCAGAAGAAATGGATGATTCAGAGTATAATATTTTAATGGAACGTGCCAAAGTAGTTCCAAATAAAAAGACAGTAACCGGAACGTCTCAAATGTATATTAATGATGTCCCTAAAAAGGATATTCTAGTTAGAAAAAACCTCAACGAAACCGCTTTTTTCTTTCCGAAATTACAAACTGATAAAGATGGTAATGCAAGTTTCAACTTTAAAGCACCAGAAGCCTTAACCAAATGGAAACTGCAATTATTAGCACATACCAAAACTTTAGAAAGTTCGGTAAAGCAGCTAGAAACAGTGACTCAAAAAGAGTTGATGGTCATTCCAAATGCACCACGTTTTTTACGTGAAGGTGACCAAATTACCATAAGTACAAAAATTGCTAATCTTACTGAGAAGGAATTGTCCGGTATGGCAAGATTAGAATTGACTAATCCTGTTACTGGTGAATTTTTATCACGAATCTTTCAAGGTGAAATAGGCAGAAATTATACTTTGACAAGTGATTTAACCGATAAAGTTTTTACAGTTGATGCAAAAGGGAACACGCAAGTGTCTTGGAAATTAAGAATCCCTAAAGGTTTACAAGCTGTGCAATACCAAATTATTGCAAAAGCAGGAGATTTTAGCGATGGTGAGCAAAACGCTTTACCAGTATTATCCAACAGAATGTTGGTAACCGAAACGCTACCAATGTGGATACGTTCAAATGAAACGAAGACGTTTACGTTAGACAAACTAAAAGACAACACTTCAACGACGTTAACCAATCATAAGTTGACTTTAGAGATAACTTCCAATCCTGCGTGGTATGCTGTACAAGCTTTGCCTTATTTAATGGAATATCCATACGATTGTAACGAGCAAACGTTTTCAAGATATTATGCTAACGCTTTGGCACAACATATTGTAAAGTCTAATCCTAAGATTGAAGCAGTTTTCAATCAATGGAAATCCTCAGATGCATTACTTTCTAACCTTGAGAAAAATCAAGAATTAAAATCACTTTTAATTCAAGAAACGCCTTGGTTACGCGATGCACAATCAGAAACTGAACAGAAAAAGCGTATCGGTTTGTTATTCGATCTTAATAAAATGAATAACGAACTCAATTCAGCATTGCGAAAACTGAAACAAAACCAATTACCATCTGGTGCTTGGCCTTGGTTTAATGGTGGCTATGCTAATCGTTTTATCACGCAACACATTATTTCTGGGTTTGGGCATTTAAAGCAACTCAATGTTATTCAAAGTGACAGCGAAACAACTATGATTCAAAACGCCATTCAATATCTAGATGCAGAATTCGTAAAAGAATATAAAGACATTAAAAAGTATAATAAGGATGCTGATTTAAGTAAAGACCATTTGTCTTACACGCAACTGCACTATATGTATGTACGTAGTTTTTACCCTGAAGTAAAAGCTTCAAAAGAAGTAGAAACTATAATGGATTACTACAAATCACAGATGCAGAAGTATTGGTTAAAACGTTCGTTATATGCCAAAGGTTTAATGACCTTAACGCTTCACAGAATGAATGATGACACCACAGCAGGAAAGATTTTAAAATCACTTAAAGAAAATAGCATTACCTCAGACGAATTAGGTATGTACTGGAAAGCGAACACGAGTTCTTGGTACTGGCACCAAGCACCAATTGAAACACAGTCACTTTTAGTTGAAGCTTTTTCAGAAGTTGGAACTGTTATTCAGAGTGAAACAAAGAATATTGAGGACATTGACAACCTAAAAATCTGGCTACTAAAAAACAAACAAACCAATAAATGGGAAACCACCAAAGCAACCACGGAAGCTGTTTATGCCTTATTGCTTCAAGGTAGTTCTTGGTTAGATGTCACTGAAATGGCTGATGTAAAAATTGGTAACGAAACTATAAACCCTTCAACATTAGACGATGTAAAAGTTGAAGCTGGTACAGGTTACTATAAAACTTCTTGGACAGGTGAAGAAATTACAGCAGAACAAGCCAATGTTACTATTTCTAAAAAGGGAGATGGTATTGCTTGGGGAGCTTTATACTGGCAATATTTTGAAGATTTAGATAAAATTACTTCAGCTGAGACACCATTAAAGCTAAGTAAAAAACTATTCTTAAAATCAAACACTGATAAAGGTGAAGAAATTTCAGAAATATCAAAAGACACTAAATTGAATGTTGGCGACTTGGTTCGCGTTCGTATTGAATTACGTTCAGACAGAGATATGGAGTTTGTGCATTTAAAAGATATGCGTGCGGCAGGTTTTGAGCCTATTAATGTGTTATCGCAATACAAATGGCAAGATGGTTTAGGCTATTACGAAAGCACTAAAGATGCAGCGACTAACTTCTTTATGGATTATTTACCTAAAGGCGTTTATGTGTTTGAATATGATTTACGCGTCAACAATGCTGGAGATATGAGTAATGGCATTAGCACGATTCAGTCAATGTATGCACCTGAATTTAGTAGTCATAGTGAGGGAGTGCGTGTTAAAGTTGAATAGTTTTTTCTTCTCGTTTCTCGCTAAGGCGCAAAAGACGCAAAGGAAAAAAGTTAAAAATGTCATTGCGAGCGAAGCGTGGCAATCTCTTCAAATAAAAAGATTGCTTCGTCCTTCGTCCCTGTCTGCCGACAGGCAGGCTCGCAATGACATTAAATTTATTTACTACTCGGTGGAGTTGTTGGTCTTACTTCAATCTTACTTGGTAAGGTTCTTGGATTCATTTTTAATAAATCGACAACCAATTCACCAATATCTTCAATTTGAATTTTCCAAGCTCCAGCTTCACTCGGTTCGTTACCATTAAAATGTGTAGACACCGAACCTGGCATTATTGTACTGACTTTGATACCGTATTTGCGCAAATCTAACATTACAGCTTGTGTAAATCCTGTAACACCAAACTTACTTGCGTTATATGCAGAACCGCCTGCGAAGAAATTAGTTCCTGCTAAACTAGAAATTGTGATGTAATAGCCTTTAGAATTCTTTAAAGCATCAACACTTGCTTTTATTGAGTTAAACACGCCTGTTAAGTTAGTATCAATAACTGCATTCCATTGCTCTACTGTTAAATCTTCTATACTTCCGAAGTGTCCCAAACCTGCATTTGCAACTACTAAATCTAACTGACCAAAAGCATCAAGTGTTGCTTTTACCGCTTTCTCTTGACTTTCTAATTGTCTAACATCTGCTTCAAGTCCGATTACTGCGTTTTCTGAATTGGTTTTAGATGCTAATTCTTTCGCTACTGCTTCTGTAGATTCTTGATTTCTTCCTGTTATAGCAACTTTAAAACCTTGATTGAGTAATGCTTCTGCAATACCATAACCAATACCTTTAGTTCCGCCAGTTATCAGAGCCACTTTACCTTCTAATATGTTCATTGTTTTGTTAGTTTTTTGAATTCAATCAAAATTACAAAACCGAATAACCATGATGAAGTTTTAATTGTTAGGAAAATGATAAAGTTTAGTTCTTAGGTGGATACTTGGAGAAAATCTTTTCAACTAAAGCATCAAAATAAGCTTCACGTTTTTCTGGTGAGGCATTTTCACGATAATTACTCTCACTCACAGCTTGCCAGAATAAGCGTTCGTTTTGTTTTTTATCTACAAAATCAATTACTATTTCTCGTGTATTTTGGTTGCCATTAATTGGAATTCCGACTGAGACACCTCCAAAACCACCTCTACTTCCACCTCCTGCACCAACGCCAACGGTAGAGTTATTTCTATTCATTATATCTTGACTTTGAATATCGATATAAAAATCTGGATTTTCTGAACGCGTCATTCCCATAGTCGCCAATTTTTCATCAATAGAGCGCATCATACGCTTAGTATCTAATTGACTTAAACCTGTTTGCATGTCACTGAAATAGTCATACGTTTTATACTTTGTAAAGTCTGTAGATTTCTCGTAATCGTAATTCACCACAGTGCCACAAGACGACACCAAAAGAAATAAGAATAGATATTTTAGAGCTTTCATTTTTTATTTTAAAGATACGAAATCTTTAATGGAAACTTTTGCTGTTTATTCATTAAAATCAAGAATAGAAAACTCAACCTATTCTTTAATAACTCTTCGGATTATATTCTTTGAGTTTGATATAATATTTAAAAAATAGACACCTGAATTTAGTTCTGACATATCAATACTATTTCCTTTTGATGATTTAATAGTCTGACCCAAAGCATTAAATATTTTTAGAGTTGTATCTGCATTATCAACACCATTAACTTGCAAGCTATTAGAAACTGGATTTGGGAATACTTTTATTGCCTCAAAGTTAAGATCACTATTGGATAATGTTGCTTCTTGTAATGTAATTTGAAAGTTAGTACTACTAACATTTCTACCAGAATTGTTGTTCCAAACCTGAATAAAATAATCTGTATTCTGTGTCAAAGAAATATTTTGTAAAGGACTTGAGCCACAAGCATTAGAAACAGGAAATAAAGCATTACAATCACCCTCCCATAATTGAATACTATAAGCTTGATCAATAACAATATCAATATTCATAAGAGTTTCAGAATTAAAGGTAAACCAGACATCTGCCCTATTAGGCAAGTCATTACAAGTAGGTACATTAAAAGATGTAGTTGCTAAATCTACACTTACGTCATAGGACTGGCCTATAACTAATTCTTCTAATTCACCTCCTTCACATTCGTCATTAAAAGGCTCTTGGTTACAACCAGAGCTTATTTCAAAAACTGTATTACAACCAGACTCATTATCCCTAACTTCTATAGTATCCCAATCTAAGTCTAGATTAGGAATAAAACTACAAGTATAAGAATTACTACATAACGACAAACTAGGGTTATCTGTAATTATAATCTCTACAGAACTTCCAAATTCATATACGCCATCTAAACCATTCAAATCCTCAAGTAATTCATTACCCTGTATAACAATTCCCGAACGTGGATTTAAAGCACTATCTGAGGTGAGAGTTAATGCACTATCGTTATTAATAAAATAAAATCTACCTGTGTTAATTGATGTTGCAAGACCACTAATACTTTCCAAAGTATCATTATCTTCAACAAATAGGTCATCACAGCTTGAAAAGCTGTTTAAACCAGTTAAATCTGTTAATGAATCATTATTAATAATTAAGCATATATCTTCAGTACCTGTTATACCTTCTAGACCACTTAAGCTCTGAAGCGCTGGGTTATTTCTAATTTCTATTGGTAATGATAAAAACCCTGTAACATTATTTAGACCGTCAATACTTTCTAGCATAGGGTTATCTTTAATAACCATACCACTCATTAAGCTTGTCAAATTTCCCAATCCGTTCAGGTTTGCCAATAAGGGATTATCAACAACCTCTAAACTAGCAGCACTTTCTAGAACAGATAAAGCATCCACATTGGTAATATCAGCTCCATTAATTTTTAAGAATCCCGAAACCTGAATACAATCAGGATAATTTGTAGCAAAAGCATCAATTTCTGCCTGAGAAGTGAAAATTAAGTTTGGTTGACATGGTGAACAAATTGCCTGCACCTCTATTGATGAGTTACAACCATTAGCATTATTTTCAATTTGAACATTAAAAAATTGCGAATTGTCTTCTAGCCAATTACAAATAAAAGGATAATTACAAATCTCTAAATTTGTATTACCAATTAAACTTAATTCGTTATTAAAATTCTCACTAAAATTTTCAATTGCTGATATATTTGTCAAACTAGGATTATCAACAACACTTATTGAGCTCCAAAATGAAATTTCTCCAATACCATCAAGACTTACAAGGATACTATTGTTTATTATTCCCAAAAAACCAACTTGCACTAAAGACCCTAACCCATTCAAACTTGTTAGTCCATCGTTATTTATAACATTTAAATCATCTATTACATTTGTGATATTATTTAATCCTGACAAATCTAATAAGTTGTCATTATCCTGCACATCTAATACAACAACTCTTTCAAAAACCTCCAAACCTTCTAAGCTTATCAAAGATGGATTATTTCTTATACCTATGGTTTCTATATTAGGTGAATTGATATTACTTAATCCCGTAAGACTTATCAAATTAATATTATCTTGTATAATGAGATCACCCGTTCCTATAGGACTTATTATTTGAACTCCAAAAAAGGCGAGAGAATTTAAATCGTTAAGATTAGTAAGCTGTTCATTATTTATTAAGTAAAGACTATTACATGCTGTAAGGTTTTGTAGTGCATCAAAATCTGATAGAATGGGATTATCCGTAATTCTTAGAGCGGTGATAGTAGTATTATTAGAAAAAATAGTTTCCAAACCATCTAAACTAACTAACAATGGGTTATTTTCAATAATAATACTTGAGCCAGTAACACTAGATATATTGGACAATGGTGTTAAATCACTAATATCTGAGCCACTTATCACTAAAGTAGTTTCTATAGATTCACAGGTAGGAAAATTTACGGCAAAAGCATCAATTTCTGCCTGAGAATTAAAAATACCATCTGGTGGACACTGTGCAAAAGAAACAAATTGAAAAACTATAATAACAAATAAGAGTAATCTTAATTTCATTGATTTTTAATTAATTATACAATTTCAAATATATGTAATAGATGATTATTGAAAGTAAAGTAATCGTTATTCTTCCTCAGAATCTGGCTCAACAACTTTTGTAAGCGAAGAGGAAATAATTCCGGTTGGTATGGCCACAATACCTAAACCAATTAAAAGTATAAAAAAGGTAAAAATTCTACCACCAACCGTAATAGGATACACATCTCCATAACCTACAGTTGTTAAGGTGACGATAGACCACCAAAGGCTATCAAAAATGGAAGAAAAATGCTCTGGCTGGGCTTCATTTTCAAAATAGTAAATGCCTATTGCTGCAAAATAAATAAGTACTAAAGTAACTCCCATAAAGAGAATTATTTGCTCTTTTGCCAATAGCATGGCTTTGGCAAAATGTCGCATAGCTCTATTGTATCTTACCAACTTTAAAAGCCTAAAGAGTCTAAACATCCTAAGCACTCTGAGAGAGCGCAGATCTAAACCAAAAGACAGGTAAAAAGGAAGAATAGCGAACAAATCTATGAGTCCAAAAAAGCTAAAAATGAATTTTGGCTTGTTGTCTGCTACATAGATTCTAGCTAAATATTCTAATGTAAAGACTACCACACAAAACACCTCAATAGAATTGAGAATCGTTTTTGTTTGTGGTTTTAAATTCGGAAGTGTTTCTACCGAAAAAGTAATGACAGACAACACAATTAAAAACTGAATGAATAACGCAAAACTCTTACTGAGCTTATTGTCGTTGTATTCTACAATGTTTTTAATGGTATCCTTCATAAACGCTTTATGAGTTCAACATTTTCCAAAGTTTGTCTTTCAATTCTGTAAGCCCTTGTTGTGCTACAGATGAAATAAACATATAGTCACACTCTAAATTCTTGTCTAAAATGGCAGACATTTCAGACTTTAATTCGTCATCAAGCATATCTGATTTTGAGACACATACAAAACGCTCCTTATCTAACATTTCAGGATTGTAGCGCCTCAACTCATCTACTAAAATTTCGTACTGTTCAACAATATCTTTTGCGTCTGCAGGAATTAAAAACAGTAAGATTGAATTACGCTCTATATGTCTTAAAAAGTAGTAACCTAATCCTTTTCCTTCGGCCGCTCCTTCAATAATTCCAGGAATATCAGCCATTACAAACGACTGGAAATCCCGATATTTTACAATGCCTAAATTAGGCTTGAGCGTTGTAAACTCGTAGTCTGCAATTTTTGGTTTTGCAGACGTTAATACAGACAGTAAGGTAGATTTACCTGCATTTGGAAAACCGACCAAACCAACATCTGCTAGTACTTTTAACTCTAAAGTAATATCTCTTTCTTCGAGAGGAATACCTGGTTGTGCATAGCGCGGAGTCTGATTTGTAGAACTCTTAAAATGCCAGTTACCACGACCACCTTTACCACCTTCAGCTACGATTTTTTCTTCGCCGGCTTCAGTTATTTCAAAAAGGACACTATTGGTTTCCGTATCTCTGATTACAGTTCCAAGAGGCACTTCGATAATAGCATCTTCACCATCAGCTCCAGTACTTCTACCAGAACTACCATGCTCACCATGCCCAGCTCTAATGTGTCGCTTAAACTTTAAGTGAAGCAATGTCCATAAATTTTCGTTTCCTCTTATGATAACATGGCCTCCACGACCACCATCACCTCCATCAGGTCCACCCTTAGCTATATATTTTTCACGATGTAAATGTGCAGAGCCTTTACCTCCGTTTCCAGAAGCTACGTGCATTTTTACATAGTCTACAAAATTTCCTTCAGTCATACTTACTTCCCACGAAAGTGGGAATCTTTTTAATTAAAATAGAACTTATAATTATAAGATTCCTGCCTTCGCAGGAATGACAATTACAATTTATCAATCACAGCACTCAAACGCTCTGTGATATCTTCAATGCTACCTACACCATCAACACCATAATATTTATCTTGTGCAGAATAGTAATCCTTTAATATTGCTGTTTTATCGTAGTATTCTTTAATACGGTTTCTTATGATACTTTCGTCTGCATCGTCGGCTCTTCCACTAGTTTCACCACGCTTTAATAAACGTTCTACTAACACCTCATCATCTACTTCTAAGGCTACCATAGCATTAATTTGAGAATCTTTGCTATCCATTAATTCATCTAATGCTTTTGCCTGTGCGTTTGTTCTTGGAAAACCATCGAAAATAAATCCGTTAGCATCGGCATTTTTTTCTACCTCTTTGTTCAACATATCAATCGTCACCTGATCTGGTACTAATTCGCCTTTGTCCATATAAGACTTGGCTAACATACCCAGAGCTGTTTCGTTTTTAATGTTGTATCTAAAGACATCTCCAGTAGAGATATGTACTAAATCGTATTTTTCTTTTAAGAAGTTAGCTTGTGTTCCTTTACCTGCACCTGGAGGGCCAAATAGCACGATGTTTGTCATGTGTTGTGTTGTTTTTAATTGGTATACATTTGGTAAATCTCTTCCCAAACCATCATAGTCTAAGCCGTAGCCAACAATGAATTTATTCGGAATTTCTTTACCTACATAATGAAGTTTAAAGTCTTTATCGTAAGCCTCAGGTTTATAGAACAACGTAGCAATAATTAATTGTTTAACGTTTTCATTTTTAAAGATGCGATGCACTTCTTCAAGCGTATTACCTGAGTCTATTATATCTTCTAAAATAACAACCGTTCTACCTGTCAAATCCTGCGTTAAACCAATAAGTCTCTGAATATCTTCAGTTGATTTAACACCTTCATAAGACGCTAATTTTATAAACGTGACTTCACAAGGATTTGGATATTTTTTCACGAAGTCGCTCACAAACATAAACGACCCATTCATTATCCCAACAAACACTGGAATTTCATCTCCTATATCTGCAGCAATTTCGTTCACCATACGTTGAACGATAACATCAATTTCATCTGCATTAACAAAAGGTTTGAAGTATAAATCGTGAAGCTTAACAACCATGGTATTATTTTAGAAACGCAAAGATAATGAATTGATTGAGGATTGCCGATTTTTTGAATTACGAATTTAAGAGTATCTGCTATAATTAGCTTATTTTTGCATTGAATCAATGTTGAATCTTAAAAAATTTCCCTTTTACTTGGGAAGTAAACATGAACTACTTTTCTTCAAACTTTAAACTCGGAATTCTTGGTGGTGGTCAGTTAGGAAAAATGATGTTGTATCACACACGCAAATATGATATCTATACTTGCGTTTTAGATCCTAGCAAAGATGCGCCTGCAAGATTAGCTTGTGATGAATTTTCGGTTGGTGATTTATTAAATTACGAAACGGTTGTTAACTTCGGAAAAAAGGTTGATGTTCTCACCATTGAAATTGAAAATGTAAACGTTGAAGCACTAGAAACGCTTGAAAAGGAAGGCATAAAAGTTTACCCCTCTGCAAAGACCTTACGAACTATTCAAAATAAAGCAACACAAAAATTGTTTTATCGCGACAATGACATTCCAACAGCAGATTTCTCTCGCTTTGCACATACGTCTGAGATTGAGGATGCTGTAGATAATGGTGGTTTAAGCTATCCTTTTGTTTGGAAAAGTGCACGATTTGGTTACGACGGACAAGGAGTAAAAGTTGTAAGACGCTATACAGACTTGGTAGATTTACCTAATGTTGAATGTATAGCAGAAAAATTAATTCCATTTAAAAATGAATTGGCAGTCATTGTTGCCAGAAATACCAAAGGACATTTAAAAACCTATCCTGTTGTTGAAATGGAGTTTCATCCAGAAGCTAATCAAGTAGAGTATGTTATTTGTCCTGCTAGAATTCCTGATAATATTGCAAAAAAGGCCGAACTCGTAGCCTTAAAAACTGCAGCCGCTTTTGAACACGTTGGACTTTTGGCAGTGGAAATGTTTCAAACTGAAAACGATGACATTATTGTAAACGAAGTGGCACCAAGACCTCATAACTCTGGCCATTACAGTATAGAAGCGAGTTACACAGATCAGTTTGAGCAACATTTAAGATGTATTTTAGGATTACCTCTCGGCAATACCGAAAGTAAAGTAGCAGGTGTTATGGTGAATTTGGTTGGTGCTGAAGACCACACTGGTAATGTACTTTATAAAAACATTGAAGAAATTTTGGCCATGGATGGTGTTACACCTCATATCTATGGAAAAAAGCAAACACGTCCTTTCCGTAAAATGGGTCACGTTACCATTGTAAATAAAGACATTAACAAAGCAAGAGAAATTGCCGAAAACGTAAAACAAACTATTGAAGTAATAAGTGAATAAGACATGAGCAAAGTAGGAGTTATAATGGGAAGCAAAAGCGATTTGCCAGTAATGCAAGACGCGATAGAAATATTAAAAGGTTTTGACATTGAGGTCGAAGTTGATATCGTTTCCGCACATCGTACACCTGAAAAGTTGTTCGATTATGGTAAAAATGCACACACAAGAGGTATCAAAGTAATTATTGCTGGTGCTGGTGGTGCAGCGCATTTACCAGGCATGGTAGCTTCTTTATCACCTTTGCCTGTTATAGGAGTTCCTGTAAAAAGCAGTAATTCTATAGATGGCTGGGATTCGGTTTTATCTATTTTGCAGATGCCAGGCGGAGTTCCCGTGGCTACCGTTGCTCTCAATGGAGCGAAAAATGCTGGTATTCTAGCTGCTCAAATTTTAGGCAGTGCTGATCAGTGTATTTTAGACAAAGTAATCGTTTACAAAGAAGGCTTAAAAGCTAAGGTTATGGAGTCTGCAAAAGACCTATAAAAAAGCCTCAACTTTCGTCAAGGCTTTTTTCGCTATTAACCAATCCTTAAGAACAAAAGTTCTTGTTCGTCAAAGATGGCGCAAATGTAATCAAACTTATTTAACTAGTAAACACCGACGTCTTAAAATAGCGTTAAAATTCACATTATCAATAACATACGTAAGAAAAATTACACGATATTAAAATGACTACTCTAAACAAAACTTTTGATACTCAATACAATACAGCTCCTTTCTCAAAAATAAAAAATGAAAATTTTCTTCCTGCTTTTAAAATAGCTATCGAAAAAGCTAAAAACGAAATTGATGCCATTGTAAATAACACGGAATCAGCATCATTTGAAAACACTATTGAAGCTCTAGATTATTCAGGAGAAGAATTAGATAGAATTTCGAGTATTTTTTTCAATTTAAATTCTGCTGAAACTAATGATGAGATTCAAAAAATAGCTCAAGAAGTATCTCCTCTTTTATCTGAATTCAGTAATGACATTACACTTAACGAAAATTTATTTAAACGTGTAAAAGCAGTTTATGATTCTAAAGCTGAGCTAGATTTAACTACAGAACAAGCTACATTATTAGATAAAAAGTATAAAAGTTTTTCAAGAAACGGAGCTAATCTTCCTGAAGACAAAAAGCAAAAATTACGTGCTATTGATAAAGAATTAAGCCAGCTCAAATTAAAATTTGGTGAGCACATTTTAGCCGAAACCAACAAATATGAAATGCTTCTTACAGATGAATCTGATGTTTCAGGATTACCAGAAGGAGCCAAAGAAGCTGCTAAACAATTAGCCGAGAGCAAAGGCAAAGACGGCTGGTTAATCACGTTAGACTACCCAAGTTATATTCCATTTATGACTTATGCTGATAATAGAGCATTACGTGAAAAATTATCTAAAGCATTTGGAAGTAAAGGGTTTAAAAATGACGAGTTAGACAATCAGAATATTGTTTTAAAAATTGCAAATCTTAGGTTTGAGCGTGCTCATCTTTTAGGTTATAAAACACATGCACATTTTGTACTTGAAGAGCGCATGGCAAAAACACCAGAAAAGGTTAATGAATTTTTAAACGAACTTTTAGAAAAGGCCAAGCCAGCAGCAAAAAAAGAGTTCGAAAAACTTGAAACTTTTGCCAAAGAACTAGACAACCTAGATGAGTTACAAAAATGGGATTCGGCTTACTATTCCGAAAAATTAAAACAAAAATTATTCAGATTAGATGACGAGCAATTAAAGCCTTATTTTAAACTAGAAAATGTTATCAATGGAGCGTTTACAGTTGCCGAAAAACTCTTCGGTTTAAAATTTGAAGAAATCAATACCATAGACAAATATCATGACGATGTTTTAACTTATAAGGTTGTTGATGCAGAAGACAATCTGGTGTCTATCTTTTATGCCGACTTCTTCCCAAGAGCCGGAAAACGAAATGGTGCCTGGATGACTTCGTACAAGCCCCAAATGATTAAAAATGGTAAAAACGAGCGACCACATGTATCTATAGTTTGCAATTTCACCAAACCCACTAAAAGCAAACCTTCATTATTAACCTTTAATGAGGTTACAACATTGTTTCATGAGTTTGGTCATGCATTGCATGGTATGCTAGCAAATACGACCTACCCTAGCCTTTCTGGCACAAGTGTGTATTGGGATTTTGTAGAATTACCAAGTCAAATTTTAGAAAACTGGTGTTACGAAGAGGAAACTCTAAAATTATTTGCTACGCATTATGAGACGGGAGAAGTTATCCCAATGGATCTCATTGAAAAAATAAAAGCTTCAGCCACTTTTCACGAAGGTATGCAAACACTACGTCAGTTAAGTTTTGGTATGTTAGACATGAGCTGGCATGGTGTAGACCCAACAAAAATTACGGACGTAAAAGTACATGAAGTTGAAGCTTTTGGTGAAACTCAACTATATCCTGATGTTGAAGAAAACTGTATGAGTACGGCTTTTGCACATATTTTCCAAGGCGGTTATTCTTCTGGTTACTACAGTTATAAATGGGCAGAAGTGTTAGATGCAGATGCTTTTGAATACTTTAAAGAAGAAGGTATTTTTAATAAAACAGTTGCTGATAAGTTTAAAACTTATGTTTTATCGCAAGGTGGCACAGAAGACCCTATGACTTTATACAAGAAATTTAGAGGACATGAGCCAAAACCTGAAGCTTTACTAAGACGTGCTGGTTTGATAAAATAGCTAATATTTTAACATCTTAACCGTTCGGCTATAACTGCCAGAATTTATTTTTACAAGATATACTCCTGTATTACTTAACTGGAGATCGTGAGTGGTTTTCGAAGTAATATTTAGTGTTTTGGTGACAACTTTTTTACCAAGTACATCATATACTGTAATATCATATTGTGCCGCATTATTAAATGTTAATGTACCATTACCAACATTAATATCATTAGTTATATCAAAAGCCTCGACTGACAAAACAGCTGAACCAAAACCATAATCGCTACCCTTTAAATCTGCAGATTGACGGGACTGATCTGAATTAGTAATTAAGAAGTACCAGTCAAAAACTTCAGTGCTTGAAGGAATTATTGTAGTGTTTAACATAGGCTCTTCTATGTAATTTCTCGTTGCAGGATTAAACGTTGCTACATAATAACCCAAACTAGAATCATAGGTTAAAGGGATTAATGTGGAAACATTTGTAAAATCATCATGATAATCCCAAGTTAGTGGATCTGCATCGGTTTGCAAGCCAGTATATAAATACAAATTAGGATCACTTAAAGGATCGAAAACAGAATAGTCGCCCAACTCACCATATTTAAAAGTTAGAATGCCAGAATTTATATCGCATGGATCTGGAACAAGTTCTATTTGGGCTTGGCTTATCCCGAACATAAGTAGTGCCAGACATAGTAGTTTTATTCTCATATTTAAGGCTATTTTAATCTAAGATAGTAAATTTCAATAAACAAACTTTCAATAATTACTGAAAATTTAAAATTTATTGTATATTTGTTATATGGAATATCAAGAAGCAAAAGAAAAGTTTATCAGTACCTGGGGAAGTTTAGGTACACTTTGGGGCATCAATAAAGCTATGGCCCAAATACAAGCTTTACTTTTTATATCCACTAAGCCACTTTCTATGGAAGATATTATGGAGGATCTTAAAATATCGCGTGGTAACACCAGCATGAATTTACGACAACTCATAGATTGGGGAATTGTAACCAAAGTGTTAGTGTCGGGAGAGCGCAAAGAGTTTTTTACCACTGAAAAGGATGTACAAGAACTAGCGCGCACCATAGCAAAAGAGCGTAGTCGCAGAGAAATCAAACCTGTTATAAAAGTTTTAGAAGACGTTTCTTCAATTGAGGATGATGGGACAGAAAAAACCAAAGAATTAATAAAACAAACCAAAGCCTTAAAAGAACTAACGGACGATTTAGATACTTTAATGAACAAGCTAGTAAACCAAAAGCAAAACTGGTTAACCAAGTCTGTTTTAAAGCTAATGAAATAGTCAATATTTTTTTTGAATCAAACTTTCAGTATTTTTTGAAAGTTTTAAAATAATAGAATTATGAAAAAATTATACAATATTAACAAATGGCTAATCATAATTACGCTTCTACTCTATTTAACATTTTATTTTGGCTTTATAGCACAAATTGTACTTGGTATAGCTCAAATAACAATGAGTATTTTAATATTATTTAATTACTCTAAACTATCAATATCACTAAAGAAATTATTTATAACATATTTAATATTGGCAATATCTGCAATTTCTATTTATATAATTAAATTGACGATTGACAAAAGTGATTTTAGCTTTTTTCTATTGTTTACAGTTGCAACAATGCTTTTGGCGTTGTTTCATTTATACATCACCTACAAAATTCAACAATCATGAATAGTCAACTAAAAACACCTTATGGAGTGATCATTTTTTCATGGAAGAAAACAATCTGGTTGTACATCATGCTTTTGTCAATCTTTTTTATTGATTTTTCATTAATGGATTGGCAAGATGTTTCTTTAAACATTTTGCTATTATTTTTCACCGTAGGCATAGGCCACTCGGTTGGTTTACACAGAGGCATAATCCACAAGTCATATCAAACAAATACAATCTTTAGAAATTTTAGCCTTTATCTTTTTGTACTAACAGGATTGGGAAGTCCATTGAATTGGCTAAAACAACACTATTTCAGAGATTATTGGCAAAACAGAAATGATTGTCCAAGATATTTTCAATATAAACATTCATTAATAACAGATTATTATTGGAATCTTCATCTCACCTTTATTCCAAAAGATTTATCACGCTACAAAATCCCAAAAGAAGATTTAAATGACTCTACCATACAATGGCTGCACAAAACATGGCAATTACACTACGTCGTTTTTATGATTATGCTTTATTTTATTGTTGGCTTCAATAGTATGCTAATTGCAACATGTTTACGAACCTCTACAATAATTTTAGGGCATTGGTACATTGGCTATGCTTCTCATAAATATGGTTACTCAAGACACAAAATTAAAAATGCTAATGAAAGCGGCTACAATGACATTCTATTGGGATTTATTTCATTTGGTGAAGGTTTTCACAACAATCACCATTCCTATCCTACGTCAGCTAAATTTTCTTCAAAATGGTATGAAATTGATTTTGGATGGATGATAGCGTGGCTATTAAAAAAGCTAAAAATAATTACATCTGTAAAAACACAAAAAGGGAATTTAAAACCTACAGCAATAGCTTACAATTGTACAAATTGGAAATTACCAAAACTATAACACCATGAAAACACAAACCATACCTTACAGCAATTATGCCGAACAAAACCGAATAGAAATGGTAGATTTCTACAACGAAGCTACCGAAGATTATGAGTTTTGGAGTAACGATTACAACATGCACTTTGGCTATTTTATTCCGTTTAAAACAAACTTGTTTAAGCGAGATAGTATGCTGAATGAAATGAACAAACAAGTCACTAAAAGGTTAAACATTAATAAAACTAAAAACCGACTTGTCGACTTAGGTTGTGGTATGGGAGCCACAATGCGATATACATTAAAAAATTACAAAAACGTAATAGCCTACGGAGTAACATTATCTGATTTTCAAGTTAAAAAAGGAAATGAATTATTAAAAGGTAAAAATGGTATCATACTCAAAGAAAATTACAATAACACGTCATTTCAATCTAACTCATTTGATTCTGCTGTTGCGATTGAAAGCTTCTGCCATTCCGGTCACAATTTTAATTCCCTTAAAGAAATGCATAGACTACTAAAACCTGGTGGACGCTTTGTTATGGCTGATGCTTTTTTAAAAAAAGACAAAGCTCTACTTTGTAAAGGCGGAAAATATGCCTACAACAAATTATGTAATCATTGGAGTTTAGAAAAACTAGAGACACATCAATTCATTAAAGAAAGCTTGGAAGAAATAGGATTTATAAACATAAAAGTTGAAGATATATCAATGAGAGTTGCTCCATCTGTACTCCATGTGCCTTTTGCAATTTTAGGCTTTATTTTCAAGAAAATTTTTGGTTTTAAGAACCTTAAAAGAGAAAGTCTCCATAATTTAAAAGGATCTTTCTATGCTTTATTATCTGGTTTGCATCTTAAAAGTTTTGGATATTACATTATCAGTGCAACCAAACGTTAGGAAAATGTGAACATGTATAATAGGTCATAATATTTTAACTATTTTTGACATAGCAATGTGAACAAAAATGGCTAACCATCAATTAAATCCTAACAACTGGATTAATTTGTATTCAGATTACCTCTTTAACTATACCATTTCTAGAGTTAATGATAGAGAAATGGCACAAGATTTAGTGTCTGAAACTTTTTTGGCTGGCCTAAAATCTATGAACAACTTTAAAGGAGAAGCCAGCGAGCGCACATGGTTAATCTCTATTCTTAAGCGTAAAATCATAGATTACTACCGTAAAATAAATTCTAACAAAGGTAAAGCTGAAGTTAGAATGACCTATAACAACGATTCTGAAACTGACGGAGATTGGATAGAGGAACGTGTCGCAGATCCATTTGATAAAACTGCCGAAGACAAATTAGAAAATACAGAATTGGGCAATGCCATTTATGACTGTTTGTCAAAATTACCTCAAAAACAGGCAGAGGTTTTTAAAATGAAAACTATTTTAGGTTACGACACCGAAACTATTTGTAATGAATTAGATATAACTGCGTCTAACCTTTGGGTATTAATACATAGAGCAAGAACAGCCTTAGCTGACTGCATGGAAGAAAACTGGTTTTAAGATATAATGAAGAAAAGTTTTTTATTTATAAGTTGTGAAGAAGCTAAACATATTTGTGACAAAGCACAATATGGAGAAGCTACTGGCTGGGAACGTATTAAACTCACTATAAGGCTTTCATGGTGTAGAGTAACAAGAGCTTATTCTAACAAAAACAATAAATTAACTGACACTATAGAACATGCTAAAGTTGATTGTTTAAAAAATGATGAACGCAACAAAATTAAACGGCAATTTGAAGAAGAATTAGCTAAGCATCAGCAAAACCATCAACCATAAAATTGGTATGCTCTCTACCCAAAACGCACTATAATATTGTGACTGCTTTTTATGGGCAAACAATACAAAAATTAGTGTTATACTCATTATTACACCATTCGAAATAATAGCCGTACTACTCATTTCATCTTTAAAATATTCCAAGAAGAAAAAAACTATCAATAAAAAAACACCAAAAACCTTAGTATTTCTTACACCAATACGCTGAGGTATCGTCGCTAATTTTATACTATCATAAATAAGGTCCCTTATCTCAAAAGGCATCATTAATACAATTACAAAAACAAAACGCTGAACTCCAGTAATTACAACATCATCATTAATATGATAACTCTTGTTAATTAATGGTAAAAAAACCGTTGTAAACACCCATACTAAAGCAATTACATAAACCTTTAGCCCACTGACCTGTCTTAAATTTTTGTGACTATCCCTAAAGTATCGTATTGGCAGTAGAGGTACAGCATATAGAAAAGTGATAAGTCCAAAAATCGAAAGGTATATGAGCGTATTTACATTCAACTTTAGAGCAAAATAGCACATTCCTAAAAAGCCAAAAAAAGAAAATATCTGAATTGCTTTTAACCATGCAGCCAAGCTTCTATGATGAAATTTTGCCACACCAAAATATTTTACAAAATTGTAACCCGTTATAGTGGCTAAAAAAACAAAGACCAATACATTTTTATCGCACTCTAATTCAAACTGAATTAGAGTTACCCAAGTCATGGCTACCACAGCTAAAGCTACATGAATACTACTGTTGATGTAAAAATTAAATATTTGCCTTAAAACACGCATTCAACAAAAATAATCATTGTGTTAATAACCTACATTTTCGGTTAAAAACTTTAATTCTCAATACTCAATAAAATAGTGGTTTTCTGTATTTTTGCATATCAAAAAAATAGCAGAATAAAGAATGGATACGACCTCCTTTGCACTTAGACACATTGGCCCAAACCAAGACGAAAAAAAAGCTATGTTAAACACCATAGGTGTTACAAGTATAGACCAATTAGTTTCAGAAACTATACCTGCAGGTATTAGATTAAAAAAAGATTTAGACCTAGAGCCTGCAATGAGCGAGCAAGAGTATTTACATCATATAAACAAACTTTCTCAGCTTAATAAAGTTTTTAAATCTTATATAGGCTTAGGGTACCACCCTTCTAATTTACCAGCTGTTATTCAGCGAAATATTTTAGAAAACCCAGGTTGGTATACAGCTTACACACCTTACCAAGCAGAAATAGCTCAAGGTCGTTTAGAAGCTCTATTAAATTTTCAAACTATGGTTATTGATTTAACTGGTATGGAAATTGCCAATGCATCCCTTTTAGATGAAAGTACTGCAGCTGCAGAAGCAATGAGTTTATTGTTCGCAATTAGAGATCGTGCTCAGAAAAAAGCAGGTGTCAATAAATTCTTTGTCTCAGATTTAGTCTTACCACAAACTATTTCCTTGTTAGAAACCAGAGCAATTCCGATTGGTATAGAATTAGAAATTGGTAATGAAGCTGAGTATAATCTATCTGATGAATATTTTGGTGCGCTTTTACAATATCCAGGTAAAAACGGACAAATCACAGACATAAAATCCTTTATTGAAAAAGCTAATGCACAAAATATCAAAGTAGCTGTAGCCGCAGACATCTTAAGCTTAATTAAGTTAGAAGCCCCAGGAAAATTTGGTGCGGATGTGGTAGTTGGTACTACACAACGTTTTGGTATACCAATGGGTTACGGTGGTCCACACGCTGCTTATTTTGCAACAAAAGAAGCATACAAGCGAGACGTACCTGGTCGTATTATAGGTGTTACAAAAGACACAGACGGCAACAGAGCTTTACGTATGGCATTGCAAACCAGAGAGCAACATATCAAAAGAGATAAAGCGACCTCTAACATTTGTACCGCTCAGGTATTATTAGCTGTTATGGCAGGAATGTATGCTGTATATCACGGACCAAAAGGTTTAGAGTTTATTGCTAATAAAGTTCAGAACACAACAGCAACTTTAGCTTCTGCTTTAGAAAAATTAGGCTTAGAACAGGTAAACACACATTACTTTGACACTATTCAAATAAAGGCAGATCCTGTAAAAGTAAAGTACGAAGCAGTAAAAAAAGAAGTTAACTTCTATTATCCAGATAACAATACTGTTACTATTGCTATAAATGAAACAACTACAATTTCAGACTTAAATGAAATTATTTCAATTTTTGAAGCAGTAACAGAAACAACTACAGATGAGATTACATCAATTTCTGAAGCTAACACAATTCCAGATCACTTAAAACGCCAAACAGAATTTTTAACTTTTGACGTTTTTAACGCTTACCATTCTGAAACAGAATTAATGCGCTATATCAAAAAATTAGAGCGTAAAGATTTGGCATTAAATCACTCTATGATTTCTTTAGGTTCTTGTACTATGAAGCTCAATGCTGCATCAGAAATGTTACCTCTTAGTTGGCCAAGTTGGGGAAATATGCACCCATTTGCTCCAAAAGAACAAGCTGCTGGTTACCAACTAATGCTAAACACATTAGAAAACCAGCTTACCGAAATCACTGGCTTTGCTGCAACATCTTTACAACCAAACTCTGGTGCTCAAGGTGAATTTGCTGGTCTTATGGTTATTAAAGCCTATCACGAATCTCGTGGAGATCATCATAGAAACATTTGCTTAATTCCATCGTCTGCACACGGAACAAATCCAGCAAGTGCAGTTATGGCAGGGATGAAAGTAGTTGTAACAAAAGCGTCTGAGGATGGAAATATAGATGTTGATGATTTAAGAGAAAAAGCAGAATTACATAAGGATAATCTTTCTGCATTAATGGTAACTTACCCATCTACACATGGTGTTTACGAATCTGCAATTAAAGAGATTACCCAAATCATCCACGATAATGGTGGACAAGTTTATATGGATGGTGCAAACATGAATGCGCAAGTTGGTTTAACCAATCCTGGAAATATTGGTGCTGATGTTTGTCATCTTAACTTACACAAAACCTTTGCTATTCCTCACGGAGGAGGTGGACCTGGTGTTGGCCCTATTTGTGTTGCAGAACAACTAGTACCATTCTTACCTGGTAACCCAATTATTAAAACCGGTGGACATCAATCTATTTCTGCAATTTCTGCCGCACCTTTTGGTTCTGCATTAGTATGTCTTATTTCTTATGGTTACATCTCAATGCTAGGTGCTAAAGGATTAAAACAAGCGACTGAAGCAGCCATACTTAATGCCAATTATATCAAAGAACGTTTAGAAGGTTTTTATCCAACCTTATATACAGGTGAAAATGGTAGAGCCGCTCACGAAATGATTATAGACTGTCGCGATTTTAAAGCCAATGGCATTGAAGTTACAGACATTGCTAAACGCTTAATGGATTATGGTTTCCATGCACCGACGGTATCTTTCCCTGTTGCTGGTACTATGATGATAGAACCTACAGAAAGTGAAAGCAAAGCTGAAATGGATCGTTTTTGCGATGCAATGATTTCTATTCGTCAGGAAATAGATAACGCTTCTAAAGAAGAACCTAACAATGTATTAAAAAATGCACCTCACACGTTAGACATGTTAACTTCAGACGAATGGCTATTACCATATAGTCGCGAAGCAGCAGCATTTCCTCTAGACTATATTAGAGATAATAAGTTTTGGCCGAGCGTTAGACGAGTTGATGATGCTTATGGAGACAGAAACTTAATGTGTAGTTGTGCACCTATTGAAGATTTTATAGAAGCTTAGTATTCAACATTAACATAAATTAAAAAAGTGCTCAAAATGAGCACTTTTTTTGTGGTATTTGTAACAAAAAACAGAATAATTAAGAATTCAAAAAAAATATCACTTTTACAAGATTAATTTATTCTCATGTATTAGAGTTTAACTAGTTTAGTAAATTAATAGCAAATTTTGAGGTAATGGGAATTAAGATCACAGGTACTGGTAGTTACATTCCAAAAGATGTAGAAAAAAACGAAGATTTTCACCAACATCAATTTTTAAATGCAGACGGTTCTACAATAGACTATCCAAATGAAGTCATCGTAGAGAAATTCAAAGACATTACAGGTATTGTTGAGCGTCGATATGCAGACGATCAGTTAGTCGCTTCAGACATTGGTTTTCTTGCCGCACAAAAAGCTATTGATGATGCCAACATAGATCCTGAAACAATAGATTATATTATTTGCGCACACAATTTTGGTGATGTAAAAGCCAATACTATTCAAAGTGATATTTTACCATGTTTAGCTTCACGTATCAAACACAGTTTACGTATTAAAAATCCAAAATGCGTTGCTTATGATATTCTTTTTGGTTGTCCTGGCTGGGTAGAAGGTGTTATACAAGCTCAAGCTTACATCAAGGCTGGTATGGCAAAACGTTGTCTTGTCATTGGTGCAGAAACTTTATCTCGTGTTGTAGACAAACACGATAGAGACTCTATGATATACTCAGATGGTGCTGGCGCAAGTATTGTTGAAGCAACAGATGGTAATGATGGTATTTTAGCACATGAGTCAGCTTCATTCACTTATGATGAAGCATATTATTTGTTCTTTGGAAACTCTAATAATAAAGACTTATGTCCTGACACGCGCTACATAAAAATGCATGGACGCAAAATCTATGAATTTGCGCTCACTAATGTAGCACAAGCCATGAAAGATTGTTTAGAAAAAAGTGGTGTGGACATTTCTGAAGTAAAGAAAGTACTTATCCATCAGGCTAACGAAAAAATGGACGAAGCCATCATAAAACGTTTCTACAGACTTTTTAAAGCAAAGGCTCCAGAAGGTATTATGCCAATGAGTATTCATAAACTAGGAAACAGTTCTGTGGCAACAGTACCTACCCTTTTCGATTTAATAAGAAACAATAAACTCGAAGACCACCAAATCAATAAAGGAGATGTTATTATATTTGCAAGTGTTGGCGCTGGTATGCATATCAACGCTATTGTTTACAGATATTAATAAAAGATTACCGCTTTTGCGGAAATGTAATGTACGAAAAAACATATCCTAACAAGCGATTTAAACTCACACTTCAGTTTTTACAAAAACACATTTCAACATCTGAAAATATTTTAGATTTAGGTGTAAGAAATCCTTTTTCGGAAATTATGATTTCTGAGGGTTATACTGTTGAAAACACCAAAGGCGAAGACCTTGACGAAGACCGTTCTACAATAGAAAATTCTTCTACCGATGTTGTTACTGCTTTTGAAATTTTTGAACACTTACTCTCCCCTTATGAGGTTTTAAAATCAATTAAGTCTGAAAAACTTGTTATTAGTGTTCCTCTGAGATTATGGTTTGCTTCAGCTTACAGAAGTAAAACCGATAAATGGGATAGACATTACCATGAGTTTGAAGATTGGCAACTCGACTGGCTATTAGAAAAAACAGGTTGGAAAATTATAGACCGACAACAATGGACCAATCCTGTAAAAAAGTTTGGCATAAGACCTTTTTTGAGACGGTTTACAAATCGGTATTATATTATCTACGCTGAAAGAATTTCCGAGTAGAATTTTTTAGATTTGACATTTAGAATTTAAATATTGAATTTCTACATCATCATACCTGCTCATAACGAGGATGCTTTTATTGGCAAAACACTAGAGTCACTAGTCAACCAAACGCTTTTACCTAAAAAGCTGATTGTAGTCAATGATAACTCTACAGACCAAACAGAAGCTATTGTTGATGGTTATTCAAAAACATATCCTTGGATTTCTCAGGTGATTTCAAAATCATCAGATCAGCATCTACCAGGCTCTAAAATTATAAATGCGTTTTATAAAGGTTTCGAAACTTTAGACGATAACTATGATGTGATTTGTAAGTTTGATGCCGACCTCATTTTTCCGGATAATTATTTAGAAACGCTAGCTAATCATTTTAGCAAAAACACTAAACTTGGTATGGCTTCTGGTTTTTGTTACATCGAAAAAGACAACCAATGGATTCTTGAAAACCTTACCAATAAAGATCACATTAGAGGTGCCTTGAAAGCTTATCGTAAAACCTGCTTTAATCAAATTGGGCAACTAAAACCTTCTATGGGTTGGGATACTGTAGATGAGTTATTAGCAAAATTTCATGGCTGGGACATTCTAACAGACAAATCACTTCATGTAAAACACCTGAAACCTACAGGACAATCTTACAACAAGGCTTCTAAATACCTTCAAGGAGAAGCGATGTATAAAATGCGTTATGGTTTTTGGATTACTTTAATTTCTGCTATAAAATTGGCATCGAAGAAAGGTAGCTCTAGGTTGTTTAGAGATTATATGGCTGGCTATTTTAAAGCTAAATCCTCAAACACTGAATTTCTGATTTCTAAAGATGAAGGTAAATTTATTAGAAACTTACGTTGGGAAGGGATAAAATCAAAGTTTAAATAAGAAAGTGATATGCTGAAATACGTTCAGCATGACAAGACTTATTAGAAACTCCAATTTTTGTAACTGTTTGATGCTTCAATTTTATTTTCGATAACATCATCTAATTCTGGGAAGAAATCTATTCCTGTTAATTTTTCAACCTCATCTACAGATACCACAAACTTATACAATGGCAAATCTGAGTCTTTATGATTCAACAGAAACGCCAACACTTTAGGCTTTCCGTTGGTATTATCTAAAACAATTTTATAAAACTGATTTGGTACAGCAACCTGCTCTTCACCAATAGTTTTTAAGCCATCTTTTAAAATTCCTCCAGTAACCACAAAAACACCATCGTACTTTTTAGCCCAATACCTTACTTTCTGTTCTAATCTGTTCCATACACCAGAATTAAAATGATGTTCTTGCGGACTAATATTACTGGTTAAAAAGGTCTCATCGTGTGCTGTTTTACTAAACCTGCGATCTCCTGCTGGACAAAGATGTCCTCGATCGTAACCCGATTGCTTATAGTTTCGCCAATGTGGCGCTCCGCTTTTTACAGCATTATCAATTTCAAAATATGGTCTTTCAAAATTCGTAGAACTCAAATGTGAAGACTTAAGTTCATATGCTACCCACTCTGCCTGTTCGTGAGGTTCACTATAAGACAATGAATAATTTTGATGATGTACCACCTGACCAGTTGTGCTACTAGGTAAGAAGTATTGGTTTGTTTCAGTTTTAGGTTGTTTTCCTTCTTCAACAATAGCTGCTTTCTCTTCTGAATTTAGATAATGCTCAAAAACATAAATAGCCACCAAAATAATGATGGCTACTATGGAATAAAGTTGTTTTTTGTTCAAAATAAAGCTTAATCTATTACAAAACCTAAAGGCTGACCTGTAGCTCCATTAGGAAAACTAATACCTAAAAGTGCAGAAATTGTTGGTGCAATATCTGGAATTACTGTTTTGTTATAAGTTTGGCCCTGTTTTATGCCTTTTCCGAAGAACAGTAAAGGCACATGTGTATCGTAATTAAGTCCGCTACCATGTGTAGAACCTGTTTTACTGTAGGCAATGTGTGCAATATCGTCTACAATAATAACATCGCCTGATCGCTTTTGGTTGAATCCGTTTTGCAGTAATGCTTCAATTCCTGTTGTAAAATCTGTACTGTTCATTGTTGTTGCAGTATAAACCTTAGCAATATTAGGATAACTAATTTGCTCATCTACAAGAGCTTGTTCAACTTCATGAATATCTAATCCTAATTCTTTCAGTTTCGCTTTATTCAAAAACAATTGGTTGTTACTCACATTTTCAACAATGTCTACTGTACCATATTTTTCAACTAAAAACTTTTGAAAACGTTCTTTTCTATCATTATAATCTAAATAGCCAGCAGGAATTTTAACCGACTCTAAATATGCTGGCACATCTACTGCTCCATGATCTGCCGTTAAAAAAACAGTGTATTCTCCTTCACCCACATTCTCATCCAAATACTTAAAGAAACGCTCTAAATCTCTATCTAATCTTATGTAAGTATCTTCTACTTCTTTTGAATTTACACCAAAGTTATGACCTACATAATCTGTACTAGAAAAACTAACTGTAAGCACATCTGTATCATTATCTCTTCCTAAAGCCTCACCTTCTAATGCAGCCAATGCAAAATCTACAGTAAGACTGTTACCATATGCAGTGGCCTTAAGCACATCAAAACCTCCATTTTCATCTTTTAAGGCTGCTAAATCATAAGGAAATGTTGCTGTTTCTTTTCCGTTAAAACCACGTTCAAAATCATTAAGATCACTTCCGCTTTCAATATAGGTTTCTATAGGTTGATAGGTATCCCATACTTTTAAATACGATTCTACTGTATCTGAATCGTTGAAATCTTTTACCCATTGTGGCAAATCTTTTCTATAAAATGTACTTGTAATCCAAACCCCTTCGTCTTTACCATGAAACCAATACGCTGCATTAGCAGTATGGCCAGCTGGCAGAATAGCTCCTCTATCTTTTATGGCTACACCTATTGTTTTTCCTCGCATTTGCGTAAACAATCTGTTTTCATCTGCGACACTTGTGGTTAACATTCTGTGTGGCGACATCTTACCAGCAGAACTTTCAGTTCCTACAGATTCTACAGAATCATCTTGAGCGCAATACACCGATTCTTTAATTTCTTTATCATACCAGTTGTTAGAAATAATTCCATGATACTTAGGTGTTGTACCTGTATAAACCGAAGTATGTCCTGGCCCTGTATAAGTTGGCACATAATTAAAATGATTGTTTTTGCAGTTAAATCCTTCATTAATCATTCTCATAAAACCACCTTCACCAAACTTAGATTCAAAACGTGTTAAATAATCGTAACGCATCTGATCTACAACAATACCAACAACTAATTTTGGTCGTGAACTAGTTTCATTTTGCGAACTCACAACAGCTCTTTCCGTTGTACTTTCCTGTGCTCCACATGAGTAAAACAAGGATAATGAGATGATTAAAACAAAGATGTTTTTCATAATTAAATAGTCATTTTTATGAACGTCAAAAATACGGTTTTTAGAACATCTTAATTTAAATTAACATTAATAAACTCATCTTTTTTCATACTTTAGCACTAAGAAATTCTTGCATGAAGTACCTTCATAATATTGGCACTTATTTTATAATGATTAAGGATATGTTTCGCAGACCTACCAAATGGTCTGTGCTAAAAACTTTAATCCTTAAAGATATTGACGACCTTATAATAGGGTCGCTAGGTATTGTGGCTTTTATTGCATTTTTTGTTGGTGGAGTTGTAGCCATACAAACCTCATTAAACATAAGCAACCCACTAATCCCTAAATATTTGGTAGGTTTTGCCACCAGACAATCTATTATTTTAGAATTTGCTCCTACTTTTATTTCTATCATTATGGCTGGTAAAGTAGGATCTTTTATAACGTCTAGCATTGGAACCATGCGTGTTACAGAGCAAATTGATGCTCTAGAAGTAATGGGAATAAACGCTATAAACTACCTAGTTTTTCCTAAGTTTATTGCACTTACTTTATATCCTTTTGTTATTTCAATTGCAATGTTCCTTGGTATTTTAGGAGGTTTGGCTGCTTGTGTATATGGTGGCTATGGTACTTTTGAAGATTATATTGAAGGCATACAAAATGATTTCACACCGTTTCACATGGCATATGCCTTTATAAAAACCATGGTTTTTGCATTTATTTTAGCAACAATTCCTTCGTATTATGGTTATTTTATGAAAGGTGGAGCGCTAGAAGTTGGTAAAGCCAGTACAACCTCTTTTGTTTGGACAAGTGTTGTTATTATTCTACTCAACTTTTTATTAACCAGTTTATTATTAGGCTAATGATAGAAGTTAAGGACTTACATAAATCGTTTGGAGATGCACATATTTTAAAAGGCATTTCTACAACTTTTGATAAAGGAAAGACAAACCTTATCATAGGACAAAGTGGATCGGGAAAAACTGTTTTCTTAAAATGCCTACTCGGTCTTTTTGAATATGAGCAGGGAAGCATTTCTTATGATGGTAAGATTTTTAGCAATCTAAGTAGAAACGAAAAAACTGAGCTACGTTCTAAAATAGGAATGGTGTTTCAAGGCAGTGCTTTATTTGATTCTATGACCATAGCAGAAAACGTCATGTTTCCGTTACGAATGTTCACCAAACAAAGTAAAAGCGAAATGGAAGACCGTGTAAATTTTGTTTTAAAACGTGTAAATCTAGACGGTGCACATCACAAAATGCCAAGCGAAGCTTCTGGTGGTATGCAAAAGCGTGTTGCTATTGCGAGAGCTATTGTTAACAACCCAAAGTATTTGTTTTGCGACGAACCAAACTCTGGTTTAGATCCAAAAACGGCTATTGTTATAGACAACCTTATCCAGGAAATCACTGACGAATATCAAATTACAACAGTTATTAATTCGCATGACATGAATTCTGTTATGGAAATAGGTGAGAAGATTGTCTTTCTTCAATATGGTCTCAAAGAATGGGAAGGTTCTAAAGACACTATTTTTAGAACCGATAACGAAGCCGTAACCAACTTTGTATATTCTTCAGAGTTATTTAAGAAAGTACGTAGAATGTATTTGGAAGAGAATCAGTAACTAATCTCTTTTTACTTTTATCTTATCTGTTTTAAGTTCTTTTTTCAACCAAAGTAATAGTTCAGCTTCTTCAACTTGAACCAAGCTATCATTGGTATTGGCTTTCCATTTAACATTAGCAACAGTTAATGTATCAACATTTTTAAAATCCTTAGATTCTAACATTTTAGCGTAGCCAAAGTATTCTAAATTAGAAAATTTGATTTTAGCATCTTTAGCCAATAACACAAACGAATTATTATCTAACAGATTACTTTTTTCGCTTAGAATAGTCTTTAAGGTATCTAGTTCAGATTGCTTCACTAACAACAAGCTATCGCGTTGTTCAATTGTAATTAATGCTTTGTTATAAAGATCCATTAAACGTTCAGCGCTCACATTCTTATTCCCATTGATTATCAAATCGAAGTCACTTATATTTTTATAACTGCTCAGTTCATTTCTAAGATCACTCTCAGTAGCATCTGTTATTTCTCCATTAAAATAAAGTGTAATTCTCTTTTTCTCAGGTTCTATCTTTTCTCTCTGTAACCATAATGATTCGTTTTCTTCAATTTCATGCTTTAAAAATCTATCATAATCACTATCTACTTGGCTTTCTCTAAGCACTTTTACAAAAGTGTAAATAGGCCATGCCATTACAACAATTGCGACTAATAGAGCTAATTGTGATATACGCTTGCGCTTTTTAGAGTTGGCATACTTCAACATAGGGAAACGAAGCACCTTTAAAACAATAAAAGTTGCTAAGGCAATAAATATGGTGTTTATTCCGAAAAGGTACATAGCACCTCCAAAATAATCCCAATTGCTTTTGGCCAAACCATAACCTGCTGTACACAATGGTGGCATTAAGGCTGTGGCAATAGCAACACCAAATATTACTGAAGCGATTGTGCCTTTTTTAGTTCTAGCAATAATTAAAGCCAAACCACCAAAAAATGCAATTAGAACATCTCGAATATCTGGCTTTGTCCTTCCTAATAGTTCAGAGGTATCCTCACTCAAAGGAAAAAATCTGAAGAATAACCATGCTGTTAACAAACTTAAAACAATCATAACAGCTAGATTAATCATCGATTTTCTGAGCGTATCTATATCATTAATTGCAATAGATAAGCCAACACCTAAAATTGGTCCCATTAAAGGTGAAATTAACATGGCACCAATAACTACTGCTGTAGAATTGGCATTCAACCCAACAGAAGCCACCATGATAGAACATACCAAAATCCAAGCTGTTGCTCCTTTAAATGGAATATCTGCTTTTATTGCATCAATTGTAGCATCTCTATCTGTGTCGTCTCTAAAGTCTAAAAGCTCACTTAAAAAAACTGAAATGCTCGCAAACAACCCTTGAGCATCCTTTTTTATCGCTTCCTTTTTTTCTTCAACAGCAGCCTCTTTATTCTTTTCGTTTGCTACTCTAGAGTTTTCTTCCTCAGAAAAATTGAATTTATTTTCGTTGCTCATAGATTAACCATATTCTTCCCCAAAGTTAGCCTTAACGTTTTGGAGTACTTTTTTAATATCTTGTTCTTTTGCCTTAGGAAAGATAAGCAAAACTTCGTCTTTATCTACAATGATGTAATCTTTTAATCCATCGACAACAACAATTTTATCTTTTTTAGATCTAATCATATTTCCTGAAGCATCCTCAGCTAATACTCTAGCATTAACAACAGCATTTTCATTGGCATCCTTATCTAATTTATCGTAAAGACTTCCCCAAGTCCCCAGATCATTCCAATCAAAAGTTGCAGGAATTACATAGACATTGTTACTTTTCTCCATAAGCGCATAATCCACTGAAATATTTTCTGCTTTTGGATAGTTGTCTTTTATAAAGTCGTCTTCAAATTCTGTGTTATACACATTATAACCGCTTTCAAAAAGTTGATATAATTCTGGTTGATTTCTTTGAAAAGCAGCAACTACAGATTTTGCACTCCACATAAAAATTCCAGCATTCCAAAGAAAATTACCTTGTACTAAAAAAGATTTTGCTGTTTCATAATCTGGCTTTTCTCTAAACTGATTTACAGGTTTTATATCTTCTTCAGATGATTTGTTATACTCAATATACCCATAACCTGTATTTGGAAAGGTTGGTGTAATACCCAAAGTCATTAAAGCATCGTTAGACTCACAATAATCAAAGGCTGTTTGCACATTGTTTGAAAACGCATCTTCATCTTCTATCCAGTGGTCGCTTGGTGCCACAATCATTACTGCATTTTCGTTTTCTTTTTGAATTTTTAGAGATGCGTATAATATGCATGGTGCTGTATTTCGCATGGCTGGCTCTAAAACCACCTGACGCTTTGTTACACTTGGCAATTGCTCAAAAACCAAATCATTATAACGCTCATTTGTGAGAATGAAAATATTTTCTTCTGGTATAAGCTTAGCAAGGCGATTAAAGGTTTTTTGAATCAGCGTATCACCTGTTCCTAACATATCATGAAATTGTTTAGGAAAGTTTTGTGTACTTACTGGCCAAAATCGTGAGCCTACTCCACCAGCCATTAAAATGGCGTAATAATTTTTGTTTTTCATTTATCTAGTATTTCTACCTCAGCATTAGGATTAAACAAATATAGTTTACCTGTTTTTACCTCAACACATTCTATTCGTTTTCTTCTTGTATTTCCTTTTTTAAACACTCTTCCATTATAGAGTTTAAAAGTTTGACCCAAAGGTACCTCAAAAACGTAGGTTTTATCTTCGTCTTCGTCGAATCGCTTCAATGCTAAGGCGAGTTGCGTATCTGTGTCGCTAGACGCTTTTGGGTTTTTAAAGTGCTTGGCAAGCAGCGGTAATAATTCTAAAGGAAATACATCTGGTCTTAAAAATGGTAACATTAGATGTTGAAAAGTTAGTTTCCACTCTTTACCGTGCGGCTTTATAAAACGTCCAAATTTAGCGAATGCCTCGAAGTGAGCAATTTCATGAACAAGCGTAATTAAAAACCGATACGCATTTAAATTCGCATTTACAGTAATCTGATGCTTACCATTAGGCAATTGTCTGTAATCACCATGCTTGGTCTTACGCTCTTGCTTTACTTTTACTACTAAATTATCCTTTGCCAGTAGGGCTTTAAGCTGAGCATGTGCTTGCTCTGGCACAAAGTTTAAAAGTTGATTTTGCATTAAAGCAAAAATAATTGATTTAATGCTTTTATGAAATCAATAAAACAAAAAGCACTCCTTTTTAGAGAAGTGCTTTTCTATTTTGATAGAATGATATTTTCCTGGTTTTATTCTTACAGTTTTTCAGAAAGTAATTCTGCTGTCTCTATCATGCTTACAAATTCACTTCTGTAACCGTTTGCATCCTTTCCTTTTGAGCCAACTGCTAGTTTTTTAGCGAGTTCATAAGTCATATCGCCTTTATATTTTGAATCTCTTAACAAAAGCCCTAAACCTGCAACGGCTGAAGAAAACCTGAAATTATCTGATGTTGATTCCAGCTTCAAGCCATTATCTATAATAGTTTTTGTTATTAATAAACTCTTATCCTCTTTTGGTTTCTTATATCTGAATTTAATGGTTAGCATTTCATCATTTTCTGAAGCATTTACTATTTCTGTTCTTTGATATTTTAAATTATCATGCTTCTTTACAGATTCATCTGAATTTACTGGCACAACCTCATATAATGCTGTAACTGTATGACCTGCACCTAACTCGCCTGCATCCTTTTTATCATCGTTAAAGTCTTCATTATTCATTACTCTGTTTTCGTAACCAATTAATCGGTATGCTTTTACTTGATTAGGATTAAATTCAATTTGAATTTTTACATCCTTAGCTATAGTAAACATATTGGCTCTCATCTCTGTAGAAAACACTTTTTTGGCTTCTTTTATGTTGTCTATATAAAAATAATTTCCGTTTCCGGCATTACTAATTTGCTCCATTCTACCATCCTTATAATTTCCCATTCCGAAACCACATATCGTTAAAAAGATATCTTCATTTCGTTTTTCTTCTATCAATCTCACCAATTCTGAACTTGATGAAACACCAACATTAAAATCCCCATCTGTTGCTAAAATGACTCTATTATTTCCATCTTTAAATAGATTCTCCTTTGCAATTTTATAAGCTAACTGAATGCCTTGACCACCAGCCGTAGAACCGCCAGACTCAATTCTATCTAAGGCTTCAATAATTTCTTCTTTGTTTGCAACTTTGGTAGATGGCAGAACTACACCTGCCGAACCAGCATAAGCAACAATAGCAATTCTATCGTTATCATTTAGTTCATTAATTAGCAACTTTAAAGCTTTCTTTAGCAATGGCAATTTATTGTTGTCGCTCATGGAACCAGATGCATCAATTAAGAATACCAAATTGCTTGGTTTTAAATCGTTGTAGTTTAATGATTTTCCTTGCAGTCCAATATGTAGTAACTTATGCTCAGTGTTCCACGGACAATCTGCAACTTCATTAGAAAAGGAAAAGGGATGCTCATCTTTAGGTTGTGGATAATCGTAATTAAAATAGTTAATCATCTCTTCTATCCTCACAGCATCTTTTGGAGGTAGTTGATTGTTAGATAAAAAACGTCTTACATTACTATAAGATGCATTATCTACATCTATTGAAAATGTGGATAAAGGATTCTGAATTGCATTTTTAAAGTCGTTTTCGTAGATACGATCGTATTCTTCTGTGTTGTGTTCTAAAACAACTTCTTCATCAGTAGCTTCGTATAATTCTACTGCTTCAATTTCGTATAGGTCATTTTTTGCTTTGCCAGAACGTACTTCGCATGCGTTACTTAACAATAGTATTGACAATACTACTGATAATTTAATTAGAGATTTAGATGATTTTGCCTTCATAATTTTATATTTTTAATCGTTATAAGAACAAACCTATAATTCATCAACACCTATCTTTTGAAAAACACTTGTATATCTTTTGTAAACAGTTTACAACCTATATACAACTGGTTTATAATCTCTTAAATTAATTTTGAATTTAGAAGAACAACATATTTTCTCTCAGTTGAAACTGGCTATAGCTTCAAAGTTTTTAGAAAGCAATAGTGCTTCTAAAACAATTGAAGACTGGAAGGGAGATGATATTGTAGCTTTTCAGGAAGATTTATTTAGTAAAGTAAAAGCAAGAGTTAGCGAAAAATGGTTTTATACTTACATAAAGAATGAAGCCAAAAAATTACCCAGAATTGACATGCTCAACCTACTTAGCAATTATGTTGGCTATCAAAACTGGAATGATTTTAAAGCACATCATAAAACCTCAACGCAAATTAAAACCTACAAAAAAGCTTTCTCAAAGTATCTGTGGTTACTTTTAATAGCTCCATGTGCATTGCTTGCTTTTTCTATCATTAACACTAGCTACAATTATGAATTCTGTTTTTACGATTCAATAAAAAATGAACCTATAAAAAGTACAATTCTAAATATTAAAGTTTTAAAAAATGGACAATCTCCAATACATCAACACACAGATTCTCTGGGTTGTTTTAATTACGAAACTGATGAAAAGGAAATAAAGTTTATTGTTGAATCACCTTATTATAAAACGGACACTATTGTAAGAAAACACAATTCTGGCAAGAACAAAATTATAAAACTTAAAACTGATGATTACGCTTTAATGCTTAATTACTATACCAACAAAAACATTAAAGAATGGAAAAAGCACAGAGAGAAACTAAATATTATTTTTAGCGATAATGCCGAAATATATCAGTTTTTTGAGGATAGTGATTTTGTAGAAATTTATTCTAAACAAGAATTTATTCAGAAATTAACAATACCAACCCGAAGCTTAAAAGGGATGAAAATTTTAGAGAAAAAGGAAATAGATGGAAAGATTGTTAAGCTAAAATTTATAATTAATTAGTGATGAATTTAAAGCTAAAACATATCGCATTATTTATAGCAAGTATACTATTTGTTGGCTGTGCCATGGAAACAAAAAAAGCAACAAGCGAAAGCTATGATATCATTGCAACTGAAGAAGTAGATGTTTATGAAGTTCCTGCAGATGCAGAATATGAGTTTAGCAATCAGCTTGTAAGCCAAAAATTACAAGACTTCTACGACTTATTAGCTTTGCAAAGCGAACACCCAGAATTTAATAACGAAGTATCAAATCAGCTAAAAAACTTCACTAACGATTCCATCAACAAATTTAAAAATGATGATTTTTTCATCATAAAAAACATAAAACAAATAGGTGATGTTGTATTTGTAAATGATAGCGTTCAGAAAATAAAGCTTTCTTATGATAAGGTTTCTGAAAACTCAAAATCAACAGACACAATCTATGCGATTATAACTAAAAAACAAATTAAAGTAGATGATGAAACTTTAATTTCTAATAAAATTCAGTTTTCTAAAAATTAATTTTTAATCATCCTTTATCACACTCTAATTACCTAAGGTTCATCATCTATAAATAATTGAAAATCACAAAAAAATCCTTTAATTTAGTATCATAGATTATTACAAATAAAGTATTTCAAACTTAGACTATGGCATTTATCGATTATTATAAAATATTGGGAGTTGATAAAAATGCGACAGAAGCTGAAATCAAAAAGGCCTACAGAAAAATGGCCAGAAAATACCATCCAGACCTTAATCCAAACGACAAGGAGGCCGAACAAAAATTTAAGCAACTTAATGAAGCTAATGAGGTATTAAGCAATCCTGAGTTTAGAAAAAAATATGATAAATACGGCGAGCACTGGAAGGATGGAGAAGCTTATGAAAAAGCAAAACAGCAACAACAGCAATCGCAAAGACAACATCAACGTTCTTCTGGATATGAAGATTTTGGTAATGGAGCAGAGTATTCAGATTTTTTTGAATCTATGTTTGGAGGAAACTTCTCTGATGGAAATCGTGGTAGAAATGTAAAATTCAGAGGTCAGGATTTTAATGCTCAATTACATTTAAATTTAAGAGACGTTTACACAACTCAAAAACAGGTGTTGACCGTAAATGGTAAAAACATAAGACTAAGCATTCCTGCTGGTGTTACTAACGGCCAAATTATTAAAATAAAAGGTAAAGGTGGAAAAGGTATAAATGGTGGACCTGATGGTGATTTGTATATTGAATTCATTATAGAAAACAACACATCCTTTAAACGCGATGGTGCAAATCTATACAAAACAGTTGATTTAGATCTTTATACTGCTGTTTTAGGCGGTGAAATTACCATAGAAACATTTAATGGAAAAGCTAAGCTAAAAGTAAAACCACATACCCAAAACGGTACACAAGTAAAGCTTAAGGGAAAAGGCTTTCCAAAATATAAAAAAGAAGAAGAAGAAGAAGAACATGGTGATTTGTATATCACATACAATGTAAAATTACCAGATCGACTAAGCGACAAAGAAAAAGCACTTTTTGAAGAATTGGCAAAATTACAATAGCAAATGAAAACAACACACTACATTACGGTAACAGATCTTTGTACCCATTACAAAATGGAAATGTCGTTTTTTGATGGCTTAAAGGATTATGGATTGATTGAAATCATTTCCGTAGAAAAAACCGAGTGCATCCATCAGGATTATATTGCCGATTTAGAGAGAATGATCCGTTTACACAAAGATCTTAAGCTCAATTTTGAAGGTATTGATACCGTATTAAATCTTTTAAATAAAATTGACAGCTTACAACAAGAACTTAACACTACTAAAAACAGACTACAAAGATTTGAGGATATGTAAGGTACTTTTAAAGCTTAGCTATAAGGTCTGGGATTTCACACTTTCCTAAATAACATCCTCACTAGTTAAGATAACAACACAGTCTTTTATATGCAGAAGAACAATTGTGGTCATTTTAGACACTCAATCACATTTGCACCGTTTAATATTCAACTATCTCAAACTCGCTTCGTCTATTAAGCTGAAATTCTTCTTCTGTACAGTCGTTATTAGGGCATTCAACTATTGGTGAAAGCTCACCAAATCCTTGAAATTTAATACGTCTAGCATTCACATAACCAACCAATGCTAAGTAGTTTCTGGTTGACTCTGCACGCTTCTCAGAAAGTATTTGATTGTAGCGAACTGTACCTCTACTATCTGTATGAGCGCTAATTTTTATATGAATATCTGGATAACGTTCTAGCTTTTCCGCTAATTCATCCAATATTTTTTTGGAGTCTTCTCGAATATTCCACATATCGAAATCAAAATAAATTGGCTCTAGCTCAAAATACAACTTCCCATCCTTTTCTATAATTGGTGGACCTTCAACATCAGTTAACATTTCAAAACGTACAGGGTCTTTATCTTTTAAATCTTTGTCTATATTTTTCTCAGCAATTATAGTTTCCACAGGGTCTGGTGGTGGTGGAGGCGGTAATTTCTCTAAAAACAAAACATGTTTCTGATCTTGTTCTTCCTCTACCTTTACACTTAGCACTCCATCATAATACTCATTGCTTGTTGCCTTTAAAACATAATTACCTGCTAGTAGATTCTTGTTAAAACTAGCAATGCTATCTAAAGTATTCTCATAATTTATATTCTGTCTTCTGTCGGTTAAAGTCACAGATACATTAGGCACAAATTGTTCGGTAACTTTATCTCTTATTTCAAACTTATTGATATACTCTCTAATAAAGATTTCACCTGTTTGGGTAAAACTATAAATATTATCATCAGCACGTTTTCTGTTTGAAGCAAAAAAGCCTTGAGTATTGTTATAATAATTTAAATTAAAATCGTCATACTGAGAATTAATAGGTGCACCAAGATTTACAGGTTTGGTATATTGGTTGTTTACAAACTCTGAAACAAAAATATCTAACATTCCTAAACCCAAATGCCCGTTTGAAGAAAAGAACAGGTGTCCTTCGTCTGAAATAAATGGAAAATGCTCTCTATTCTCAGTATTAACAGTTGGCCCTAGATTTATCGGTTCACTATAGCTCCCATCAGAATTGATGTTTACATAATACAAATCAAAACTCCCGATACCTCCTTCTTGGTTAGAAGAAAAATATAATCTTTTTTCATCTGGACTTAAAGCAGGATGCTGATAGGAAAAGCCTGTTGTGTTAAATGATAACTTTTCTGGTTTAGACCACTCTCCATCTACAAAATTTGATTTATACAACTGAATATTATTATTCTTTTTATCATCAAATTCCTTTTTTCCATCCCTAAAATTACTTCGAGACAGATACATTGTGTTACCATCTTTACTGAAGCAAAAATTACCTTCATGGTACTTAGAATTTATATTTTCTGAAATTTTTGCCGCTATACCTTGCGGTTTATTTTCTTCGGAAACCTTAACAGAATAAATATCTAAAAACCCTCGATGCGTCCATTTATATTCTTTTCCTAATAGTCTGTTATCATCTCTATCAGAAGTAAAATATATGCGATCGTTATACTTTAAAGCACCAAAATCTGAAGCACTTGAATTAAAACCTACCACCTCCACTTCATAGTCAGAATCCATAAGTTTAAAATCTTCAATGGTAGCAATAGCTTCATCTTTATTAAAAGGCTTTGATTTATTTTCTTTGTAAAGTTTTAAATAATCTAGTCCTTTTTCATAATCTCCCAAAGCAGATAAGATTTGATAGTACTTAAAGTTGAATTCGTTATCATAAGTTTTGTTTGCTTCTACAAACCGTCCATTAACCAATTGCTTTAAATAACGTGACGCTTTTCTATACTCAAAAATATTGTAGTAAGAGGTTATTATATTTTCTAAATCCTTCTTATAATTTTCACCTTCTAAATTAATCTCATAATACTTGGCTGCGTTTGTGTAATCTCCTTTCTCAAAAAAGCGGTCCGCTTTAGATTTTCCTTGAGAAAATGCTAGCTGAGAGACAACCATCAAATATATTAGTAATACAATTCTTTTTGACATATTAATAGAATCTCGGAGATGAATATTTTTTACTTAGTCCAAGGACATCAAACCTGTAGGTTAGAATAAATTCGTGACTACCGTTATTAAAATTATTAAGTGCACTAGTGTTAAAGTCGTATGCATAACCAAATCTTAAACCAGACCACACTTCTATTCCTGCCATAGCAGTTACAGCATCTTGATATCGATAAGACACTCCCAATTCAAACTTGTCTTGATATAAGGCATTTGCAGAAATATCAAATGAGAAAGGTGAACCGTTGACATGCTTTACTACTGTTGAGGGTTTTAATTTCAAATCGCTAGTAATATCAAAAACATATCCTCCAATAAGAAATAGGTGAAGCTCATTTTGGTAAAAAACATCATTATTCCCATCAATATCATTTGGTAACAGATTGGGCGAAGACAAACCTACATAGTACTTTTCATGAAACATAAAGGCACCTGCTCCAATATTTAGAACGGTCTTTCGGGTATTATCGAAAAATGGATCACCGCTAACATTACTCTGAAAAACATTGGTACTTAAATGATCAAAACCAACTCTCATTCCAAATGACATATTTAAAGTCTCATTCAGTTTAATCTTATAAGCAAAATCTAAGTTAAGCATGTTTTCAGTTTGCTTAATATTACTACCTATCTCATCATTTAGATAGTTAACGCTTAATTCTATTTTATTATTTAAAGGAATATTAGCAAAGGCATTAGCTGTTTTAGGTGCACCTTCAATACCTACCCATTGTGTACGATACAGGGTTCCAACCTCAACAAAGCCAGGCTCATCAATTACATAAGCAGGATTAACAATACTCATGTTGTACATGTACTGCGTGTAATGTGGCTCTTGTTGCGCATACAAAGCAGTACAGCAAAAAAAGATTAAAATATAATAAAGTCTTTTTCTCATTTTTATTGCTCTTATCTACTTAAATATACGCTCCCTTGAAACGCATCTGTTATACCATCATTTGGGTTAAAAACATAAAAATATGTTCCTGATGGCAGCCTATTTCCTATGGTCAAGGAAACATTAGAGGTTCCATCAAATAACCCTGTATTATTATTTCCTTTAAAAACCAATGTTCCGTAGCGATTAAATATCTTAATTTCATAACCAGGAAATATTTCGGGCAGATTACATAAATCTAACACCTCATTTTCATTATCATCATTATCCGAAATACCATCGTTAATCTCACAATCATCACAATTACTATCGTTAAAAGATAGTAAGGTTACAATTATTTGAGTTCTGTCCGATTCGCAACCATCACTATCTATTGCTGACACAAAATAATCTTCGCCATTTACTAGCAATAAATCTAATGGCAAAGTATCTATAGACTCCGCCGAATCGTACCAATTAAAATCAAAAGCTGAACTTAATATCTCTAAATCTCCAATGGTCGCAGCATCTGTTAGACAAAATGTTTGATTTTGAGCATCGGGAGCTTCAACATCAATAACACTAACACTCAAGATGGCTGTGGAAACATTACACTGCAAATCTCCTTGTACAGTATACTGAAAATTATAGTTACCCTCTTCTAATAAAGAAAGGTCTACGATACTTCCGTTAAGAGCATTTGTATTATCGATATCTTCAAAGACACCTCCCAAATCTGCTGCAGGATCTAGTACGTTGATTAAGTCTACTTGCAGGTCTGACCTACATACAGTTGTCTGCATATCTAGCCCAGCATTAGCATTTTGAATGACCGATACAGTTACTACAGCTTGACCGCCTGTACAAAAAACAGTATCATCACCATTATCTAGAACGGTATAAATGTAGTCTCCACCAGCATAAGAAGACGGATCAAAAAACACATCATTGGTTGCAGATGTAAACCCATTAGGCCCTGTCCAGCTACCTATTGTGCTAACATCACTCCCTAATAAATCAAATAGATTAAAGATATTTTCATCATTACATACCTGTACTGCGTTATCTGCTCCAGCACTATACTGCTCGTAGATTGTAAAAGAAAGGTCTGCTCTATCTAAACAATTATTAGCAGTAGTTGTAGTATAAACAAAATTGAAGGTTTGTTGACCGTTTATCTCTGGAATAATGAATGGGTTATTTACAAGATTACCTGTATCTACATCGAACCAATTTCCTAATGAACCAACATATAGAGGATCATCTACACCATTAGTATCTAAAAGCCCTATCAAGTCAATTGAACTACTAAGATCTGTTTCACAAAATGATAATCCAATCGTATTTTCACCTGCATAATTTTTCGGATAGATTACAATAACAACCTCTGCTGATTCTTCATCACAAAATCCAGAAGAATCTGGTGTAGAAGTGCAAGCATCTGAATAATCTACAGCCGTAAAATCGTCGGAGCTACAATTCACCTCTGGACTTACCGTATATCTAAAAACATAAGTTCCTGGTTCCGCATCTACCAAACTAACTGTACCAAGATGTGTATATCCTGTAGATGGTGTACAGCCTCCACTATTACTTACCAAACCTAAATTTGATGGCCCTGATATAAAGCTCCATTGTGTACAAGCATCTGAAGGGTAATCGAACAAAACTCCATTTTCACTCGTAAATGTTAACTGATCATAGAGATTAATTGTTGTGGGAAGCGAAGGATCGTCCTCACAAAACTCAGGAAAATTAGTTTGTAAAAAAGGTCTTAAATATTCGTAAAGTTTAAAACTAATAGTAGTAGAAGCATCCTCACAAACACCCGACCTTTGATCTACAGAATAGGTAAAATCAACATCTACACATCCAAATCTAGGATTATTAGCTATAATCTGTTGATAAATATCATTTATGTTTATTTCTGAATCTCCTAATGAAGTAACCTGCCCAAACATATCCATTTCCCAAGTTCCTTCAATATCTTCTAAGAGTAAAAATTCATCATCAGTTAAATCAATATCATTGTCAAAATCACCATTTAATATTGAAGCTTCACATATTCTTGTATTTTGAGCCAAGCCTGAGAAAACCTGTCTAACAACTGAAATCTTAACCCTAGTCTCTTGCACGAGATTACATGGTGCAATTCCTTCTACTCTATATACCAGCTCAAACGTTTCTTCATCTACCAAAGGAGGTCCAGGCACGTAAGGTATAGTTACAAATAATTCAGAGTCACTGATATTTACAAAATTTGGACTACTGCCTTCATAAATCCATTGTCCATTTGTATGAGGACTAGGCAATGATTCCAAGGCTTCAAAAAGATCCATATCCGGCAATGGGATACACAAGTCTGTAGGTGTTGATCCTTCATCGCAAACCTGCACATTGACGTCATCTAAATTTGTTGGCAATGCAATACCCGAAAATGGGCCTAAAATTAAATTAATGGTCAATGCAACTGTATCAGAACCACAGTCACTATTGGTTAACTCAAAACTATAATCGGTTGGTGTAGTAGAAGACTCATTTAAATCCCAAAGAAACAAATCACCTGTATTTTCATTTAATGCAAAAGTGAAATTTGGATCAAACCAAACACCAGCCTGAATAACATTACCTGTAAGATTGGTATATTCTTCGTATAAGTTAATTATACCGTCTGGTGTACCATCGTTGTCACCATCTATCTGTGTCATATCACAAATAACTATAGTTTCCTGCAAGTTACACTGTGCGCTGACAATCATTGAAGAAAACATGACCATCAGTAAAACAACCCCTCTTAAAATGTTCAATGTATATAAATTAATTGTGGGAAAAGATAAAAAAAATTACAACTGTAGCCTATTACTTTCAAAATAATAAAAAAATACTGGTTAATAATATGAAAAGGCTTTATGGTGTAGAATTAGAAACCTGAAGTACTTTGCCGTTATAGTATTTATTTCCTTTTAGTGAAAAGTCAAAAATATATTCTGCCATTTCTAAAGCTGTTGTTGGTGCCTGGTACTCTGGAAATGCTTCCTTCAGCATTTCAGTTTGTACAGCTGCTAATGCCAAAACATTGAATTGCGGTCCTGTTTCTTTATATTCTTCAGCGAGTAACTCTGTTAGTGTAATTACCGCTCCTTTGCTAGAACTATAAGCAGAAAGTCCGGCAAATTTCATACTTCCTTGTATGCCTCCCATACTACTTATAGTTACCACATGACCTTCTTGTTTAATAAAAGGAAGTACTACTCTGGTCATTTCAGACACTCCAAAAACATTTGTTCTGTATACGTTTTCAAAATCTTGGAAAGTAGTTTCTGCAAAAGGTTTGTTGAGTAACATACCTGCATTATTAATTAATATATCTACATGCTTCCACTCTGATTTTATAAAGTCATCAACTTTTTTATAGTCTTCACTATTACATAGGTCAAAGGCCAAAGATGTTATATTTTCAAAATGTAAATTATTAACGGGTTGTGCATTCCTTGACAAAGCCAATACATTATGTCCTTGATTGGCAAAAAGATGTACCAATTCAAAACCAATACCTCTACTCGTTCCTGTTATAATAATGTTTTTACTCTTCATTTACTACAGCTTCTAATACAACCTCTCTTTTGTTTGAATTCATCATACCTTCTAAAGCAGGTACCATTTTATTAATAAAATTTGCCATATGCTTATAATCCATTTTATCAGCTTCATCATCTACATGGTGGTAATATTCAAAATTTGTAAAATCGAATGTAGAGATAGCGTGGGCAGGAATATTTAATTCTTTAAAAAAAGGAAAATTATCTGATCTGTAAAACAACTGAAAGTCTTTTGCCTTTGGGAAAAAACCGACTATTTCTTCTCCAGCATATTTATTGAGTGTTGGTGCAAAATTGGATCGATCATAACCACTCATATAAGCCATTGACTTATCCTCAGCCCTTGGCACACCAATCATTTCAAAATTTATCATGGTATAAGCATTTAAACCCGATTCTTTAAGTTTAGTTGCTAAATGTGCTGAACCTTTTAACCCCATTTCTTCAGCATCATACAGTGTGATTAAAATACTTCGTTTATTACTTTTAGCCTTAGAAAAGTATCTTCCAAATTCCATTGCTGCAATAGTACCAGAAGCATCATCATTTGCCCCATTTGCAATACTGTCTCCTTCTACTGTCTTTCCTTTTCCAATATGATCATAGTGACCGCCAAGAATAATAAACTCATCCTTTAGTTTATCATCTGTACCTTCTATCATCCCAACTATATTGTAGCCATCTATTTCACCTAATTTAAAGCTATCTCTATAGGTTTCAAAATAAGGTTTTATACCATTTTTCTTAAAGAAGCTTTCAATAAAAACTGCTGCTTTTTCAATACCCTCACTACCTGTTGCCCTACCTTTTAACTCATCTGAAGCTAAATACTCCATACTAGTTTTTACATCTTGAGCTGTAATGGTAATCTTTTCTGCAACGTCTTCTTTGTTACCTGAGCTATTTTGCTTTGTTCCACAAGCTGTTATGAATAACAAACTAAGTACAGACAATATATATTTCATACGAATTTTGATTTGAGTTTAAAGATAAAAAAACCTGATTTGAAACATCTCAAATCAGGTCTTAAAATTATAATGAGATTCTGAAACAAATTCAGAATGCATACCATATTATACTAACATCGTTACTGGATTTTCTATATATCCTTTTAATGTTTGCAGGAATTGTGCTCCTGTAGCACCATCAACAGTTCTATGATCGCATGCCATGGTCAACTTCATTGTGTTACCTGGCACAACTTGTCCGTTTTTAACAACTGGTTTTGAAACAATTGCACCAACAGATAAGATTGCTGAGTTAGGTTGATTGATAATAGAGGTAAAACTCTCAATACCAAACATCCCTAAATTAGAAATTGTAAAAGTACTGCCTTCCATCTCGTCTAAAGTCAGCTTCTTATTTCTTGCTTTACCAGCATACTCTTTTACAGCAGCTCCTATTTGAGTTAAACTTTGCTCATTTGCAAATTTAACAACAGGCACTACCAAACCATCTGGTACTGCTACAGCTACACCTATGTGAACATGGTTATTTAACTTCATCTTGTCGTCAAACCACTGAGAGTTTACTTGCGGATGTTGCTTTAATGCCAAGGCACAAGCCTTAACTACCATATCGTTATAAGAGATCTTTGTGTCTGGCAAAGAATTATACTGTGCTCTAAAGGCAATTGCATTTTCCATATCAAACTCCACATTTAAATAGTAATGTGGTGCTGTAAATTTAGACTTCGCTAAATTCTTAGCAATAGCTTTACGCATGTTAGAGTTTGGTACTTCATCAAAATCCTCTACACCAGTCGGAACAAATTTACCAACATTTGCAGATGCTTGAGCTGGAGTAAAGTTCTCAATATCTCGTTTTACAATTCTACCGTTTTCACCTGAACCTTTTACTTGAGATAGATTAATACCTTTCTCATCTGCCATCTTCTTAGCTAAAGGTGAAGCAAAAATTCTTCCGTTTGATGAAGAAGCAGCTGATGTTGATGTACTTATAGGTGTTGGCTTTGCTTCTACTTTTTTAGGCTCTTCTTTCTTTTCTTCTTTAGGAGCTGCTTTAGTTTCGGTCTTAGACTCTGATTTAGATTCAGAACCACCAACTTTAAAGTTTTTTACCACACCAGACACATCTGTACCAGCAGGACCAATAATAGCTAATAAAGAATCTACTTTTGCAGATTCACCTTCTTCTAATCCAATATGTAAAAGCGTTCCTGATTGAAAAGATTCAAACTCCATAGTTGCTTTATCTGTTTCAATCTCAGCAAGGATATCACCTTCTTCTACCTCATCTCCAACTTTCTTTAACCAAGTTGCAACTGTTCCCTCTTCCATTGTATCGCTTAATCGAGGCATAGTTACAACAGTAACACCTTCTGGTAATTCTTCTGAACTTTCAGCTTCTGTTGTGTCTTCTTTTTTATCTTCTGTTTTTTCTTCAGACTTAGTTTCTTCGTTGCTAGAAGCACCTCCATTTAACAAATCTGAAATATCTTCTCCTTCTTCACCAATAATAGCCAAAAGCGAATCTACTTTAGCCGTTTCACCTTCTTGAATACCGATATGAAGTAATGTACCTTCATTAAAAGACTCAAACTCCATAGTTGCCTTATCAGTTTCAATTTCAGCTAAAATATCTCCTTCTTCAACCTTGTCGCCTACTTGTTTCAACCAAGTTGCAACTGTTCCTTCTTCCATTGTATCGCTTAAACGCGGCATATTTATTACTTCTGCCATAGCTTATAATTTGTGTTGAATAAATGGGTAATCTTCTTGTTCGTACACTGCGTCGTACATTACATTTTTTTCTGGGTATGGAGATTCTTCTGCGAATTTCTCACACTCAGAAACTAGCTTTTTCACACGCTTATCAATAACCTTAATCTCTTCTTCTGTTGCGTATTTCTCTTCTAGAATAATGTCTTTTACCTGAGTAATAGGATCTATTTTTTTGTACTCTTCTACTTCTTCTTTTGTTCTGTAGTGCTGAGCATCAGACATTGAATGACCTCTATATCTGTATGTTTTTACTTCTAAGAAAGAAGGTCCTCCTCCTTTTCTTGCACGTTGAATTGCTTCATCAAAAGCTTCAGCAACTTTTATAGGATTCATTCCGTCTACTGGGCCTGATGGCATTTCGTAACCTAAACCTAGTTTCCAAATATCTGTATGGTTTGCTGTACGCTCTACAGAAGTTCCCATAGCATAACCATTATTTTCACAAACAAACACTACTGGCAAATTCCATAACATTGCTAGGTTGAATGTTTCGTGTAAAGACCCTTGTCTTGCAGCACCATCACCAAAACAACAAATAGTTACAGCATCACTACCATGATACTTATCACCAAAAGCTATACCTGCTCCTAACGGAATTTGGCCACCTACAATACCATGACCTCCATAAAACCTGTGCTCTTTAGAGAAAATATGCATAGAACCACCTAAACCGTGAGATGTTCCTGTAGCTTTACCATATAACTCAGCCATAACGCGTTTTGGATCTACACCCATACCTATTGGCTGGACATGGTTACGGTAAGCTGTAATCATTTTATCCTTAGTTAAATCCATTGCATGAAGTGCTCCTGCTAACACAGCCTCTTGGCCATTGTATAAGTGAAGAAATCCTCTTACTTTTTGTTGAATATATACTGCGGCAAGTTTATCCTCAAACTTTCGCCAAAACAACATATCCTCGTACCATTTAAGGTAAACTTCTTTGGTGATTTTTTGCATTTTTGATTCGTTCTATTTAATCCGAATAACAAAAATAACACATTAGTTAGTAACCAAAAAACCGAAAATTGTAAAATTTGTTACGAAAACGTTATAGGAAACTTCTATCGAAACCAAGAGGCAATAAATTTGCTAGAGAGTGCGATTTTACAACCTTACCTGTAACTCCCATAAAATAAATTTCTATGGGTTGCTCTTGCTTAATTTCATACTCTGAAATAGATTGTCTACAAGCACCACAAGGTGGAATTGGTGAATCCGTAACTTGATTTTGAGATGAAGCTGTTATCGCCATTTTTAGAATCTTAGCTTTTGGATATTTTGCACCTGCATAATAAATGGCGGTACGCTCTGCACACAGTCCTGAAGGGTAGGATGCATTTTCTTGATTACTACCAACAATAACTTCGTTATTATCTAATAGGATTGCAGCACCTACTTTAAATTTTGAGTATGGCGCATATGCATTTTCTCTGGTTTCAATAGCAGATTGCATTAACTGCTGAATATCATCTGGAAGCTCACTTAAGTCTTCGTAAACTTTAAATGTTGATTCAATCTTTACTTCCTTCATATTCAAAATCTTTTATAGACAAAAAAACTATTGCTTTTAAACAATAGTTTTTGAAAATCTTTTAGTTATAAATTCTAATATTCATCATATTCACCATCACCAAAATTAAATGTCAGTGAAAAACGCAGTGTATTTTCTAACGGACTCTGCACTCTTGATGCAGAGAACAAATATGATAAATCTAAATTAATCGTCGTGTATTTAAATCCTGCTCCAATCGCAAAGAATTTACGTGCTCCTTTATCTTCTGCTTCATTAAAGTAACCTGCTCTAAGCGCAAAACTATCTTGATAAGTATACTCAGCACCTAATGCCCATGTAAACTCTCTAAGTTCTTCGCTGAAACCACCAGGAGCATCTCCAAAAGACTGAAAAACTCCATTTAAAAAACTTACGTCATTATCTTGTCCTTCTATAATGACATTTTCTTCTTCAGAAATTAACACATCGTCATTTGGCTGCGGATTATTTGTATCTGGCTCGTCATATATACCATTACCATTGTTGTCTTCAAATGTTAATCTTGTTCCTAATCTAGGAGGAGTAGGAACTAATAATTTAGAAACCTCAGCAGTTACTCCTAATTTGCTATACTCATCAAAAATAAAATCGAAACCTGCACCTAATCTTAAATTTGTAGGCTGGAAGTTTTCTCTACCACCATCATCGTATTTAAACTTTGGACCTAAATTTTGAATTGCAAAACCTGCTCTCCAACGTCCATTAAAATCATTATAGGCTTCTTCCTCACTTTGATAATACCCTGTGATATCAGCATTAAAACTATTTGCCGCATTTGCATTAGGATCTACTTGATTTATTCTTAAGTCTGATCTCATATAACGCACAGCAACAGCCATTGAGAATTGATCTGCCAATCTTAAAGTATAAGCCACATCTGCAGTAAATTCATTTGGTTTTACATTCGTTCCTGGATCATCTTCACTCTGTGTTAAGGTTATCTCACCTAAACTAAAATATTTAAAACTTGCAGAAACAGCACTGTATTCATTTAGTCTATTAAAATAAGACACATAACCAATTGAGATATCATTTACCAATTTGCTTAAATACGGAGTGTAACTTAAACTCACACCAGATTTTGCTTCTGAAAACACATATTTTGCAGGGTTATACTGTTGTGAAAACCCATCCATAGATGTTGCCACTCCCATATCTCCCATACCAGCAGACCTTGCGTCTGGAGCTATAAGCATAAATGGAACTCCTGTAGTTATAACTCTACTATCTGTAGTGTTAGGTATGATTTGGGTGGTTTCTTGTGCAAATAAGCCACCGTAGGTTATTAAAGCGATAAGGGTTATTGCGTATTTCTTCATGTTCATAATTAGGTTATTAGTACCAAGCAACTAGTACTAATTCGTTAGCAAATATAAATTATTATTATAGTATGACAAGTTTTTGAATTTTTTCAACTTGTTTATTTAAACGGTTAGATTTCACTTTTAGTTTATAGACATAGACTCCTTTTCCGATTTTATCACCAAAATCATCTCTACCATCCCATACAATACTACGAGATAATGAAGATGCTCCACTACCACAACATTCATCTGCACTTGTTTGCCCATTGATGGTTCTTACAAGTTTTCCTGAAACAGTAAATATCTGAACAGAAACATCTAATGGCTCTGAGCTATTATGATTAAACCAAAACTCAATATAATTAACAAATGGATTGGGATAATTAAGTACATTTTTGATGACTAATTCTTCATCTTTATCATAAACAGTGAATTGAATCTCAGCTGTAGATGAATTATTGTAGGTGTCCCAAGCTTTTAAAGTAAGTGTATGCAAACCAGGTTCTAAATCTCTAAATGGGTACGAGACTGTGCCATTTGTAAAATCATCAACTTCTGCCTGATAGTAGTCGTTTAATACTACAGGATTTGTCTCGTCTCCATCAATAATTGCTGTAATATCGTGACCTATACCACTTGCTGTATTTATACCATTATCATCTTGAAGTTTTGCCAGTAAACTTGGAGACTCATTTGTAACCCCTCCTGAAACAAAATTTTCGTCATTCATATATAAATTGATTACTGGACCAATATTATCTTCTGGTGCATCTTCATTAATGCCACCAACTTTGATATCAAAATTTGCACCTGTTTGATCAGATAATCCGTTATCTGTTTGAGCATAAAAGCTAACTTTTCCATTACCTACTGGTATACCAATATCTCTAGGTACTATAAAATCGAACTCAAACTGACCATTTTCAATTGTAGCCTGTCCTTTGAAAAGGATTTCTCCTAAAGTGGTAAAATTTAAATAAATTGTACCATTACCATCTGTAGTTCCGTCGTTAGCCAATGTTTGGCGATCAATTCTTTTATCAAAAACCGTAGCGGTTAATGTACCGTTGTAATTAGATAACACATTGCCATTAACATCGGTAACTTCTCCAGATAATTTAGTACGACTTAGTGCTTTTAATGTATCTATTTGCTGTGTGATCTCTACATCATTCACTTTGGTAAGTCTAATATCTGGCTGCGGAAATGCCAACTTCATAGCAGGATCTCCTATTAAAAAAACTAATCGTTTTTGTGTGATTCCCGCTATACTATTATCAGTTTTTGTTAATCTTAAAACTTCTCCTATAGGTAAGTAATCATTAGATCCGTAAGCAAATAAATAATCATCTAAAGTCTCATTAAAACTCTCTCCTACTGTAACAAAAATCTGTCTTGTTGTGGTCATTAAAGCAATGGCACCTCCTGTTGTATTCCAATATGTAAACTCTCCCGCTGTATCTCTATCAGGATCGTCAAACTTTGTAAACTCACAGGTTACTGTTATAAAAAGATTGTATTTGCAAATATTATTAATCTCCTGAGCATCAAACTTATCGAAAATACGCTCTTTAGCCAATCCGTTTTCACCACCATGTCCAAAATAATTTACAACCACAGCACCAACCTCAATAGCATCTTTAAAAGCCTCATTTACTTGCGGATATCGATCTCCTGCAGCAGAAGATTCCTGTTCAAAAGCATCTGTGTGAATCTTTACAACATTAAAAAATGGTTTATCGGTTTCTATATTAGTTCCTAGATTATCTGTGGTCTCTTGTAATGTACTTTCCCAACCCACATCTACATCATCTGACACTAATACGACATTATTTCTCCAAATCCCATAGGCTTCTGGCTGATAATAAGCTTCGATTTTATCTACCATTTCTTTTGCTCGCTGAAGATCTTCTGCTAATATTCTGCCTACCGCAACATCCATTCTATCCGAATTACCCATACCTCCTTCATTATCATCTAACATCACATAAAAATCATCTGAAACAAAAGAATTTGTAAGACTAAAACTATCTCTAGAATACCAAGATGGAACTAAGTTTGTATTGTTTCTTACTCTATCCTTGTAGTCATAAGAACCCTCACCAAACAAGCATACATATTTTAACTTTCGACTAGGAACACTAGCGTTGTCATAAACATATTTTAAGAAATTTCTAATAGCAGCAATATCCTGACTCCCAGAACTAAACTCATTATAAATAGTTTGAAGGTCAACAACCTTAACGTTAAGATTGTACTTATTTCTGTTTATTTGAGCCAATCGCTCTGCTTGAGATAAAAGTTCAGCGGGAGTCAACATAATGTAATCCACATCCTCAAAAACACCTTGATTGTTAAGAAATATTGTTCCTTTTAAATTCTGATTTGCTACAGTAGATCTCGATTCTTTTTTTGGTTGTAATGCGTTTGAAGTAGAAAAAGCTATATAAGTGCGTTCTTCACCCGAAACAGCCTTAAAACTTAAGTTGCTTAACCCTTCGGGATTTAAAGTGTTAGAAACATTAAACCTATCTGTTATATCCCATATTTCATGAACACCTGAAGCATTTGACAAATTGTACTCCACAATACCTGGAGTAATAACCACATCATTATTTTTAAATACCAATTGATCTCCTGCGTATGCCAAATCTCTTGTGGCTTCAATATTGATATAATCTAAATAGGCATTTGCAGACGGATTACCATTATTATTATAATCTAAGGTTACTCTTATTGCATCTGATGACATATTTAAATCACCTCCATAGGCATTTGCGGTACCCAACACAGATCCAGGAGTAATAACACCCAAACCAAGACTAGAAATAAGGTTTCCATTTATGGTAATGCCCATTGTAGTACCATCGGTTTCTGAAACTGAACCTACTGCAATATCGAATCGTACAGGCTCACTAGTTACTAAATTCGGAAATTGAAAGTCATAAACACGCTGATTTTCAACACCAAAAGCATCACCAAACCAACGTCTACCTAATTTGGCTAAATTATGCTCATCTACTTCATAAAACTGATAATCTTGAAAGGTATTGATTTGTATATCTGCTGCTGCATCTATATTTGGCATTTGCTGAATTCTTTTACCGTTACCAGAACTAATATTTACATAATAATAGGTCTTGTCTGTGTATAAGTTTAAGTTTGTTTGACTCTCTTGGCTATATGTTTTAGGGCCTTCACCATAAAATAAGATGTAATCACCATTATCAAAACTTCCATCATCTTCACCAACAAATTTTACAGCGTTTTCTACCAAATCAAAAGGATAATTAGCAGAATTTAATAATGGCAACATCCTTCCTCCATTACCATATATTTTAATATTTCGAGGATCTACAGAATTTGTATTTATTCCTAAACTGTTTAGAAATCCTTTTGACAACCGAAAAACACCAGACTCTTCTATATAAAACCTATACCACTCACCAGAACTTAGTACAGAGTTTATAATATCTGATTTTGCTACAGCCTGAGATCTATTAGCTGTAGTATTATAGTTTATAGTGAAGGATTTAATCTTTTTATAAACACCTCTATCCTTAACAATAGGACTTATTTGAAAATAATATCCGCGTTTGTCTCTTGCATTGGTGTTGTAAAAATTAAATTTTACCGAATTTGGAACAAGATCAGTACTTAAGTTTTTAAGACTATTTTGAGTAATCGTTTCGTAAACAACATTAGATAAGGTAACCGAATTTTCATCTACAAAACCTCTGTATCCTTCCCATTGAGAAAAAAATATCAAACCATTTTTGTCGTCATAACTAAAATGTTTTTCATCAAATCCTGGGATGGTTATCTTACCATATTCTGTTTCTAAAACCTTATCACCATTCCATTCAATATTAAATTGTTTTTGTTGTCCAAAAGCGAACAAACCGAACATTATTAGAACAAAAACAGAGCAATTTTTCATTTAAATTTTTTATGATTTAAAAGCCTTATATTCTCAAAAGCAAATACCACTAACCTGATATTGTATAAAATACAGTTGAATAACGGTTAATTTATAGGCTTATTATGGTACTTCAATTTTTATTTCAAAAATACAACAATAATTTATTTTAGTAATCGTTATTAAAGAGCAAAACACATCGTTAAATCGACCAAAAATCCGTTATTGTGTTCAAAAAAAAGGATGAAATGCATATTTTTTTGAATTTTCAAGCAAAAAAAAGTTGTTGGTTTACCTTTAATTGTTATATTGCGGAACTAAAAATTCAACGAGCTTACTTAAACATATGGATATGAAAAATGTCTCAAACCTAAAATTTTTAATTGCACTGACGCTTTGCGCTAGTATTGTTAGTTGTAAACGTAACTCTAACTCAGGCAATGTAGATAGTGCTACAGGATGGAAAATCAACGATAAGAATGGTGGTTTTCAGTACAACACCAGCTTTAAAGAGCAAGAAACACCTCCTGGTACAGCTTTTATTGAAGGCGGAACTTTTACAATGGGTAAAGTACAAGACGACCCAATGCACGATTGGAACAACACACCAAACCAACAGCATATCCAATCTTTTTATATGGATGAAGCCGAGGTTACTAACGTAAATTATCTTTATTACTTATATTATCTAAAAAGTGTATATCCACCAGACGATCCTAACTATGCTCTTATATATAAAGGAGCACTTCCTGATACTTTGGTATGGAGAAATCGTTTAGGTTATAACGAAATGATGACAGAAAACTATTTACGTCATCCTGGTTATGCTAATTATCCTGTTGTTGGTGTTAGCTGGATTCAAGCTGTTGAATATGCAAACTGGAGATCTAACCGTGTTGCTGAAATGTCTTTACAAGATGCAGGCTACATAAAAAGAGATGCTCACTTAACAGACTTAAACGCAGACAGTACTTTTGATGTAGATACATATATTAACGCACCAACTCAAACTTATGGAGGTAATTCTGAAGTTTTAGAAGGTGGTAAAAGAAGACAGCAAACAGATGCTGAAGGCAACCCTGTTAATGTTTACGCTAATAGAGAGACTGGGCTTATCCCAGTAAAATACAGACTACCAACTGAGGCAGAATGGGAATATGCTGCTCTAGGCATGAGTGAGTTAAGAAGCTATAACGTTTATAGAGGTCGTAAAAAATATCCTTGGGATGGTCAATACACAAGATCAGGTAAGCGTGTAAATCGTGGTGATCAAATGGCTAACTTTAAGCAAGGTAAAGGTGACTATGGTGGAATTGCTGGATGGTCTGATGATGGTGCTGATATTACTGCCGAAGTAAAATCATACGAACCAAACGATTACGGTCTTTATGATATGGCTGGTAACGTTGCTGAATGGGTAGCCGATGTTTATCGTCCTATTGTTGATGATGAGTTTAACGACTTCAACTACTACAGAGGTAATGTTTACACAAAAAATGCTTTAAATCCTGATGGAACTGTAAAAATTGTTACTGCAGACGAAATAGTATACGACACCTTAAGTAATGGTAAAATCATTGCTCGTAATCTACCAGGTGAAATTGCAAAAATCCCTGTTGATGATGAAGACACTTATTTAAGAACTCAGTTTGATAAGAGTGATAACAGAAACTTTAGAGATGGTGACAAGCGTTCTTCTCGTTATTACAGAGAAAGTTTTGACGAAGGTGACGACAGAGTTGACGCTACAGGAAAAATGTACAACTCACCTAAGCATACCGTTGCTGTAGATTCAGCTGAAGGTAAGCTTATTAGAGAATATGACAAATCTAACAATAGAACATCTTTAATCAACGACGAAGTAAGAGTTTTCAAAGGTGGTTCATGGAGAGATAGAGCATATTGGATAGATCCTGCACAACGTCGTTATTTCCCACAAGATATGGCTACAGACTATATTGGGTTTAGATGTGCTGTTTCTAGAGTAGGTTCTAAATCTGTAAAATCTCAAAAGAAACGTAACTAATAAGACGTTAAATAATATTTAAAAAAGTCCTGATAAATTTATCAGGACTTTTTTATTTTTAGACTCATGGAAATAGCATCTATATATAAAAAATTTGAAGTCTGCACTTCTGTCTCTACAGATACAAGAAAAATCAACAAAGACGATATGTACTTCGCTTTAAAAGGCGATAATTTTGATGGCAACAAGTTTGTTAAGCAAGCTTTTGATAACGGAGCAAAATACTGCGTTGTTGATGATAAAAAAGCCGTTATAAATGACTATTGCATATTAGTAGACGATGTATTAAAAGCACTTCAAAAATTAGCAACATACCATCGTAGAGAAATTAAAACACCTATAATATCATTAACAGGAAGTAACGGTAAAACAACGACAAAGGAGTTAATTAAAGCTGTACTTTCAACCACTTACAAAGTCAATGCAACCAAAGGAAACCTCAACAATCATATAGGAGTACCACTCACCTTATTATCCTTTACCAAAGACTTAGATTATGGTATTGTTGAAATGGGAGCTAATCACCAAAAGGAAATTGAATTTCTTTGCGGTATAGCACAACCTGATTATGGACTAATCACAAATTTTGGAAAAGCACACCTAGAAGGATTCGGAAGTGAAGAAGGCATTATAAAAGGCAAGTCTGAATTGTACGATTATCTAAAATCAAATCAAAAAACTGCATTTATAAACACTGACGATCCTAAGCAAATTAAACAGATTAATAATTATCAAAATATAGTTAGGTTTGGAAAAGCAAAAGAAAACGATTGTACTGTTGAGTTTAAAAGTGCTGACCCATTTGTAAACTTAAGCTTTAAAAAAATTGAAATTAAAAGCCAACTTATCGGTGATTACAATTATGGTAACATAGCAGTTGCTGTAGCTATTGGTCAATATTTTAATGTAAAGCCTGAGGCTATTAAAAATGCAATTGAAAGCTACCAACCCAACAACAATCGTTCTGAAATTATTGAAAGAGGGTCTACAAAAATTATTTTAGATGCTTATAATGCTAACCCAACAAGCATGTTGGCAGCGCTTAAAAATCTAAAACAGCTCAATGCAGAATACAAATATCTTTTTCTGGGAGATATGTTTGAGCTGGGTAAAGAAGCTGAAAAAGAGCACCAAGCTATTGTCAATTTTGCTGAAAATAATTTTGATAAAAACATCATTCTGGTAGGTGAGAATTTTCACAAAACCAGTACCAAGCCAACAACTAAGAAATTCAAAAGTTTTGAAGATTTAAAGCCTCTACTAAAAAACTTAGACTTAAATGATTCTACAGTTTTGATTAAAGGCTCTAGAGGAATGGCTTTAGAACGGATTTTAGAATTCATATAGAAACATCAAATCCAAACGCTTGTTTGGATTTTTTGTTGTGGGTCATACTGGATTCGAACCAGTGACTTCTACCCTGTCAAGGTAACACTCTGAACCAACTGAGTTAATGACCCTTATATAAACAAAAAAAGTTCACATTTCTGTGAACTTTTGTGGGCGCGAAGGGATTCGAACCCCTGACCCCTTGGGTGTAAACCAAGTGCTCTGAACCAACTGAGCTACGCGCCCTAATTATTAGGACTGCAAAGATAGACTAGTTTTTAATATCTCAAAATATTTTTTTAAAAATTTTTCATTATTCCTTCATCTGAAAAAAATAAAAATATTTTTCTACTTAATTTATTTAATTACTTTTAAATCTGATAAGATTTTAGACTTGAAATACACCTCTTTAACAGACCTTCTAGACCTTAGCTTAGACCAAATAGCTGAGCTAAATGCCAATAGTATTATTAGGCTTCAAAAACAGTTGAAGGCTAAAGCAATGCTAGAGGATGTCAATAACATTGGAGAGATCACTAAAATCATTGACGATCTAAAAAATGACAGTCGTAGAGAGTGCTACATTTTTGTTGAAAAACATGTTTGGCTAAAACATTTAATATCTGTTAATTTTGAAGACATCAGATTAAAAGACATCTATATAGATGAGTCTTCGATACAAGATCTAGAAACTCTTAAATATTTTCTCAACGACTATTTTAAAGAAAATTTAGTTGTATATCTAGGTGATGCCCTCAACAAAGGAAAATATGAGCATATTTATAAAACCCTACAACACAACTATCTGTTTACAGAAGCCATCAATCAATTAGTTATCAACTTTTTTAAGGCGAGGTTAAATTATGCTTGTGCATATCTTCAAAAAGGTAAATTAAGCGAAAAACAATATCCTATAGCATTTATAAGTAATAAGACATTTATAGATAGTTTAAACACCTATCCTGATGCTTTTAATGAAGAAATACTAGAGCTAAACTCAGAGGTAATTGATACTTATAATCGGCTAAGAAGAAACACAAGTAGAGATAATTTTAAGTTCTGTGCTAGGGTAATGGTAGCATTTGCTCACTTAGATACTTCAAAGGTATTTTTAAAGGAGACTTTAGAATCTAACGCAGAGATAGCGAAAGAATACGCTTTTTCCTCTACTCGTGATAAAGAGAAGTCTGGCTCTGGATCAAACAGTTGGAGCATCGTTTTCATTGTATTTATAGTTATAAGACTCATTATTTGGATAGCAAAAGATGTTTCTAATGATTCGCGTCCTGATTTTAATTCTATAAATTTTGAAAATTTCAACTATAGATCTAATGGTACTAATAGTGATAGCCCAAATTTAACTAGGTTAGATAGTATTATTAGAGAAGTACAGAAAGGAAATGCTGATGAAGAAGATTTAAGAAATGTTCTTAGTGGTAACTCTAAATCTTCTGATAACGCTAGCTCAACTGAAGGAAAGTACAAGCTTTCTAATCATATTAGGTTCTTGTATATGATGAGGCAGAAAGTGATAAGAAAAGACTCTACAGATCTAAATCCAACAGAACTGGAAGCCTTTTCTAATCCTTACCCTAAAACTTTTAATCTCTTACCATATTACAGTATCAAAGATATAGATAACACAACTTTTTTAAGAAATAGCAGTAATGAAGATTTAATCGTTTTTCGTCTTAAGGAAGGGGTTGATCAATCTATTTATATTCCAAAAAACAAAAGCACTTATATTAACTTAAGAGAAAAAGATTGCCTTGTATTCTACACAGGAAAAGATTTTATACAGACAAGCCTTTCTTATTTCAATAAGAACACAGATTTTAGCTATATATATAAAGTGGATAGTCTTCTTACAAAAAACACTGAAATAACTGTTTTACCTTTTGAAAACAAAACTTACGAATCTCGAAGACTACAAAAAACCGAAGTAAAAGTTAGAACAAGAAGAGTCGACAAAATTGAGCCTAAAAACATGGATTTGATTCCTATAAATATAGATGCACTTTACGCAAAATACTATCAGAAAAAGTACAAATCATATTAATTTAACCCTGTTTTACTATCATCACTAAAGTCTTTGCGCTGATGTCTATCATTCTCGTGTACTAGAGATGACAGTCCATAAACTACATGACGAATCACCTTGTAATCTTGTTGTTCTAAGGCTTTATCTCCTTGTTCAAATAATTTTTCGGCTTTGCGCTTATTTGTGAAATTATCATAGAGTTTTAAACCTAAATAATAGGATATAAAGTTTTCGTCACTAGATTGTATAATAGCATTAAATAATTCTTCTAGCTCCTTAATCTTTGAACGAATAAGATATCTATCTAATGAATTAATAACCTCTTTTTCATTTTGAATGATACGCTGATACTTAGTTTTGAATCGCTCATTTTCATTCTGGTTAAGATGATATTCTAAATCGGCCTTTGTATCGTTATACTCTTCAATTTCTTTTGCTACTATTTCGTTTCGTGTTAAGTCGTCAAAATCTTGTATGAGCTTTCGCTTTTTATCATCGAGTTGAAATTTAGTATCCGAAATATCATCATCGTGTATCAATGAAGCTTCAATCTGAATTTCTATAAGTCCTACTCGTATGGATTCGAGCTTATTAGAATATTCAAAATTTTCATTAGAATTAGCTGTTTTTATTACGGCTTCAACATCACCTAAAATGGTATTAATCTCAGTATTGATTTTGTTTACGCTAATGGATCGCTCAGATTCACTAAACACGTTCTCAAACTCTTGATCGCAAGACTGCAAAAACACATTTATTTTCAGCTCTCTAGACTCAGAGATTTCTAATTCAATCTCAATATCAGTTCCTTTAATTAAATCATCTTCTAAATCTTCACCAAAAATTTCGATGTAACCAATACTAAGACCAGAACTTGGCAAACCATTAGATTTTCCTTCGATGACATTGATAGCAAGATTAGATTTAGATTTTTTTAAAATGGTTTTAGAAGCTGTTTTATATATTTTTTTCTTTAATGGCAGAATACTTCCTTTAGCAAATATGCGCTCTAATCGTGTAGCTGAAGCATCCATATCATCAATCTCAATACAGATATCATTTGGCAGTGGTTGCCCATTTACACTGTAACTACCATGATTAATAGAAATTGGATCTATAACTTTTAAGACTTCTAAGCTAGTGTTAAGCAATTGCACTTTAAACTGGTTAAGTCTACCTTCTAAAAGCGGCACAAATTCTGAAAACGAACTATTCTTTAAGCTTTTTACTCCAGAATCGTAACCTCCATCTTTTCGTATTATTCTGTAATTATCAATATCTGCACCAGAGAATTTTGCAGTAATCAATTCTTCAGCATCTCTTGTGTTCTGTTCGTAGAAAAACTTAGAATCAATTATTGATTCCTCTTGAGTTTGTTCTTCTTCAACAATTTCTTCCTCTTTTAACTCGCTAGGTTTAGAACCTGCATAATATGCCGCACCTTCCACAACAGCAGACGTTGGGTCTATTGAAGAATTAACCTCAACACCTATGGCATTGGCAATTGATTTTTTAATTAAAGGTATATATGTAGTTCCACCAATTAAAATTACACGCTTTATATCTGAATTAAGCAACTGATTTTCTTTAATAATATCTTTAATGATAGTAACCGTATTTTCTACGTTTGAAAGAATTAAATTCTCAAAAACTTCACGTTTTACTATTAAATGATCATATAAGTCAACATCATTAATACTAATGTCTAGCTCTATTTCGGTTTCTTCAAAATTTGAAAGTTCTTTTTTGGCTTCTTCAGCCTTCTTTAATAATTCAAAATAAAGCCCTTTGTGTGTTGAAGATTTGGATTTTAAAGATTTCCATAAATCCGATTGGCCTGTCTTTTCTTCAATAAAAGGCACTATCAGATGCTGAACTATTAGACTATCAAAATCGGCTCCACCTAAATAATTATCACCTTGATGATCTACAACTTTTAACTCTCTTTCATCAACTTCAACCAAAGCCACATCAAACGTTCCACCACCAAAATCATAAACAATCCAATGTTCCTTTTCTTTAACTTCGGTATTAGACGTATTGGCAAATGCCAAACAAGCTGCTATGGGCTCTTGGAGTAGAACTACTTCTTTAAATCCGGCTAAATAACCTGCTTTTTTAGTAGCATTAGATTGAATAGTATCAAACGCAGCTGGTATTGTAATAACAACACTGTTTACAGTTTCATCATCTGGTAAAAAGTTTTTGAGCTCTTTTAAAACCAAAGACGAAAGTTCAATAGGCTGCATTTCCTTATCTAGAGCAGGTACAAAATAAGTGTCCTGAGTACCCATTTTTCTTTTGAATAACATACAGACATTTTCTGCATCTTTTTCTAAATAATCCAAAGCCTTATCACCAATTACTATCCTGTTACCTCTAAAAGCAATACACGATGGTAAGGTTTGTTTTAAACCCAAAGGGTTATTAAATATTTTGATTTTACCGTTATCATATTTAGCGACTAGGCTGTTTGTTGTTCCTAAATCTATAGCAAAATTTATAGTCTTCATTAATCTTATTCTACAATTACAATCCCTTTTTGAACTAAGCTAGTTTCATTACCATTAACTTCATAAATGATTGGTTTTAAAACTTTGGTGATTTTTGAATTTTTATTTAAATCACCCGAAATGCTCGCCTCAACATCTGTCATTTCATTTCTGTATGACTTCCCAATTGGATTGATAACATGATAATTTAAATTTTTAAATTCATTAGCAATACGGTCAAAATTCCTTGAATAATCATCACTTCCATTTTTCTGTAACTTAGATTCTAAAGCAAATATTTGATTGATAATTTCTATCATCTCTTGAAAAAATTTGATTTTGAAATATACGTATTTTTAGACTCTAAAGAACCTCTGCTACCACAAAAGTACTTCCGCCTACGTAAATTAAATCGTCTGTATTTGCATTTAGCTTAGCGGCATGTAACGCTTCATTTACCGAAGAATAAGAATTGCCTGTAAAACCTTTATCAACAAAATACTCCTTCAGTAAATCTTTATCTAGTCCGCGTTGCACATTTGGTTTACAGAAGTAATATGTTGCGTTTTTTGGCAACAATGAAACAATTGAGTCTAAATCTTTATCGCTCACCACTCCGAAGACAATATGTAAATTATTATACGTTTCGGTTTGCAACTGTTGCATTGTATAGCTCAAGCCTTCCTTGTTATGCGCTGTATCACAAACAATCTTTGGATGCTCTTGCAAAACTTGCCAACGTCCTTGTAATCCAGAATTTTTGACAACCGTTAGTAATCCTTTTTTTAAGTTTGAAGTTGAAATACTGTAACCCAATTGTCTGAGTACTGTAACAGATTGAATAACCGTTTTTTTGTTGTGCTCTTGGTAAGTGCCTTTTAAATCACTTTCTAAAACTTCTTCAACCAATTGGTCTGCAAAATAGATTTCAGAATTATTCTCCTTAGCTTTATTTTTAAAAACATTTTCAGTTTCAAGTTGTGTTTCACCAATTACAACAGGAATATTCGGTTTGATTATTCCAGCTTTTTCTGAAGCAATTTCGGGTAACGTCGTTCCTAAAAACTGCATATGATCAAAACCAATATTTGTAATTACAGAAAGCTCTGGTGTAATAATATTTGTTGAATCTAATCTGCCACCTAAACCAACTTCTATGATGGCAATATCAACTTTTTGTTTTGCAAAATAATCGAAAGCCATACCAACGGTCATTTCAAAAAAAGACAAATTATTAGACTCTAAAAATGCCTTATTTCGTTTTATAAAGCCAATCACAAATTGCTTAGAAACGACCTGCCCATTAATTCTAATTCGCTCTCTAAAATCTTTTAAATGTGGTGATGTATAAAGTCCAACTTTGTAACCTGCTTCTTGAAGGATTGAAGCCAACATGTGACTCGTAGAGCCTTTGCCATTGGTACCACCAACATGAATAGATTTAAAATGTTGTTCAGGATGATTAAGATGTGCTGAAAGTTTTAGCGTATTAGATAAATCTTTTTTAAACGCAGATTTACCCTTGTTTTGATACATTGGCAGTTGTTGAAACATCCAATTAACTGTATCAATATATTTCATTGGCTACTGACCGATATCAAAATTAATACTTACAAATCCTACTTGAGTAGTAGGTGCATTAGAGTCTGCTGGCCATTTATGAGATAAAGCAATTTTCTTCGCAGGTTCCAACAAACATGGCGCTGTATTGGTCGTACCTCTAATACCTGGAGTAGCTTTAACCACTTTTCCTTGTCTGTTAACTTCAATTCTTACGACAACTAATCCATATTCGTTACAATCTTGCTTATAGATTTGACGAGAAGGTTTTCCACGACCTCCAAGTCCATAACCAACTCCACCTTTTCCAGGTCCTGAACCTCCAAAATAACTTGGTGCATAAGGATCACCATCTAACTGTCCTTTATTTCCTCCTACATTATCATCTCCTTCTCCACCATCGTCAGTTCCGTTTGAGTTTTTTACACCTCCAATAAGGTTATCAAGCTTTTCTCTTTTTTCCGCTTCTTCCTTTCTTTTGCGCTCTTCAGCTTCACGCTTTTCGCGTTCTATACGCTCGGCTTCTGCTTTTGCCTTTGCTTCAGCTTCCTTTTGCTTTTTAATAGCTATAGCTTCTGCATCTTCCTGAGTCATTACATCCTCAGTTTTTTCTGTAGATGTTGTGGGTTCTGATTGAGAAGTCTCTGGTTGAGATTCTTCAACAACTTGTTCTTCTACTGCTTCTCTTGGCTGACTTAATGGTTTATTGCCGCTACCTACGTCTGTAGTTCCAAAATTAACAGCAACACCATATTCTTCTGGTGGGTCTAAATATTGTGGACCAACAAAAAATAACAACAAAAACAACAACAGTGCAATTAGAACTGTTATTCTTGCTGAATTACGTTGATGTATGGTCTCTAAATATTTCATTTTATTATAACGCTTTCAGTTTTATAATAGAATTTCAAAAATAATGCCGTTAATTAGACTTAACCGCTAAAGTAGATTTTATCTTATTTCTATTTGCGATATCCATAATATACACGACATGTTTTAAATCAACATTTTCGTCTGAACGTATTGTTATTGTGCGCGAATCTGAATTTCCTAGTTTAGCTAACACCTCAGTCTCTAATTGATTTTTGGGCACTTGCTTCATATCTACAAAATACTGAAGATCTTTGTTGACACTTACCGATACGTTCTTGGTTTGAGTCGTTTTACTTGTTGAACTCGGTAATAATAAATCTATTGCTTCAGCAGAAACCAATGTAGATGCTATCATGAAAAAGATTAACAACAAAAACACAATATCTGTCATAGACGACATATTGAATTCTGGTGTTACTTTATTTCTTCCTCTAATATTCATAATTAGATTGGCTCGTTTAAGTGATCTAAAAACTCAACAGAGTTAGCTTCCATCTGATAAACCACCTTATTGGTTCTTACAACTAAGTGATTGTATGCTACATAAGCAACAATACCAACTATCAATCCTCCTACTGTAGTTGTCATTGCAGTATATAAACCATCTGCTAAAGATTTAATATCTATGGAACCACCTGAGTTGGCGATTTCAAATATTGATAAAATCATTCCTATTACAGTTCCCAAAAACCCAATCATAGGTGCTACACCAGAGATGGTTGCTAGTATACTAACATGCTTTTCTAAACTGTAAATCTCTAATCGACCTGCATTTTCTATGGCTGTATTGATATCTTCTAAAGGTTTACCTATCCTAGTAATACCTTTAGCAATTAATCGAGATACTGGTGAATTTTGCTGAGCGCATAACATCTGAGCAGAATCTATCTTACCATTACTAACGTGATCTTTAATCTGATTCATAAAGTTTGAATCTACTTTTGAAGCTGCTTTAATTGCAAAAATTCTTTCAAAATAAATATACGTTGCCGCAATAAGAAGTATGAATAACACTAGAATAATTACAATTCCTGAAGTTCCTCCACTGGTTATTAACTCAATAATAGAAAGTGTTTTTTCTACTTGTTCACCTGATGCTCCATCGGCTAGAACCTCTGTACCATCTTGAATATTACTTAGTAATATCATATAAAAAGTTTTAAGTTTAAAAAGTTTCTGTATGTTATAACGTTAAGTTTTTAACTTAAGTATGTTAGAAAATAGCTCTGGTAACCATAAAGGCTGCTGCACCAGCTAAAAATCCTATAAGTGCTAACCAAGAAATTTTCTTTAAGTACCAGAAAAAGTCAATTTTTTCCATACCCATTGCTACTACACCAGCAGCAGAACCAATGATCAACATACTACCTCCTGTACCTGCTGAATAAGCTATAAAATGCCATAACTCATTATCTAAAGGCTCAGAGAACATCCCTAAACTTGCCGCAACTAACGGTACGTTATCAATTACTGCAGAACCAACTCCCAGTAACAAAACTACTAAATCCGAAACGCCTTCTCCATTATGCCACTCTGTACCAAGTGCTGGCATTGTTTCTTGAAGTGAGCTTGCAAAACCAAACAAAATCCCTAAAGATTCTAAAGCTGCAACAGCCATTAAAATCCCTAAGAAGAATAATATACTTGGTAATTCAATTTTAGATAAAGAATAATGTACAGGACTATGGCTTGCATGCTCATTATGCTCTTCTGATTGAATTTCAGATATTGCAAATTTTGAATTACTATAAACTTCTGCAAACACAGCAACAACACCCAATGACAACATCATGCCTACATATGGTGGTAAATGTGTTATTACCTTAAAAACAGGTACAAATACAATAGCTCCCAATCCTAAAAACAACATTGTAGAACTAAATTTATTCTTAGGTTTATCGTCCTCGTCTTGCAATGCTACCGTTCCTTTAAATGCAGGAAGTAAAGAAGCGATAAACGTTGGTACTGCCATACACAAAACCGAAGGAATAAATAAGTAAGCAAATAATTTTCCTGTAGATACTTTATTACCAATCCAAAGCATTGTTGTTGTAACATCTCCAATTGGCGACCATGCTCCACCTGCATTTGCTGCAATAATAATTAAACCTGCATACCATATTCTTACATCTCTATCTTTCACTATTTTTTGTAAGATTGAAATTAAAACTATGGTTGCTGTTAAGTTGTCAATTATAGCTGATAATACAAAAGCTAAAATTGAAAACATCCAAAGTAATTTTTTTCTACTATTGAAATTAACAGCTGACTTTATTGTAGAGAATCCGTCAAAATAATCTATAATTTCTACAATGGTCATTGCACCCAAAAGGAATACTAAAATTTCGGCTGTTTTACCTAAATGATGAAGCAACGTTTCTTCCATTAGGTGCATTTTTTCTTCATGGTTTAAAAGACCAAAATTCTCCAATAGGCTATGTTTTGCAGAATCGAACCATTGGGAAAAATCATCTATACCCAGTGATATCAACGCCCAACTTATAGCCATCATTACTAAGGCTGGGATGAGTTTATCAATTTTAATATTATGCTCTAGTGTTATGGCCAAATAACCAAATACAAATACGAGAATTATTACGGTTTCCATATATTAAGGGATATTTTATATTAATTGTCTTAGTGCAATCTCAAATGCAGTTTCACTTATACCTGTAACTGTAGGATTACTATCTTTTACTTCTTTGAGAGCCTGTTTAATTACATCTGAAGTATCATTAAAAATAGCTTCGTCTGTCATTAGCACTTTGCGTTCCATAAAATAAGCAAAGACTCTTGCCATTCCACAATTAGAAATAAAGTCTGGGATTAAGCTCACCTTTTGATCAGTATATTCCATTATTGGACCAAAGAAAATTTCCTTATCTGCAAAAGGCACATTTGCGCCACAAGTAATAACTTCTAGACCTGTGTCAATCATATGATCGATTTGCGCTTTGGTAACCAATCTAGAAGCTGCACAAGGTGCAAACACTTCAGTTTCTAAAGACCATATCTTTTCATTAATTTCATCGAATGGGATAAGATTTTCAGCAACAAGTGTGTTTCCGTTTTTATTTAGATATAAGTCTGTAATCTCTTCAAAAGTAAAACCTTCTTCTTTGATTAAACCTCCAACTCTATCAATAATACCAACAACTTTAGCACCCATTTGTGCAAAATAAAATGCTGCAGCTGCACCAACATTTCCAAAACCCTGAACAACAACGCGCTTGCCTTTTATAGAGGAGTCATTTAACTCATAAAAATGTTTTGCCGCAACAGCTACACCAAAACCAGTAATCATGTCTGCAACAGTGTACTTTCTAGATACATCTGGAGAATACTCTGGGTTTTCAATAACTTTGATAACACCTTGTCTCAACTGACCAATTCTGTTAATTTTATCAGCTTGGGTAGGTTTAAAATGTCCTTCAAAAACTCCTTCTTGTGGATGCCAAACACCACTCTCTTCGGTAATTGGAATAACTTCATGAATTTCATCAACATTAAGATCTCCACCAGTACCATAATAACTTTTTAGCAAAGGAGAAACAGCTGCATACCAGCGCTCTAACACACCTTTTTTTCTTGGATCTTGAGGATCGAAGTTTATTCCTGACTTTGCACCACCAATAGCTGGGCCAGATACTGTAAACTTAACTTCCATAGTTTTAGCTAAAGACAGAACCTCGTTCATATCTAAGCCTTTACGCATTCTGGTTCCGCCTCCTGCGGCACCACCTCTAAGCGAATTAATAACTGTCCAACCTTCTGCTTCGGTTTCTGGATCGTTCCAATGGAACACTATTTCTGGGGATTTATCTTCGTATTTTTGAAGTAGTTGCTTTATCAATTTGTATGATTTAATTAATGGTAACAAATATAAAAAACTCAAATGCCTAAAAAGTGAATTAATTATTAATTTTAAGAATTTGGAATTAAAATTTTTCCAGAAGAATGATCTTTTACGGCTCCTGTAACACTCTGTAGACAGTTTATTTCGTTTCTTTCTTTTAAAACGCCTAATAATCCAAAAACTAGAGCTTCTTTAAACTCAATAATTTCATTATCAGGAATTAAAATTTTTGATTCTGTTTTTAATTTAAGTCTCTCAATTAAAAAATCGTTGTAAGCTCCGCCTCCTGTTATTAATGCATTAGTCATCTTACCCTTCAAAACTTTAGAAATTTGAATCGCAATATGCTCTGTAAATGTTCTTAATATATCTTCAACACTGAGGTTATAATTGTCTATTAAAGGAAATACATACATTTTTACCCATTCTAATCCTAGAGATTTTGGGGCTGATTTTTTATAAAATTCGAGCTGATTTAATTTATCCAATAACTCATCGTGCAGCTTTCCTGTTGAAGCTAAGTTACCACGATTGTCGTACTCTAAATTCAGTTTTGAAACATAATGATTAAGCACAATATTAACTGGGCAAATATCATAGGCGATGCGTTCGTTATTCTTTTCAAAAGAAACATTGGCAAATCCACCTAAATTTAAGCAATAATCATAATCATGGAAAAGTAACCTATCACCTATAGGTACTAATGGAGCTCCCTGTCCTTCGTACTCAACATCTTGCACTCTATAATCGCAAATAACCTTTTGTTGTAATGTATCTGCTAACAATTGAAGATTGCCTATCTGATAGGTTAATTTATGTTCTGGTTGATGCAACGCTGTATGTCCATGAGAAGACACAAAATCTATTTCATTAATACTGTAATGGCTTATAAATTCCTGAATTTCATTAGCTAAATACTTAGAATATTCAATATCTATATCTTTTAATTCTTCCAGTGATTTTTTCACTAGCTCACTCAAAATACGCTTCCATTGATTGGAATATTTCCGAGTTTCAGCATGTAGAATTTTAAAGCTCCAATCCTTTTTGTAGCTATATGTTGCGTAGATGATATCGATTCCATCTAAAGATGTCCCAGACATTACTGCCACAACATTATATTCAGCTTTTATCATATTAGTAAAAATAATATTACTTATTGAAAAAACAGCAAGAAAGCGTTATCTTTGCATGAATTTTTTAACAAATCAATAATTATTTTACTTTATGGATTTTAGCTTAACTGAAGAACATTTAATGATTCGTGATGCGGCGAGAGATTTTGCTCAAACAGAATTACTTCCTGGTGTTATAGAACGCGATAATGCACAAACATTTCCGGACGAGTTGGTTCGAAAAATGGGCGAATTAGGATTTATGGGTATCATGGTAGACCCAAAGTATGGTGGTAGTGGTATGGATGCCATTTCTTATGTCTTAATCATGGAAGAATTATCTAAAATAGATGCTTCTGCTTCGGTTATGGTTTCAGTTAACAATTCTTTAGTTTGTTATGGTCTTGAAGCTTATGGATCTGAAGAACAAAAACAAAAATATTTGACAAAACTTGCTACTGGCGAATGTATTGGAGCTTTTTGTTTAAGTGAGCCTGAAGCTGGTAGTGACGCTACTTCTCAAAAAACAACAGCTATAGATATGGGAGACCATTACGTTATTAATGGTACCAAAAACTGGATTACAAATGGCGGAAGAGCTGAAGTTTATCTTGTAATTGCTCAAACTGACAGAGAAAAAGGACATAGAGGTATTAATGCATTTATTGTTGAAAAAGGAACTCCTGGTTTTGATATTGGTCCTAAGGAGGATAAATTAGGAATTAGAGGTAGTGATACGCATACACTTCAATTTAACGATGTTAAAGTACCTAAAGAAAATAGAATTGGTGAAGACGGATTTGGTTTTAAGTTTGCTATGAAGACACTTTCTGGAGGTCGTATCGGTATTGCTGCTCAAGCATTAGGTATTGCTTCTGGTGCTTACGAGTTAGCTTTAAAATATAGTAAAGAGCGTAAAGCCTTTGGAACAGAAATTTCTAACCACCAAGCTATTGCTTTTAAACTAGCTGACATGGCAACTGAAATTGAAGCTGCTCGTATGTTAGTAATGAAAGCGGCTTGGGATAAAGACCAAGGTAACAATTACGATATGTCTAGTGCAATGGCTAAATTATATGCTAGTAAAGTTGCCATGGAACAAAGTGTTGAAGCTGTACAAATACATGGTGGAAATGGTTTTGTAAAAGAATACCATGTAGAGCGATTAATGCGTGATGCAAAGATTACTCAAATCTATGAAGGGACTTCTGAAATTCAGAAAATTGTAATCTCAAGAGGTGTTCTAAAAGATTAGTTTAATTTACATGATATAAAGAAGGCTTCAATACTATTTTGAAGCCTTTTTAGTTTTCGGATAACTCATTCAGCACTAAGCGTATTTCTGCGTATGAAAATTTATCATCCAATTGATGTTTTAGATCTGATAAGTTTTCGAATGTCTTTTTAGGTATTTCAGTTTTCAATTCTAAATAATGATTCTCTGTCATTAAATCTGTAAGCTTTATTTTTCCTGAGGGAATAAAACCAGCTAAATGTCCAAAAATGGTATTCTCATTTAACTTTCTATGATTTGCTATTTCTTCAATGGTTTTTCCTTCTTTAAACAGTTTTAAAGATTCTTTTTGAGAATCTCCTCTTTGACGTTTTGGCTTTTGATCTTCTAGAGTAACTTCGTTAGTAACTTCTATGTCATTATCATTGATATATTCTGTAATTACTTCTATAATTTCAGCACCATACTTTTTTACACGAGTCTTTCCCATACCATGAACAGCTTTGAGTTCTTGTGATGTTGTAGGTAGTAATTCGCACATAGCGTACAAAGACTTCTGAGTAAAAACCTGATAGTGGGCAACATCTTCTCGTAAAGCTATATTATGACGCAATGCTTTAAGCAGCTCAAATAACTTTACATTTTGTGTGCCTTCAATAACTGTTTTACGTTGTTTTTTTGGCTGTTGCTTGGTTAAGAAAACAGCATCAGATCTAAGTTTTAAAAATGATGTAGTGTTAAATCCGTTTTTCAAACCTTCAAAATACAAAAGCTTGGTTGCTAATAATTCTTCAAGTGTATCTAACTGTTTGGTAATATCCTTCTCTAAAGCTTTATTGTCTGTTGAGAAACTTAATGATTGTAATTCTTTTTGAATACTAGATTTTGTAATATCAATAAAATACACAACTCCTTTTGTAAAACGCTCTTGAATTTGATTAGATTCTTCTGGTAGCTCAACTTTACTAACTAACGCTTTTAATTGATTATTGAAACTATTACTAACCTTTAGAAGGTTTGTTACTGTGTTCTTAATAGCTGCCAACGGAACTTCTATTTGCCCTTCAATGCTAGTTCTATTTTTGTAATAAATATCTAATATTCTATTAATAGGAAATAGAAAATTGTAAAAATTAAAAATTTCAGAAATTAATTCTAATTGATATGCTTGTTGAGACTCTAGCAGAATTGTTTCATTGGGTTGATTTGCTTTAGTTTCTTCATTAAAAGACAAGACATTAGAATCGCTTATAATTTGATTTGCCGATATTTTACTCTTAAGGATTAAACCTTCTAAAGATTTACAACGGCTTAGTGCCACATAAGTTTGGCCGTGCGCAAAAGCATCCTCTGCATCTATAATAGCCTTCTCAAACGTTAAACCTTGACTTTTGTGTATGGTTATAGACCAAGCCAATCGTAATGGAATTTGAGAATAACTACCAATTTTTTCTTCATTTATAGATTTAGTGTTGTCATCTATGTTATACTTTATATTTTCCCAAGTCTCGTATGTTGTTACAATATTATATTCATCATCTGGACAATGCACTACTACTTCATCCTTATCTAACAATAGTACCTTACCAATCTTACCGTTGTAATATAGCTTTTCAGGTGAACTATCGTTTTTAATAAACATTACTTGAGCACCAACTTTTAATTTTAATTCCTCTTTATTTGGAAATGAATGCTCCGGATATTTACCCTCTATTTTTGCTTTATAAGTTCTTGCCTTACCTTTTAAATCTTCTAAAGCTTTGAGGTTGGTATCTCTAGCTTTTGAATTATGAGTTGTAAGTGAAATATAGCCATCGTCATCCTTAGGTACAAAATTAGGTTGATATTGCTTATTTAAATGTTCAGCAGAATGATTACTTAATATATTGTTTCGTATCTCATTTAAAATATTGATAAATGTTGGATTATCCTGTCTATAAATATGCTTAAGTTCAATGGTTATGGCATTACAGTCCTTATAGCTATTGCTACTAAAGAAATATGAATTCTTATAATAGTTTTTTAATAAACCCCATTCGTTATTGCTTATTACAGGTGACAACTGTTGAAGATCACCTATCATTAACACCTGAACACCACCAAATACTTTATGTCTATTTTTATTTCTACGGAGTGTTTTATCTATACCGTCTAATAAATCAGCTCTAACCATACTAATTTCATCAATGACTAATAAGTCTAATGATTTAATGATATCAATTTTAGTTTTACTGAATTTTCTTTTAAAACCTGAAGATGAATTTAAATTTGAATCTGGTAAGATAGGTCCAAAAGGCAATTGAAAAAATGAATGAATTGTAACCCCTTTAGCATTAATAGCTGCGACACCTGTGGGTGCTACAACAACCATTCTTTTTGAGGACTCTTTTCTTAATTTATGAAGAAAGGTTGTTTTACCTGTTCCAGCTTTTCCGGTTAAGAAAATATTTCTGCTAGTGTTATCAACAAAATTCCAAGCTAATTCAAGTTCTAAATTAATATCCATTCATCTGTAATATAGCTCATGAATATAACAAATAAGAATAATATAAATTCAAGGATAGCTTCTAAATAAAAACAAAAAACCCTTACCAATTATAGGTAAGGGTTTTCAAAAAAGGCGGCGACCTACTCTTCCACAGACGTAGTACCATCGGCGCAAACGGGCTTAAC
>MDTG01422058.1_pt1 | contig 103851 bp, 91 predicted proteins | sample 811421 | NCBI WGS metagenome assembly MDTG01 (sample SAMN05326645, study PRJNA326480) | marine metagenome | isolation source: seawater | place: Pacific Ocean: South East | collected 2011 | reverse complement strand
TTGTCGCGGTGCGGATCGGCGAGAATGACGGCCTTGCCGCCGCCCAGGTCGAGCCCGGCGAGCGCGTTCTTGTAGGTCATGCCGCGCGACAGGCGCAGCGCGTCGGTGAGCGCCTCGCCCGGGTTCGGGTAGGCCCACATGCGGCATCCGCCAAGCGCGGGGCCGAGCGCGGTCGAGTGCACGGCGATGATCGTCGACAGGCCCGTGGCCTCGTCATGGCCGAAGACGACCTGCTCGTGGGCGTCGAACTCTGGATGGTCGAAGACACAAGGGGGCGCCGTCACGATCTGACGGCGCGACACCGGGGCGGTCATGGCTTCCTCCTGAGATCCGGTTTTCGGAGCGTCCGTTCGCCGTCCGCCCCGGAACGGGCGATGGCGGCGAGGCGTTCCTCTTTTTCGGAAATCCTGCCCGGTTTTTTGCGGAATTTGGATCTTGTCGGCCTCAGTTCTGCGTAAATTTTGTTATTTTTGTTTCGATATTGCGCGATTTTTCGGAAAATCGTCGCCGCAAGAAGCGGGGCGCGCGACCACCTGTCCCCGGGGCGTGCCTTGCTGTTGCCGCGAAGAGGCGCATTATCGCGCGCAGGCGCAAGGCGGGGATAGACCGGACGGGCCCAAGCGGGGACAATCGGAGAGCCTGTTCAGGCTCGCGAGGCTGGAGAACACATGATCTCACGGACGACAGCGACCGGTCTTGCGACCGCTCTCGGGCTTTTCGTACCGGGCGGGGCCGCGCAGGCGCATCCCCATGTTTTCGTCGAGGCGCGGTCGGAAGTCGTCTTCGATGCGGACCGCCGGGTCACCGGCATTCGCCATGTCTGGCAGTTCGACGAGGCCTTCACCGCTTTCGCGGTCCAGGGGCTGGACGCGGACGGCGACGGCAAGCTGACCCGCGAGGAGCTTCAGCCGCTTGCGCAGATCAACGTGGAATCGCTGGCCGAATATGACTTCTTCACCTATCTCCAGCGTGGCGACCAGGATATCGACTTTGGTGAGCCGGAGGAATACTGGCTTGATTTCTATGGCGGAAAGCTGACGCTCTTCTACACGTTGCCGCTTGCCCAGCCGCTCGTGATGGACGCCAGCAAGATCACGCTCGAGGTCTTCGATCCGACCTATTTCGTCGCCTTCGAGATGTCCCGCGACACGCCCTTCGAACTGGTCTCGGCGCCCGCGAGCTGTTCGCTCGACTTTACCCCGCCACCGGAGCTGGATCCGCAGACCGCCACGACGCTGGCCGCCATCCCGCAGGACCAGCGCGAGCCGTCGGCGGACCTGATGACGATCACCGAAACCCTGTCGAACACGGCGACCATCGCCTGCAAGTAGAGGACATATCGCCGATGTCGGGCCTTTCCCGTCCCGGACCTGTCATCTCGACCCGGCACCCCGCTCCGCCGCGCCTGGCGGTCGCGTTGCTCGGTGCCGTCATTCTCGTTCTGGCCGGCGGGGCGGCGGTCGCCGCGCCCTCGCCCTTCGGGGTCGGCCTGCCGGAGACGACCATGACGCCGGGCGGTCCGTTTGCCGGCTTCTTTGCCTGGGTCGCGGCGCAGCAGACGGCGTTCTACGGCGCGCTGACCTCGGCCATCAAGGCGATGAGGGCGGACGGCACGGCCGGTATCTGGCTGATGGGCCTCTCCTTTGCCTATGGCGTCTTCCATGCCGCCGGTCCCGGACACGGCAAGGCGGTCATCTCGTCCTACATCGTTGCCAATGGCGAGACGCTCCGGCGCGGCGTGGTGCTGTCCTTCGTCTCGGCGATGGCCCAGGCGCTGACGGCGATCCTGCTCATCGGCGTCGCGGCCGTGATCCTGCGCATGACCTCCATCGCCATCACCGAGACGACACGCTGGTTCGAGCTGGGGTCCTATCTCGCCGTCACCCTGCTGGGCGTGGCCCTGGTCTGGCGCAAGATCATTCGCCCGCTCATTCCCGAGCGCCGGCCCCGGGCGCTCGGCGCGCAGGTCGCCTGCAGTCCGCTCGACAGCGTCTTTTCGGCCTCCGCCTCCGCCGCGACGTCGTCGCCCGGCGTTTCAAGCTTCGGCGGTTCGGCAAGGCCGATCGGCGTCGGGCTGCGCCACCGCTCCATCGAGACGCCTGCGGTCGAGATCTGTCCGGACTGCGGCCGCTCGCATGCGCCCATGGCGCAGGAGATCACCGGGCCCATGTCGCTGACGCGCGCATGGTCGGTGATCCTGGCGGTCGGCCTGCGGCCCTGCACGGGCGCGCTGGTGGTGCTGGTCTTCGCCATGTCGCAAGGACTGTGGCTCGCGGGCGTCGGTGCGACCTTCGCCATGGCGCTCGGCACGGGACTGACCGTGTCGTTGCTGGCGACGCTGGCGGTGACCGCCAAAAGCGTGGCATTGCGGCTTGCCGGCGACGGCCGCGCGATGGCGGTTCACCGCGTGGTGGAGGGGCTCGGCGCGCTTCTGGTTCTGTTCCTCGGGGCGACGCTCCTGATTGCCTCGCTTGGCTGGGGCTGACGTCGGGAGACCGGCACTACGCCGTTTCGGCCGCCGCCGCGCGCCGCGCCGTCACCTGCTCGCGATGGATCACGTAGAGGCCGGCCCCGACGGTGAGCGAGATGCCCACGGCGGCAAGCCCGTCCGGCAGGTCGGCGAAGATCACCCAGCCGATCAGCGTGGCGAAGGGGATCTCAAGATACTGCATCGGCGCCAGGGTCGAGGCCGGCGCGAGGCGCAGCGACCACGTCATCATCAGGTGGGCGAGGGTGCCCAGCGTTCCGATGCCGAGCAGCAGCGCGAGCGTGCGCGGCTGCGTGGCAAGCGTTTCGAGCGCGCCCCGCAGGCCGCTTTCGAAGCCGAGCAGGCTCGCGCCCCAGATCGCGGGGGCCATGAGAACGACGGCGACAACGCCGCTTACGGCCTGAAGCGCGATCGGGTCCACGTCCTTGGCGACGTTGCGGGTCACCATCATGAACAGCGAGAAGGCGGCGGCCACCGCGAGCGGCAGCAGGGCCGGAGTGCCGACCTCGGCATAGTTGGGGCGGATGACCAGCAGCACGCCGACGAAACCGACGATGCAGGCGCCGAGCCGATAGGGGCCGACCTGCTCTCCCAGCACGAAGCGGCCGAGCAGCAGCATCATGAAGGGCATGACGAAGGCGATGGAGATCGCATCGGCCAGCGGCAGGAACCGCAGCGACAGGAACATGGCGCCGATGCCGATGATGTGCAGCAGCGTGCGCAGCACCGTCAGGCGCAGAATGCGCGGCGTCATGGCGAGCTTCAGCCGGGTTGCCCAGGCCAGCGGGATCAGGATGGCGACCTGGGCCATGAAGCGTGCAAGAACCATCAGCGCCAGCGGCAGGCTTTCGCCCAGGATCTTGGCGATGGAATCGCCGAGCGGCGCCAGAAGGCAGAAACCGAGCATGAAGATCATGCCGAGAAGGGGGCGGTCAGCGATCATCTTCTCGTCTTAAGGAAGAAATGCGCGAAAGGAAAGCGTCAAGGTTGCAATCCGGTTGTGGTCCGGTTGCACGCGCGCATGCGTGATCCCGCCGTGCCGCCGGTGCCGGAAGTCAGTCGCGTGACTGGATAGTGTCTCAGTTTGAAATTTAAGTTCTATTTTCAGGTCGTGGTATGCTTTCCCGTCAAATGACGGAGCCACGGTATGCCACGCTTCAATTCAACGGCTATTGCGCGAGCTGAATACAATCCTCAAACCGCAGTATTGCAGATCTGGTTTGTTGAGAGCGATGGGCCTTACGACTATTTCGGCGTTCCGCGTCATATCTATGACGGCCTCTGCAATGCTCGGTCAAAGGGTCGCTATTACAACGATCACATCAGAGACCAGTACGGAAACCGCTAGACCTGGTTCACGGTACTCACACATGGCCATTGGGCTTCAATGCTGCGTATTTCATCGTGGCGTATTGGTGTGACCTCAACACTCTCTCACGCCCATAATTGACGAAGCCACCGGCACACCCTGGCGCAGGCGCGACCTTGCGATACGGGATCGGGCGGTTCGGGATCGGGCGGTGCGACGTCAGGCGGCGGGAACCGGCTCACCGTCGCGACCAAGCTCGATGGGCTCGCCGTGCGGGGTCGCGGCCGCCGCCCGGTGCCAGGCCTCGCGACGTGCCGCAAGGCGTTCCTCGCTCGTCACGTCGCGGGTCGTGACCATGCGTTCCAGCGCGGCAAGCCAGTGGCTGTAGTAGCTGTCGCCGCAGTCGGGATCGCCGGCGGCCTGCGCCTCGCGGATGGTTGCCGACAGGGTCGCGGCCCAGTCCGACCAGGAGAAGACGCCTTTTTCGTTGAGCGCGACGGCAAGCGCGAAGGCCCGTGCTTCCCAGGGTTCGCGAAAGACGGGGCCGTCCGCGTCGCGCGGCAGGTCGGAGAAGAGGTCCTCGGGCGGATGGGCTGCGGCGGGGGTGTCAGGCCGGATCAAGATAGCTCTCCCAGAGATCGGCGCGCAGGGTGAGACCGGGTTCGGCATCGTCCCCCCAGACGTCGCGCCCGTCGAAGGCGATGCCATAGAGCCAGGTCGGGTTCTCGCCCTTGCCGGCCGCGTTGCTGTCGGGAAGCACATGGGTGCCGTGCACGGCCTCCACGGTGCCGACGTGGCCGCGCAGGTAGCGCGGAATGCGAGTGTGGCCCTGCGGATGCATGTTGCGGGCGCGCACCCGGTCGCCGACGGCGAAATGCGCGGGCGCCCGTGGTTCGCGAACCGCCGGACCGCCCCGGGCGAGCGCGGCGGCGACATCGCCGGCGGCGAGAACACGCTTCACCGGGCGGCTTGCGCGCAGGCTGTGTCCGGTCTCGATCTCCTCGGCGGTGACGAGGTCGCGCTCATCCAGGAGCTTTTCCAGGCCCGCGAGCCAGATCTCGTAGTAGGTGGAGGTCAGGTAGCGCGGCGGCGGCAGGCTTTCGCGGGCGAAGCGCGAGGCATCGAGGCTCCACTCGCCGGTCGCGCCCATGGCAAGGGTGATGGCGAGCGTGCGCTTTTCCCACTCGCCGTGGAACGGCGGTTCGTTCGCTTCCAGCACGACGGGGCCGAAGCCCATCATGCCGCCGAGATCCTGGGCGCCGTTCATGCCGCCTCTCCCTCGGCCAGCTGCCCGGGCGTGAGGGCGAGGCCGGTGCCGATCATGCTGTCGCGGGTGACGAGACGGGCAAGCTCCTCCTCGCTCCATCCCTCCGTCCCTTCAGGGCGCATGGGGATCACGAGATAGCGGACCTCGGCGGTGGAGTCCCACACGCGGATGTCGGTGCCCGAGGGCAGGGAGACGCCGAAGTCCGCGAGCACGCCGCGCGGGTCTCGTACCGCCTTGGCCCGATAGGGGGCCGACTTGTACCAGACCGGCGGCAGGCCGAGCACCGACCACGGGTAACAGGAGCACAGGGTGCAGACGACCATGTTGTGTCGCTCCGGCGTGTTCTCGACGGCGACCATGTGCTCGCCCTGGCGGCCGAAATACCCGAGAGAGCGGATCGCGGCGGTGGCGTCGGCGCGCAGCCAGTCGCGAAACTCCGGATCGCTCCAGGTGCGCGCGACGACATGGGCGCCGTTGTGCGGGCCGACCTTTGTTTCATAGGTCTCGATGAGGACGTCGAGGGCCGCCGGATCGACGTACCCCTTTTCGACGAGGATCGATTCCAGGGCACGCACGCGGGCGTCGACCTCGGAAAGCTCCGAGCCGTGGTCGTGATCGTGGGAATGGTCATGGCCCATGGTGCGGCCTCCTTGTGGTCCTGGTTCAGTCCGCCGTCCGGGGCGACGGTCCGGCTTCCATCCGCCCTCGCACCGCATCGCCGAAGGCGGCGAACAGGCGCGCGGACGCGGCGTCGCTGCCGACCCAGTATTCGGGATGCCACTGGGTGGCGAGTGCGAACCCGGGCGCCGCCTCGACCGAAACCGCCTCGATGGTGCCGTCCTCCGCCGTCGCCTCGACGGCGAGACCCTTCGCGAGCCGGCCGATGGCCTGGCGATGCAGCGAGTTCACCTCGATGCGGGCCTCGCCGAGAATGTCGGCAAGCCGCCCGCCGGGACGAACCTCGACATGATGGGCAAGGGCGAAGCGCTGGTCCTGCGTTTCCGCCTCCGGAGCGCGATGGTCGCGGCGCCCCTCGATTTCCTGGACCTCGCCGACGAGCGTGCCGCCGAGGGCGACATTGGTCTCCTGAAGGCCACGGCAGATGGCGAAGAAGGGAAGCCCGCGCTCCAGCGTGCGGCGGATCAGCGGCAGCGTGGTGGCATCGCGGCGGGTGTCGTAGGGGCCGTTCCTCTCGCTCGCCTCGCCGCCGTAGAGCGAGGGGTGCACATTGGAGCGCGACCCGGTCATGAGCACGCCGTCGACGCGTTCGAGAACGGCGTCGATGTCGATGGCCGGGCCGAGAGAGGGCAGGAGCAGGGGAATGACGCCGGATCCCTGCACGAGCGCCTCGACATAGATGGATGTCGCTGCGTGCCAGGAATAGCCGTCGATCTCCTTGACGTCGCAACTGACGAGAACAACCGGTTTCGGCATGGAAGAGTGTCTCCTGCGGGGGGCGGTCGCCTTTTTACACGAGGGCGCGCCGGTTGCGAAGATGGGCGATCGTCCCGGGATTGTCCACCTGCGGGCGCGGTCAGGTTGTGGCGCCTAAAAATCTCGCGCCCCCTCCGGACGCGCTTGTTTCGACCCGCCATATGCGGTTTAACTCCAAGCTCAAAGTGCGTTTGAGGAAAAGGCACTTGTCGGAGCCGGCGTCACGCCGGCCGGGATGGAGAGTACAGTTTCGAGCCCCGTGCAGGCGGGGCCGTCAATCCCAAGGGAGGGGACACATGGATCGTCGTTCATTCATCAAGAAGGCAGGTCTGGCCGGCGTCGGCGCCGGCGCGGCCACGCTCGCGGCTCCGGCCATCGCGCAGGGCAACCAGACCTGGCGCATGGTCACGACCTGGCCGAAGAACTTCCCCGGTCTGGGCGTCGGCGCGCAGCGTCTCGCCGACCGCATCACCGCCGCCTCGGGCGGTCGCCTGACCATCCAGGTCTATTCCGCCGGTGAGCTGGTTCCGCCGCTGCAGTCGCTCGACGCGGTCATCGACGGCTCGGCCGAGATGAGCCACGGCGCCGCCTACTACTGGCAGAACAAGAGCCCGGCGCTCGCCTTCTTCACCGGCGTTCCCTACGGCATGACCTCGCGCGAGCTGACCGCGTGGGTGCGCTACATGGGCGGCCAGGAGATCTGGGACGAGATCTACGACCAGTTCGGCGTGCAGGGCTTCCTCTCCGGCGACACGGGCACCCAGGCGGGTGGCTGGTTCCGCGAGGAACTGACCGGCCTCGATTCGGTCAAGGGCCTGCGCTTCCGCACGCCGGGCCTCGGCGGCCGCGTGTGGGAGAAGCTTGGCGCCACGGTGACCAACATGGCCGCCGGCGAGATCTTCCAGGCGTTGCAGTCGGGCACGCTGGACGCGGCCGAGTTCGTCGGCCCGTACAACGACCTGGCGCTGGGCTTCTACCAGGTTGCCAAGAACTACTACTTCCCGAGCTTCGTGGAGCCGGGCCTGGCGACCGAACTGGTGGTCAACAAGTCCAAGTACCAGGAACTGCCGTCCGACCTGCAGGCGATCGTCAAGGACGTCTGCCAGGCCGAGTACGATCAGGTGGCCTCGGACTTCTACGCCAACGACCCGCGCGCCCTGAAGACGCTGGTCGACGACCACGGCGTGATCGTTCGCGAGTTCCCGGCCGACATCATGGAAGCCGGTGCGAAGGCGGCCGAGGAGATCCTGGGCTCGCTGCGCGACTCCGACGATCCGCTGGTCAAGAAGACCACCGAGAGCTTCATCGAGTCGCTCAACATCCTGCGCACGCGCACGGAAGGCACCGACGGCGCCTTCGTCGAGGCCCGCAAGGCCTTCTTCAAGATCTGAGGCGCGAGAGACGGTCCGGTCCGCGACACGCGGGCCGGGCCCCTGCCGCCGGGGCCTTCGGGACCTTGGATTGCGACAAAAGAAAACCCCGGCCTCGCGGCCGGGGTTTTTTATGGTCCGGGACGTTCCGCCCGATGGGCCACGCCCTAGCTGTAGATCGCCCGCGGCAGCCATGTCGCGATCTCGGGGAAGGCGAACATGATCGCGATCGCCACCATCTGCAGCACGACGAAGGGCAGAACGCCCTTGTAGATCATCGCCGTGGACACGTTGGGCGGCGCCACGCCGCGCAGGTAGAACAGGGCGAAGCCGAAGGGCGGCGTCAGGAACGAGGTCTGCAGGTTCACGCCCACCAGGATGCCGAGCCAGACCGGATCCACGTCGAGAGCCAGCAGGATCGGCGCGGTGATCGGGATCACGATGAAGATGATCTCGAACGTGTCCAGGATGAAGCCCAGCAGGAACATGATGAACATGACGACCGCGACGGCGGCGAGCGTGCCGCCGGGCAGGTTCGACAGGAACTCGTGCACCAGGTTGTCGCCGCCCATCAGGCGGAAGACGATGGAGAACACCGCCGCGCCGAACAGGATGATGAACACCATGCAGGTGATCGATGCCGTGGCGATCGCCGTCTCGCGCAGGATGGCGAAGGACAGCCTCCAGCGCAGGCCGGCGAGCACCAGCGCGCCGACCGCGCCGACCGAGGCCGCCTCCGTCGGGGTCGCGATGCCGCCGAGGATCGAGCCGAGCACGGCGAGGATCAGCAGCAGCGGGGGCACGAGCGCCGTCATGACCTCGCGGCCGAGATGGGCGCGCTCCTCCGGCGGGACCGGCGTTGCCGGGCAGCTCTTTGGGTCGGCGATCGCCTTGAAGATCGTCCAGGCCATGTAGAGGCCGACGAGCAGCAGGCCCGGCAGGATGGCGCCGGCGAAGAGGTCGCCCACGGACACGGGAACGGGCGCGAAGTTGCCCTTCGACATCTGCACCTGGGCGTTGATGCCCGAGAGCATGTCGCCCATGAAGATCAGCACCGTGGAAGGCGGAATGATCTGGCCGAGCGTGCCGGAGGCGCAGATGACGCCCGTCGCGAGCTTCGGGTCGTAGTTGGCCCTGAGCATTGCCGGCAGCGAGATCAGGCCCATGGTGACGACCGTCGCGCCGACGACACCGGTGGAGGCCGCCAGCAGGGCGCCCACCACGATCACCGACATGCCGAGGCCGCCGCGCATGTTGCCGAACAGCTTGCCCATGGTCAGGAGAAGCTGCTCGGCGATCTTCGAGCGCTCGAGCATCACGCCCATGAAGATGAACAGCGGCACGGCGACCAGGACCTCGTTGGTCATGTAGCCGATATAGCGGTTGGCCAGGCTGCCGAAGTTGGAGGGATCGAAGACACCGAACCACATGCCGGCCAGCCCGAACAGCAGCGACACGCCCGAAAGCGTGAAGGCGACCGGAAAGCCGAACAGCAGGAAGCCGATGATGCCGAAGAACATGAGCCCCGAGAGAAGCTCGCCAATGAAAACGGGATCCATCAGGCGTCCGCCTCCCCCTTGGACTTGAGCTCGCCGTCATAGCGAAGGTGCGGCGGAAGCAGGTCCTCCCGGCCTCCCAGCACGAGAATGGAGCGCGCCACCATGGCGATGCCCTGAAGCGCGAGCAGCACGGCGAACCCGATGATGAAGGACTTCAGCACGAACAGCCCGGGCATGCCGCCGACGTTGGCCGACGCCTCGTGCAGCCGCCAGGAGCGGGCCACGAAGGACCAGGCGTAGTAGACGACCACATAGGTGAAGGGCAGCAGGAGCAGCAGCACACCGAACAGGTCGATGACGGCCTTCTTTCGCGTGCTGGCGGGCCGGTAGAAGATGTCGACGCGCACATGGTCGTTGCGCATCAGCGCGAAGCCGGCCACGGCGGTGAACATGGCGCCGTTCAGCCAGATGTAGAGGTCCTGCATCCACACGAAGCTGATGGCGAAGACGTACCGCTGAACGACGACCGTGAAACAGACCAGAACGATGGCCAGAGACAGCCAGGAAAACACGTTTCCGATCAGCGAGTTCAATCCACTTATGAAGCGGACGACAAGGGCGAGCGCGCGCACGGGCCTATCCTCCCCGGCACGCGGCGCGCCGCGCTTTTACGAACTGCATTGGATACCCTCTCGATTGAACCCGGTTCCCCCCGGGCGACATTCGTGCCGCTCCAGACCGTGTTCCGCCCTTATTGTTGACGGCCCGTTGCTTAGCAGTTTTGGCCGCGATGCAAAAGCAATCGCGCCGATGGGCACGCAGGTTTCGGCCGCATGACGTTGCGGGAGCACGGTGGCGGGCCTTCCTGTGAGGCGTTTTCATTTGACGCATAGGGGCTTGGGGGCCGAACCTGCGGGAAAGGCGGACGTCACGGGAGGCGCGTCCGCGGGAGGGAAACGACACATGACACGCAATGCGGTCACGCTTAACGACAAATACGATCTGACGAAGGAGCGGGTGTTCCTGTCCGGAACCCAGGCGCTGATCCGGCTGACGCTCATGCAGAAGGCGCGCGACCGGGCGGAGGGGCTGGACACGGCCGGTTACGTCTCCGGATATCGCGGCAGTCCGCTGGGTGCGCTCGACCAGCAGTTCCAGAAGGCGGCCCGGGTGCTGACGCCCGAGAACGTCATTTTCCGTCCGGCGATCAACGAGGATCTCGCGGCGACCGCCCTTTGGGGGACGCAGCAGGCGCAGATGCGCGGCGAGGGTCGCCATGACGGCGTCTTCGGCATCTGGTACGGCAAGGGCCCCGGCGTCGACCGCTCGGGCGATGCGTTCCGTCACGCCAATCTGGCGGGCACCTCGCCGCATGGGGGCGTGCTGGCGCTGATGGGCGACGACCACACCTGCGAAAGCTCGACCACCGCGCACCAGTCCGAGTTTGCGCTGGTGGACGCCATGATGCCGATCCTCAATCCGGCCGGCGTGCAGGAAATTCTCGACTTCGGTCTCTTCGGCTGGGCGCTGTCTCGCTATGCGGGGGTCTGGACCGGGCTCAAGCTGGTCAAGGACAACGTGGAATCGACCGCCTCCATCGACGGGCGGATTGACCGGGTGCGGCCCGTCCTGCCCGCCTTCGCCTTTCCGCCCGGCGGCGTGCACATCCGTCCCGCCGATCATCCGCTTGACCAGGAGGCCCGCCTCCACGAAGTGAAGCTGCCGGCGGCACGCGCCTTTATCGACGCCAATCCGCTCGACCACGTGATCCTGTCCGGCGGGCGGGAGCCACGCGTCGGCGTCATTTCCACCGGCAAGAGCTATCTCGACGTGATCGAGGCGCTGGACATGCTGGGCATCGACGAGGTGGCGGCGGCCGATCTCGGCCTGGCGCTGCTCAAGGTCGGTTGCACCTGGCCCGTCTCCGCACAGCGCATCCGCGCCTTTACCAGCGGGCTCGAGCTGGTGATGGTGGTGGAGGAAAAGCGCGGGCTGATCGAACCGCAGGTGAAGGAGCTTCTCTACGGCAGCGCCAATGCGCCCGCGATCATCGGCAAGGCGGACGAGGAAGGCGCGACGCTGTTTCGCGCGCCCGGTGCCCTGGAACCGGTGCAGGTGGCGCTGGAACTCGGGCGCAGGCTTTTGGCGCGACGCCCGAACGAACGGCTCGCCGCAAGGGTCGAGGAGCTGGAGCGCCGCCGCCACCGGCTCATGGAGATCACCGACGTCGCCGTGCGCAGTCCCTATTTCTGCGCCGGCTGCCCGCATAATTCCTCCACGCGCGTGCCCGAGGGCAGCCGCGCCTACGCCGGCATCGGCTGTCACTACATGGCCCAGTGGATGGACCGGTCCACCGAGGGCTACACGCAGATGGGCGGCGAGGGCGCCAACTGGATCGGCGAGGCGTCCTTCTCGAAGACCAGCCACGTGTTCCAGAACCTGGGCGATGGAACCTACAACCACTCCGGAGCGCTGGCGATCCGCGCGGCCCATGCCGCCGGCGTCAACATCACCTACAAGATCCTCTACAACGACGCCGTCGCCATGACGGGCGGCCAGGCCCATGACGGCGGCCTGACCGTCGACGAGATTGCCCGCCAGGTCGCGGCGGAGGGCGCACGCCGTGTCGTCGTGGTCACCGACGAGCCTGGCAAGTATCCGGTCGCCACCAACTGGCCGGAAGGCACCTCGATCCACCATCGTGACGACCTCATCGAGGTGGAAAAGGATCTCGCGCGCGAGGAGGGGCTCACCGTTCTCCTCTACGACCAGACCTGTGCGGCGGAAAAGCGCCGCCGGCGCAAGCGGGGCCGCTTCCCGGATCCGGACGAGCGGATCCTCGTCAACGAACTCGTGTGCGAGGGCTGCGGCGACTGCGGCAAGCAATCGAACTGTGTCGCCGTGCAGCCGGTCGAGACGGAATGGGGACGCAAGCGGCGTATCGACCAGTCCGCGTGCAACAAGGATTTTTCCTGTCTCAAGGGGTTCTGTCCGTCCTTCGTCAGCGTGAAGGGCGGCGTGCTCCGGGGGCGTGCGACGACCCCACCGCCGGCGCCCTCCGTGCCCGAGCCGGAGATCGCGCAACTCTCGCGCATCCATGGCGTGATGATCACCGGCGTGGGCGGCACCGGTGTCGTCACCGTCGGGGCCGTGATCGGCATGGCGGCCCATCTCGACGGGCTGGGCTGCGGCATCATCGACATGGCCGGTCTTGCCCAGAAGGGCGGGGCGGTGACGAGCCACCTCAAGCTCGCGCCGCGCCCGGAAGACATTTCCGCGATTCGCGTCGGGCCCGGTGGCGCCGATCTCGTGCTCGGCTGCGACATCGTCGTTGCCGGATCGGCCAAGGTTCTTGCGGCCATGCGCCCCGGCGAGACGCTGGCGGTCATCAACACCCACGAGACGCTTCCCGGCGACTTCGCGCGCAACCCGGACTTCACCCTGCCCGGACGGCGTCTGGTGTCCGAAATCGGCAAGGCCGCCGGTGAGGGGCGGGCGCATTTCCTCGACGCGACGGAGATCGCCGAGGCGCTGTTCGGCGATGCCATCGCCGCCAACATGTTCCTGCTCGGCCACGCGTGGCAGTCGGGTGGCCTGCCGCTGACGCTCGAGGCGATCACCGAAGCGATCCGGCTCAACAAGGTGTCGGTGGACATGAACATGGCCGCTTTCTCCTGGGGGCGTGTCGCCGCGGCGGACCCGGCCGCGCTGGAGCGGGTGCTTGCCGCCGCCGGAGCGGGGGAGGAGCTTCCCCATCGCCGGCCTTCCGCCACGCTTGCCGAGACGATCGAGCGGCGCGAGGCGTTCCTGGCCGAGTATCAGGATGCGGCCTACGCGCGGCGGTACCGCGAGCGCCTTGCCCGTCTTCAGGCCCGGGCCGAGGGGCTTGGGGAGGACGGCAGGGACCTCGTCGCGACGGTGGCGCGCGAACTCTTCCGCATGATGGCGATCAAGGACGAGTACGAGGTCGCCCGTCTTTTCACCGGCGAGGCCTTCGAGGCGCAGGTGAAGGAGACCTTCGAGCATCACGAGCGGCTCGAGTTCCACCTTGCGCCGCCGATCCTGGCACGCACGGACCCGCGCACGGGCCGGCCGGCGAAGCGGCGCTTCGGGCCCTGGGTGCTGCCGTTGTTCAGGCTGCTCGCCCGGATGAAGGGGCTGCGCGGAACCGCGTTCGATCTCTTCGGCCGCACCGCCGAGCGACGGATGGAGCGGCAGCTTCGCGATGACTACGAGGCGCTTGTCGACGAGGTCGCGGCTGGCCTCACGAAGGCGAACCTCGCGGCGGCGCGGGATCTTCTTGCCTTTTCGGAGACGGTGCGCGGCTTCGGTCCGGTGCGCGAGGCCTCGGTGCGCGCAGCGCGCGCCCGGCTGCCCGGCCTGCGCAAGGCCTGGCAGTCGGGGGCCCCGGCTCGCGAGATGGAGGCGGCTGAGTAGCGCCGGCGGGAGGGCGCTCAGAACATCAGCGAGCGGTGAACCTGCGCGCCCGTCCAGGCGCCGTCTCCGACGGCGAGGCTGACCGAATGGGGAAAGCGGGCGAGATCCCCGCAGGCGAAACAGCCGGCGAGGCTCGTCTGGCGCGTGTCGTCGGCGCGGATCATCCGGCCCATCGGCGTCTCGTCGTGCACAAGGTCGAGCATTTCGCCGACCGGTGTCGCCGGGGCCGTCACGGGAGCGACGAAGATCCCGGCGAAGGTCATGCGGCGCCCGTCGGCGAGGATCACGTCGGCCGTTCCCTCCAGGCGCTCGACCGGCACGTCCTCGACCGTCGCGCCGCGTGCGGCGAGTTCGGCCCGGTTCTCGCCGGTGAGGTCGATGCTGGCGTTGGTGAAGAAGGTTGTCGGCCCCCATTCGGGCAGGAACAGGCCCTGATGCAGGGAGGTCTGGCCGGTTGCGATCACGGCGACGGGTCCCTTGTCCAGTTCGTAGCCGTGGCAGTAGGGGCAGTGGAAGGCCGACCGGCCCCAGCGCTCGGCAAGGCCCGGCAGGTCCGGCAAGGTGTCGGCGACGCCGGTGGCCAGGATCAGGCGGCGTGTGGTGTGCCGGCCGCCGGCGGCGGTCGTCACCATGAAGTCGTCCTGCGTGCCGGAGGCGCCGGTCACGCGGTCCTCGACCCACGAAAGCGTCGGGTAGGCTTCAAGCTGCCGGCGGGCGGTCGCGGCGATCGCGGCCGGATTTTCCCCGTCGAATCCGAGAAAGCCGTGCGAGCGGTCGGCGAAGCGGTTGCGGCGTTCTCCCGCATCGATCACGAGCACGTCGCGGCGGGCGCGCAGGAGCTGGAGGGCGGCGGCCATTCCGGCATAGCCACCCCCGACAACAATCACGTCATGGGGCATGGGGTCAGGTCTCCCGGTTTCGCCAGAGGGCGTGCCGGCGCGCGAAGTCGGCGGCAAGGTCGGCGAGGGTCACGTCGGCAAAACGCGCCAGCAGCAGCTCTTCCGCCTCGGCGAAGGCATCATCGAGCGCGGCATTCACCGCCTGCTCGACAAGGCATTCCGGCGTTTCGTGCCGGTTCCCGATGGCAAAGATCGCCGGTTCCCCGAGCGCCTCGTGCAGGTCCCGCAGGGAGACGCCGGCCAGGTCCACGGCGATCCTCCATCCGCCCGAGGGGCCGCGCGAGGAGGTCACGAGACCGCGTTCGCGTAAGAGCCCCATCGTGCGGCGCACGACGACCGGGTTGGTCCGCATGCAGCAGGCGAGGTCGTCGGAGGTCATGGGGGCATCCTGTTCCGCCATGTGAAGGAGGGCGTGCAGGACGGAGGAGAGGCGGCTGTCGCGTTTCATGTAACTTCAATTATTACGATTCGCCACGCAGCGCAATCCGCCCGTTCGCTTCGCGGCCGTTCTCCCGGACACGCCGACGGTTTGACTACGCCGCCCACGTGCGGATGATATGAGACGGATGTTGGCTCGAGCCTGTGCGGAGACGGCGAAATGACCTGTTTCAAGATGCTGATGGTTTGCCTTGCGTTGGTCGCCCTTCCGCTTTCCCAGGCCGGCGCGCATGGCGGCGGGTGCCGCAAGGACAGTCCTCCCGGCAAGTGCTGTCACGCGGGATCGAAACCCTATCACTGTCACTGAGATGCCGGCTCAGCCGGTCCACTCGACCGCGCTGGTGAGCATATAGCCGGAGCCGTAGACCGTTCGGATCAGCGACGGTTCGCCTTCGCTCGTGAGCTTCTTGCGCAGACGCGAGATGCGCACGTCGATGGCCCGGTCGAGCGTGTCGTCACGCCCGCCGTGTTCGAGCAGGTGGTCGCGCGAGAGCACGCGCTTGGGCGCGCGCAGGAGGGCGGCAAGGAGCGTGGCTTCGCCGGTGGAGAGGAAGCTCTCCTCTCCGTGCGGCGCGACGAGACGGTGGGAATCGGGCTCGAACGTCCAGCCGGAAAAGCGGGCCACCTCGCGGCGCGGTTCGCTCTCGGCCGCCGGTGCGGCCCGGCGCAGAAGCGAGCGCACCCGCGCCACGATCTCGCGCGGGTCGAAGGGTTTCACCACATAGTCGTCGGCGCCGAATTCGAGCCCCATGATCCGGTCCGAGGCGTGGGCGCGCGCGGACAGCACGAGAATCGGCACCGGCCCGGTGGCGCGGATGCGGTTGATGACCTCGAGCCCGTCCATGTCGGGAAGGCCGAGGTCGAGAATCACCGCTGCGGGCGTTTCGAGACCGATGGCCGCGAGCGCCGCGTCGGCGGTGGCGAAACTGGCGCTGCGGAACCGGTAGGCGCCGAGCGTGTCGGCAAGCAGGGCGCGGATCTCCGCTTCGTCCTCGACGATGAAGACGAGGGGATCGCGCGTGATCGGCTCGGGCGGCGGGGCGTGCCGGGGCGGTGCTGGATGGTTCATGAGGACAGGATCTCGCTCATGGTCCGGGCAAGCAAGCCGGTGGTGAAGGGTTTTGCCAGAACGGGCCAGGCCGGGGGCGCCTCCGACGCCGTGCCTTCCCGGTAGCCGCTCATCAGGGCGATGGGCAGATCCGGTCGCCGGTTGCCGATCGCCTCGGCGAGCGCCAGGCCGCTGGACTGCCCGGGCATCACGATGTCGCTCAGCACGGCGCGAATGTCGGCGATCTGGGTGACGAGATCGAGGGCGTCGTCGGCCTCTCCGGTGACGAGAACCGCGTAGCCAAGGGCGCAGAGCTGTTCGCGCACCACGTCGGCGACGTCGGGCTCGTCCTCGACCAGAAGGATCAGTTCGCCGGCGCCACGCGGGGCGTCCGCGCATTCATGCGGGTCGCCGGCGGTATCCTCGTCCCGGGAGAGGGGCAGGAACAGGGCTACCGTCGTGCCGTGCCCGGGGCGGCTTTCCACGGTCGCGCAACCGCCCGCGCGCCGGGCGAAACCGTAGACGGTGGGAAGGCCGAGGCCGCTGCCCGTGCCGAAGGGCTTCGTCGAGAAGAAGGGATCGAAGGCCTGCCGGCGCACGTCCTCGCTCATGCCGTGGCCGGTGTCCTTCACGCGGATGCGGGCATAGGGGCCCGGCACGAGGCCGAGCGGTTCCGCATCGGCGGCGGCGATTTCCGTCTCGTCCAGGACGAGCGAGATGTTTCCGCCGTCCGGGCTTGCGTCGCGGGCGTTGAGCACGAGGTTGACGAGGGCGTTTTCCAGCTCCGCCGGATCGACACGGGCGACCGGATCGCGTTCGCCGACAGTGACGGAGAGCGTCAGCCCGCGCGGCAGGGAGCCCGAGAGAAGCCCCTCCATCCCCGACAGCAGCGAGGACAGCCGCACGGGGCGGGCGTCGCTGGCCTCGCCGCGGGCGAAGGCGAGCAGACGGCGTGTGAGTTCGGCGCCGCGCTGCGCGGCCTGCAGGATCGGGTCGATGTGGCCCGAAAGGTCCGGCATCGCGGGGGCATCCGACTTTCTTCGCAGCGCCAGCACATTGCCGATGATGATGGTCAGCAGGTTGTTGAAGTCATGGGCGAGACCGCCGGAGAGCTGGCCGACCGCCTCCATGCGCCGGGCCTGGGCGAGGGCGGCCTCCGAGCGCTTGTGCTCGGTCACGTCGAGGGAAAGCACGAAGCAGCCGAGCGTGCGTCCGTCCAGCGTGCGGTCGGGAATGAGGGTGGAGCGCATGTGCGCGACGCGTCCGCCGGCGCGCGTTCGTGTGTACTCGTAGGACACCGCCTTGCCCTCGAAGGCGCGCATGATATGCGGCTCCAGCTCGGGATAGAGCGCGGGGCCGATGATGTCGGCCACGGGGCGTCCGACCATGGATTCCACGGTCTGGTCGAACCATTTCGCATATCGGCGATTGGCGAATCGATAGACCGGGCCGGGACCGACATAAGCCACGAGCGCGGGCACATTGTCGGTGACGAGCCGCAGCCAGTCCTCGCTCTGGCGAAGCTGGCGCGTGCGTTCGGCGACGGTGCGCTCAAGGTTCGCCTGCTGTTCGCGCTCGCGGGTGATGTCGGTATAGGTGGTGACGAATCCGCCGCTTGGAAGCGGGGCGCCCGTGACCAGCACGACCTGTCCGTCGGGACGCACGCGCTCGAAGGAATGGGGTTCGAAGAGGGCCGCGCGCTCCACCCGCCGCGCGACAAGTTCGGCGACATTGCCGGGGCCGTACTCGCCGCGCGCGGCATTGACCTCGAGAAAGGCCGAAAGCGGTGCGCCGCGCCGGGCGAGGTGGAGGGGGAACTCGAGCATCTCGAACAATTGCCGGTTCCACGCGACAAGCTGCAACTGCGCGTCGAAAACGGAAAAGCCCTGGTTGATGTGGTCCAGCGCCGCCTGAAGAAGGTCCAGGCGCTCGCGCTCGAGATCGCCACTTTCCATGCGGCGATCTTATTGCAGGCGCGCGCCGTGTCGAACGAAAACCGTCGCCGGGGCGAATCCGGCCGCCTGAAACAATTGCGACACGTTTCGCACATATTGGCGCAACGTCGCTCTCCTAGCGTTCCCTTAACGCAAGAACAACGTCAATCACCCGGCGGAGCCTACGCTGCGTCATGCACTTGCCGGCGGGTGGCGACGGTGGTCAGATAAGCGTCGGCCAAAGAGCCGGTCGGCAAATGCCGAAATGACGAGACCCCGAACAACCGGGGCTCCAGAGGGGAAGAAACGCAATGGCAGGGTCGCCCGTCGCCGGCAGCGCCGGCGAGGACACCTTTCCGAAGATTCTTTTGCGCAATGCCCGTGTCCTTTCGGACCGTCCGGCCATGCGCGAGAAGGATCTCGGAATCTGGCAGGTGTGGACATGGGTGGAGGTGCTGGAGGAAATCCGCTCCTTCGCCATCGGTCTCCAGGACATCGGCTTCGCGCCCGGCGACAGGATCGCCATCATCGGGGCAAACCGTCCGAGGCTGTACTGGTCGATGGTCGCCGCGCAGTCGCTGGGAGGTGTGCCGGTTCCGCTCTACGCGGACTCCGTCGCGGAAGAGATGGCCTTCGTGCTCGAACACGCGGAGGTGCGCTTTGCCTGCGTCGAGGATCAGGAGCAGGTCGACAAGGTCGTCTCCATGTCGGAGAACCTGCCCCGGCTCGAGCAGGTGATCTACGACGACCCGCGTGGCCTGCGAGACTACGACCACACGAAGCTGCATTCCTTCGAGGCCATGCAGGGCAAGGGGCGCGCGGCACTGGCCGCCGACCCTGCCCGCGAGACCGCGTGGCTTTCGTCGATCGAGGGCACGAGCGGCGCCGACATCGCCGTCATGCTCTACACGTCCGGCACCACGGGGCGCCCCAAGGGCGTCATGCTGTCGTTCGACAATCTGGTGAAATCCGCGCGCAACGGCAACGCCTTCGACGGTCTCGACGAGACCGAGGAAACGCTCGCCTATCTGCCGATGGCCTGGATCGGCGACCACGTCTTTTCGCTCGCGCAGGCCTATACCGCCGGATATTGCGTCAACTGCCCGGAGAGCCTGGAGACGGTGCTTTCCGACCGCCGCGAGATCGCGCCGACCTATTTCTTCGCCCCTCCGCGCGTCTTCGAGGGACTGCTGACCCTCATCATGGTGCGCATGGAAGACGCCGGACGGCTCAAGAAGCGCATGTTCGACTACTTCATGGGCGTGGCGCGGCGCGCGGGCGAGAAGATCCTGAACGGCGAAAGCGTGTCCGCGAAGGACCGGCTGCTCTATGCGCTCGGCGAGATCCTGGTCTACGGCCCGCTGAAGAACCAGATGGGCTTTACCCGCCTGAAGGTCGGCTACACCGCCGGCGAGGCGATCGGGCCGGAGATCTTCCGCTTCTACCGCTCGCTGGGGCTCAACCTGAAGCAGCTCTACGGCCAGACGGAAGCCAGCGTCTACATCACCATGCAGCCCGACGGCGAGATCTACGGCGACACGGTCGGCAAGCCCGCGCCCGAGGTCGAGCTGCGGATCGCCGAGAACGGCGAGGTGCTCTACCGCTCGCCCGGCGTTTTCGTCGGCTACTACAAGAACGACGAGGCCACCCGCTCCACCAAGACAGAGGACGGATGGGTGCTGACCGGTGACGCCGGCTTCATCACCGACACGGGCCACCTCAAGATCATCGACCGCGCCAAGGACGTGGGCAAGCTCTCCGACGGATCGCTCTTCGCGCCGAAATACATCGAGAACAAGCTCAAGTTCTTCCCCAACATCAAGGAAGTGGTGGCGTTTGGCGACGGTCGCGAGTTCTGCGGCGTGTTCGTCAACATCGACCTGACGGCGGTCGGGTCCTGGGCGGAGCGCAACAACGTCAATTATGCGTCCTACCAGGAGCTTGCCGCGCACCCGCATGTCTACGAGATGATGCGCGAGCACGTGGACCAGGTGAACCGGGACCTTGCCCTTGAGCCGATGATGGCCGGCGCGCAGATCAGGCGTTTCCTGGTGCTGCACAAGGAGCTCGACGCGGACGACGGCGAGCTCACGCGCACGCAGAAGGTGCGGCGCTCGTTCATCGCCGAGCGGTATGCGCCGCTGATCGAGGCGCTCTACGACGGGTCCACGTCCAAGCACGTGCGCACCGAGGTCACCTTCGAGGACGGCCGCAAGGGCGGCATCGAGGCGACGGTCGAGATCGTCGACATGCCGGTTCATCCGGCCGCGTCCGGCGGGATGAAGGAGGCTGCCGAATGAATGCCCTTGTCGATCCGGCCGTCACGACCGGTCACTCCGGCGTCGCGCCCGGCGAGGTGCTGCTCGCGGTGGACGGCGTCTCGCTTTCCTTCGGCGGCGTGAAGGCGATCACCAACATTTCCTTCGACATCCGCAAGGGGGAAGTACGCGCCATCATCGGCCCGAACGGCGCCGGCAAGACCTCCATGCTCAACGTCATCAACGGCTTCTACCATCCGCAGGAGGGCACGATCTCCTGGCGCGGGCAGGTGCGGCGCAAGATGAAGCCCTATGAGGCGGCGAGCAACGGCATCGCCCGCACGTTCCAGAACGTGGCGCTCTTCAAGGGCATGACCACGCTGGACAACATCATGACCGGCCGCGGGCTGCGCATGAACAGGGGCTTCTTCTGGCAGTGCCTGCACTGGGGGCCGGCGCTGGCGGAGGAAAAGGCGCATCGCCGCCGGGTCGAGGAGATCATCGATTTCCTCGAGATCCAGGCGATCCGCAAGACGCCGGTGGGGCGCCTGCCCTACGGCCTGCAGAAGCGGGTGGAACTGGCCCGCGCGCTGGCGATGGAGCCGGAGCTTCTGCTGCTCGACGAGCCGATGGCGGGCATGAACCTCGAGGAGAAGGAGGACATGAGCCGCTTCATCCTCGACGTGAACCAGCAATTCGGCACGACGATCGCGCTGATCGAACACGACATGGGCGTGGTCATGGACCTGTCCGACCGCGTCGTGGTGCTCGACTACGGGCGAAAGATCGCCGACGGACCTCCCGAGGAGGTGCAGGCGAGCCAGGACGTCATCGACGCCTATCTTGGCGTTCCGCACGGCGATTGAGGGGAAGAGACGATGTCGTTCCTGATCGAGACAATTCTTTCCGGCCTGATGGCGGGCGTCATGTATTCGCTCGTGGCGCTCGGCTTCGTGCTGATCTTCAAGGCGTCGGGCATCTTCAACTTCGCGCAGGGCGTGATGTGCCTGTTCGCGGCGCTGACCTTCGCCGGCATCATGGAAAAGACCGGCGTGCCCTGGCCCATCGCCTTCGTGCTCACCATCGGCGTCATGGTCGTCGTTGCCTGGGCGGTGGAGCGGCTGGTTCTGCGCCATCTGGTCAACCAGGAGCCGATCATCCTGTTCATGGCGACCATCGGGCTCGCCTATGTGCTGGAGGGCATCGGCGACATCGTGTGGGGCTCCGACGTGAAGGTGCTCGACATCGGCCTGCCCTCGGGTGCGTCCGACTGGCTGCTCGACACCTACAACATCTACCTCGACAAGCTGGAGGTCTTCGCGGCCCTCATCGCCGCCCTGCTGGTGGGTGTGCTCGCCATCTTCTTCCAGAAGACACGCATCGGCCGGGCGCTGAGGGCGGTGGCGGACGACCACCAGGCGGCGCTTTCGGTCGGCATCTCGCTGCAGACGATCTGGGTGATCGTGTGGTCCGTCGCGGGCTTCGTGGCTCTGGTCGCCGGCACGCTGTGGGGCGTGAAGTCCGGCGTGCAGTTCTCGCTGTCGCTGATCGCGCTCAAGGCGCTGCCGGTTCTCATCCTGGGTGGCTTCACCTCGATCCCCGGCGCCATCGTCGGCGGGCTCATCATCGGCGTGGGCGAGAAACTCGCCGAAATCTACGTCGGCCCCATGGTGGGCGGAGCAATCGAGAACTGGTTCGCCTACATGCTCGCCCTCGCCTTCCTGCTGGTGCGCCCGCAGGGACTGTTCGGCGAACGCATCATCGAGCGCGTCTGACGCACGGTCGTCCTTTCGAAGGGATTGAAGCACAATGTTCTATCGTGAAGCCGGCCAGTTCAAGACGACCTACGAGGCCGACCAGGCAATCTTTCCCATCGCCCAGGACCGCTGGGCGGTGGCGGCGTTCGCAGCCGTTGCCTTCCTCGTCGTGCCCTTTTTCATCGATGACTACTGGGCCAACGCGGTGCTGCTGCCGCTGCTGATCTACGGGATGGCCGCGCTTGGGCTCAACATCCTGGTCGGCTACTGCGGCCAGATCTCGCTGGGAACCGGCGGCTTCATGGCGGTGGGGGCCTATGCGACCTACAAGCTGATGACCGCCTTCCCCGGTCTCGACATGTCGATCGTGGTGGTGCTTTCGGGCGCCATCACAGCCGGCGTCGGCGTGGTGTTCGGCCTGCCGTCCCTGCGCATCAAGGGCTTTTATCTCGCGGTGGCGACGCTTGCCGCGCAGTTCTTCCTCGTGTGGCTCTTCAACAAGTTCGGCTGGTTCTACAACTACTCGGCGACGGGGCAGATCACCGCGCCGGAGCGTACGATCTTCGGCCTCGCACTGACCGGGCCCAACGCCCTGCCGGCGGTGAAGTATCTCTTCTGCCTGACGTTCCTGACGGTGTTCGCGCTGGTGGCGAAGAACCTGGTGCGCGGGCGCATCGGCCGCAACTGGATGGCCATCCGCGACATGGACATCGCCGCCGAACTGATCGGCGTGCGCCCGCTGCTGACCAAGCTGTCGGCCTTCGCGGTGTCGTCCTTCTATATCGGAATGGCGGGTTCGCTCCTCTTCGCCGTCTATCTCGGCGCGGTGGAGGTCGGCGAGGTGTTCGGCATCAACGTCTCCTTCCTCGTGCTCTTCATGGTCATCATCGGCGGGCTCGGCTCGATCGCCGGCTCCTTCATGGGCGCCGCGTTCCTGGTGCTGCTGCCGATCTTCCTGAAGAACTTCATGGTCGACGGTCTCGGCGTGCTGCCGACCATGGCCAAGCACGTGGAAATCACGCTCATGGGCCTGCTCATCATCTTCTTCCTGATCGTCGAGCCGCACGGCCTCGCGCGGCTGTGGCAGATCGCCAAGGAGAAGCTGAGGATGTGGCCCTTCCCCTACTGAGGCGGCGAACAAACAGACGCGACAGGCGCAGCCCGTCCGCCCAGAAACTGCCAGAGGTCTTTGTTCCAAGGGAGGAAACGACATGAGACTGAAGCATATAGCCGCGGGTCTCGCCGCGCTTGCCGCCGCCGCGACGGCGACGGCCGGCCCGGCGGCGTCCTACGAACTGACGATTCCCTCGCTCGCCTATCGCACCGGCCCCTACGCGCCGGGCGGCATTCCCTTCGCCAACGGCTATGCCGACTATTTCACGCTGCTCAACGAGCGTGACGGGGGCATCGAGGGCGCGCGGATCAATTTCATCGAGTGCGAGACGGCCTACAACACGCAGCAGGGCGTGGAGTGCTACGAGAACACCAAGGGCCAGGGCGAAAGCGGCGCGCTCGTCTACCAGCCGCTGTCGACCGGCATCACCTATCAGCTCATCCCGAAGGTGACGGCGGACGAGATCCCGCTCTTCACCATGGGCTACGGGCGCACCTCGGCCGCCAACGGCAAGGTGTTCCCCTGGGTGTTCAACTTCCCGTCCACCTACTGGGACGCGGCGTCGGGCATGGTGAGCTACGCCGGCTCGGTCGAGGGAGGCATGGACAAGCTTTCGGGCAAGACCATCGCGCTCGTCTACCACAACTCCGCCTACGGCAAGGAGCCGATCCGCACGCTCGAGGGGCTCGCCGCCAAGCACGGATTCAAGCTCGAGCTGCTGCCGGTAGATCATCCGGGCCAGGAGCAGAAGGCCACGTGGCTGCAGATCCGCCGCATGCAGCCCGACTGGGTGCTGATGTGGGGCTGGGGCGTGATGAACCAGGTCGCCATCAAGGAGGCCGCCTCGATCCGCTATCCGATGGACCGTTTCATCGGCAACTGGTGGGCCGGCTCCGAGCATGACGTGCTTCCGGCGGGCGAGGGTGCCGACGGCTACCTGTCGGCCACGTTCCACGCGCCGGGCGGCAACTTCGCCATGCACGACGACATCCGCAAGTACGTCTATGACGCGGGCAAGGGTGCGGGCGAGCGCGAGCGCGTCGGCGAGGTTCTCTACAACCGCGGCATGATCGCGGCGGTGTGGACGGCCGAGGCGATCCGCAAGGCGATCGAGATCAAGGGCTCCAACGAGATCGTGGGCAAGGACCTGCGCGAAGGGTTCGAGGCGCTCAGCGTCGACGAGGCCCGGCTCGCCCAGCTCGGCCTGGCGGACTTCACCTTCCCGGTGAAGATCGACTGCGCCACCCATTCCAACCCGGGCACCGTGCTGATCCAGCAGTGGAACGCCAAGGACCAGACCTGGAAGGTGGTGGCCACCGGCATCGAGCCCGACCGCGAGATCATCGATCCCCTCATCGAGGAGGATTCGATGGCCTACGCCAAGGAAAACAACATCACCCCGCGGACGTGCGAGTGATCGCCTGAGCGACCACCGCGTCTGAAGGGAGGAGACCTGGAATGAGCGAGACAACCGCCGCAGCCCCGATCCTGTCGGTCAACAATATCGAGGTGATCTACAATCACGTCATCCTGGTGTTGAAGGGGGTCTCGCTCACCGTGCCCGAGGGGGGCGTCGTCGCCCTCCTCGGCGCCAACGGAGCCGGAAAGACGACGACGCTCAAGGCGATCTCGAACCTGCTCGGGGCCGAGCGGGGCGACGTCACCAAGGGCTCCATCGTCTTCAAGGGCGAACAGGTGCAGGCGCTGTCGCCCAACGATCTGGTGAAGCGCGGCTGCATCCAGGTGATGGAGGGCCGCCACTGCTTCGGCCATCTCACCATCGAGGAGAACCTTCTGACCGGCGCCTACACCCGGCGCGACGGATCGGCCGCCGTGCGGGCCGACCTCGAGAAGGTCTATGCCTATTTCCCGCGCCTGAAGGAGCGCCGCACCAGCCAGGCGGGCTACACCTCCGGCGGCGAACAGCAGATGTGCGCCATCGGCCGGGCGCTGATGAGCCGGCCGAGCATGATCCTGCTCGACGAGCCATCCATGGGCCTCGCGCCCCAGCTTGTCGAGGAGATCTTCGAGATCGTGCGCGAACTGAACCAGAAGGAGGGCGTGTCCTTCCTGCTGGCCGAGCAGAACACCAATGTCGCCCTGCGCTATGCCACCTACGGCTACATCCTGGAGGCCGGGCGCATCGTCCTCGACGGCGAGGCGAGCGCGCTGCGCAACAACGAGGACGTGAGGGAATTCTACCTCGGCGTGGGCGGCGAGGGACGCAAGTCATTCCGCAACGTGAAGCACTACAAGCGGCGCAAGCGCTGGCTGGCGTGAGGCCGACGGTCAAGCGCGCGGGCGCCGGGACGCCCGCAGGATACGGGCACAGCAAGGGTTGAAGCGATGAGCGAGCGGTATTTTGACGAGCTGGAGACCCGCGATCCGGCCGAGCGGGAGGCCGATCTCTTCGCAAGGCTGCCCGGACAGATCGCCCATGCGGTCGCGGTGGCTCCCGGCTGGGCGCGTCATCTCGCCGGCATTGACCCGGCGTCGATAACCTCGCGCGAGGCGCTCGCCGGCCTGCCGGTCATGCGCAAGGCCGCGCTGATGGAGGCCCAGGCTGCCCGGCCGCCCTTCGGCGGTTTCGCCGCCCATGACGTGCAGGCGATGAACCGCATTTTCATGTCGCCGGGGCCGATCTGGGAGCCGCAGGGCGAGGGCGACGACCCGTGGAACGCAGCGCGTGCCTTTTTTGCTGCCGGGTTCCGGGCCGGCGACATCCTGCACAACGCGCTGTCCTACCACCTGACACCGGGCGGCTTCATCCTCGATCATGGCGCCAGGGCGCTGGGCTGCGCCGTGTTTCCCGCCGGCGTCGGCAACACGGAAGTCCAGGTGGAGGCCATCGAAACCCTGCGCCCGACCGGCTACGCCGGCACGCCCGACTACCTCAAGGTTCTGCTGGACAAGGCGGAGGAGCTTGGTCGCGACGCGTCCTCGATCCGTCGCGCGCTCGTTTCCGGAGGGGCGCTGTTCCCGAGCCTCAGGGCCGAGTATTCCAGCCGTGGCGTCAGTGTCCTGCAGGCCTATGCAACGGCCGACCTCGGCGTCATCGCCTATGAGAGTGCCCCCGACGAGGGCATGGTCGTGAACGAGAACATCATCGTGGAGATCGTGCGACCGGGCACCGATCAGCCGCTTCCGGCGGGCGAGGTGGGCGAACTCGTCGTCACGAGCTTCAACCGCACCTATCCGCTGATCCGCTTCGGCACCGGGGACCTCTCCGCCGTGATGAGCGAGCCGTCGCCTTGCGGGCGCACCAACATGCGCCTGAGGGGCTGGATGGGCCGCGCCGACCAGCGCACCAAGGTGAAGGGCATGTTCGTCGACCCGCGCCAGATCGCCGAGGTTCTTGCCCGGCATCCGGAGGTTCGGCGCGCCCGCCTCGTCGTGGAACGCGACAACGAGCAGGACACGATGCGCCTGGCCTATGAAAGCGATGTCGTGGCCGACGGTCTGGACACGGCGCTCGGTCGCACGCTGAAGGAGGTCACCAAGCTCAACGGCGTGGTGGAGCGCGTGGCATCCGGCGCCCTGCCGAACGACGGCAAGGTGATCGCCGACGAACGCTCCTACGACGGCTGAGAAGTGCGAACGCGTCACGTGCCTGTTGATGCGGGTTCGCGCGGGTGTTGCAGGCGAGGGCGTTTTCGTCCTAGGAAGGTCAGGCGCCCTTCGGCGCCGGAACCTGACGGGCGAGCCGCATGACCATCGACGAAAGCGCCGTGAACGAGGCCATGATCCTCCTTGTGGAGGACGATCCCGACGACGTTCGCCTTATCGAGATGGCCCTGCGTTCGTGTTCCGTGCCGATCCGCATGACCACCGCCGCCGATGGTGCCGAGGCGCTTGCGCACCTCGAAGAGGCGGGAGACGACCTGCCCGACCTCGTGCTTCTCGACCTGAACCTTCCGGTGATGAGCGGAACGGAGTTTCTCTCCAGACTGCGCGAGCATTCGGCGCTCAGTGCCTTGCCAGTCTGCGTGTTCACGACAGCCGACGACCCGGTCACCATCCGTCGCGCCTATGCGGCGGGCGCCAATGCCGTCGTCACCAAGGCCGACAGCCTTGCCGGCATGAGCCAGGTGCTCAACACGATCGTGGAGTTCTGGTTCAAGGTCGCGGAGCGCTACCGGCTGGACTGATCGGCGCGGCCACCGGCCAATTCCTCATACATAGAAGATGTCGCTCTCGTCGGGAGCATTCGTCGTCGCGGGCATGTCGGGGACCGGCGGCGTTTCCGGCGCGGGCGCCGGGGCCGGCTTCTTGCGCGGAGCGAAGGCGACCGCCGCCGCCGGTGCGGCTGGTTCCTGCGTCTGGCGGGTCGAGGGCAGGCGTCTGTCGGCCCCGATGGCTTCCAGATGGGATTTGAGAACACGCAGGGAAAAGGGCTTGGTCAGCACCGAATGGGCGCCGAGTTCGGCCGCCTTCTGCAGTGTGGAGAGATCGATGCCCGCACTGACGACGATCACCGGCGTCATGGCGACGATCGGGCTTTCGCTGGCGCGCATCCGGCCGAGCAGACCGATGCCGTCCATACGGGGAGGGCGCCAGTCCAGAAGCACGAGATCGAAAGCGTGTCCCTTGAGGAGCTTCTCGGCCGTGTCCGTATCGTGGGCCTCCTCCACATGCACATAGTCGAGGTCGCGGAGCATCCCGCGAACCAGGCGCCGCGTCGGTCCGCTTTCCTCCACCAGCAGGATCTTTTCGTGTCTCACCTTCGCTGTCCGGTCTTCTTGTGCCAGTCCCTTGCAGATGCTGGCGTTTTTCGCTTGGGGCGACTTTGCTTCACCCTGCCCAGAATGCATGTTCGCGGATAAAGGCGCGTTAATAGCCGTAAAATACCTGTCTTTTTTACCTATGCTGACGGCCTGCTATGCACAACATGCGGCAGCCGGTCGCGCCTTCGTCGCGATCCGCCGCGCTTTTCCTGCGTAGGAAGAACACTAGGTGGACGCAAGGCACAAGAGTGTCCTATGCGAACCAGACAATCCTTGCCAGCGAAGAGGCGGACGACACATGACCGGGGACAGCGTGACCCTTGCCGGAAGCGAAACGGAAACGCGGGAGGCGTCCGGGTGCCCGGCCCGTTCGGAACGCGCGCGGGAGATGGCGAAGGCGAAGCTTCCGGCGGATCATCCGAAGGTGAAGACCGGGCGCATCGGCGTTCTTCTCGTCAACCTCGGCACGCCCGACGGCACGGACTTCAGGAACATGCGCAAGTACCTGCGCGAGTTCCTGACCGACAAGCGCGTGATCGAGTGGCCGAAGGCGCTTTGGTATCCGATCCTGTTCGGCATCGTGCTCAACACGCGACCGAAGAAGTCGGGTGCGGCTTATGACGAGATCTGGAACAAGGAGCTCGACGAGTCGCCCCTGCGCACGATCACCCGGTCGCAGGCAACGCTGCTGGCCGAGGACCTGGCCGGGCTCGACGAGCGCATCGTCGTCGACTGGGCCATGCGCTACGGCAACCCCTCCATCGCGTCGCGCCTCGAGGCGCTGCGGGAGCAGGGCTGCGAGCGCATTCTCGTCTTTCCGCTCTACCCCCAGTACGCGGCCTCGACCACGGCGACCGTGAACGACGTGGTGTTCAGGGAAATGACCAAGCTGCGCTGGCAGCCGGCCATTCGCACCGTTCCGCCCTACCACGACGACCCGGTCTATATCGACGCGCTGGCCACTTCGATCGAGACCCATCTGGCCGGGCTCGATTTCGATCCGGAAGTCGTGCTCACGTCGTACCACGGCATTCCGCAGTCCTACTTCCGCAAGGGCGATCCCTATCACTGCCATTGCCAGAAGACGACGCGGCTGCTTCGCGACCGGCTCGGCTGGTCGGAAGACCGCCTGCGAGTGACCTTCCAGAGCCGCTTCGGGCCCGAGGAATGGCTGCAGCCCTACACCGACAAGACGGTGGAAGCGCTGGCGAAGGAGGGGGTCAAGCGGGTGGCGGTGCTCAACCCGGGCTTCGTTGCCGACTGTCTGGAGACGCTGGAGGAGATCGCCGGCGAAGCCGGTGAGATCTTCCACGAGAACGGCGGCGACAAGTTCACCCATATCCCCTGCCTCAACGACAGCGCGCCCGGCATGGACGTTCTGTCCGCGATCGTTCGCCGCGAACTCGCCGGCTGGGTCTGAACCGGCTCCGATAGGGGCTTGCGGATCCCGCCACAGGGCGTACATCTTTCCCCGCCGCGTCATCCGGGCGCGGCGGCCGGACCTTGCCGGCCTGTCGACGCGGCGCGCCCGAGAGTTCCGGGCCGCGTCAGGGCGCGGGCTCGCGCCACAACGGAGGGCGCAGGATGCTCGAGAACCTGGTCGGGTTGGATATTGCCGTCATCGTCTTGTTCGTGCTGGCGGTTCTGGTCGTCATCGCCGGCGTCAAGACGGTGCCCCAGGGCTTCGACTACACGATCGAACGCTTCGGCCGCTATCGGCGCACGCTGCGCCCGGGGCTCAACTTCATCGTGCCCTTCGTCGATCGGGTCGGCCACAAGATCAACATGATGGAGCAGGTCCTCGACGTGCCCTCGCAGGAGGTGATCACGCGGGACAACGCCACCATCACGGCGGACGGCGTGACCTTCTACCAGGTCCTGGACGCGCCGCGCGCCGCCTATGAGGTTCTGGGGCTCGAGAACGCCATCCTCAATCTCACCATGACCAACATCCGCTCGGTCATGGGCTCCATGGATCTCGACGAACTCCTGTCCAATCGCGACGAGATCAACGCCCGGCTGCTCAGGGTCGTGGATGCGGCGGCAAGCCCCTGGGGCGTGAAGATGACGCGCATCGAGATCAAGGACATCAACCCGCCCCGGGATCTGGTCGAGGCCATGGGCCGGCAGATGAAGGCCGAGCGCGAGAAGCGCGCGGCGATCCTGGAAGCGGAAGGCAAGCGCCAGTCGGAGATCCTGCAGGCGGAAGGCGAGAAACAGTCGCTTATCCTGGAGGCCGAAGGGCGCCGCGAGGCGGCCTTCCGCGACGCGGAGGCGCGCGAGCGTTCCGCCGAGGCCGAGGCCAGGGCGACGGAGATGGTCAGCAAGGCGATCGCCGAGGGCGACATGCAGGCGATCAACTATTTCGTCGCCAACAAGTACGTCGAGGCGCTCGGATCCTTCGCCAAGTCGCCCAACCAGAAGCTTCTCATCCTGCCGACGGAAACGACCTCCGTGCTCGGGTCCCTCACCGGTATCGCGGAGATCGCCAAGGAAGCCTTCGGAACCGGCGGCGAGCGCACGCGGCGCGGCGCGGTGCCGCCCGCCGGTGGCCGTCCCGTCCCGCGCGACGAGGACTGAGCCATGATCGTGCAGAAGCTGATCGGCGAACTGGGTCCCTGGCTCTGGTGGATCGTCGGCCTGCTGCTCCTCGGGCTGGAGGTGCTGGCGCCCGGCACCTTCTTCCTGTGGTTCGGGCTGTCGGCGCTGGTGGTCGGCACGCTGGCGATCTTCGTCGAGATGGCCTGGCAGGTGGAGATCGTTCTCTTCGGCGTTCTGTCGCTGGCAAGCCTGCTCGTCGGGCGCCGGCTCATGCGCGACACGGGCAAGGGCGAGGGCGATCCGGGGCTGAACCGGCGCGGCGCGCGCCTGATCGGACAGACGCATCGGCTGCGCGAGGCGATGACCGACGGGGCGGGGCGTCTCGTGATCGACGACAGCGTCTGGCGGGTGCGTGGCGGGGACTACCCGGCCGGAACCCTGGTGCGAATCACCGAGGTCGACGGCGCGACGCTGGTGGTCGAGCCGGTCGAGGCGCCCTGACGGGATGCCCCGGGCGCGCCCGGAGCGTTCCGCTCAGGGCGTGTGGCCGAGCGGCAGCGGCGGATCCTCCCGCATGAGCAGGATGCCGATGCGGCGGTTGGCGGCCAGATAGGGATCGTTGGGGAACAGCGGCTCGGTGTCGGCCTTGCCCACGACGCCGAAGAAGCGTTCGGAGGAAATGCCGTAGTCCGACAGGATCTGCCGGGCGGCGTTGGCGCGGTCCGCCGACAGCTCCCAATTGGTGTACCCCGGGTTCGAGGCCATGCCGCCGGACGTGGTGTGGCCGGTGATCTGGATGCGGTTCGGCATTCTGGCGAGGACGGGCGCCATCTTGGCCAGCAGGCGACGGGTGATCTCGTAGGGATACTTGGACCCTTCGGGGAACATCGAGCGCCCGTCCTGGTCGACCAGCGTGATGTTCAGGCCCTCGTCGGTCTCCTCCAGGATGATGTTGGAGGACACCTCGGTGATGTCCGGCATCTCCTGCCAGGCCTGACGCAGAGACGCGGCGGCGGTCGCGAACTGGCGCGGTGTCTCCACGTCTGTCTCGCGCACCTCGTGCGTGTTGGCTTCCGCCCCCTGCTTCTGGCGCTGGTTGTGATCGTCGGTGGCGAAGTCCGATTCCTTCTCGTTCTGGACCTGCGAGACTTCCTTCATGTACTCGCGGACGGGGATGCCCTCGATCTCCATGATGCCGTTGCGCCGTGAGGTCTCCTTCACGCCGAAGGCCTCGCGCATGGAGCCGGCGACGACTTGCAGTTTCTGCTTGTCCTGGATCGAGAAGGAGATGATGAGCACGAAGAAGCAGACGAGCAGCGACATCAGGTCAGCGAATGTGACCAGCCATTCCGGGGCGCCGCCGCCGCCTGCCTGCTTTTTCTTGGCCATGGCCTGAGGACCCCTTTCCCGCCGTCAGGCGGCTTCGGCGAAGTCGGCGCGAACCTTCTCCGGCAAATAGGCGATGAGCATGTCGCGGATAAGCGCGGGGCTCTTGTTCTGGCGGATCTGCAGGACGCCGTCGATGACCAGGGTCTGGTTGACCTCCTCGGTATCGAACTTGGAGTCGAGCTTGTCGACGATGGGCAGGCAGATCACGTTCGAGATCAGCGCGCCGTAGAGGGTCGTCAGCAGGGCGATGGCCATGGACGGGCCGATGGTGGAGGGGTCGTCCATGGTCGCGAGCATCTGCACGAGGCCGACCAGCGTTCCGATCATGCCGAAAGCGGGGGCCGAGTCGCCGAGCGCCTTGAACACCTTCTTGCCCTCGCCGAGCCGGTCGAGGAAGAGGTCGCGCTCGCGCTCCATGGTCTCCTTGATGAAGTCCATCTCGTAGCCGTCGGCGATGTACTGCACGCCCTTGGCGAGCGTCGCATCGCTCACCTCGACGTTCTCGAGCCCCAGCGGCCCGGATTTGCGAACGGTGTCGGCGAGGCGGGTGATCTCCTCGATCAGGTCGCGCGGGCTGGTCTTCTTGTGGGTGAAGGCGACCTTGCTGCCCACCACGAAGGCGCTGCCTATGCCGGCCAGCGGAAAACGCACCAAGGTTGCGGCAAGACCGCCGCCGATCACGATCAGGACGGAGGGAACGTCGATGAACTGCGTGAGATTGCCGCCGAGCATGATCGCGATGACCACAATCACGAAGGCGGCAATGATGCCGATGATCGATCCAAGATCCATGGGACTACCACTCTATGGCCGCTACGCGCCGAACTTGTCTGGTGGCAGCGATCATAGGCGGCTGTGGCTAACCAAACCCTAATCACCCCACGGAAGGCGGTGAACGGGAGAGGAGCCTCGTCGCGGATCAGGCGACGCCGTGGCGCAGCAGGTCGTGCAGGTGGATGATGCCAAGCGGCTTGCGGCCGTCGACCACGAAGACCGAGGTGATGGAGGCGGAGTTGATGAACTCCATCGCCGAGGCGACCAGCATGTCGGGCGGGATGGTCTTGGGCGCGCGTGTCATCACGTCGGCCGCGGTCTTGTCGAGGAAGTCCGGCGACAGATGCCGGCGCAGGTCACCGTCGGTGATGACGCCGACGAGCTCGCCGGCCTCGTCGACGATGCCCAGGACGCCGAAGCCCTTCTGCGAGATGAGGACGATCGCGTCGCTCATGGCCATGCCGGTGTGGGCAAGCGGAAGCCGCTCGTCGCGGTGCATGATGTCGCGGGCGTGCAGCAGGCTGGCGCCGAGCCGGCCACCGGGGTGATAGACCTTGAAATCCTGGGCGGTGAAACCGCGACTCTCGAGCAGGGCGATGGCGATGGCATCGCCCATGGCCATCTGCAGCACCGTGGAGGTGGTCGGCGCGAGCCCGTGCGGGCAGGCCTCCTCCACGCGCGGCAGCGCGAGAACGATGTCGGCCGCTTTGCCGAGCGCGCTTTCGCTGCGCGACGTGATGGCGACCAGCGGCACCTTGAAGCGGCGGGTATAGGCGAGGGTGGCGGCGAGCTCCTGGGTCTCGCCGGACCACGACAGCGCGATCACAACGTCCTCGTCCGTGATCATGCCGAGATCGCCATGACTCGCTTCCGTCGCATGGACGAAGAAGGACGGTGTGCCGGTCGAGGCCAGCGTCGCGGCGATCTTGGCGCCGACGTGGCCGCTCTTGCCGATGCCGGTGATGATCACGCGCCCGCGTGCCTGCGAGATCGTCTCGATGGTGCGTCCGAACGGTTCGGAGAGGCCGTTGGCAAGGGCGTCGCGAAGCGCCTGCATGCCCGCGATTTCCGTCTCGATCGTGCGCAGGGCCGAGGCCTGGGCAAGTGTCACGCCGCCGGCCGGGGAGGCGGGGCGGGCGGACGTCTGCTGGGTGGAAGTCTGCGGAGTGGAAGTCTGGGGGGAAGTGTCCACGGTGACGCTCGTCGCTTCTGACCGGATCATGCCCCCTCATACGCGCCTTGCGGGGGGACGGCAAGCATCGTGCTCCCCGGTTTGCGGCCACACGATGGCCCGGCGTGCGATGTCGGGCTCAACGCTCCGTTAACCTTAACGGATCATTGTCGCAGGAAGAAATGTGCGGGCCGCCCCCGTACCCAGACGACGCTCGTGCAACGGTTCCCAGATGTCGCGTTCCGGCTCCCTGATGCTGCTTATCCTGGCCGGCCTTGCCGTGGCCGCGCCCGCGCATGCGCAGCAGGCGGTCTCCGGAAGCGGATTTGGCGACGGCCCGGCGGGCCCGCGTTCCGACACCTTCATGCGCGGTGACCCTTTCGGCCAGTCCGATCCGGGCCTTGTCGAGGGGACACAGGACGAGGGGGCGGCGGACGCCGATGCCAGTTCCTTCGGCAACAGTGGTTCAAGCGATGCCGGAGCCGCCGACCCGCTTGCTGGCACGGCGCCGCGCGGTACCATCGACGGGCTCGCGGCCGGCGCGGGCGAGGAGGCCATTCCGCTTGCCGATACGCGGCGGGCCCAGCCGATCCAGCCCTTTTCCGAGCGCCTGAGGGCGGTCTCGCGCCGCGCGCCGCTCGGCGGAGGCGGCAACCCGGATGCCCTTGTCTTCGACGGCGACACGACGCGCGATGCCCCGCGCGGCATTCGGCTTGGCTCGTTCCTGCTCTATCCCGAGCTGTATACGGGCCTTGGCTGGTCCAGCAACCGGGCGGGCGATGCCTCCGGGTCGTCGGGAAGCGAGTATCGCATCGCTCCGAGCCTGCGGCTCCAGTCCGACTGGTCGCGCCACAGCCTCGGCGTCAACCTGCGGGGCAGCTATACCGGCTATCCCGCGAGTTCCCTGACGGGCGATCCCAATGTCACCGCCGACGCCCTGCTGCGGCTGGAGATGAGCGAGCGCACCGAACTCGACGTGGAAGGCAGCTACGGGCTGTCCATGGAGGACCGTGGCACGGCGGAATCGAGCGGTGGCGACCAGAACATCCACCAGGTGGGCGCCGGGCTCGCCCTGCGCCGGCAGATCGGCCTGTTCGGGGCCGAGCTGCGCGGGCGCGTCGACAGCACCCACTACAGCGGCATAGACGGGGCCTCTTCCCAGACCGACCGTGACAATGCGCTGTTCACCGGAACCTTGCGGGTGGAAACCAACACGGGCGCCACGCTTCAGCCGTATGCGGAGGCGAGCCTCCTCAAGCGGCGTTACTTCGACCGCTGCGACAATGCGGTGACCTGCGTCGATCGCGACTCGACCGGCTATGCGTTGCGGGCCGGCGTCGGGTTCGATACGGGGGGCAAGCTTTCCGGCGACCTGGCGCTTGGCTGGCGCAGCGAGACGCTGAAGGACAAGAGCCTCGCGCGACTCGAGGGTCTTACGGTCGACGGGTCGCTGGTGTGGTCGCCGGCACGGCTGACGACGGTGACCGGGCTGGTCAACACGACCCTTTCGCCCTCGGATATTGCCGGGACGCCGGGGTCGGTCACATATTCGGGAGACCTGCGCATCGCCCAGGGCTTCTCGGACGCGCTGACGGGCGAGGTGGGCGCCGGCTATTCGCGCACCGACTACGCGGGCATCTCGCTCACCGAGCAGGAGGCGCGCGCCACCTCGGCCCTGACCTACGCGCTGACCTCCAGCATCGCGTTGCAGGGACGCTACACGTTCCGCCGGTTCTCCTCGACGACGCCGGGAGCCGGCTACAGCGCGAGCGAGATCGAGGCGGGCCTGAGGTTCCGCCGCTAACACGAGGCGGCCCGCACGAGGGCCGCGAGATCACGGGGCGCCGGGGGGCGCTGCCGGGACGGACCCCGAACGGGAGCGGTTCGTCCAGGAGGGGATAACCAGGAGTATCCATGCGCAATCTGCCGCGTCCGTCCATGACACGCGACATCACGACACGCGCGGCGCAGGCGCCGCGAGCCCTGCGTATGCTGGCCCGGGCCGGGCTTGCGCTTGTCGTGGCCTTCACGCTTGGCGCGGCTCAGCCCGCGCACGCCGATGCCGCCTTCGACCGCTGGGTGGAGAATTTCTGGCCGCAGGCGCGGGCCGCCGGCGTCAGCCGCGACACCTATCGTCGCGCATTCGCCAACGTCACGCCGGACCCCGACACCCTGCGCCTTATGGACAAGCAGTCGGAGTTCGTGAAGCCGATCTTCGAGTATCTCGACACCGCCGTTTCCGACAATCGCGTGGAGACCGGCCGGGAGATGCTGCAGACCTATGCCCGCGAACTGGCCGCGATCGAGCGCCATTTCGGCGTGCAGAAGGAAGTGGTCGTCGCCATCTGGGGCATGGAAACCAACTACGGCAAGTTCATGGGCAAGCACTATGTGGTGCGTGCCCTGGCGACGCTGGCCTATGCCGCGCCCCGGCGGAAGGAGTTCTGGCGCTCCGAACTGATCACGGCGTTGAAGATCATCGATGCCGGTCATGTCAGTCCGGAGAACATGGAAGGCTCCTGGGCGGGCGCCATGGGCCACACCCAGTTCATGCCCTCGAGCTGGCGGCGGTACTCGGCCGACTATGACGGCGACGGCCGTCGCGACATCTGGACCAACATTCCGGATGCACTGTCCTCCTCCGCCAACTACCTCAAGGAGCACGGCTGGCAGACCGGCAAGACCTGGGGCTACGAGGTTGTTCTGCCGCGCGGCTTCGACTATTCGCTCGCGGAGACGGAAAAGACCCTGGGCGAATGGGCGCGGATCGGTGTCAGCCGGCCCAACGGTCGCGGCTTCCCGCGTCCCTCGGACGATGCGGAACTGATCCTTCCCGCGGGAGCATCGGGTCCGGCCTTTCTGATGCTGCGCAATTTCTTCGTCATCAAGCGCTACAACAACGCCACCGCCTATGCGCTCGCTGTCGGTCATCTCGCCGACCGGGTGCGTGGCGGCGGGCCGTTCGTGCACGAGTGGGACCGCAGCGCGCTGCCGCTCAACCGCAGCGAGGTGAAGGAACTCCAGAACCTGCTCAACCGGCGCGGCTACTCGGTCGGGACCGCGGACGGCATGGCCGGTCCGGCGACACGGCGCGGCATTCGTGCCTTCCAGCGGGCCATCGGCGTCATTCCCGACGGCTTCGCCTCGCAGCGGCTTCTGGCGCGCGTGCGCGCCGGGCGCTGAGCGCCCCACGGATCGTGACGTGACCGGAACGCGCGGCCGGCTTGGACCGGGCCGCGCGTTTCGGGTATGGTCGCGGCTGACGGAAACGGGCCATGATGGAACGGCGATGAACGGCGTATCCGGGATCACCACAGCGACGATGCGAGGCGCAGGGGCTGCACGGATGGCGGGGGCGCATGTCCTGCGCCGGACGCTTGCCGCCATCCTCGTGGTGGCGCTCGCCATCTGCGGGCTGACGTTCGCAGCGCCGGTCCTTTCGACACCGGCGCAGGCGCAGAACGGGCGTCCGATCGTGCAGCCGGGCGACTCGGGCACCAGCAGCTTTCATCCGCTCTCGCCGCTTCTGCGCCTCTTTGGCGTGGAGAAGCGCGGCCGCACGCGGTTGAAGGAGCGCAAGAGCGAGCGTCAGTCCCGGCAGCCGCGCGAGCCGGTGAAACCGGTGATCGTGGAGGTGCCCAAGGAAGCGGACGCCCGGGTCATTCTCGTCGTCGGCGATGCGCTGGCGGGGGAACTGGCGGAAGGGCTCGAGGCCACCTACGCGGAGGTTCCCTCCGTGCGCGTCGACAAGCTCGTCATTGACGACGCGAGCCTCACGGAGCCCGGCCTGACGCCGCTTGACGACCGGCTGCGCGCGGTGCTGCAGGGCCGCAAGGTGGCTGTCGTGGTGACGCTGATCGGATCGCGCGACGTGCGGGCGATCGCGCAGGGCGCCAATGAGGCGGCGTTTCGCAGCGAGACATGGGATGCGCTTTATGCGCGGCGTATCGACCAGCTCCTGGCGTCGGCTCGCATCTTGCGCACGCCGCTCGTCTGGGTCGGGCTGCCGCCCCCTTCCGGGCAGGCCAAGCGCGCCGACTTCGGCCATGTGAACACGCTCGCCAAGGCTCGGGTCGAGGCCAACAATGCCATCTATGTGGATGTGTGGGACGTGTTCCTCGACGAGAACGGCGGATACACGTCCTACGGACCCGACGTCGAGGGCAAGCGCCGCCGCCTGCGCGACGGCGATGGTGTCGGGTTCACATGGCACGGCAAGCGCAAGCTCGCCTTCTTTGCCGAGCGCGCCGTGGCGCGCATCCTGGGCTCGTCCGGCGCGAACGCCTTCGAGGGCGTGGAGGACGATCCCAATTTCATCGTCCTCACCGGGCGTCTGGGCTCGCCCGAGACCGAACTTGCGGGTGGAGAAGACGCGCGCAACGAGCCGGTGGCCGAGACGCCCCAGTACCAGCTTATCGTTCAGGGAGAGCCTCTCCCGTTCGCGCAGGGGCGCGTCGATGATTTCCGGGATGCCGAGGCGGCACCCTGAGGCAACCAGGGCGGGTGGTCGATCCGGCCGCGTCGCGGGTTTTCTCTTTTTTCATGTTTGTCGGCCAGTTTTCGGGAACGAGTGTTTTCCAAGGTCGAGCTCATGACGTCCCGCCGGTCCTTTCTTACCCTTACGGTTTTCGGTCGCTTCCTGGTGCTTGTCGCGTCCGCGGCTCTCATCATGCTCGCCGGCACCGGATATGCGTTCTACGTCTTCCGGCACTCGCTGGTGCAGACCCTGGGCGATCCGGTTCAGGCTCAGGCGTTCCTGAACGGCGGTGTCAGCGAGAAGCTCGACGGGCTGATCCTGGGCTCCATGCTCGAGATCGTGCTGGTCTGCATGCCGGTCGGCGTTGCCTTTCTGGCGCTGGCGATCTGGCTTGCCGTTGGCATCCAGCGCCCGCTCAAGGCGCTGCAGGGCGGGCTTGAGGCCCTGTCCAACGGGGATTTCGACATCGCGGTCGCCGGCGGTGAGCGGCGCGACGAGATCGGCGCCATCGCGCGCTCCGTCTCCGAGTTTCGCGGCAAGCTGGCCGAGAAGGCCGAGCAGGACGCGCGTCGCGCGCTTCAGGAGCAGGAGCGCCTGGCGATCGAACGGGGCGAGACGCTGCGAAAGGTCGCAAGCGAGTTCGAGGAAACCGTCGTGGGCGTGGTCGACCGGCTCGGCCTTGCCGCGCGCTCGGTCGGCACGATATCCCAGCGCCTCGACGGTGCGGTCGACGGGGCCGCGAGCGCTGTCGAGGCGGCCTCGGATTCCTCCCAGCAGGCCTCGAGCTCCGTCGCGACGGCTGCCGAGGCCGCCGAGGCGATGACCCAGGCGATCCGCTCCATCGGCAAGGAAATGGCGGAAGCCGCCGACATGGCCCGCGCGGCCGTGGACGAGGCCCGCTCGACGGACACCATCGTCGGCCGGCTTGCCGACAGTGGCCGCGCGATCGGCGAGATCATCGACCTCATCAAGCAGATCGCCGACCAGACCAATCTTCTCGCGCTCAACGCGACCATCGAGGCGGCGCGGGCCGGCGAGATGGGACGCGGCTTTGCCGTGGTCGCCAACGAGGTGAAGACGCTCGCCGGGCAGACGTCGCGCGCGACCGAGGATATCTCCCAGCAGGTGGAGGCGGTTCAGCAGGTCTCGGAGCAGGCGGTGACGGCAATCCGCTCCATCGCCGGTACGGTCGAGCGCATCCATGCCATCTCCTCCACGATCCTCGACGCCGTGCAGGCACAGATGGCGGCGACGGGCGAAATCAGCCAGAGCGTCGACTTCGCCACCCAGAACACCCAGTCGGTCGCGGAGAGCATGGACGCATTGAACCGGTCGAGCGAATCGACGCGCAATGCCACCGACGAGATCCGCCATGCGACCTCGGAGCTCGCCGAGCTGTCCTCCCAGTTGCACCAGCAGGTGGGCGGCTTCCTCGGAAGCATTCGCGAGGGCGAGGACGACGAAGCGGAGAAGGCGGCCCGTTCGGCCGCCTGATGAGGCGCGCGCACCGTGTCACGGCTGGTATCCAGCCGGGACGTCGGATCTTGTGCTTGCGACGAAAAACGGCGCCTTTCGGCGCCGTTTCGCGTTCTTGACCAGGGTATGCTGAGCAATCAGCGCGGCAGGTTGGAGCTGCCCGTCAGATGCATGTCGATCGCGCGGGCGGCTTGACGCCCCTCGCGGATCGCCCAGACCACGAGCGACTGGCCGCGACGGACGTCGCCGGCGGCGAACACGCCATCCACGCTGGTCTTGTACTCGTTGGTGTCGGCCAGGACGTTGCCGCGCTTGTCGCGGGCGATCTCGGAGGCGAGCTCCTTGAGGTAGGTGCCCTCGAGCGGTCCGGCAAAGCCGATGGCGACAAGCACCAGTTCGGCTCGCAGGATGAACTCGCTGCCGGGGATCGGCACGCGCTTCTCGTCCACGCGGGCGCATTTGACGCCGGTGACGTGTCCGTCCTCGCCCACGATCTCCAGCGTCGCGGCCGCGAACTCGCGGTCCGCGCCCTCGGCCTGGGAGGAGGAGGTGCGCATCTTCGTCGGCCAGTACGGCCAGACGTTGAGCTTGTCTTCCATTTCCGGCGGGCGCTGGCGGATGTCGAGCTGGGTCACCGACAGGGCGCCCTGACGGAACGAGGTGCCGACGCAGTCGGACGCGGTGTCGCCACCGCCGATCACGACCACATGCTTGCCGCCGGCCCAGAAGGGCTGCTCGGCGGACACGTCCTCGCCGCCGACGCGGCGGTTCTGCTGGACGAGGAAGGGCATGGCGTACATGCAGCCGGCGAGATCCTGGCCGGGAAGCTCGGGATCGCGCGGACGCTCGGCGCCGCAGGTGAGCAGCACCGCGTCATGACGATGCCGCAGCTCGTCCACGGTGACGTTGACGCCGACGTCGGCGCCATAGTGGAAGACGACGCCCTCGCCCTCCATCTGCTCGACGCGCCGGTCGATGTAGTGCTTTTCCATCTTGAAGTCGGGGATGCCGTAGCGCATCAGCCCGCCGGCCTTCACGTCACGCTCGTAGACGTGAACCGTATGGCCCGCGCGCGCCAGCTGCTGTGCCGCGGCAAGGCCCGCCGGGCCGGACCCGACGATGGCAACGGTCTTGCCGGTGCGGAACGGCGCCGGCTCGGGCTTGATCCAGCCGGACTCCCACGCCTTGTCGGCGATCGCCTGCTCCACCGTCTTGATGGCGACGGGAACGTCCTCGAGGTTCAGCGTGCAGGCTTCCTCGCAGGGCGCGGGGCAGATGCGGCCGGTGAACTCCGGGAAATTGTTCGTCGAATGCAGGTTGCGCGCGGCCTCTTCCCAGTCGTGGTTGTAGACCAGATCGTTCCAGTCGGGGATCTGGTTGTTGACCGGACAGCCGACGGGGCCGTGGCAATAGGGGATGCCACAGTCCATGCAACGGGCCGCCTGCCGCTCGACTTCCTTGTCCTCGAGCGGCAGCGTGAATTCCTTGAAATGGCGGATGCGGTCGGAGGCCGGCTGGTACTTCTGTTCCTGCCGGTCGATCTCCAGGAAACCGGTGACCTTTCCCATATCGTCCTCTCCCTTACTCGGCCGCCACCAGGCCGAGCCGCTTTTCTTCCATTTCCTTCAGCGCGCGGCGGTACTCCACCGGCATCACCTTGACGAACTTCGGTCGGAATTCGTCCCACTTGTCGAGGATCTCCTGCGCCCAGGCGGATCCGGTGTGCTCGATGTGGTTGGCGATGATCTGCCGCAGGCGTTCGTCGTCGTGGCGGGTCATGTCGGCCGACAGGTCGACGCGTCCCTTGTGTTCGATGTCGCCGCCATGGTGATGCAGCTTCTCCAGGAGGTCGTCCTCCTCCGGGACCGGCTCGATGTCGACCATGGCCAGATTGCAGCGCGAGCGGAACGAATTGTCCTCGTCCAGCACATAGGCCACGCCGCCGGACATGCCAGCCGCGAAGTTGCGGCCCGTCCAGCCGAGCACAACGACGACACCGCCGGTCATGTACTCGCAGCCGTGGTCGCCCACGCCCTCGACCACGGCGATCGCGCCGGAATTTCGCACGGCGAAACGCTCGCCCGCGACGCCCCGGATGTAGCACTCGCCCTCGGTCGCACCGTAGAGAACGGTGTTGCCGGCGATGATCGAGTAATCGGGATCCGCCGCGCTCTTCGGGTTCGGGCGGATGACGAGCTTGCCGCCCGCCAGGCCCTTGCCGACATAGTCGTTGGCGTCGCCCTCGAGCGTCACCGAAATGCCGCGGGTGAGGAAGGCGCCGAATGCCTGTCCGGCGGTGCCGGTGAGGCGGATGTCGATGGTGCCGTCCTTCAGACCCTTGTGGCCATAGCGCCGCGCGACCTCGCCCGACAGCATGGCGCCGGCGGAACGGTCGACGTTGTGGATCGTCTCCTCGATGACGACCGGCTCGCGGTTCTCGAGCGCGGGCGCGGCCGCCTTGATGAGCCGCCGGTCGAGGATGTCGTCGATCGGATGCACCTGGCGCTCGGTCCAGCGACGGGCGTCATCCTCGACGTCCGGGACATGGAACATGCGCGAGAAGTCGAGGCCGCGTGCCTTCCAGTGACCGACGGCGGCCGACCGGTCGAGCAGGTCGGCGCGACCGACCAGGTCCTCGAAGCGGGCGATGCCCATGGCGGCCATCATCTCGCGCACTTCCTCGGCGACGAAGAAGAAGTAGTTCACCACATGCTCCGGCGCGCCCTTGAAGCGCTTGCGCAGCACCGGGTCCTGGGTGGCGATGCCGACCGGGCAGGTGTTCAGGTGGCACTTGCGCATCATGATGCAGCCGGCCGCGATCAGCGGGGCGGTGGAGAAGCCGAACTCGTCGGCGCCCAGAAGCGCGCCGATGATCACGTCACGGCCGGTCTTCAGGCCGCCATCGACCTGCAGCGCAATGCGCGAGCGCAGTCCGTTGAGCACCAGCGTCTGCTGGGTCTCGGCCAGACCGATCTCCCAGGGGCTGCCGGCATGCTTGATGGAGGTCAGGGGCGAGGCGCCCGTGCCGCCGTCGTAGCCTGAGACGGTGATGTGGTCGGCGCGTGCCTTCGCAACGCCGGCCGCGACCGTGCCCACGCCGACCTCTGAAACGAGCTTGACCGAGATGTCGGCCGCCGGGTTGACGTTCTTCAGATCGTAGATCAGCTGCGCCAGATCCTCGATCGAGTAGATGTCATGGTGCGGCGGCGGCGAAATCAGGCCCACGCCCTGGGTGGAGTGACGCACCTTGGCGATGACCGCGTCGACCTTGTGGCCGGGAAGCTGGCCGCCCTCGCCAGGCTTGGCGCCCTGGGCCACCTTGATCTGGATCATGTCGGCATTGACCAGATAGTCGGTGGTCACGCCGAAGCGGCCCGAGGCCACCTGCTTGATCGCCGAACGCATCGGGTTCATGCCGCCGTCGGGCAGCGGGTTGTAGCGCTCGGGCTCCTCGCCGCCCTCGCCGGTGTTCGACTTGCCGCCGATCTCGTTCATGGCGATGGCGAGCGTCGAATGCGCCTCACGCGAGATCGAGCCGAAGGACATGGCGCCGGTGGAGAAGCGCTTGACGATCTCCGCCGCGGGCTCGACCTCCTCGAGCGGGATCGGCTTGCGACCGGCTTCCCCGGCGTCCTTGATGCGGAACAGTCCGCGAATGGTGAAGCGGCCGTTCTCCTCGTTCGTCTCGCGGGCGAACTCGCGATACTTCTCCGGCAGGTTGCCGCGCACGGCGTGCTGGAGCGAGGCGATGCCGTCCGGCGTCCACATGTGGTTCTCGCCGCGCACGCGATAGGCGTATTCGCCGCCGACCTCGAGGGAGCGACGCAGCACCGGAACGTCCGCGAAGGCGATGCGGTGACGGTTTGCCGTCTCCTCGGCGACCTCGGTCAGGCCGATGCCCTCGATGGAGGTGGCGGTGCCGAAGAAATAGGCGTCGACGAAGTCGCTCGACAGGCCGACCGCATCGAAGATCTGCGCGCCGCAATAGGACTGGTAGGTCGAGATGCCCATCTTGGACATGACCTTCAGGATGCCCTTGTCGATCGACTTGATGTAGCGATAGACGACCTCGTCGGCATCGACCTCCTCGGGGAAGTCGAGCTCGGCGTGCAGCTGGAGCAGCGTCTCGAAGGCGAGATACGGGTTGATCGCCTCGGCGCCGTAGCCGGCCAGGACACAGAAGTGATGCACCTCGCGCGCCTCGCCGGTTTCCACCACGAGACCGACCGAGGTACGCAGCCCCTTGCGGATCAGATGGTGGTGCACGGCCGCCGTCGCGAGCAGCGCCGGGATCGGGATGCGCGCGCGGCTGACCAGCCGGTCGGACAGGATGATGATGTTGTAGCCGTTGTGCACGGCGCGTTCGGCGTTGGCGCACAGGCTTTCCAGCGCCTCGCGCATGCCGCCGGCTCCGCGCTCGACGTCATAGGTGATGTCGAGGGTCTTGGCCGAGAACTGGTTGTCGGCGGTGTCGCCGATGGTGCGGATCTTCTCCAGGTCGTCGTTGGCCAGGATCGGCTGGCGCACCTCGAGGCGCTTCGATGTGGCGAGGCCCTTGAGGTCGAACAGGTTCGGCCGCGGTCCGATGAAGGACACGAGGCTCATCACCAGCTCCTCGCGGATCGGATCGATCGGCGGATTGGTGACCTGGGCGAAGTTCTGCTTGAAATAGGTGTAGAGCAGCTTCGGCTTGTCGGAGAGCGCGGAAATCGGCGTGTCCGTGCCCATGGAGCCGATCGCCTCCTGGCCGACGGTGGCCATGGGCTGCATCAGCAGCTTGATGTCTTCCTGGCTGTAGCCGAAGGCCTGCTGACGGTCGAGCAGCGTCTCCGCGGCGACCGGCGCGCGACCGCGCACCGGAGGCATGTCCTCCAGAACGATCTGGGTGCGGTGCAGCCAGTCCTTGTAGGGGTTGGCGATCGACAGCTCGCGCTTGATCTCGTCGTCGGAGATGATGCGGCCTTCCTCGAGGTCGATGAGCAGCATCTTGCCCGGCTGGAGGCGCCACTTGCGAATGATCCGCTCCTCGGGCACCGGCAGCACGCCGACCTCCGACGACATGATGACCATGTCCTCGTCGGTGATGATGTAGCGGGCCGGACGCAGGCCGTTGCGGTCCAGCGTCGCGCCGATCTGGCGGCCGTCCGTGAAGGCCACGGCGGCGGGGCCGTCCCACGGCTCCATCAGGGCCGCGTGATACTCGTAGAAGGCGCGCAGGTTGTCGTCCATGAGCGGGTTGCCCGCCCAGGCCTCGGGAATGAGCATCATGGCCGCGTGGGCGAGCGAGTAGCCGCCCTGAACCAGGAACTCCAGCGCATTGTCGAAACAGGCGGTGTCCGACTGGCCCTCGTAGGAGATCGGCCACAGCTTGGGGATGTCCTCGCCGAAGTGCGGGGAGGACACCGACGCCTGACGGGCGGCCATCCAGTTGACGTTGCCGCGCAGCGTGTTGATCTCGCCGTTGTGGGCCACCATCCGGTAGGGATGGGCGAGATCCCACGACGGGAAGGTGTTGGTGGAAAACCGCTGGTGCACGAGCGCGAGCGCGGAGGTGAAGCGCGGATCCTTCAGGTCATTGTAATAGGCGCCCAGCTGGTAGGCCAGGAACATGCCCTTGTAGACCAGCGTGCGGCTGGACAGCGACACGATGTAGAAGCCCGACTTGACCGCTTCGGTCTCGGCGCGCACGGCGTTGGAGATCACCTTGCGCAACACGAACAGGCGGCGCTCGAAATCATCCGGCGTCTCGCAGTTGCGGCTGGCGATGAACACCTGGCGCGAGACCGGCTCGGTCGCGGCGATGTCCGGGGCCTTGGACAGCGAGGAATTGTCGACCGGCACATCGCGCCAGCCCAGGAACTCCTGGCCTTCCTGCTCGATGACGCGCTCGATGATCTCCTCGCAGCGCCGGCGCAGGCTTGCATCCTGCGGCAGGAAGAGGAAGCCGACGCCATAGCGGCCGCGCTCCGGCAGGGTGATGCCGAGGCCCTTCGCTTCCTCGACGAGGAAGTCGTGCGGGATCTGCACCAGCATTCCGGCACCGTCACCCATCAGCGGGTCGGCGCCGACGGCGCCACGGTGAGTGAGGTTCTCCAGGACCTGGAGACCGTCGGAAACGATGCGGTGGGAGGCCTGCCCCTTCAGGTGGGCGACGAAGCCGACGCCGCAGGCATCGTGCTCGCGGTCGGCGCGATAGAGGCCCTCGCGGCCGGCGGTCTCGCGGCGGGTCGCCAGATCCGTCGTCGCGGGCGTTTTGGAAAGGGGGGCCGCCGTCGGAGCGGCCATATGGTCCAGCCCCTCGATCATCGCGTCGGTCTTGCTCATCACTTCCCTCTCCTTATTCACCGGTCAGCGGAGCGTCCTTCTCCGTTCGGGTCGCGCCTTGTCTCGTCCCGAGACGCGCGGCTCGTGCGGCGAACAGGCTACTGCCCCGACGCTGACCACTTGAAGCGACCCGCCCTCCGGTTCCTTTCCGGCGCGGGATGCGGTCCCGCGAGCGTCTCGCCTCGATGTACCCCAACCGGCGGTGCCCGCCGGGCAGTCCGGACCGTATGGTCCGTGCTTCGTCCGGCCCGCCCCGGTTCCCGCCGTTCGGCGAGCCCGATGCCGTCCTGCCACGAGCTGCAGGGCCAGTCTATCATAGCCGGGACCATGACACGTGTGTGAGGTCCGGCAGGAACCTCACCCTTTCCCGCCTTCGCGTTCCGTCCTGCCCGGCCCTTGACCGCGTCCGGCTGGACGGGGCAGGGCCGGCTGACCGGTGCCGGGGGGAAGCCGGCGAACCGAGAACGGCGGGCGTGCCTGGCGCTCCGGGTGCCTTTTTCCGGAGCTGCATCGGGCCACCTGCCGGCGCGGATTTCCGCGATCGGGCAGGCACGATGCCGGGCTTTCGCTTAATAGGACAGTAAGGCTGTCCTATCTAGCGGAGGCGAACAATGCCAGATTTCGGCATCAGGGGCAAGACGCTTTGCGAGGGGTGCGGCATTGTTTCTTGCGTGAAAGGTTGGAGATTTGTCACAATCGGCAAGAGGGGGCGTCTCGCGGGCAATATTCTGTCCGCAGGCGTTCGGGTGGCAAATTGGGGCCTTGCAAGCGTGCCTTGGCTTTGCCTAGATCCTGCCATGATCTTTGCCAGCGACAACTGGGCAGGTGCCTCGCAGCCGGTGATGGATGCGCTCGCCGCCAACAACACGGATTTCGCCGCCGCCTATGGCCGCGATCCGCTCACCGATCGTGTGACCGAACGTCTCGGAGAGATGTTCGAGAGGCCGGTCGAGGTCTATTTCACCGCAACGGGAACCGCCGCCAACGCGCTGTCGATGGCCGCCTGCGCGCGGCCCGGCGGGCTGGTTCTGACCAGCGAGACCGCGCATGTCTACTGCGACGAGTGGGGCGCGGCGGAGTTTTTCACCCACGGAATGAAGATGGTGCCGCTGCCCACCGTGGCCGGCAAGATCACGCCGGACGGCGTGGCGGGTGTGCTCGACGCCAACCCGGAGGGCAGCCGCTTCGGCCGTCCGGTCGCCCTCAGCCTGACCCAGGCGAGTGAATGCGGCACGGTCTACACTCCCGAGGAGGTGCGGGCGCTTACCGGAATTGCCGCGTCGCGCGATCTGGTCTGCCACATGGATGGCGCACGCTTCGCCAACGCGCTGGTCTCGCTCGGCGCGACGCCGGCCGAGGTGACCTGGAAGGCGGGGATCGACGTTCTGTCCTTCGGTGGCACCAAGAACGGCTGCTGGTGCGCCGAGGCGGTGGTCGTGTTCAACCCGGATCGCCTGCCGGATCTCGTCACGCACCGCTCGCGTTCCGGGCATCTGTTTTCAAAGTCCCGGTTCGTCGCGGCCCAGTTCGACGGCTATCTGGCGAACGATCACTGGCGCGAGCTTGCCACCCATGCCAATGCCATGGCGACACGTCTTGGCGAGGGGCTTGCGGCGGCCGGTCACCGGCTGGCGTATCCCGTCGAGGCCAACGAGGTGTTTCCCGTGCTCGACCTTGCCACCATCGCGCGGCTGCGCGAGGCGGGTGCGGCGTTCTACGAGTGGCCGGAGGTCGAGGCGGGCGAAGACACGTCCTGCGTGCGACTGGTGACGTCCTTCGCCACAAAATCCGAAGAGGTTGCGCGCTTCCTGGAGATTGCAGCGCGGTAGGGGCGGTCGCGCATGGAAGGATTTTCTCCGTGTGCGGCTTTTCTTCCGAAAATTTGGAATGCGTTTTCGTGTTTCGGCTTGGCGTAAAGCCGAAGGGGGCCGGCCTCACGCCGGTTTCAGCGAAACGATCGGAGCCCCTCCCGATGAAGATTCATCCCACCGAGGACATGCGTGTCCTCTCGATTGCTCGAAGGCTGACCATTCCCGACGTGGGATCGGCCGCCGCCGACCTGTCGACGGTGATCGAAGCGGAGCGCCAGCGAGCCGGTCTTGCGGCGGCAGGGCCATGGACCTTCATAGCCCATGGTCTGCCGCGCGACGGCAAGACGGCGTTCGATTGGCGTATCTGCCTACCGGTGGCGGGCACGGCTGCCTATGAAGGCCCGCTGGATATTCTGCACCTGGAGCCGGTGATGGTCGCCTCTGCCGTACATCTAGGGCCGCTCAGGACCCTGTTCACGCAAGGCTACGCGCCCCTGCTGCGTGCCATCGGCGACACGCGGCACCACCTGTCGGGCCAGAGCCGGGAAGTCTACCACGACTGGCGCGGCGGCAAGGCCGGCTATAACCGCATCGAGATCCAGTTCGAATTGTCGCGCTGACGGGGTGCCCCGAACGAAAGACGCCCGGCCTTGGGAAAGGCCGGGCGCGGGGCAGGCGTGTCTCTCGCCGAGGGGGGATAGCAAGGTCCCACCTGCCTGATCCTTCAGGATCTTTAGTGGGTGCTGGCCTCGATCTGCTTCTGGTCACCCGTGCCGATCTCGATCTTGCGAGGCTTCATGGCCTCCGGGATCTCGCGGGACAGGTCGATGTGGAGCAGGCCGTTCTCAAGGCTTGCGCCCTTCACCTCGACAAAGTCGGCGAGCTGGAAGCGGCGCTCGAAGGCGCGCGCGGCGATGCCGCGATACAGTACCTCGCCCGTCTCGGTCTCGTTGCCGCGCTCGCCCTTGACGGTAAGCGCGTGCTCCTTGGCCTCGATCGACAGGTCCTTCTCGCCGAACCCGGCCACCGCCATGGTGATGCGGTAGGTGTTCTCGCCCGTTCGCTCGATGTTGTACGGCGGGTAGCTCGGCGTGTCCTGGGCCGAGTTGTCGAGCATGGAGAAGAGACGGTCGAAGCCGACGGTGGAACGATAGAGGGGGCTGAAATCAAGATGACGCATCGTTTTGTCCTCTCTTTGAGCAACAGGTGATGTCTGGCGGGCCGTCCTGGACCTGTTCTGCAGGCTGGCCGCCACCATGGGCCGGCCGGATCGTCCGCCTTGTCGCGGACCCGTCATTGGCGTCCGCTGCCCAAGAAGTGGTGAGCCCCGGGGGGGCTTTCAAGACCCTCGCAAACCGCTCGAAACGGTGTCCGCCGGGCGGCACGCGGGGAGAGGGGCCGGCGGATGAACGCAGGCTGAACGGTCCTTTCCGGAGAAGTTCAGCCGCTGCTTGTCATTGTCCTTCCATCGAGCGGCGCACCGACGCCGGAAACGGGAGACAAGACCATGATGAAGACCAAGACCTTCTTCGCCGCCGTCCTGATCGGCGCCACCCTGTCCGCTCCTGCCGCCCAGGCGCTTGATTCGCGCGTCGGCCAGGCCGGCCGGGCCGCCACCCCTGCAGCCACCACCACGGCGACCGCCGACGTGCAGCTGGTCGGCGGGCGGCACTGGCGGGGCGGCCGCCACTGGGGTGGCCATCGCTACGAGCGGCTGCGTCCGCGCCAGATCAAGCGCCGGCTCGCCCGTCACGGCTTCCGCCACATGCGCGGCATGAGGATGCGCGGTGACGTCTATGTCCTGCAGGCGCGGGGTCCGCGCGGCGTCAAGCAGCGCCTTGTGGTCGACGCCTATTCGGGCCGCGTCGTCGGGCGCACCGTCATTGGCGGGCGCTGGGGTGGGCGCTGGGGCCATGGTCCGCGCCGCTGGCACTGACCGTTCGGGACCGAACAGGCGGGACCGAGTTGGAGGGCGTGCGCCGGAGTTGAGCCGGCGGCGCCCTTCCGCTATGAGAAACAGGTGGTCCCGCGCGCAGTCAGGCTCCCAGGAGCGGCGCGGCGGGCTTGCCGTTTTTCAAGGGATCCCGGTGGTGCGCAGCGAACTCCTCGACGTTCCCGGAAACCCCGTCCCCGACGGCGCCGTGTGCGAGGTCATCGAGACCCGGGACCGGGTCCGCCTCCGGACGGCGCGCTGGATGCCCGAGCCGGGACGACTGCGGGGCACGGTCACCCTGTTGCAGGGCCGGGCGGAGTTCATCGAGAAATACTTCGAGACGATTTCCGACCTGCGGGCGCGCGGTTTCGCCGTCGTGACCTTCGACTGGAGGGGGCAGGGCGGTTCCCAGCGCCTGACGCGCAATTCCCGGCGCGGACACGTGAGCGACATGTCGCGCTTCGTCACCGACCTCGAAACGGTTCTGGACAAGGTCACCCTCGCTTCCATGCCCGGGCCCCACTATGCACTGGCCCATTCGACGGGCGGCCTGGTGCTGTTGCTGGGCGGTGCAAGACTGCGCACCCGGTTCGAGCGGGCCGTGGTGACGTCGCCGCTGATCGGTCTCGGCCCCGTGGGGCTCAGCCAGCCGGTGGTCTGCCGGCTGTCGAACCTATTGGCCCGCATCGGGTTTTCACGCGCCTTCGTGCCCGGCGGCCGCGGCCGGCTGCGCTTCTCCTTCGAGGGCAATCCCCTTACCTCGGACGAACGGCGTTTCCGCCGCAGCGACGCGATCGTGACCGAGGCGCCCGATCTCGAGATCGGGGCGCCCACCATCGGCTGGCTGGCCGCGGCCTGTCGTGCCATGAACAAGGTTCTGGGGCGTGATTTCGGACCGGCCTACCGCCTGCCGACGCTGGTGATCGCGGCGGGGCAGGACCGGATCGTCTCGCCCCGGGCGGCGGAGAGATTCGTGCGTCAGACCCGCGTCACGAGTTTCTTGGAAATCGCGGGAGCGCGGCACGAGTTGCTGATGGAGGACGATCTCTATCGGGACCAGACGCTTGCCGCCTTCGACGCCTTCGTCGACGACAGCGAGCCGGTGGCGACGCCCGTGCGCATGGCAGCGGGGGAAGAGATTTCCTGACGCTTCTCGTACGCGCGCCTCAGCCGGAGACGCCGGCGAGGCGCGTCAGCATCTCCTCATGCAGGCGCGGGGCGCCGGAGGCGATGATGTGGCCGCCGTCGGCCGGCGAGCCGCCCGTCCAGGTGGTGATGATGCCGCCGGCACCCTCGACGATCGGGGCGAGGGCAACGATGTCGTAGGGCTGAAGGCCGGTCTCGATGACGAGATCCGCCTGGCCGGCCGCGACCATGGCATAGCCGTAGCAGTCGGTGCCGAAGCGCGCCGTGCGCACGCGGCCCTCGATCTCCTCATACGCCTCGCGCTGCGCTCCGGTGAAGAGACCGGGGTGGGTGGTGCAGAAGATCGCATCCTCGAGGCGTTCGCAGGGGCGCGTCCTGAGCGGGATTGCCGCGCCGTCGCGGTGGCGCCACCAGGCCTTCTCGCGGTCACCATAGAAGCGCTCGCCAACGTGGGGCTGGTCCATCACGCCGAAGACGGGAACGCCTTGGTGCTTGAGGCCGATGAGCGTGCCCCAGGTCGGCAGGCCGCAGATGAAGGCGCGCGTCCCGTCGATGGGATCGAGAACCCAGACGTCGTCGGCGTCGAGGCGGACATTGCCGTGCTCCTCGCCGAGAATTCCATGGTCTGGATAGGTCGTTTCGATCAGCGCGCGAATGGCCGTTTCGGCGGCGCGATCGGCGACCGTGACCGGATCGAAGCCCTCGCTCAGCTTGTTGTCGATTGCCGCGATGCGGCGGAAGTGGGGGGCGATCGCCGCTCCCGAGGCTTCGGCCAGACGATCGGCAAAGGCGACAAGTTCGGCTGTCGACGGCATGGCTTTCCATCCTCCAGTTCTCGGTTCGCGCCCGGTGGCGCGACGCGGCAGGCGTCCCGTTCTTCGTATCGAGGTTCAGCGCGTGGGTGTAGGACGGGATGACGACGCTGTCGACCGCTAACAGCCAGCGGTTTGTTTAAACCGATTTGATTAGTCAATCCGTTGAGATCAAAACCGTTTTCCAGAAAGCGTTGAGCCGGCTGCTGAAAACCAGCGTTTTCGCCTTGACTTTTGTGCGTCGCGATGTGATTTTGTTGCAGTGCGATATGACTTGTTCATATCGCGCCGCCCTCCTTGGGCGTTTCCTCCCTAGACTCGGGCCGCCTCGTCAGAGAGCGGCCCTTTTTTCTGCCGCGCTCCCGACACCCGAAAACGCACTCGATGGATCCGGAAATCCGTTTCCCGGCAGCTACTTGCGTGGTTTTCGAATGACGGGATTACTCGGCCGCGAGCGCGTCCGGGTAGAATTCCTGGTTGGGAATGGCCACCAGCGCATCTGCGAAACGGATGAGGTCCTGTACCAGGTTCTCGAACCCGGGACCGCGCAGCGTCAGGCCCTCGTCCATGTAGAGACCGCGATTGATCTCGATCTGGAGCGCATGCAGCCCCTTCAGCGGACGGCCGTAGTGTTCCGTGATGAAGCCGCCCGCGTAGGGCTTGTTGCGGCTGACGCGATAGCCAAGCCCGGTGAGGATCTCGGCCGCCGCATCGATCAGGCCGACGGCGCAGCTCGTGCCGTAACGGTCGCCCAGGATGAAGTCCGGCCGCTGGCCGGTGTCCGCGCCGCGCACCGCCGAGGGCATCGAGTGGCAGTCGATCAGCACCGCGTATCCGAAGGCCACGTGAGTTTGCGCCAGAAGCCGGCGCAGGGTCTGGTGGTAGGGCTTGTAGAGCGTTTCGATGCGCTCGAGCGCCTCGCTCACCGGGATCCGGGTGCGGTAGATCTCCTGATGCTCGCCGACGATGCGGGCGATCGTGCCGAGCCCGCCCGCGACGCGAAGCGAGCGGATGTTGGCGTAGGAGGGCAGCCGGTCCTCGTACATCTTGGGATCGAGTTCGTAGGGTTCCCGGTTCACGTCGAGATAGGCGCGCGGAAAGCGGGCGCGCAGGAGTGGCGCGCCCAGGCGCATCACCGGTTCGAAAAGTTCATCGACGAAAGCGTCCTCCGAGCGGCGGATCGCGTTGCTGTCGAGCCGGGAGGCATCGAGGAAGGAGAGCGGGTAGTGCCTGCCCGAGTGGGGGGAGTTGAAGACGAAGGGGACGCGCTGCTCGGCGGGCTGCAGGATCTCGAAGGGCTCGACGTCCGCAAATCCGCTGACCACCTGCATGTCCGAAATTCCTCATCGACGTCCGGCGCCGTCCGTGTTCAAGATGCTGTCAATGCGGAACGACCTGACTATTTGCCCCGGAATCGGGGCCGATGTCCACAAGCCGGGCCTGCAAAGGGGACGGACGGGGCCTCCGCGTCGGGTTTCACTGGATGTTTACCGGCTCACCGCCTTATAAGCGGGGCTCGGGATTGTGCCAAAACGGGAATGGCGGAACGGCCCGCCCGAGCGCCCCGGGCGCGGGCAAAATCCTCCGGTCGCACGCCGAGGCACACGGAACGCGATCGGATCGGACACGGGTGACGGGCAGGCGCCGCCCCCCGTGTTGACGCACATGCGGCGCTGCTGAGCACGGACGGAACACATGGCACGAATCCTACTTGCGGAAGACGACAACGACATGCGTCGCTTCCTGGCGAAGGCCTTGCAGAAGGCCGGCTACGACGTCGTTTCCTTCGACAATGGCAAGAGTGCCTATGAGCGACTGCGCGAGGAGCCCTTCTCCCTCTTGCTGACGGACATCGTCATGCCGGAGATGGACGGCATCGAGCTTGCCCGGCGGGCGACTCAGCTCGACCCGGACCTCAAGGTCATGTTCATTACCGGGTTTGCGGCGGTGGCCCTGAACCCGGACAGCCAGGCCCCGAAGGACGCCAAGGTCCTGTCGAAGCCGTTTCACCTCAAGGATCTGGTCTCCGAAGTCGAGCGGATGCTCGTCGCCTGACGCCGGCCCGCGCCGCCTGCCGCGACGCAGGCGGGTTTTCCACTGTCCGCACCCCGGGGCGGTGGATGGCAAAATTGTTTGCGGCAGGGGCTTGCACCGCCAAATCAATCCCGCTATATCGCTTGCCACCGCCGCCGGGCAGCCGGCGACTTTCCGAATTCCTTCGCTTCCTCATGGGACTTCCAGACGGACGCGATGCCGATTTATCGGGTTCGGGCGTGTAGCTCAGCGGGAGAGCACTACGTTGACATCGTAGGGGTCACAGGTTCAATCCCTGTCACGCCCACCATTTTTCCGCCATCCCCCGGTCCTCGTGGCCAGATGGCGGTCCGGCCGGACCGCTGGTCGGGATCGTGTTGCGCCGCGCTTGGTCAGTCACAGCGCGCGCCGGTCCCAACGGCAATCCGGCCGATACCGGTCTCACGGCCTTCGGGCAATGTCCGGTAAACAAGCTGCGCCCCGGCGCGACATGGACTGACGGGCCGCCGCCCGGTACCGTCAACGGAGACTGGAACGATGAAGATCAAGAACTCGCTCAAGGCGCTGATGGGCCGTCATCGCGACAACCGCATGGTCCGCCGCAAGGGTCGCGTCTACATCATCAACAAGAAGGCCCCGCGCTTCAAGGCCCGCCAGGGCTGAAGGCTGGCCGTCCTCGCGACGGCCGTTGCGCAGGCGCATTCTCCGAAAAGTCATTGACGACCGCGTAGGGCAATCCATATTGCCGTTATGCGGTCGTTTTTCGTGTTTGCCCTCACCTGTTCCCTGTCCGCCTCCGCGCTTGCGCAGGAGGGCGGTCGCGGTGTGCTGCCGCCGGAGGCAACTCCGCCGTCGATGGATGACCTCGACGCGCCGACCACCGAGGTCGAGCCGCCCGGCGGGCCGGCCCCGGCGATCACCCCGCAGGACGGGGACAGTGCCTCCGATCTCGACCGTCTCTTTCAGGAGCTTGCCGACGCTCCGGACGCCAGGAGCGCGATTCCGGTCGTCGCACGCATCCAGCGTATCTGGATGACCTCAGGCAGCGCGACGGTCGATCTCCTGATGCGTCGTTCCGCGCTCGCCATCAAGGGCCAGCAGCTTGGCCTCGCGCTCGATCTGGCCGACATGGTGGTGCGTTTCGCGCCCGACTATGCGGAGGGCTACAACCGCCGCGCCACGATCCATTATCTCAACGGCGACTTCGGCGCGGCGATCAAGGACATCGAGCGCGTGCTGGCGCTCGAGCCGCGTCACTGGGGCGCCATGTCGGGGCTGGGCATCATCCTGCGCAGGCTGGACAGGGAGGACGAGGCGCTCGTGACCTTCCAGGAGGTGCTCAGGCTCAATCCTCACGCGCAGAATGCGCGCAAGGCCGTCGAGGCGCTCGACAAGAAGGCCGAGGGGCAGGGCATCTAGCCGGGCCTCCCGGTCGTATATCCGGATGACGCCCTTCCCGGTTTTCACGGATTCAATCGGACATGCGCATGATCATTGGTGTCGGAGCGGGCATACTTGTGCTCGCTGGTGTTTTCGGTGGGCTGGTTCTCAACGCACAGAGGCTCGGCCGCGCCGCCGAAGCGGATTACCCGCCGGTCGGCTCGTTTCGCGAGGTCGATGGCCAGCGCGTGCATTTCGTCGACTTAACGCCGGATGGATGGCGTGCCGGCGACCCGGTCGTCATCTTCGTCCACGGAGCGAGCGGGAACCTGCGTGACCCTCGCCTTGCACTGGAGGACAGTCTCGCGGACGGCGGCTGGCGCCGGATTTATGTGGACCGGCCGGGCCATGGCTACAGCGAGCGCGGCGGCGACGACATGTATCGCCCGAAGCGCCAGGCGGAGGTCATCGCGGGGCTGCTTGAGCAACTGGGTATCGAACGGGCCGTTGCCGTAGGGCATTCCTGGGGTGGAGCGGTTGTCGCGCAGATGGCGCTCGTCGCGCCCGAGCGTGTCGGCGGTCTCGTGTTTCTCGCGCCTGCCACCCATCCGTGGCCGGGCGGCGTGAACTGGTACTACGACGCGACCGCGGCGCCCGTGGCGGGCCAGGTGTTCGCGCAGGCGATTGCTCCGACCTTCGCGAGCCTCGTCGCTCCGCAGGCCGTCAAGGGCGTTTTCGAACCGGAAGCCGCCCCGCGAGGCTATGGCGAGAAGATCGGGCTCCCGCTGCTGTTCCGGCCAGACACCTTTCGTGCCAATGCCATGGATGTCGCCATGCTGAAGGAGGAGGTCCGCGCCGCGCGCCCGTCCTACGGCCGCATCCTGCAGCCGGCCGCGATCGTCACCGGCGATGCGGATACGGTCGTGCTCCCCGAGATCCATTCGGCGGGCCTGGCGCGCGATCTGCCCAACGCGTGGCGTGTCGACCTGGCCGGAGCCGGGCACATGCCCCATCACACGCGCCCGGACGAGGTCCTGGCGGAAATTGGAAAGGTCGTCGATCTGGTGTTCCCGTCCGCCGGACGTGCCGTGTCCGAGGCACGGGCGGACATGAAAAAGGCGGCGGGTGATCCCGCCGCCGTTTCAGGCCTGAAAGATCGGGTCGGGCCGGGCGAATAGCCCTCCGCCTCACAGGGTGCGGGGCTCAGATGCCGCCGCGCCCCTCGCTGCCGACAAAGGCGATGCGCAGCATGTTGGTCGATCCGGGGGTGCCGAAGGGCACGCCGGCGGTCGTGATGATGCGCTGGCCGGGCTTGGCGAGCTCTTCCTGATAGGAGATCTGGCAGGCGCGGTTGACCATGTCGCTCTCGTCGCGGGCATCGTCGGAGACGACGCAGTGCAGGCCCCAGGCGATGGCGAGCCGCCGGGCGGTCGAGAGCACCGGGGAAATCACGATGATCGGAACGGCGGGGCGCTCGCGCGCGGCGCGGAAGCCGGTCGTGCCCGAGGTCGTGTAGCAGACCACGGCCGCCAGGTTGAGTGTCTCGGCGATCTGGCGCGCGGCGGCGGCGATCGCGTCGGAGCCGGTCGGCTCCGGCTCGGGACGCTGGGCCTGGATGATGCCGCGATAGGTCGGATCCTGTTCCACCTGGCAGGCGATGCGGTCCATGGTCTCGACCGCCTCGACCGGGAACTTGCCCGCCGCCGATTCCGCGCTGAGCATGACCGCGTCGGCGCCCTCGAACACCGCCGTGGCGACGTCGGAGACCTCGGCGCGGGTGGGCACCGGCGACGTGATCATGGATTCCAGCATCTGGGTCGCGACGACCACGGGCTTTCCGGCCCGCCGGCAGGCGCGCACGATCTGCTTCTGGAGACCGGGAACCTGCTCGAGCGGCATCTCGACGCCCAGGTCGCCACGCGCGACCATCAGCGCGTCGGACAGGTCGATGATCTCGGGCAGGCGCTCGATGGCCTGGGGCTTCTCGATCTTGGCCATGATGCCGGCCTTGCCACGGGTCACCTTGCGGACCTCGGCGAGATCGTCGGCGCGCTGGATGAACGACAGCGCGATCCAGTCCGCTCCGGCGGCCAGCGCCGCGTCCAGGTCCTTGCGGTCCTTGTCGGTCAGTGCGCCGACCGGGATCTCGGTGTCGGGAACGCTCACGCCCTTGCGGTTGGAGATCTTGCCGCCGACCTCGACCACGGTGACCGCATGGGTCTTGTCGCAGGAGGTCACGCGCAGGCGGATCTTGCCGTCATCGACGAGAAGCCGGTGGCCGGGCTCGAGCGCCTCGAGGATCTCGCGATGGGGCAGATGGACACGGGTCACGTCGCCGGCGGCCGTGTCGCTGTCGAGCGTGAAGGTGGCGCCATTCTCGAGCATCGCCGAATCCTCGGCGAAGGTGCCGACGCGCAGCTTCGGCCCCTGAAGGTCGGCCAGAATGCCGATCGGGCGACCGACCTTTTCCTCGACGCCGCGAATCATCTCGACCAGCGCGTTGAGTCGCGCGTGATCGGTATGGCTCATGTTGATGCGGAAAACGTCGGCGCCTGCGCGGTGAAGCTTCTCGATGATGGCGGGGTCGGACGAGGAGGGGCCAAGAGTTGCCAGAATCTTCACTCGTCTATTGCGTTTCATTGCCCGCCTGTCCCTGCTTGCACCGGTTCCGTCAGCTGCACTGTCCAGCTGCTTTGTTCGCCGGTATCGATTTCGAAAAAGCCCGTGCGCTCGTAGCCGCGCGCGACGCAGTCCTCGATCCCCTTGATCGTGAACTCCTTCTCGCGCGTGCACATGAAAGCGCGGCCGCCCCACTCGCCGAACTGGTCGTAGTCAACGGCATAGATGTAATAGAAACGTGACACGAGCCCGCCCGCGACCAGCGTTTCACAGGTGTTTGCCGGCAGGTTCCACCAGCCTTCCGTGACCCAGTCGTTGTCCTCGCGGTAGCCGATCGCGACACCGACCTGGCTTTCGGTCTTGTTGCACAGCCGCAGTTCGGCGGCGGCGGGTGTCGCTGTCACGATGCTGAGGGGCAGGGTCGCCAGAAGCGCGGCCACAAGTGTCCATGCCGTCCATCGGGGAGATGGCCGAGCGTTCGAACGGTCTTTGCTGGAGCGCCGTAGCCAGGCGGCTTTTTTCATCATTCGAATACTCGTGCCGCAGTCCCCGCGCGGCATCTTATGGCTGACCGGCTTCCGGCTTGTCAATGATGACAGCCCGGAAGTCGTTGACATTGGTATGGGTCGGACCGGGTCTCAACAAATCATCGAGGGTGGCGAAGAAACCCGTGCTGTCGTTTCTCGCCAGAAATGAGGCCGCATCATGACCCAGCGCGCGGGCACGGGCAAGGGTCGCCGGGAGAACGAAGGCACCGGCCGGATCATCGGCGGAACCCGCGCCGCCGTCGGTTCCGTCCGTGTCGCCGGCAACCGCACGGATGCCCGGATGTCCGTCGAGCGCCAGCGCCAGTGCCAGGGCGTACTCCTGGTTCGGGCCGCCGCGTCCGTCGCCCCGGATCGTCACGGTGAGTTCGCCGCCGGACAGGAGCACTGCCCGGCGTCCGGCCTTTGCCAGTTCCCTTGCCCGCGCGGCGTGATCGGCCGCGACATCGCGTGCCTCGCCCTCGAGACTGTCTCCGAGCATGATGGGTTCGTAGCCCGCCTCCCGTGCGACCGTGGCCGCGGCCTCGAGCGAGATCGCCGGGCGGGCGACGATCTCGAAGGAGGTACCTTCAAACACCGGATCGCCGGGCTTCGGCGTTTCGTTGGCGGGCTCGTCGAGCGCCTTCACGATGCTCGCCGGGGCGTCCGGCGCGAAACGCTCCAGCAGAGCGCGCGCGTCGGCCAGCGTGCTGGCGTCGGGGAGCGTCGGGCCGGAGGCGATGGCGGTGGGTTCGTCGCGCGGAACGTCGGAGATGGCGAGGGTCGTGAGCCGGGCGCCTTGTCCGCGCGCGGCGGACAGGCGCCCTCCCTTGATGCGCGACAGGTGGCGGCGCAGCGTGTTGATCTGGTCGATGGTCGCGCCCGACCGCAGCAGGGTGCGCGTCAGGGTCTGCTTGTCGGAAAGCGTCACGCCCTCCACCGGAAGGCTCCAGTTCGCGGAGCCGCCGCCGGACAGAAGCACCACGATGTGGTCGCCGGCTCCCGCGCCGGCGACGAGTTCGAGCGTTCGCGCGCTTGCCGCCATGCCGGCCTCGTCGGGAACCGGATGGCCCGCCTCCACGCAGGCGAGGTGGCGCAGGGGGCGTGCATAGCCGTGACGCGTCACGCAAAGACCGTCGAGGCGGGCGGGGTCGAGGCCGAAGCGGTCGAGGTAGACCTGCTCGGCGACGGCGGTCATGGCGCCGGCCGCCTTGCCGGCGGCAAGCAGGATGATGCGTCCCGTTTCGCCGGGCTCCGGCAGCCGGGCCGGGAGGCAGGTTTCGGGGCGAGCGGCATCGACGGCGGCGGTGAAAAGGCGCTCCAGAAGGTCTTTGTGCTGCATGTCCCTGTCCTGCACCCGGGTCTCCTCCAGTGTCTTTGTCGTTCTGTGTTTTTCGCTGACGGTCCGGTGTCGTGGACGCCCCCGATTCCGGTCAGGATGACCGTCCCGGCGTCGGGCCGCAAGGCGCCATGCGCCACAAGCCTTCGAGGGCTTTGTGGAAGCGGCTTGCGCGGGGCGCGCGGATATGCTGCATCCCCGGATGACGGTCGCGGTGGTCCGCCGGCCGCCTGTCACGGACAATTCAAGCTCATGGTCACGACGACGCTTTCCGCCGACGGCCCGCTGCCGCCGTCTCCCTCCCCGGACGAGACGCCCTTCGAGATCATCGAGGGCGATGTCGCGTCCGGCCTGCTCTTTCTGTGCGACCATGCGTCCAACGCGCTGCCGGCGCGCTATGGCTCGCTGGGACTGCCGGAGGCGCAACTGCGCCGGCACATCGGATACGACATCGGGGCGCGTGGCCTGACCCTGCTGCTGGCGCGCGCCTTCGGTGCGCCCGCGGTGCTGACCACCTTTTCCCGCCTTCTGATCGACCCGAACCGGGGAGAGGATGACCCGACCCTCGTCATGCGGCTTTCCGACGGTGCGGTCGTGCCTGGAAACGCGCGTCATGACGCGGTCGAGCGCGCGGCCCGGCTGGAGGCGTTTCACCGGCCCTATCACCGCGCGATCGACGAGCGGATCGATACGGCGATCGAGGCGGGGCATCCTCCGGCGATCGTCTCGATCCACAGTTTCACCGATGTCTGGCGCGGTGTCCCGCGTCCCTGGCAGGCGGGGATCCTGTGGGACAGCGATCCGCGTTTCGCCGTGCCGCTGATCGCGGCGCTGGCACGGGACCCGGCCCTGACCATTGGCGACAACGAGCCCTATGACGGGGCGCTCAAGAACGATTGCATGTACCGGCACGGAACGGCGTGCGGTCTCGCGCATGCGCTCATCGAGGTGCGGCAGGACCTGATCGGGGACGATGCCGGCATAGGGGACTGGGCCGCGCGGCTGGAGGTGGCGCTGCGTCAGGTCCTTGCCAGCGCGCCGGGGCTGCACGACATTCGCCCGCATGGATCGCGCTGCGACTGACCCCGACAGGCGGCGCGAACTGACGACCCGAACGAAACTGGCGACAGGAGACGGACATGTCCGAAAAGAGCGAGATGGACCCGGCAACGCGCACGGAGCTTGAGGCGGCGGCCTTCCGCCGGCTGGTTTCGCATCTGCGCAACCGCACCGACGTGCAGAACATCGACATGATGAATCTCGCCGGCTTCTGCCGCAACTGCCTGTCCAACTGGTACAAGGACGCGGCCGACGAGCGCGGCCTCGACCTGGACAAGGAAGCGGCGCGGGAGATCGTCTACGGGATGCCCTATTCGCAGTGGAAGGCCGAGTACCAGCGCGAGGCGAGCGCCGAGCAGCAGGCCGCCTTCGAGAAGGCGCGGCCCAAGGAATAGGGCGTGTTCCTCACGCAAGGTTTTCCAAGGCGGGCGGTGACGGTGTGAATAACGTTCCGTCTTCGTTCCGCCGCCTTGCATCGGCCCCGATTTGCGCGCAGGAAGAGGGATGAACTTGCGTGTCGGCGCCGGTCGCCGTCCGGGACCCGAAAACGCCTCATCCGGCGGTCATCCCACCCAGTCGCAGTGATCCGAACTGCACCCATGAAGGAGACGAGTATCCATGTCTGATCCAGGCGCCGTTGCCGGCGACCAGCTCCGGGCCTTTGTCGAGCGCATCGAGCGTCTCGAGGAGGAGAAGAAGGTCATTTCCGACGATATCAAGGATGTCTACGCCGAGGCCAAGGGCACCGGTTTCGACGTCAAGATCCTGCGCAAGGTCATTTCCCTGCGCAAGAAGCAGCCGCATGAGCGCGAGGAGGAGGAAGCCGTTCTCGACCTCTACATGCAGGCGCTCGGGATGAACGGCCCCGCCTGACCGGGTCTATGGGGCCACACCCTAGTCCCTTCGGATCGAATGAAAACGGCGTGCGGGTCCTCCGCGCGCCGTTTTTTCATGCTTTTCGTGGTGTCGCGCGTGGGGCCTGCCGCAACGCAAAACGGCGCGCCATGGGGCGCGCCGTTTCCGTTTCCCAAAGATGCCTTGCGGCCTCAGAGCGACTTGACGATGCCTTCGGTCATCTTCTTGGCGTCGCCGAAGAGCATCATGGTCTTGTCCAGGAAGAACAGCTCGTTCTGGATGCCGGCGTAGCCGGAACCCATGCCGCGCTTCACGAAGAGGACCGTGCCGGCCTTGTCGACGTCCAGGATCGGCATGCCGTAGATCGGCGAGGCCGGGTCGTCGCGTGCCGCCGGGTTGGTCACGTCGTTGGCGCCGATCACATAGACCACGTCGGCCTGCGAGAACTCGGAGTTGATGTCCTCCAGCTCGAAGACCTCGTCATAGGGCACCTGCGCCTCGGCCAGCAGCACGTTCATGTGGCCGGGCATGCGGCCCGCGACCGGATGAATGGCGTATTTGACCTCGACGCCTTCCTCCTTCAGCAGGTCCGCAAGCTCGCGCAGTGCGTGCTGGGCCTGGGCGACCGCCATGCCGTAACCCGGCACGATGATGACCTTGCCCGCGTTCTTCATGATGAAGGCCGCGTCCTCGGCGGAACCCTGCTTCACCGGGCGCTCCTCGGTCTGGCCGGCACCGCCGGCCGCGGCGCTGTCGCCGCCGAAACCGCCGAGAATGACCGAGATGAAGGAGCGGTTCATGCCCTTGCACATGATGTAGGACAGGATCGCGCCCGAGGAGCCGACGAGCGCGCCGACGACGATCAGCGCCAGGTTGCCCAGCGTGAAGCCGATGCCGGCCGCCGCCCAGCCCGAGTAGGAGTTCAGCATCGACACGACGACGGGCATGTCCGCGCCGCCGATCGGGACGATGATGAGACCGCCGAAGACGAGCGACAGGATCACGATCAGCCAGAACACAAGGTGGCTCTCGGTCTGCACGAAGACCGCGATCAGCAGCACGATCGCAGCCGCGATCGCGAGGTTGATCACATGGCGGGCGGGCAGAAGGATCGGCGCGCCGGACATGCGTCCGTCAAGCTTGGCGAAGGCGATGACCGAACCGGTGAAGGTGATCGCGCCGATGGCGACGCCAAGCGACATTTCGACCAGGCTGGCACCGTGAATGGAGCCGGCCTCGCCGATGCCGAAGGCCTGCGGTGCGTAGAGGGCGCCCGCCGCGACCATCACGGCGGCCATGCCGACCAGCGAGTGGAAGGCGGCCACGAGCTGCGGCATCGCGGTCATGGGAACGCGCTTGGCGATCACCGCGCCGGCACCGCCGCCGAGCACCAGACCGAGCACGATCAGGGCCAGCCCGCCGAACCCGGGGGCGGCGGTCAGCAGCGTGGTGACGATGGCGATCGCCATGCCGGTCATGCCGAAGAAATTGCCCTGCCGCGACGTCTCCGGGCTGGAAAGCCCGCGCAGCGCCAGGATGAAGAGAACGGCCGAGATCACATAAAGGACGGCCGTGACATTGGCGGAAAGCATCAGGTCCGGCCTCCTTATTTCTGCTTCTTCTTGTACATGGCGAGCATCCGCTGGGTGACCAGGAAGCCACCGAAGATGTTGACGCTTGCCATGACAAGGGCGAGGAAACCGAAGCCGCGCGCAAGGCCCGCGCCCTCGGCGGCGAGGTCGACGCCGACCGCGAGCAGCGCACCGACGACGATCACGCTCGAGATGGCGTTGGTGACCGACATGAGCGGCGTGTGCAGCGCCGGGGTCACCGACCACACGACGTAGTAGCCGACGAAGATCGCCAGCACGAAGATCGTGAGCTGGAAGACGAACGGATCGATCGCCCCGCCGGTTGCGGCGGACGCGGCGTGGGCGAGCGAGTTTCCAACGCCCCCCGCGACCTGGTCCGCGTAGCCCTGGGCCGCGTCCGCCGCCGCCTGGGCGGCGTCTGCGGCTTCGCGGGCGGTTTCCGCCGCCGCGCGGGCGCGCTCGAGCGCGTCACTGACTTTGAGGTCCGACATGTCGCTCCCCCTATTCGGACTTCGGCGCAAAGGCCGGATGGATCACGGCGCCGTCGTGGGACAGCGCGGTCGCCTTGACGAGTTCGTCCTCCCAGTTGAGGGCGATCGTCTTGGCTTCCTTGTCGATCATGGTCTCGGCGAAGGCCACCAGGTTCTTGGCGTAGAGCGCCGAGGCGGAGGCGGCGATCCGGCCCGGGACATTGAGATGCCCGACGATCTTGACCTCGCCCGCCTTGGCGATCTTGCCGGGCTTGGCGCCCTCGACGTTGCCGCCACGCTCGACGGCGAGGTCGACGATCACCGATCCCGGCTTCATCGAGGCGACCATCTCCTTGGTGATGAGCCGCGGGGCCGGACGGCCCGGGATCAGCGCCGTGGTGATGACGATGTCCTGCTTGGCGATGTGGCTGGCGACGAGTTCGGCCTGCTTCTTCTTGTACTCGTCCGACATCTCCTTGGCGTAGCCGCCGGCGGTCTCGGCCTGCTTGAACTCGTCGTCCTCGACGGCGATGAACTTGGCGCCGAGCGATTCGACCTGCTCCTTGGCGGCCGGGCGCACGTCGGTCGCGCTGACCACGGCGCCTAGACGGCGGGCGGTCGCGATGGCCTGCAGGCCGGCGACACCGGCGCCCATGACGAAGACGCGCGCGGCCGGCACGGTGCCGGCGGCGGTCATCATCATCGGCATGGCGCGATCGTATTCGGCCGCGGCGTCGATGACGGCCTGGTAGCCGGCAAGGTTCGCCTGCGAGGACAGTACGTCCATGACCTGCGCACGGGTGATGCGGGGCATGAACTCCATGGCAAAGGAGGTCAGACCGGCCTTGGCCATGGCCTCGACCTCGGCGTCGTTGCCGTAGGGGTCCATGGTGGCGATGACGATGGCGCCCTTCTTCATCAGGCCCATTTCGTCCGCGTTCGGACGGCGGACCTTGAGCACCATGTCGGCGTCGGCAAGCGTCGTCTTCGCGTCGGTGGCGATCTTCGCCCCGGCGGCCTCGTAGTCGGCGTCGAGAATGCGGGACTGGAGGCCCGCGTCCTTTTCAACGCTCACCTCGAAACCGAGGCTGACGAACTTCTTGACCGTATCCGGCGTTGCGGCGACGCGCGGTTCACCGGCCTCGCTCTCGCGCGGCACTGCGAGCTTCATCGGGATTGCCCTCCCAGGCTTTTTGGTCTTCCGGCGGGTTCGGTAGTCAGGTCAGGCGGTCGTGACGATCGCCAGCAGCCCTGCCACGACGAAGACGATCGCGGGCGGGATCCAGCCCTTCTCGCCGATGGCCATGCCGATGGCGGCGGTGACCAGCGTGGCGACCATGGCGATCCAGCCGAAGAACGTGCCCGCGCCGCCGCCGAAGGTGAACAGGAGCAGGCACAGGACGACGTTCAGAACGGCAATCGTGCCGACCTTGGAGAAATTGATGAATCCGGCGTAGGTGCGCTCGTGCTCGGGATAGTCCATTGCGGACGGCATGCTTTCGGCCATTGGGACCCTCTCGGTGAGATCAGGAAATATGTGCGAGACCTTATATCAGACACATTCTTTCGGGCAACGCGCAGTTTTGAAAGCGCAAGACCGGATCATCCCGTAGAGGTTCGCTTTTGCCGTTCAGGCGAGACCCGCGCGCGCCAGAACGCCCTGCTGGCGGGCGGCCACGTCCTCGATCGCGAAGTCCTCGATCTGCTCGTTGAACAACCGGTAGAAGTTCAGCTCCGCCCGCAGATGCAGGAACACTCCGCCGAGCCCGATCGCGGCGCGATCCATGAACACGAACTCGCGCGGCACCGTCACGGGGCCCTTCTCCTTCAGCGCCTGGTGCACGCGAAAGGCCTCCTTGCGGCCGTATTGTGCCGGGCTCACGCCGTCGGCGATGGAGCGCACCCGGTCGCTCAGCAGCGGGCCGTAGATGAAGCGGGCCCAGATGTTGAGGATCTCGATGAGGTCCTTCGTCAGGCCCTGGAAGCCCCAGCGCTCGTAGGCGGAGACGATGCGGGCCTCGTCGTCCTCCAGAAGGCCCCGGTAGAGATCGACGACACCGGCGACGAAGGAGGGCGGGAAGACGCGGATGCAGCCGTAGTCGAGCAGGTTGATGCCCGCCGGCCGGCCGTCCTCGGCGAACACGGCGTAGTTGCCGAGATGCGGGTCGCCGTGGATGACGCCGTAGTGGCTGAAGGGGTGCCACCAGGCGCGGAACATGACCTCCGCCAGATGGTTGCGGGTGTCCAGATCGTCGTCCTTGTGCGCCAGCAGCGGACCACCCTCGAGCCAGCCCATGGTCAGCAGGCGTTTGGTCGAAAGCCGGTCGTCCACCTCGGGAACGCGGATGCGGGGCTCCTCGGCGAAGATCTCCCGGTAGACGGCCATGTTGCGCGCCTCGCGGTGATAGTCGAGTTCCTCGCGCACGCGTTCGGAGATCTCGGCCGCGATCTCACGCGTGTCGATGGCCGGGCGCATCCGACGGTGCAGGGAAAACAGAAGCGCGAGCTGTTTCAGGTCCGCCTCCACCGCCGAGGCCATGTCGGGATACTGGAGCTTGCAGGCCAGTGGCGTCCCGTCGAGGGCCGTCGCGCGATGCACCTGCCCGAGCGACGCGGCGGCCGCCGGCTCCTTGTCGAAGCTTTCGAAACGGCTCTGCCAGCGTGGGCCCAGCTCCGCCTGCATGCGCCGCTTGACGAAGGCCCAGCCCATGGGAGGGGCGGCGGCCTGGAGCTTGGCGAGTTCCTCCGCGTATTCGGGCGGGATCGCGTCGGGAATCGTGGAAAGAAGCTGGGCGACCTTCATCAGGGGGCCCTTGAGCCCGCCGAGGGCCTCGGCAAGCTCGCGGGCCTGTTTCGCGTCGTCGATCTCCATGCCGAAGACGCGCGCACCGGCGAGTTTGGCGGCAAGGCCGCTCATGTTGGCGCCGACCCTTGCATAGCGTCCGACACGGGCGCTCAGGCGGTTCTGTTCACGGTCGCGCGGTCCGTTTGACGACATGGGGCTCGTTCCGGATGCAGGAGGAAAGGTGTCTCAGGCCGATACGCTGAACCTGACATGGCGGATCGCCGGACCGCTTCAAGGGCTGTCGCCTCCGGCCGTGTCGGCGAGGCGCTGCAGCAGGTCCGCGATGTGCGGGCGGACTGTTGTCAGGCCCTTGTAGGCGGCCTGGGCCTCGTCCAGGGCCAGAAGCTGCTCGCGCAGGCCACGTGCAAGCTCGCGCCCGCGCGGGTGGTCAGCGAAGGCGGCCACCGGATCGTGGTGGACGCGGATGGTGAAGAGAATGTCGCCGGATGCCGGCAGGCGGCGCAACGTCTGGCGCTCGACGCGCACATGCAGTGCACTCGCTTCCGTCCCGGCCTCTCTCTCGCCGGCGAGGCGGCCAGAGGCTAGGCGATCTGAGTCCAGGCGATCCGGGTCGATGATCCGGGGGCGCGGGTTGTGAAGCTCGGGGCCCGGGTAGAGCGACCAGTTCAGCCGCCAGCTCGGCCGGTCGACGGGCAGATTGTCGAAGATGCGCGCGACCATGGCGCCCATGCGCGTGTCGTTGAAGCCGGGCACGCCCTCATGGATTTCCGGCATTGCCTTGCCGAACTTTTCCGCAAGCGACCAGGAGGAGGGGAAGCAGAGCGCGGCCGCCGCGATGCGGTATCCGTCCCCGCCCTTGCGCATGAGAACGAGGTCCTCCTGCACCAGGCGCGCGGCGGCGGCGAAGGGGACGGGGCCGGGGGCCAGACGGTCGACGACCGTGCCGGTCGGGCGCACGGTGATGCGCTCTCCCTCACGGGCGTAGATATCCGGAAAGCGCTGCGGCAGATGGTCGGCCAGAAGGTCCAGAACCTCCTGTTGGGCCGCGCGCGTGCCGTCCTCGCTCATGAGAACGGGGGCTCCGCCTCCGGCCAGAAGCTCTTCCTTGCGCGCGAGATCGTCGGCGAAGCGCGCGTCATGCTCGATCCACTCGGCAAGATCGAGCGGGACCAGCCCGACCGCGAAGGGCCGGGCGGATCCGTCGTAGGGCGTGTGGGCGAAGGGCGCGCGCACGGTCGCGTCTTGCGCGTTTCCGGCGTCGCCCTTTCGCCCGGCGCTCATTCCTCCATCGCCTCCAGCTCGTCGATGAAGCCCGCGATGACGGAAAGCCCCTTCTGCCAGAAGGCGGGATCCGTTGCGTCGAGGCCGAAGGGCGCGAGCAGTTCGGAATGATGCTTGGTGCCGCCGGCGGCGAGCATCGCGAAATACTTGTCCTGGAAGCCCGTCTCGGCCTCCTCGTAGACCGCGTAGAGCGAGTTCACGAGGCAATCGCCGAAGGCATAGGCGTAGACGTAGAAGGGCGAATGGATGAAGTGCGGGATATAGGTCCAGAAGGTCTCGTATCCATCCGACAGGCGCACCGCCGGACCGAGGCTTTCCGCCTGGACGGACATCCACATGTCGCAGAGCTGGTCGGAGGTCAGCTCGCCCTCGCGCCGGCCGGCATGCACCTTGCGCTCGAAGGTGTAGAAGGCGATCTGGCGCACGACCGTGTTGATCATGTCCTCCACCTTGCCGGCGAGCAGGATCCGGCGCTTCTCCCGGGTTTCGGCACTGTCGAGAAGCGTCTTGAAGGTCAGCATCTCGCCGAAGACGCTGGCCGTTTCGGCAAGCGTCAGCGGGGTCGGGGCCATGAGCGCGCCGTTGGAAGCGGCCAGCACCTGGTGAACGCCGTGGCCGAGCTCGTGGGCGAGCGTCATCACGTCGCGCGTGCGGCCCTGATAGTTCAGCAGCACATAGGGATGGGCGCTGGGCACGGTCGGATGGGCGAAGGCCCCCGGCGCCTTGCCGTCGCGTGCCGGCGCGTCGATCCAGCTCTTGTCGAAGAAGTCGCGGGCGATATCGGCCATCTTCGGCGAGAAGCGGCCATAGGCGCCAAGCACGGTCTCGCGCGCCTCGTCCCAGGGAATCTGGCGGGTGTCGGCGGAGGGAAGCGGCGCGTTGCGGTCCCAGAAGTCCAGGGCATCGGTGCCGAACCAGCGCGCCTTCATGGCGTAGTAGCGGTGCGAGAGCTTGGGATAGGCGCCGCGTACGGCCTCCACCAGGGCATCGACCACCTCGCGCTCGACGCGGTTGGCGAGATGACGGCTGTCGGCGATGTCCTCGAACCCGCGCCAGCGGTCGGAGATCTCCTTGTCCTTGGCCAGCGTGTTGGTGATGAGCGTGAACACCGGCAGGTTGGCGCGGAAGGTGGATCCCAGCGCCTTCGCGGCCGTCTCGCGGGTCTTGCCGTCGGGATCGAGCATCAGGTTCAGGGTCGGCTCGAGCGGCATCTTCTCGCCGTCGACGTCGAAACGCAGCGAGGCCATGGTCTCGTCGAAGAGCCGGTTCCACGCGGCGGCTCCGGACAGCGACTTCTCGTGGAAGAGCTGTTCGATGCGGTCCTCGAGCTGGTGCGGGCGCGCCTTGCGGATGTCGTCGAGCCAGGGCCGGTAGTGGGCGAGCGCCGGATCGGCGCAGGCCGTCTCGAGCACCGCATCGTCGATGCGGTTGAGTTCGAGGGTGAAGAAGATCAGGTGGCTGCTGGCGGTGGTCAGCTTGTCCTGCACGTCGCCATAGAATTTCTGGCGTACCGGATCGGTGGTGTTGCCGGCGTAGAAGAGGCCCGCGAAGGAGGCAAGACGGCCCATCAGGTCGTCGATGGCCTCCATCTCGCGGATCGCGCCGGCAAGCTCCTCGCCGGACCGTGCCGCCATGTCCGCGAGCCGTCCCTTGTAACGCTCCTCGAAAGCGGCAGCGTCCCGCGCGGAGCGCTCGAGGTCCGCCGTGACCTCCGGGGCGTCGTGGGCGCTGTAGAGATCGGCCAGGTTCCACTCCGGCAGGTCGCCGAGCGCGGAGGCTCCCGCCGAATCGGGACCATGAAGAGCGTGATGGCGATTTCCGGACAGTGCGATCAGGGACATGTTCTCTCCGCTTTGTATGGGCCGGCCACGCTCGGCACGCGGCCCGGTCATGTCTCCTTGGATAATGGGGATGGCCCGGCGGCGGCAACCGGTGAATCGCCGCAGGACGAGGCGGAAGACGCGGGGATGGACGATTTGTTTACTCGACGCACCCTAGGGTGACCCGAATTGAAACACCTTCGGGCCACGCGCCAGGCGTGTCCGACCCAGGCGAGGGGCTCTCATGATCCCGACCGGCGGACGTATTCTCATTGCCGACGACGACCCGGTGCAGCGCCGCCTTCTCGAGGCGGCGGTCACCCGGTTCGGCTACAAGGCGCGCTGCGTCGAGAACGGCGCCGAGGCGGTTGCCGTGCTCACCGGGCCCGAGGGCGCCGGCATCGACCTGCTGATCCTCGACCTCGTCATGCCGGAGCTCGACGGCATGGGCGTCATCACCAGGCTGCGCGAGCAGAGGATCTCCCTGCCCATCATCGTGCAGACCGCCCATGCGGGCATCGACACGGCGGTCAACGCGATCCGCGCCGGCGCGCAGGACTTCGTGGTGAAGCCGCTGTCGCCCGAACGGCTCGAGGTGGCGATCCGGACCTTCCTGCGCATGTCGGCGCTCGAAGGCGAGATCACCCGCATCCACAAGCAGACCAGCGGCACGTTCACCTTCAGCGACATCATCACCCGGTCCGAGGCGATGGACCGGGTGATCCGTGTCGGAACGCGGGCGGCTTCCTCCCAGATCCCGGTGCTGATCGAGGGCGAGTCAGGCGTCGGCAAGGAACTGATCGCGCGTGCCATCCAGGGCACGAGCGAGCGCAAGGCGCGTCCGTTCGTCACCGTCAATTGCGGGGCGATACCGGAAAACCTCGTGGAATCGATCCTCTTCGGCCACGAGAAGGGCGCCTTCACCGGCGCGAACGAGAAGCATATCGGCAAGTTCCAGGAGGCCCACGGCGGCACGCTCTTTCTCGACGAGGTGGGCGAACTGCCGCCGGAGATCCAGGTCAAGCTCCTGCGCGCGCTGCAGGAGGGCGAGATCGATCCGATCGGCGCCCGTCGGCCCGTGAAGGTCGATTTCCGTCTGATCTCCGCGACCAACCGCCGGCTCATCGATCTGGTGAAGGACGGCCTGTTCCGCGAGGATCTCTACTACAGGCTCAACGTCTTCCCGCTGTGGCTGCCGCCGCTGCGCGACCGGCGTGAGGACGTGCCGGATCTCGTGCGTCATTTCCTGGCCCGTTTCGCCGCCGAGGAAGGGCGCCAGCACATCACGTCGGTCGCGCCCGATGCGATCGCGATGCTGCAGGCCTATGACTGGCCGGGCAACATCCGCCAGCTCGAGAATGCCGTGTTCCGTGCCGTGGTGCTTTGTGAAGGCAACCACCTGACGCGGGAGGACTTTCCGCAGGTTCTCGCGGCCGCCTCGCAGCCGCGGACCACGCAGCCCGGCGGCGCGCCGTCCGTTCCCCGGGAAGATGTCCGGGACGCGCCCCGGGACGATGTCGGTCTTCACGAGGCCGGTGTTCACGAGGCGGACGGGCTCATCGGCAATGCGATTCCCGGAGAGCGGGACGATGCCTCGTCGTTGTTCGGCTTCGTGCGCAGCCTGGACGAGGAGGGCCACATCCGCCCGCTCGCGGATGTGGAGGCGGACATGATCCGCGCGGCGATCGACCACTACGGCGGCCGCATGACGGAAGTCGCGCGCAGGTTGTCGATAGGTCGCTCAACTCTCTATCGCAAGTTGAAGGACTATGGCCTTGAGGCAACAGGCGAGGCGGAGGCGGCCGAATAGGTTCGCCAACCACCCGGCCCTGCTTGCAAAGCGGTCGCTGTCCGGGCTTCCTAGTGCGAATCGGAGCGATGCCGACCCTGCGTAACCGCGCGGGCACGGTGCCGTGCCGCGTGGTCGCCACGCCTTGAGCCGGCATCCTGTCAGGAGCCGGTCGGGGGCGGCCGAATGACAGATCAAACGAGAGACAGTTTCGACCATGCCCGCCGATCGCGTCCGTTTTCCTCGTCCTTTCACGTTTAACCAGTCCGAGCTTCCGCCAAGGGGGCTTGCGCGGGCGAGGGGGCAGGTGAGCCTCGCGGTGATCGCGGCGGTTCTGGGCGCCAGCCTTGGCGCGACGCCGGTGCTGGCCGACACGGTTCTCTCCAGGCCGGCAGCGCTGAGCGATGGCCAGGCTGCCGCGACGACCGGAGACACCGGCTCCGAAGCTGCCGTCGCGGAGCAGGACGCGCCTGCGGCGAGCGAGGCCGGCACTGATGCTTCCGGCGAAGCGAAGGCTTCAGAGGCCGCGCAGGCTCCCGATGCCGGGAAGGCCACCGAGGAGCAGGCTGTGACGGCTGAGGCTGCGGCCGATGCTCCCGCGAAAACAGTTGAAACGGAAGCTGAGAAGGCTCCGGCGGCCGATTCCTCAGCCTCCGTCGAGGCAGCGGAAACGCAGGCGCCTGAGGTGTCCTCCGATCCCGCGCCGGCCGCAGGCGAGGAGGCTGCCGAGCAGTCCGTCACCTCGGTGCCGGACGAGGTCCTGCCCGCCGCGCCGCAGGTCGATCCGGCCTATGCTGCCGCCATCGAAGCTCTCGCGAACGAGGGGCTCTCGGAGCAGGACAATGCGCTTCCCTTCGTGACCAAGGCCCGCCGTGAGGCGGTCGTCTCGCTCTATTCCGATCGTGAATTCAATCCCTTGTGGAGCGCGGACGGCGTCGTGAGCGATGCGGCCAGGGCGCTGCTGGCGCGTCTTGGCGATGCTGCCGGCGACGGGCTCTCGCCCGATGATTACGCGCTTCCCCCAGAGGTTTCCGAAGCGTCCGGCGCGCTTTCACCCGTGCAGGCGGCGCGCTTCGACCTGCTGCTTTCGCTTGCGCTGGTCGAGTACGCGGACCATGCCCAGGCCGGTCGCGTCGAACCCTCGAGCCTGTCGCGGAACATCACCGCCGCGCCAGTCCATCCGGACCCGGCTGAGGCGCTCTCGGCCATTGTCGAGGCGCAGGATCCGGTCGCGGCGCTCGATGCGTTCAACCCTCCGCAGCCGGGCTTCCAGGCCCTGCGGCGCAAGCTTGCGGAACTGACGAGCCCCGATGCAGCCGCCAAGCTGCCGCCGATGGTGCCGGCCGGAAAGACGCTGAAGAAGGGGATGCGGGATCCGCGCGTCGCCGTGCTGCGCGAGCGTCTGGGGATGAAGGTCGAGGCGGCGGAAGCCCCTGTCGGTCAGCCTGTTACGGGCGAGGAAGCGCCTGAGATCGCCGGGGCCGCGACCGACGCCACGGTGACCTCGACCGACGGCGACCAGACTGTCGAAGTGGCGGCACAGGTCGATCCGGAGCTTTTCGATGACAGCGTGAAGGAGGCGGTGTCCGCCTTTCAGGCGGAGAACGGCCTGCACGCGGACGGCATCGTCGGCCCGCGCACGCTGCTTGCGCTCAACGCGGTCGCGGATGACGGCATGGCGATCTCCGACGTGATCGCCAACATGGAACGCTGGCGCTGGCTGCCGCGTGACCTGGGCCAGTTCCACATCCTCGTCAACATTCCCGAATTCAAGGCACGCCTGTTCCGTGACGGGAAGCAGGTCTACGAGACCCGCGTCGTCGTCGGCAAGCCGTCGAACCAGACGCCGGTCTTCTCCGACGAGATGGATCACCTCATCGTCAATCCCTATTGGAACGTGCCCTATTCGATCGCGTCACAGGAGCTTCTGCCGGCCGTGCGGGCCAATTCCTCCTATCTTTCCAAGCGCAACTACGAGGTCGTTTCGGGCGGACGCGTTGTCGACCCCTCGGCCGTCGACTGGAGCGGCGTGAACCTGCGGACGGTGCGCATCCGTCAGCGTCCGGGGCGCGGCAATGCGCTTGGCAACATCAAGTTCATGTTCCCCAACCGCCATTCGGTCTATCTGCACGACACGCCGTCGAAGCGCCTTTTCGGCCGCTCGAGCCGCGCCTTCTCGCATGGCTGCGTGCGGGTTCAGGATCCCTTCGACTTCGCCGACGCGCTGCTGCAGCTTGACCCGGACTGGGACGCCCGGCGGCTCAAGGCGATGGTCGGCGGCTCGGAAAAGCGGGTCAACCTGTCGCGCCATGTTCCGGTTCACCTCGCCTATTTCACCGCCTTCGTGGACGAGAACGGAGCGCTGCAGCGCCGCCCGGACATCTACGGCCACAACGCGACCCTGACCAAGGCGCTTGAGGTCGATGGCTGGCAGGACTGGCAGAAGTTTGCGGTGCACGTGCCGCGGGCGACGCGTGCGCCGGCGCCGGTGGCCGCGCAGCCGAAGAAGCAGAAGCGGGAGGCGCGCTCCCTGCGCGAGCAGCGCGACCTGATGATGAAGCGTCGGATGCGGGCGGGCAGCGATCTTTATCGTTGAGGTTTGCATTCCGTTGCGTCCCGGCGCAATTTCGTGCAGATTTTTTCGAAGTTTTGCGCGAAACGAGCGCGAAATTGATGTCATGTGACGAAAGGTAAGATCCCGGGTCGGCGTGATGGCCGGACCGGGGACAACATCCGGCGATGCCGGGTGTGATGGACAGACCGCCATGGGCTGGGCGGTCGCCACGTGATGTGGCGGAAAAAGGGGCTGGAGTGATGGCGGACAGGTCGCGCGCGAAACCGCGTCACCCGCTGGGGAGGCTTGTGCGCAGCCTCGGCAAGAGGGTGCGTCGCCTGCGTGAGGGCGGCAACGAGCGGCGGTTTCTCGATGCAGCGCGCGGGATCGTTCACGTCGGCGCCAACTCCGGCCAGGAGGCGGCGGGTTATGCCCGGCTTGGCGTGCCGGTGGTCTGGATCGAGCCTCTTCCCGATGTCTTCGCGGCGCTGGAGACACGTATCGCGTCCTATCCCCGCCAGAGAGCGGTGCAGGCGCTTGTCTCCGACACCGACGGAGCGGAGGTCGACTTTCACCTGGCCGGTGAATCCTCCTCGATGTTTGCCTTCGCCGATCACAAGAAGCTCTGGCCGGACATCGACGCGAAGGGCGTTCTCCGGCTGACCACCAGCCGGCTCGACACGCTGATGGACCGGCTCGGTCTCGAGGCATCCGATTACGACAGTCTCGTCGTCGACACGCAGGGCGCGGAGCTTCTGGTGCTCAGGGGCGCCGGTGCCCGGCTGGCCGGTTTCAGGCGGATCGTCGCCGAGGCGGCGGACTTCGAGGCCTATCGCGGCGCGACGAACGTGGAGGAACTGACCGCCTTCCTCGCGGCGGCGGGCTTCCGGCTGCGCCACAAGGCATCCATGGCCGGACGGAAGGACGTCGGCACCTATTACAATCTTTATTTCGAACGCTGAGAGGCAGCCCTTGCCGCGATATCGGCATCGACATTGGATGGACGAGACGCCGGAATGACGACGAGACTTGCCGACGAAGCCCGCTACGGGGCCCGCCATGCCTGGGTGAGCCTCAAGAAGCGGCTCGGAATCCCGTTGAAATCCGACAAGGCTCATCTGTGCGAACGCATCGTCCGCGCGATCGCCCGTGGCCGCATCCACAAGGACAGCGCCTTTACCGCCGGTTTCCGGCCGGACGGGCTTGGCGCCGTGATGATCCAGCGCCTCAGCGTCCAGGCCGCTGCCGGCGACATGGGGTTCCGCTATTTCCACAAGCCGTTCGATTTCGTCGGCCACTGGGAGATGGAACGCGACGCATGGGCCCGCCACTGCGAGGCGGAGTTCGAACTCGGCCACGGCGTTCCGGGCATCGAGGATTGCGACCTTCCCTATATCGAGTTCTACGATTTTGCCGTGAACCAGAGGCTATGGAACACGCCGCATCTCATCGGGTTTCGCGAGATGTTTCGCTACTGCAACGCGCGCCCGCATCTCATCGACGATCTGGCCTGGGGCGACCACTACAGGGAGCGTGCCGCCCTGTTGAGCGGCGGTGAGCGCATGACGTCGAAAGGTCCCTCGCAACGACCGCGCCGCGTGGCCGTGCACATGCGGCGCGGCGACGTGAGCCGCTCCGACACGGCCCATCGCTTCACGCCGAACTCCCGCATTCTCGCAACCATCGACGAAGTGCGCGGGCTGCTGGATGCGCGCGGTGTCTCCCACGAGATCGAGATCTACAGCAACGGCACGCCCGAGGAACTGGCCGACTTCACGGAGCGCGGCTATCGCATCGCCGATGCGCCGGGGGCGATCGAGTCGTTTCGCGGTCTCGTCACGGCGGATGTACTGGTCATGGCCAAGAGCGCCTTCAGCTATGTGGCAGGACTGTCCGCGGACGGCGTGGTCGTCTACGAACCACAGGGCTACGCGCGTGCGCCCCGCTGGGTGGCGCGCAGCGAGGCCGGCGCGATCGATTCCGGGCAGTTCGAGGCGGCGCTTGCAAGGGTCGGCTGGACCGGCTGACGGCCTGTTGTCGCGGCAATTTCGGGGCGGAAGCGGAAAAACGGGGCCAAAGGGCAAAAAAATTGGCGCCTGATGCGCAATTGCCACGATTTCCGCTCATTTGGGAATACGGTAAAGGCTTCTTAACTTCGGTCCCTTACATCAGTCCATTCGGGGGGCGGATGTCGGCGGCACCGCCGATCAAAACTGCGAGACTGAAATTGCTCGAGGCATGGATCTCCCAGCAGCGGCTTCGCGCCTTTCTGACCGCGGCCATGATGATGGCCGCGTGTCTGGCGTTGTTGCCTCTCACGGTCTCCGGCGCGTCCGCCGAGACGCGCACGCTCAAGCTCTATAACGCGCATACGCACGAACGGGTTTCGATCACCTTCAAGAAGAATGGTCGCTACCTGTCGGACGGGCTGCGGGAGCTGAACCGTTTCCTGCGCGACTGGCGTCGCAATGAAGTCACCAAGATGGATCCGAAGCTGTTCGATCTGATCTGGGAAGTCTATCAGGAAGCCGGTGGCAGCAAGCCGATCACAGTCGTTTCAGGATACCGCTCGCCCGCCACCAACAACATGCTGCGGAGCCGTTCACGCGGTGTGGCCAAGAAGAGCCAGCACACGCGCGGCAAGGCCATGGACTTCTACATCCCGGGCGTGAACTTGGCGAAGCTGCGCGCCATCGGCCTGCGCAAGGAGATCGGCGGCGTCGGCTTCTATCCGACTTCCGGTTCGCCGTTCGTCCACATGGACACGGGCTCCGTGCGCCACTGGCCGCGCATGACCCGCAAGCAGCTCGCCCGGGTCTTCCCGCGTGGCGACACCATCCATATTCCCACCGACGGCAAGAAGATGCCCCGCTACGCGGAGGCGCTCGCCCGTCACAAGTCCGGTTCCAAGCGCGCCCGGCCGACCGTCGTCGCCAGCGCGTCCTCGTCCACTGCCCCGGTTGCCCGCCAGTCCGGCGATCTCGCCGAGCGCGGCGTGACCCGGCGCGCGTCGCTGTCCTCCGGTTCGAGCGGTGGACCGAGCCTGATCTCGCGCCTGTTCGGTGGCGACGAGGATGAGGAAGAGGCCACGGCGAACGCGCCGCGTCCGCCGGCACCGGTTCGCAGCCGTATTGCCGAGGCTCCGGTTCCCGCTCCCGCGCCCGATCAGGCGCCTCCCGGCGTGAGCGTTGCCGCCGCGCCCGAGGCGGAAAGCCAGGCTCCGGTCGTTGTCGCGAACGTGGTTCCGCGCGGAAAGCCGGGTGACTTCTCCGCTGTCGTCGCGGCCGCGACGACCGGCTCCGTCGCTCCGGGAACGCTCGAGGCGCAGGCCCAGCGGATCGCGGCCGGATTGCCGCCGGTCGAGGTTACGCCTCGCTCCGCGCCGGGCAGCCAGGAGGCCGCACCGATCGTCGTCGCGTCGGCGGCACCGCTGGCAAAGCCGGCCGAGTTGCGCCAGGGCCCGCTCGCCGGGACCCGTGGCCAGGCCGATGGCGCGCTTCCGCGCCCGGCACCGGCTGACGCCGCGTCCGCAATTGCCGCCGTGACCGGCGCCGCGCCCTCGCGCAAGCCGCAGAACGACCTTGGCGCGCAGGCGGCGCTCGCCTTCGCTCCCTCGACCACCTCGGCCTCGGCTGCTTCCGGTCCGGTCGCCGTTCCCCAGCGCCGCCAGCCGTCGGCGCAGGCGGGGGCCACGCGCCCGGCTTCCGTCTCCGGGCGTCTTCCCGCGCCGGTCATCCAGGATCCGCTGGCGAAGTTCGCCGCGCTGCCGGACCGCTCGCTTCCGGGTCTGATGTCGGGAAGGACGACCACGCGCACCATCGCTTTCGCGCGGCTGAGCCACCCGAACCAGCGGCAGCTTGAGTTCCTGCTGGCGCCCGGTGGCCGCGTCTACGCGAACCGCTTCGTTTCGCGCGGCTCCGACGGCCCCCGTCCGGACCGCTTCGAAGGGCCTGCCGTGGTGCTCCTGCCGGTGGTGTCGTTCCAGTAAGAGATGAATGGCGGAAAGGGAGCGATGCCTCCCTTTCCGGCCGTTGAACATGAAAAGCGCGGCTCCGGTGTCCCGGGCCGCGCTTTTTGTTTCGGAAATCACTGAAGGCGACCGGATCCCCGGCCGGGAGGCGAAAGCCTCAGCGTGTCGGAAGGGCGCCGCCACCACGGTCGACGCGCCCGAGACCTTCCTTGGCGACCTCGTTGGACGGGTCGATGCCGAGGGCGCGCGAATAGGACCGGCGCGCGTCATTGGTCTGGCCGAGCGTCTCCAGCGCGACGCCGCGATAGGCCCAGGCGACGGGGTTGCGCTGATCCCGGTTGACCGCGTCCGACAGATCCGAGAGCGCCGACTTGGGGTCGTTGAGCGCCAGATAGGAAATGCCGCGCGCGATATAGGGCTCGGCGGCATTCGGCTCGAGACCGATCGCGGTGGCGAAGTCCTCGACGGCGCGCGTGTGGTTGTTCTGTGCCTGGAAGATCAGGCCGCGATTGTAGAAGGCGCGGGCATTGCCCGAATCGAGCGCGATCGCGGCGTTGAAGTCGGCAAGCGCCAGATCGTTGCGGCCAAGCGCGCGATAGGCGTTGCCACGTCCCACAAGCGCCGAATCATAGTCCGGCTTGATCCTGAGCGCGGCGCTGTAGTCGCTGACGGCGGCATTGAGGTTGCCCATGCGGCGATGGACGAGGGCCCGGTTGGCGTAGGCCTGGTAGGAATCGGGCGAAAGCTTCAGTGCCGTATCGAAGTCGGCGATGGACTTCTCGAACCGGCCGGCCCGGCCATAGGCGATGCCGCGGGTGTTGTAGGCGCTGGCGTCGCGGGGGTTGGCATCGATGACGGCATTCAGGCTGTCGATATTGGCAGCCGAACCGGCCGAGCGGTCCACGGGCGCGCTTGCATAATTCGATGTCTGGCAGGCCGCGAGCAGCATCGTGCACGACAGGAGGGCGGCCGTGACCGCAGCCGGACGAACGCCCCGGACATGAGGTGCGCGCGGGGTCCGTCCCGCCGGCTGGTGTGCTCGCAAGATGGCCTTCCGCATCAAAACCCCGTTTCCTGCTTTCGTTCGCGCCGCCCGTCGGGCAGCCCCTCGTTTGCAGTCGATACCGTGTGCGACCCTATCCCCGCTCCCACGGATCAGACGTCGTTCGTCACAGGCATAGTGTCCGATTCGGGCGGAAACCGGTAACAGGCGCAAAAGCCCGAATGAAACCTGCCCAGCGGCGCTGAAACAGGGGCCCGAAACGGCAAACGGACCAAACCGCGTCGCGGCTTGGTCCGTCGAAATTCGCTTTGCGCCGATGTCGCGGCAAACCGGCCATACAACCGCTCGCCACCACACCTCCCGCTTTTGCGCTGACCGGAGTGTCCGGGCGGCACGGGGCCGCGCGAAACAGGATCCGGTCCCTGCGACAAATCAGCGGCGAGCGGACGACTTGCTCGGCAGCAGGCCTTCGCGCTGAGCGCGCTTGCGGGCGAGCTTGCGGGCACGGCGGACCGCCTCGGCCTTTTCACGGGCCTTCTTCTCGGACGGCTTCTCGTAGTGGCCGCGAAGCTTCATCTCGCGAAAGATGCCTTCGCGCTGCATCTTCTTCTTCAGCGCCTTGAGCGCCTGATCGACATTGTTGTCGCGGACCAGAACCTGCACGCGTTTCTATCCCATCAAGTTTGCACGAGATGCCAAGCGCATCCGGTGCTGGATCTCGTTCAGTGTGACTCGGAAGCGAAACCGGATTGCAATCGCGTACGATCGCCATCCGCAAGGGGGGCTGCCGCATGTACGAGACCGTTTCAAGATCACGAAATCGCACAAGTAGCCGGCCGCGCCGCTTTCACGTCGCTAATCAGGTGGCTTAGTTAGCAGAGCGCGTGCCGCTTGTCCACCGCCCGCGTGGCGGAATCTTGACCTTTCGGCATGTCTGTCATGCGACGGGGGGCAAGGACGTGATAACCGCGTCTCTGGACACGGTCGCGGGCGCCCGATAGGAGAAATGCCCGGGCGTGTCGAGGTTGTCGAGACCGGCCGGATCGGAGCAATGCCGGATCCCTGTTCCGCATACCCGTCGCTCCGGAACATCCGCCCCGTCACGGTTCGCACATCGCGGCGTTCCGTGCCTCACGCCAAGAGTTCGTGATGAGCGTTCCCCCCGAAGCCGGCGTTCCGGCTCCCAAGGCGCCCACCGCCCGCCATCCCCTTGCCCGTCTCTGGGAAGACGACATCCGTCCCACGCTGGTTCTGGGTGTCCCGATCGCCGGTGCGCAGGTGGCCCAGATCGCGGTCAACACGACCGACGTGCTGATGATCGGCTGGCTCGGCGCCGTCGAGCTCGCGGCCGCCGTTCTGGCCTTCAATCTCTACATCGTCTTCTGGCTGTTCGGCATCGGCGTGCTCCAGGCGGTCATTCCGCTTGCCGCGCGTGCCAGGGGCGAGCGGCGCGCGCGCGACCTGCGCCGCGCGGTGCGCATGGGCTTCTGGTTCGTCATCCTCTACAGCGTTCCCGTGATGGGCGTCCTGTGGTTCACCGAGGATCTGATGCTCGGGCTGGGCCAGGATCTGCAGGTTGCCGCGCTTGCGGGCGTCTACATGCGGGTCATGCTGTTCTCGCTGATTCCCTCGCTGATGATCATGGCGCTCAGGAGCTTCATCACCGTGCTGGAGAAGGCGAATATCGTGCTGTGGGCTACGGTCGCCGGCGCGGTGCTCAACGCCGGCTTCGACTACGCGCTGATCTTCGGCAATTTCGGCTTTCCCCGGCTCGAACTGGTGGGGGCGGGCATCGCCTCCGTCGCCACGTCGACCGTCACGCTGCTGCTGCTGATGTGGTGGACGACGCGCGACCGCGTGCTGCGCCGCTATGCCGTCTTCGGACGCATCTGGCGCAGCGACTGGCCCAAGCTCGCGGAGATTGTCCGCCTCGGCTGGCCGATCGCGGTGACGCTTCTGACCGAGGTCGGCCTCTTCTCCGCGTCCTCCGTCATGATGGGATGGATCGGAACGGTGGAACTGGCCGCGCACGGCATCGGCCTGCAGCTCGCCTCGATCTCCTTCATGGTGCCGCTGGGCATGGCGCAGGCGGCGATGATCCGCATCGGGCTCGCCGCCGGACGGGGCGACAGGGAGGGCGTGGGCCGCGCCGGCTGGACGGCGCTCGTCGTCGCGACGCTGTTCATGTGCCTGTGCGCGGTGGCCTTCTGGGTCAGGCCGGAGCCGTTCGTCGCGCTCTTTCTCGATCTCGACAATCCGGACGCGGCCGCCGTGCTCGCCTTTGGCGTGTCTTATCTGGCGGTGGCGGCCCTGTTCCAGGTGTTCGACGGGGCGCAGGTCATGGGCGGCAACATGCTGCGCGGGCTCTCCGACACATGGATGCCGATGGTCTTCGCGGTCATCGGCTACTGGGGCGTCGGCTTCGGGCTCGCCTATGTGCTGGCCTTCCCGCTCGGCTTCGGCGGCATCGGCCTGTGGTCGGGGCTGGCGGCGGGACTTGCCTTCGTCTCGGTGCTGACGCTCTGGCGCTTCGCCTGGCGCGAGCGGCTCGGCCTCGTCTGAACGCGGCTGTCGGATATGAAAAGGGCCGCGGACACCATGTCCCGCGGCCCTTTTCGTGTCGTTTGTCCGGACAGAGAAGCAGGTCAGGCGCGCAAGGGGCGCAGCCGGTTGACGTGCCCCATCTTGCGCCCGGCGCGGATCTCCGCCTTGCCGTAGAGATGAAGCCGCGCGTCGGGTTCGGCCAGAATGGCGGCCCAGGTCCGGGCCTCGTCGCCGATCAGGTTCTCCATCACCACGTCCGAGTGACGATCCACGGCGCCGAGCGGCAGGCCGGCGACGGCGCGCATGTGCTGCTCGAACTGGGACACGTGGCAGGCGGCTTCCGTCCAGTGGCCGGAGTTGTGCACGCGCGGCGCGATCTCGTTGACCAGCAGCCTGTTCTCAGCGCCTTGCGGAAGCACGAAGAACTCGACGCCGATGACGCCGACATACTCGAGGCCCGCGCAGATGCGTTCAGCGATGTCGCGCGCCTCGGCGGCAAGGTCCGCATCGATGGCGGCCGGCACGGTCGAGGTCTTGAGGATGTGGTCGCGGTGGACGTTTTCCGCCACGTCATAGGCGCGCAGGGTGCCGTCGAGACCGCGTGCGGCGATCACCGAGACTTCGCGTTCGAAGGGAATGAAGGCCTCCAGGATCGCCGGGGCGCGTCCGATGCGCCCGAAGGCGCCCGCCGCCTCGGACGCGGAGGCGACCAGCGTCTGCCCCTTGCCGTCGTATCCCATGCGCCGCGTCTTGAGGATGCCCTTGCCGCCAAGCCGGGCAAGGGCCGGGGCGACCGCTCCCGCCTCGTCGATGGCCTCGAACCCGGCAACGGGAATGCCGGTTTCACGCAGGAAGGTCTTCTCCGTCAGCCTGTCCTGGGAAACCGCAAGCGCGCGTGGCCCCGGGCGGACCGGAACGCGGGCGGCGAGATGCTCGGCCGTGGGTCCCGGGACGTTCTCGAACTCATAGGTCACCACGTCGACCGAGGCGGCGAAAAGCTCCAGTGCCGCCGTGTCGTCATAGGCGGCGATGGTGTGGGTCGCGGCGACATCGAAGGCGGGGCTGTCGGGGTCGGGGCAGAAGACGTGGGTCTTCAGGCCGAGCGGAGCCGCTGCAAGGGCAAGCATCCGGCCGAGCTGGCCGCCACCGAGGATGCCGATGGTGTCTCCGGGAGACAGGCTGCGGAGGGGATCGGGTGCGCTCATGGGCTCAGTGTCCGCCTTGTGCGGGCTCGTCGACGGGGTGAAGGGCGACGGCGTCGCGCTGCCGTGCGCGCCAGTCGTCGAGACGCCCGGCAAGCGCCTCGTCGGTCAGGGCCAGGACGGCGGCGGCAAGCAGCGCCGCGTTGACCGCGCCGGCGCGACCGATGGCCAGGGTGCCGACGGGAATGCCGGCCGGCATCTGCACGATGGAGAGCAGGCTGTCCTGTCCCTTCAGCGTGCGGCTTTCGATCGGAACGCCGAAGACGGGAAGCGGCGTCATCGCGGCGGCCATGCCGGGCAGGTGCGCCGCGCCGCCGGCCCCCGCGATCACGACCTGGAAACCCTCGCCGCGCGCGCCGCGCGCGAAGTCGTAAAGGCGCTCGGGCGTGCGATGGGCCGAGACGATGCGTGCCTCATGGGAAATGCCGAGCGCGTCCAGGGTGTCGGCCGCGTGTTTCATGGTCGGCCAGTCGGACTGGCTGCCCATGATGATGGCAACCTTCGGCGTGTCTTCGCGCATCCATACCCCCTGGTCTTGCGTGCGGCCGGCTCCGCATCGGGCGGAGCGTTCCGCCGGGTCCCGGAAGGCCCCGCACTATAGGCAGAGTGCCCTTGCGCGCAAGAGGGCATGGCAGGGGACGGCCCCGCGCCGCCCGTCAGGGGCGGGACATGCGTTCGTGCCCGGGCGATTTCAGGCGATGATGTCGGGAAGCAGCTTGTCCTCGAGCGTCGAGATGCGGTCTTTCAACGCGAGTTTCTTCTTCTTGAGGCGCTGGAGCTGAAGGGCGTCGGAGCGACCGGTCAGGCTCATGGCGTCGATGGCCGTATCGAGGTCGCGATGTTCCTGCCGGAGCCGTGCGAGCTCCATGCGAACCGACTTGTCGTCCTGGCCGCCCTCAATGCCTGCATCCATACCGCCACTCCATACGCCGTGCGTTGTTTGCGCCTGACCCTTGCCACCCGGGATGGCGTGTGCCCGCGCGCATCGTGCGACAGGCGGGATGCGCCATTCGGTCGCGGGACCGGACATGCGCGCGCAACGGGCCTCGTGCCGCATCCCGGCACGCGCGACACCCGCGCCTCAGGATAGCCCGACACGGGGGAAAACGGTAGGGAAAAGCGTGTTCGTTCAGGCTGCTTCAGGCCACAATATCGCCATGGAAAGGAATTGCTAACGTAGCGGCATCCATGGGTCCGGAACTGTTCGACAGCGCCAATTCGCTGTGTCACACTCTTGTCGTCAACGCGAAAGACAAGGAGGATTTCATGTCCCTTCAGTCGCATCTCGTCGAGCTTGAGAAGCGCCATTCAGACCTCGAGCGTGAGCTTGAGGAGGCCATGCGCCATCCGAGCATGGACTCGCTGGAAATCGCATCGCTCAAGCGTCGCAAACTTCTGCTCAAGGACGAGATCGAGAAGATCCGCACGGACACTCTTCACTGAAGATTGCGTTTTGACGCGAGGCCCGTCCGGATGGAACGGGCTCCCCCCAACAGAAGCCGCGGCCTTGCCGCGGCTTTTGTGGTTTCAGGGGCCAGGTGCCACGCTTCAGAAGCGGAACGCGCGCCACTCGACGCCGGCGAGACTGCCGTCGCCGTTGCCGTCGGCGGCGCCGAAACGAACCCTGGCGCCCTCCAGGAATTCATCGAGGCTCAGCATGCCGTCGCCGTCGGTGTCCATGGGTGCGAAGCGGGCGGCCTTCTCCTCCTGACGACGCGCCTGCATCGCAGGATTGTTGCCCTGTTGCGGGCCCATGCGCACGCTCATGTACTCGTCCATGGTCAGCTTGCCGTCGCCGTCCGCATCCATTGCATGGAAGACGTCCTCCGCGTGGCGCAGCACCTCCTCGAGCGAGACCGAGCCGTTGCCGTCCGCGTCCATCGCCTCCATGCGCGCGGCCATGCCGCCGCCACCCATTCCCTGACCCATTCCCTGCTGTGCCATAACCGGTCCGCTGGCGAGTGCGCCGGCAAGCGTGAGGAGGGCGAGCGTTGCGTGAAGACGAGTCATGAGTCGCTCCTTCTGCCCCGTCGGGGCCGTGTCGGGCCATGTGGGCCCGTTGAGGATGCAAGTTTCGAACATTGGAATATTACTACGACGACGGGGTGCCGGTGGCGCGGCACCCCGTCGCAGGCGTGGCGGTTTCGCGAGGGCCGGGGTCAGGCCGACCTGGCCATCTCGCGCAGCACGAACTTCTGGATCTTGCCGGTCGAGGTCTTGGGCAGTTCGGTGAAGACCACGTGACGCGGCACCTTGTAGCCGGCCAGATGCTCCTTGCAGAAGGCGATGAGCGCTTCCGCCGTGAGGCTCGATCCCGCGCGCAGTTCGACGAAGGCGCAAGGGGTCTCGCCCCATTTCTCGTCCGGGCGTGCGACGACGGCCGCCGCCATCACGTCCGGGTGGCGGAACAGGGCGTCCTCGACCTCGATGGAGGAGATGTTCTCGCCGCCGGAGATGATGATGTCCTTTGAGCGGTCCTTGAGCTGGATGTAGCCGTCAGGATGGAGAACGCCGAGATCGCCGGAATGGAACCAGCCGCCGGCGAAGGCCTCGTCCGTTGCCTCCGGGTTCTTCAGATAGCCCTTCATGACGACGTTGCCGCGGAACATGACCTCGCCGAGCGTCGTGCCGTCGGCGGGCACCGGCTCCATGGTCACCGGGTCCATGACCGACAGGCCCTCCAGCGCTACGTAACGCACGCCCTGGCGTGCCTTGAGGGCGGCCTGGCGCTCCGCGGGCAGGTCGTTCCAGTCGTCCTTCCACTCGTTGACGACGGCGGGTCCGTAAACCTCGGTCAGGCCGTAGAGGTGGGTCACGTTGAAGCCGGCCTCGCGCATGGCCGCCAGAACCGATTCGGGCGGCGGCGCGGCGGCGGTCATGAACTCCACGCCCCGGCCCTTAAGGTCGCGCTTGTCGGCGTCGGGAGCGTTGAGCAGCGTCGACATGACGATGGGCGCGCCGCACAGGTGGGTGACGCCCTCGTCGGCGATCAGGTCCCAGATCGGCTTGGCGCGCACCCAGCGCAGGCAGACATGCGTGCCCGCGACCACCGAGATCGACCAGGGGAAGCACCAGCCGTTGCAGTGGAACATGGGCAGCGTCCACAGGTAGACCGGATGGCGGCCCATGGCGGCGGTCAGGATGTTGGCCTCGGCCAGCAGGTAGGCGCCGCGATGATGATAGACGACGCCCTTGGGATTGCCGGTGGTGCCGGAGGTGTAGTTGAGCGCGATCGCGTCCCACTCGTCGGCGGGCAGGCTCCAGTCGAAATTCTCGTCGCCGGACTGGAGGAACGCCTCGTAGTCCTCCCGTCCCAGCCGCTCGCCGGTCTGGGGGAACTCGGGGTCGTCGTAGTCGATGACCAGCGGCTGCACGCTTGCAAGTTCCAGCGCCTCCTTCATCACCGGGGCGAACTCGCGATCCGTGATGACGACCTTGGCCTCGGCGTGATCGAGCTGGAAGGCGAGCACGGCGGCATCGAGGCGCGTGTTGAGCGAATGCAGCACGGCGCCGGTCATGGGCACGCCGTAGTGGGCCTCGAGCATGGGCGGCGTGTTCGACAGCATCACCGTGACGGTATCGTTCTTGCCGACACCCGCGCGTGACAGGGCCGAGGCGAGCTTGCGCGCCCTGGCGTAGAAATCGCGGTAGCTGGTGCGGCTCGCGCCGTGCACGATCGCGGTGCGGTCCGGGAAGACGGCCGCAGCGCGGGCGAGAAAGCTCAGGGGCGAGAGCTGCGTGTGGTTCGCGGCGCATTTGCCGAGATCACGCTCGTAAGGGCTGGATGTCACGGGCATTCCTGTTTCCTCGCTGCCGGCGGATCTCGTGCCGCCGATCCTGTGCACATGAAACCGAAAACGCCGTTCCCCTTCAAGCGGATCCCGCGATCCGTCCGGCATCAGCCCAGGACCCCGACGATCCCGTCGTAGAGGAGCTTGGCGCCGATGATGCCGACGGCGGCATATGTCAGCCTGTAGAACAGGCTCGGGTCGATCCGCCTGACCAGCCAGACGCCGCCAAGGGTCGCCAGCGGGGCAAGCGGCAGCAGGACGGCGGAGGTCGCCAGATTCTCCGCGTCGAACTGGCCGAGCGCCGCATAGGGAACGAGCTTGATCGCGTTCATCGTCGTGAAGAAGATGACCGTCGTGCCGGCCAGATGCACCGGGTGCAGCCTGAGCGGCAGCATGTAGATCTGGTAGGGCGGCCCGCCGGCGTGGCTGACGAAGCTGGTGAAGCCGGACAGGAAGCCCCAGAAGCGCCCGATCCAGGGCCGGTGCGGGCGCGGCTCGCCGTCGCGGGCACGGCCGACGAAGGAGTTCAGCGCGAAAAGCATGGCCACGAGCCCGACGAGAATCCGCACATGGGCGTCGCTGACGATGGCGGCCGTGAAATAGCCGAGGGTGATGCCGACGATCGCGCCGGGGAGCAGGATCGCGAGGCTGCGCCGGTCGAAGTTGCCCCGATAGGCGAAGACGCCCGACCAGTCCATCACGACGAGAATCGGCAGCATGATCCCGGCCGCCTGCACCGGCGGGATCGTCAGGCTCATGAGGGGAACGCCGAGCATCGACAGCGGTCCGCCGAAGCCGCCCTTGGCAAGGCCGACGAGAAGCACCGCCGGAATGGCGAACATGTAGAAATGGGGATCCGAGATGGGGTGCAAGGGAAAGCCGGGGGTGAGGGGAAGTCATCATCTGGGCGCTTGTCGCCCGATGGCGGGCCAGCGCCCGCAAGCGAGTTGTGACAGGCGCGGCGGCGCATGTCTACGCAAACACCCCATTCGCCGAATGTCTTAAGCCGCGTCTCTTGCCTTTCACCGCCTTGAGGCGGCAGATACGCTCGACAGGAGCGACGGGCCGGCAAGCGGTCCGTGGCCGGGAGGGGAGGCCCGGCCGTCCGGCAAGCGAACGACGGGAGGAAGCAAGCGATGGCGAGCCGCTATCACGAGGTCTACGAGGCATGGCAGCGCGATCCGGAAGGGTTCTGGGCCGCGGCGGCGGCCGAGATCGACTGGATCAAGCCCTTCGACAAGGTGTTCGACCCCGAGCTTGGCGGGTTCGGCCAGTGGTTCGCGGGCGCGGAGTGCAACACCTGCTACAACTGTCTCGACCGGCATGTGGAGCGTGGACGTCCGGGGCAGCCGGCGATCATCTACGACAGCCCGATCACCGGCGCGAAGGCCGTCTACACCTATGAGGAGACGCTCGAGCGCGTGAACGCGATGGCTGCGGTCCTGGCCGACAACGGCATCGTGAAGGGCGACCGCGTCATCATCTACATGCCGATGATCCCCGAAGCGGTGATGGCGATGCTCGCCTGCGCCCGCCTGGGCGCGGTGCACTCGGTCGTGTTCGGAGGCTTCGCCGCCAACGAACTCTCGACGCGGATCGACGACGCGACGCCCAAGGCGGTGATCGCCGCCTCCTGCGGCATCGAGCCGGGCCGGATCATTGCCTACAAGCCGTTGCTCGACGAGGCGATCCGCCTGTCCGACCACAAGCCGGAGGCATGCTTCGTGCTTCAGCGCGAGCAGGCGCTGGCCGACCTCGAGGCGGGACGCGACCATGACCTGGGCGCGCTGATGGATGCGGCGATGACGGCCGGGCGCGAGGTTGCCTGCGTGCCGGTCAAGGCCACCGACCCGCTTTACATCCTTTATACGTCCGGAACGACCGGGCAGCCCAAGGGCGTGGTGCGCGACAACGGCGGGCACATGGTCGCGCTCAAGTGGAGCATGTCCAATCACTACGGCATCGAGCCGGGGGAGGTGTTCTGGGCCGCCTCCGACGTCGGCTGGGTGGTGGGCCATTCCTACATCGTCTATGCGCCGCTTCTGCACGGGGCGACCACCGTCGTCTTCGAGGGCAAGCCGGTGGGCACGCCCGACGCCGGCGTGTTCTGGCGGGTGATCGCGGAACACAACGTGGCCGCGCTTTTCACCGCGCCGACGGCCTTTCGCGCGATCAAGAAGGAAGACCCGCAGGGCAAGCTGCTGGCGGAATACGACCTGTCGTCCTTCCGCACGCTGTTCCTGGCCGGAGAGCGTGCCGATCCCGACACTCTGCAATGGGCGGAGGACCAGCTCGGCGTGCCCGTGGTCGACCACTGGTGGCAGACCGAGACGGGCTGGGCGATCGTCGGCAATCCGGTGGGGCTCGGCCTGCTGCCGATCAAGCACGGCTCGCCGACGGTGCCGATGCCGGGATACGACGTCAGGATCCTCGACGATGCCGGACATCCGCTGCCGGCGGGAACCCTGGGCAACGTGGTGGTGAAGCTGCCGCTGCCGCCGGGCTGCCTGCCGACGCTCTGGCATGCGCCGGAGCGCTTTCACGCCAGCTATCTGGCCGAGTTCCCGGGCTACTACAAGACGGCGGACGCGGGCATCATGGACGAGGACGGCTACCTGTTCATCATGGCGCGCACCGACGACATCATCAACGTCGCCGGCCACAGGCTGTCCACGGGCGCCATGGAGGAGGTGCTGGCCAGTCATCCGGACGTGGCGGAATGCGCGGTCGTCGGCATCACCGACACGCTGAAGGGGCAGGCGCCCTGCGGCTTCGTGGTGCTCAAGGCCGGCGTGAACCGTCCGCACGAGGAGATCGAGGCGGAACTTGTGCGCCTGGTGCGCGAGCGCATCGGCCCGGTCGCGGCGTTCAAGCTGGCGCTCACCGTGGAGCGGTTGCCCAAGACGCGCTCGGGCAAGATCCTGCGCGCCACCATGCGCCAGATCGCCGACGGGACCGAGGTGCGCATGCCCGCGACCATCGACGACCCGGCCATCCTCGATGAAATCGAGGAGGCGCTGCGCGAGCGCGGCATCGTCACGGGCGGCTGAGCGGGGCGGCCCGGCAGCCATCGACAGGGGCGGCGTCTCGCCCTATGGTCGCGGGCATCGGCCGGTTGTCCTCGGGCACCGGCCGGACCCGTTTCAGGTACGCCCCGTCGCGGGCTGCCCGTCATGTCAAACGCTCTACACGCACGAGGATCCCAGTGTCCCTGGAAAACAAGGTAGCCATCGTCACCGGCGCGGCCGGCGGCATCGGTCTTGCCATTGCACGCCGGTTCGTCGCCGATGGCGCGAAGGTCGTCATCGCCGACGTGGACGATCAGCGGGGCGAGGCCGCGGAAGCCGAGCTGAAGGCGCAGGGCGAGGCCCATTACGTTCATTGCAACGTCGCCGAGAAGCTCGACGTGCGCAATCTCGTCGCCGCGACGCTCGACACCTTCGGTGACATCGACATCCTCGTGAACAACGCGGGCGTCGTGGTCGGCGGTGAACTGCTCGATCTCGACGAGGCGGACTTCGACCGTGTGCTCGGCGTCAACCTGAAGGGCGCCTTCCTGTGCACCCAGGCGGTCGGCCGGCACATGGTCGACAAGGTGAAGGAAGGCGGCAAGCCCGGAGTCATCATCAACATGTCTTCGGTGAACGCGGTCTTCGCGATCCCCAACCAGGTGCCCTATTCGGTGTCCAAGGGCGGGCTGAACCAGCTCACCAAGGTGTCGGCGCTGTCGCTGGCGCCGCACGGCATCCGGGTCAATGCCATCGGGCCGGGCTCGATCATGACCGACATGCTGGCCTCGGTGAACTCGGACAAGGCGGCGCGGGATCGCGTCCTGTCGCGCACGCCGCTCGGGCGCGTCGGAGACCCGTCCGAGATCGCCGGCGTCGCGGCCTTCCTGGCCTCGGACGACGCAAGCTACGTCACCGGCCAGACGATCTATGCCGATGGCGGGCGCCTGCCGCTCAACTACACGGTGCCGGTTCCGGACGAGGACTGATCGCGCCTCGCGAACCCGTTTCGAGACAGACAGAAAGGGCCGGGCGATCGGATCGCCCGGCCCTTTCTGTCATGATGGTTCAGCGTCGTCCGGCTCAGCCGGCGACGGAGCTTTCCCCGCGCGCGGCGTCGAAGGCCTGTGCGCCGCTCTGGAACTGCAGCCTTGCAAGCTTGGCGTAGAGGCCGCCGGCGGCGACAAGGTCTTCGTGCCGTCCGGTCTCGACGATACGCCCCTCGTCCATGACCACGATGCGGTCGGACTTGAGGACGGTGGCCAGGCGATGTGCGATCACAAGCGTGGTGCGGCCCTGCATGAGGCGTTCCAGCGCCTCCTGGACCAGCGTCTCGCTCTCCGCGTCGAGGGCGCTCGTCGCCTCGTCGAGAAGCAGCACCGGCGCGTCCTTGAGGATGGCGCGGGCAATGGCGATGCGCTGGCGCTGGCCGCCTGAAAGCGTCACGCCGCGTTCGCCGACGAGCGTGTCGTAGCCGTTCTCCAGCCTGGTGATGAAACCGTCGGCGGAGGCCAGGCGGGCCGCGTCCTCGATCTCGGCGCGGGCGGCGTCCGGCCGGCCGAAGGCGATGTTCTCGGCGATCGTCGTGCCGAAGATCACCGTGTCCTGCGGCACGAGGGCGATCTGGCGGCGCAGGGCACGCGGATCGCAGGCGCGCAGGTCCGTTCCGTCGAGGCGGATCGTTCCCGAGGTCGGGTCGTAGAAGCGCATCAGCAGGTGGAAGAGCGTCGACTTGCCCGCGCCCGAGGGACCGACGACGGCCACCGTCTCGCCGGGCGCGATGTCGAGATCGATGCCGTTGAGAACCGGAAGGCCGGCCCCCTCGCCATAGGCGAAGGCGACCTGCTCGAAGGCGACGGCGCCGGTTGCGCGGTCCGGCAGGGCGACCGGATGTTCGGGGGCGGAGATCGCAGGCTTGACGCGCAGCAGCTCGGACAGGCGCTCGGCCGCGCCGGCGGCGAGCGAAATCTCGCCCCACACCTGGCTGAGCTCGCCGAGCGCGCCGGCCGCGAAGATCGAATAGAGCAGGAACTGACCCAGCGCGCCGGCACTCATGCGGCCGTTGAAGACGTCGCTTGCGCCCACCCAAAGCACCGCCACAACGCTGGTGGCGATCACGAAGATTGCGAAAGCGGTGAGAAAGGCGCGCGCGAGAATCGCCTTGCGCGCGGCCAGGAAGGCCTCCTCCACGGAGCCGGCGAAGCGGCGGCCAGAATGCTCCTCGTTGGTGAAGGCCTGGAGCGTGCGCACGGCGCCGACGGTCTCGGTCGCATAGGCGGATGCCTCGGCGAGCGTGTCCTGTGCATGGCGCGAGCGGCGGCGCACGGAGCGGCCGAAGCCGATCAGCGGCAGCACGATCACCGGGATCGCCGCCAGCACGAACATGGACAGGCGCGGGCTCGACACGACCATCATGGCGGTGGCGCCGAGGAACATCACCAGGTTGCGCATGGCGATGGAGGCGCTGGCGCCGACGGCGGCCTTGATCTGCGTGGCGTCGGCGGTCAGGCGCGACAGGATCTCGCCGGACTTGGCGCTGTCGAAATAGCCCGGCGACAGGGTGACCACATGGGAGAAGACGTCGGAGCGCACGTCCGCGACGATGCGCTCGCCAAGCGTCGTGACCAAGTAGTAGCGCAGGGCCGAAAACACCGCGAGGCCGCCGGCCACGGCGACAAGGACGGTGAAGTAGTTGTTGACCAGCGACGGGTCGTCCGCGCCGAAACCGAAATCGATCATGCGGCGGATCGCGATCGGCAGCACGAGCGTCATGGCGGACGCGCCGACCAGGGCGAGCAGGGCAAGGGCCACCCGCATCCGGTAGCGCTTCAGATAGGGCAGGAACGCACCGAGGGGGCGAATGTCCCGGCGTCCGGGGCGGTCGGGGGCGGAGGAGGAGCCGTATCGGGACACGCGGATGTCTCTTCTTCTGTGTGCGCGGGTGTGGTTTCGTGCGGCTCCGCCCGAGTGGGGGAACGCGCCGGGGATCCGTGCGGAACCGGAACCAGGCGCGGACCTTAGCCGCTTGCCCGCGTCAGGCCAACCGCTGCGCGACGGCGCCCTTGCGCGAAGCGACAAATGGGCGCAAGAGCAGAGCGGAACCCGCAGCGCCGGGACCGTCGCGAGACCGGCTGCGGCCTTGTGTTCCGGGCGCGGATGGGCTATAGGCTCGCGCGCAAGGTTTCGGATCGTGTGCCGGTCAGGTGCGCGATCCGCTTTCGTTCATGCATCCGCAGACCGGTATCGCGCCTTCTTCATTGGCCGGGGGAGGCGGAACCCTGAGGATGCAGGGACGGGAACAGGACAAAACGGCATCGCGAAGCGCCGCGCCCCGCGCCGGCCTTCTCCGTCGACACGGACCCGTGCAGGCGGGATCGAGAACCACGGGAACGAAGAAGATGAAGAAAGACATTCACCCCGACTACCACACCATCAAGGTGGTCATGACGGACGGCTCCGAGTTCACCACCCGTTCGACCTACGGGGCGGAGGGCGAGTCGCTCCAGATCGACATCGACCCGCGCACCCATCCGGCGTGGACCGGTGGCGACCGTCAGCTGATGGATCGCGGCGGCCGCGTCTCGCGCTTCAAGAACAAGTACGCCGGCTTCCTGGGCAACTGATCGGGAGCGTCCCGCTTCGGGACGCTCGGGACAGCCCGGACAGGCAGTACATGCAAAAGACCCCCGGTCCGATGGGCCGGGGGTCTTTGCGTTCCTGTGCCCTTTCGCCACCGCGTTCACGCCCGGTGGGCGCATGTCGGGCGCATACAAGAACCCCGGCGCGGGACATCGGGTCCGGCCGGGGTTTCTGGATGGGGCAGTCCTTGTGCCGCGAGGCTTATCCGTCGAGGCGACCGGCGCCAAAGGCGGCGTTGAGGGCGTTGAGATGGGCGGCGACCGGATTGCGGGCCGAGACGGCCTCGGCCTGGCGACGGCTGTCCTGGATCATGCGGTCGATGTGCAGGATGCGCTCCTGCAGACGCACGGAGCGCTCGATCAGGGAGCGCAGCATCTCGGGCAGTTCCTCGAAGCCGGCGGCGCCGCTGTTGGGCGAGGCGCTGTCGAGGCGCACCTTGGTCTTCTCGCTGCCGGCCTGCTCGGGGGTCATCTCGCCTTCGTTCACGGCGCGCTGAAGCAGAAGCCAGGAGGCCATCTGCATCAGCCGTGTCGTCAGGCGCATGGATTCGGTGGCATAGGCAAGCGACGCGGCACGCGGAAGCGACTTGGATTCCACCCGGCCATCGCCGTCGAGATAGGCGGCGGTCTCCTCGACCAGGCCCATTCCGTCCCGGAAGAGGGTGCTGAAGGTCTCGGAATTGGCGAGCCGCTCGGCGAAGTCGATCATTCCCCCGCCTGACGTTGTTGCGTGCCGGTCCGTCATATGCCTGCGTCTCCTGTTCACACCTGCCTGTCGCGCCCGGCTGTCCTTCTCTCGCCTCTCCGCCGGCGGGCCCGTGCGAGGGGCGCTTCTGCCGGAGTGCGTCGCGGGACCATGTCCCGCATCGGGAGGGCGGCGGCCCTTGTTGTGCCGCTTTGAAACCGTGGTGCGTCTGTCGACCCTTGCGTCGCAAGCATCATGCCAGGATCCGACGGCAGATCCCGGCCACCCCCTCTGGATACACCGGAGAGCGCGCCAAAAAAAGAGCCGCGGAGACCGCGGCTCGAAGTCATTAACAGGGAGGCGTCAAACAGAGTGGACAGGAGCCACTCGAAATCCAGATCACTGGATACCCACAGTTATGATTTGGAAAGCTTAATAAAAAGTAAATTATTAAAAGTGTCGTGATTTCAATGGTTATTCCGCAACGTCCCCGCTTCCGATCCTTAAGTGAAAACAAGTAGTCACGGATGAAGTGTCTATTTTCGGAACACCGCGTCCGCTGCCGCCCGCACACCGCCACGTGTGGAGATCTCCGTCTCGGTGCGCGTGATCTCGGCCCTGAGCGCGAGAATCCGTGCTTCCAGTTCCTCCACGGACTGGCGGGACAGGTCCTCGCCAACGACCACCGTCGCCTGTGCGGGGCGCTGCGGGCCATCGAGGTCTTCGAACATGTCTTCCTCCCTTGCGTTCTGCCGCTGCCGACCGGGAAGAATGCTGTTCCGCCCCGACAAGGTCAATTGTCAGGCCGGGCATGGCTGCTAAAACGGTCGGGAGGAAACACGCCAATCGAACCGGAGGACGTGCCATGGCGCATGACGATGCCCCGAGCCACCCGCGCATGATGACCGCGATCGCGATCAAGTCGCCCGGCGGACCCGACGTGCTGGCGCCCGAGGAGCGGCCCGTGCCGGCCGCGCGCGACGGCGAGGTTCTCATCAAGGTGCATGCCGCCGGCGTCAATCGGCCCGACGTGATCCAGCGCAAGGGCCTGTATCCGCCGCCCCCGGGCGTCACCGACATCCCGGGCCTCGAGGTCTCCGGCGAGGTGATCGCGCGCGGGCCCGGTCTTTCCGGCGAGGCGCATCTGGAGGTCGGAGCCAGGGTCTGCGCGCTCGTGCCGGGCGGCGGCTATGCCGAATATGTGACCGCCCACGCGGGTTGCGTGCTGCCCGTCCCCGATGGCCTTTCCATGGTCGAGGCGGCGGCCGTGCCGGAAACCTTCTTCACCGTGTGGAGCAACGTCTTCGACCGGGTCGGTCTGACGGCGGGCGAACGGTTCCTCGTGCACGGCGGCACCTCGGGCATCGGCACGACGGCGATCCAGCTCGCGAAGGCCTTCGGGGCGGAGGTCTTCACCACCGTGGGATCGGCGGAGAAGGCCGAAGCCGCGCGCAAGCTCGGGGCGGATCACGTCATCAACTACAACGAGACGGATTTCGTCGAGGAGATCGGACGCGTCACCGGCGGGGCCGGCATTCACGTCATCCTGGACATGGTCGGCGGGGACTATGTGGAGCGCAACTGGAAGGTGGCGGCCGTGGAAGGGCGCATCTGCCAGATCGCGACACTGAACGGCACGTCGCAGGAGGTGAATTTCAGCCGCCTTATGGTCAAGCGGCTGACCCATACGGGGTCTACCCTGCGCCCGCGCGACGAGGGCTTCAAGGCGGCGATCGCCACGAAGCTGCGTGAGCGGGTGTGGCCGCTGATCGCACGGAAGAAGGTGGGACCGGTGATGGATTCGACCTATCCGCTCGATGAGGCGGTTGCCGCGCACACGCGCATGGAAGGGTCGTCGCATGTGGGAAAGATCGTCCTGGTGACGCCTGCCGGAGCGTGATCCGGGTTTGATTTCGCGCGCGAAGCGGCGTATAAGCCCGAAAGTTCCCCTCTTAATTCGAGTGTGTTTCAGTCTTTGTCGCGACCTGCAGCCTTGCGGGTCACCGGCGGAGCGAACAGGAGGCTTTTATTCATGGCGACCACACCCTTGATGCCAAAGGCGACGGCCGTGTGGCTCGTGGACAACACGTCCCTCAGCTTCGACCAGATCGCCGATTTCTGCAAGTTGCATCCGCTCGAGGTCAAGGCGATCGCCGACGGCGAGGCGGCCCAGGGCATCAAGGGTCTCGACCCTGTCATGACCGGCCAGTTGAGCCGCGACGAGATCGAGAAGGGGCAGGTGGACACGGGCTACCGGCTGAAGCTCCAGGAGAGCAAGACGCGGGTTCCCGAGGCCAAGCGCAAGGGACCGCGCTATACGCCGGTGTCGCGCCGCCAGGACCGTCCCAACGCGATCCTGTGGCTGGTGCGCAACCATCCCGAGCTCAAGGACGCCCAGGTGATGCGCCTTGTCGGCACGACCAAGCCGACGATCCTCGCCATTCGCGAGCGCACCCACTGGAACTCGGCCAACCTGACGCCGAGCGATCCGGTGACGCTTGGCCTTTGCAGCCAGATCGAGCTCGATCTCGAGGTGGAGCGTGCGTCCAAGAACCTGCCGCCGCGGCCCGAGGGCGAGCATCACGAGGAGACGCTCCTGCCGGCGGAGGAGACCACCTCCGAGGACGCGATGGCGGCCGCCTTTGCCCGCACCACCTCCACGCCCCAGCCGCAGGAGGAGGAGTTCGACGCCGACGCGGTGTTCGCCAAGCTCAACGCGCTCAAGGGCCGCTCCGACGAGGAGACGGACGAGGACGCGGCTGGCGAGGATGCGACTGGCGAGGACGCGACGGACGAGGCTTCCGGCTCCGACGAGACGGCTTCTGCCGAGCAGCCGGGTGAGGACGACGAGCAGCGCTGAGACGCGCCGTGCGGTTCTCCCGCAGCAGCATCATGACCTGAACGAAAAGGGCCGTCCGGAGAACCGGGCGGCCCTTTTCGGTTCTGGTGCGTTCTCAAGCGGGCGAAACACAAGACGGCCGGGCACATGGCCCGGCCGTCGCGAAGTGTCGGGTCGGAAGAGGAAAGGCTCAGGCCGCGGTGAGCTTGGCCAGCGTTTCCTCGTCCACCTCGAAGTTCGAGTAGACGTTCTGCACGTCGTCGTCGTCTTCCAGCATCGCGATGAGCTTGAGGACCGTCTGCGCCTTTTCGGCATCGACGGGTGCCGGCGTCTGCGGCCGCCAGATGGTCTTCACCGTTTCCGCCTCGCCGACGGATGCCTCGAGCGCCTTGGAGACGTCGCCGAGATCCTCGAAGGTGCAGGTGATGACGTGGGATGTCTCGTCCGACTGCACATCCTCGGCGCCGGCCTCGATGGCGGCCTCGAGCATGGCGTCGGCGCTGCCGGCGTCCGCCGGATAGACGATCTCGCCGACCCGGTCGAACATGAAGGCGACCGAGCCGCTTTCGCCCATGGAGCCGCCGCACTTGGAGAAGTAGGAGCGCACGTTGGAGGCGGAACGGTTGCGGTTGTCGGTCAGCGCCTCGACGATGACGGCGACGCCGGCCGGACCGTAGCCCTCGTAGCGGACTTCCTCGTAGTTGTCGCCGTCACCCGCCTGCGACTTGTTGATCGCGCGCTGGATGTTGTCCTTGGGCATGGACTGGGCCTTGGCGTTCTGCACGGCCAGGCGCAGGCGCGGATTGGCGTTGATGTCCGGTCCGCCCATCTTCGCAGCGACCGTGATCTCCTTCGACAGCTTGGAGAAGATCTTGGAGCGCACCGCGTCCTGGCGGCCCTTGCGGTGCATGATGTTCTTGAATTGGGAATGTCCGGCCATGTCGCTTCCTGGTTCGTTCCTGCAATTGCCTTGCCGTGGCCCTGAGCTGCGTGTCGGCGCAGCCCGTGTCCGCGGATCCTCGCCCGGCCCGGAAAACGGGACGGGGGACCGGCGGAACGCGTGCCGCCTGCCCGGACATCCGGGTGGCGAGGGGCGCGGATCGGCGCGTTATACGTCTCGCGCGGCCAAAAATCCAGCCACGCAAGCCAGCGGACTCGCGGCGGGCGTCTCAGCCCTCGCGCCAGTCCGGCGGCAGCACCTGCGAGAGCCGGCCGCCCAGCCGCAGCGGAGCGATGGCGGTGGCAAGCCCGCTCGTCTCGTCGATCTCCACGGCAACGCCGGAGACGGTCGCCTCGCCGAGCGCCGGGGTGAAGCGGCCCGAGGGGATCTTGCGCAGGAAGCGCGAGACCGGCTCGTCCTTTTCCATGCCCAGCACGGAATCATAGTCGCCGCACATGCCCGCGTCGCTCATGTAGGCGGTGCCGCCGGGCAGGATCTGGTGGTCGGCCGTGGGCACATGGGTGTGGGTGCCGACGACGAGCGAGGCACGACCGTCGACGAAATGGCCCATCGCCTGCTTCTCGCTGGTCGCCTCGGCGTGCATGTCGATGACGGCGGCGTCGACCACCTGGCCGAGCGGGGTGGACTCAAGCACCTGGTCGACGGCCGCGAAGGGGTCGTCCAGACTGTCCATGAACACCCGCCCCATGGCGTTGACCACGAGGATGCGCGCGCCGTTGCGGGCGGTGAAGATGTTGGCCCCGCGCCCCGGCGTCCCTGAGGGGAAGTTGATCGGACGGATCAGGCGGTCCTGGCGCTCGATGTAGACAAGCGTGTCGCGCTGGTCCCAGATGTGGTTGCCGGTGGTGACCACATCCGCGCCGGCATCGAGCACGTCCTGGAGGATCGCCTCGGTGATGCCGAAGCCGGCGGCGGAGTTCTCGCCGTTGACGATGACGAAGTCGATGGCATTGGCCTCGACAAGGCCGGGCAGCGTTTCGACCACGGCCTGGCGGCCGCTGCGCCCGACCAGATCCCCCAGAAACAATAGACGCATGTCACTCCCTGCCCGCGGCGGGATTGCCGCTCGTGTGTGATTGTTCGCGGGTTTCCGCAACGACGAATCCCGTTTCGGTCAGGATCCGGGCGAGCCGCCGGTCGTGGGGCTCCTCGGGAACCTCCTCCACTTCCTGGGCGGCGAAGGCAATGCCGACCGTGACCGGCTCGCGACCGCTTTCCACCGCGATCCGCGCGATCGCGCGGTCGTAGTAGCCGCGCCCGTAGCCGATGCGCCCGCCGCGCCGGTCGAAAGCCGCGAGAGGCACGAGCATGCAGGACGGGACGAGTTCCTCCGCCTCCGCCGGGGGTTCCAGTGTGCCGAAGCCGGCCTTCACCAGTTGCGTTTCGCGGGTGAGTTCACGGAAGACGAGGTCGCCCTCGACGATGGCGGGAAGAGCCAGGCGGTGGCCGCGTGCGCGCAGCGCATCCATGAGCGGGCGCGGGTCGATCTCGTCGCGGATGGGCCAGAAGCCCGAGACAATGGCGCCCGGCGCGAACCCGAGCGCATCGATGTGGTCGACAAGGGCAAGCCCCGCCTCGATGCGGACGGTCTCCGGCAGGGCGGCGCGTGCCGCCAGCGCGGCGCGGCGGTGCCTTTCCTTGTCGGCCTGGATCGGCGTCAGGTCTGATCGGGGCGCGTTCTTCGCCATGCGCTCTCTCGGGACTGCGGAACGGGTCGCTCGGGACCCGTGCGGCCCCGCTTCGTCGTCAATAACCGAAAAGGGAGCGGGAAGGAAACCGTGCCGCGGCGCCATTGCGATGCGCCGGACCGACACGGGCGTGCCGGAGGTGAATTTCTGACGTGGCCACCTCGGCCGTTGGAGGTTGCAATCCCGGGAGACCTACAAAGTAGGTGGGCGCCGTTTGCTCCAGCCCACGGGCCGGAGTAGGGACAGCTCCCTTGGGATGCGTAAGGCCCCGGGGATATGTCTCCTGACGAACCGCGCAGCCACGCCGACCCCGATATAGGGTCGCCTCGCGGGGAATGACAACACCCGATTTTCGCAGGGCTGGCGCGCCATACGCATACGCGGCGAAAATCCCGATGCTTTTGCGGACCAGGAGGGGAAACGGCCGGGGCTACGGCGGTCGGGCGTTCAGCTCTCGGCGGGCTTGACGGAGCGGCTCAGCCCGTCGGCGATCGCCTCGATGCGTCCGGCCGCCTCGCCGATGCTGCGCGCGATGGTCGCCTCGGTCTTTTCGATGCGTTCCAGACTGGCGCTGCGCGCGTCGCGCAGGGCGGCGACTTCGTCCTCGAGCGCCTTGAGCCGGCGCTCGCGTTCGGCGAGCTCGTCGGTCACCATGATGCCGGCCATGACGGTCAGGCGCAGGTCGCCGATCTCGCCGAAGCTGCCGCGCAGCGTGTCGATGGCGCCGTCGAAACGGCGGGCCAGGGCGGACAGCCGCTCCTCCTCGCCGTCGTCGCAGGCCATGCGGAAGCTGCGTCCGTTGATGGTGACGGTGATCTGCGCCATGCCGGTCTCCGGGTGTCTAGCCGCCGTGGGTTTCCAGGACGGAGCGGATCGATTCCATGGCCGAGACCAGCCTGCGCGACACCTCGCGGTTGGCGTCCTCGAGCCGGGCGACGCGCGCCTCCGAGGTGTCGAGCGTGGCGGCGAGCTGGGAGCGGTCCTCGCCCAGCCGCTGGACTTCCGCCGCGAGCCCGTCCACCGACATGTCCGCCTCGAGGCGGTGCTCGACGGCTGCTTCCAGACGACTGACGGCGCGCGAAAGCCGCTCCAGCGCGGCGTCAACCGTGCCGGCCGCGTCCGCCGAGTTTCCAGCAGAGATCTCGTCCGTCGCCATTAAGAAAGCCCGATGCCGAATGCCCGTGTCGCCCCCCGAAACGACGCATGCCGAGCGCGCCTGCCACTCAAGTCGCGGCGACCCGGCACGACGCCGAAAGGTGCCTATAGCATTCCTTCGCCGGCGATGCGAGTTCGCACGAAACCGGGCCGCAGGCCGGCACGCGCTTTGTTGACTCGCCCAAGGTTCCTGATATTTGTCGGGCCGCCTTGCCGGGGGCTTGCCCGCCGGCAGTTCCGGCGCCCTGGCACCGCACCAGCCAGGCCGGCGCCAGTCGGACCGGACCCGCCGGTCCGCACGAACGGCGCTGTTGCACATTAACTGCATGTCACGGCCAACGGGCCTCCGACAGGGACAGACGGGAATCACATGACCGACCTCGACAAGCACCATCGCATGGCGAATGCGATCCGCTTCCTCGCCGCCGATGCCGTTGAGGCCGCAAAGTCCGGCCACCCGGGCCTGCCCATGGGCGCGGCCGACATCGCCACGGTTCTCTTCACCCAGGTGATGCAATACGACCCGACCACGCCGGACTGGCCGGACCGCGACCGCTTCGTGCTGTCCGCCGGACACGGCTCGATGCTGCTTTACGCGGTGCACTACCTGCTGGGCTCCGAGGACTTCACCCTCGACCAGATCAAGAATTTCCGTCAGCTCGGCGCGCTGACCGCCGGCCATCCCGAGTATGGCCACGGCGCGGGCATCGAGACGACGACCGGGCCGCTCGGACAGGGGCTCGCCAATGCCGTCGGCATGGCCATGGCCGAGCGCCACATGCGCGAGACCTTTGGCGCGGACCTTGCCGACCACTACACCTATGCGCTCGTCGGTGACGGCTGCCTCATGGAAGGCATCAGCCAGGAGGCGATCTCCCTGGCCGGTCACCTGCAGCTCAACCGTCTGACCGTCATCTGGGACGACAACGGCATTTCGATCGACGGCAAGGTGTCGATCACCGACAGCACCGACCAGATCGAGCGTTTCGAGGCCAGCGGCTGGGAGACGGTCTCCGTCGACGGGCATGACCCGGCGGCGATCCTCGCCGCGCTCAAGACCGCTCGCTCGAGCTCGCGCCCGACCCTCATCGCGGCCAAGACGACCATCGGCTTCGGCGCTCCGAACAAGGCCGGCACCGAGAAGGTGCATGGCGCACCGCTTGGCGCGGAAGAGCTCGCCGCCACGCGCAAGGCGCTCGGCTGGGCCCATGAGGCCTTCGACGTTCCCAGCGACGTGCTGGATTCCTGGCGCATCGCGGGCCTGCGTTCGGGTCAGGCGCGCAAGGAATGGGAGAAGCGTCTCGCCGCCGCCGATCCGGAGATCCGCGGCGAGTTCGAGCGGCGCCTGCGTGGCGACCTGCCGGCCGGTTTCGCCGACGCGATGGACGCGCTCAAGAAGCAGCTTGCCGCCGACAAGCCGACGCTTGCCAGCCGCAAGGCGTCCGAGCTGGTTCTCGGCACCATCAATTCGGTCGTCACCGAGACCATCGGCGGTTCCGCCGACCTGACCGGATCCAACAACACCCGCACGGCCGACACCAAGGCGATCACCCCGACCGACTTCAGCGGCCGCTATGTCCACTGGGGCATTCGCGAGCACGGAATGGCGGCCGCCATGAACGGCATGGCGCTGCACGGCGGCGTGATTCCCTACTCGGGCACCTTCCTGGCGTTCTCCGACTATGCGCGCCCGGCCATGCGCCTGGCCGCGCTGATGGGCCTGCGCGTCGTGCATGTCATGACCCATGATTCCATCGGTCTTGGCGAGGACGGCCCGACGCACCAGCCGGTCGAGCACTATGCCGCGCTGCGCGCCATTCCGAACCTCGACTTCTTCCGCCCGGCGGATGTGACCGAGACACTGGAATGCTGGCAGCTTTCGCTCGAGGCGACCTCCACGCCGAGCGTGCTGGCCCTGACGCGCCAGAACCTGCCGGCGCTTCGCACCTCCTACGAGGCCGAGAACCTGTCGGCGCGCGGCGCCTATGTGATCCATGAGCCGAAGGAGGCCTCCACGGTCACCTTCTATGCCTCGGGATCCGAGGTCGCCATCGCCGTCGAGGCCGCCGAGACGCTGGCCGGCGAGGGCGTTCACGCCCGGGTCGTCTCCGTGCCCTGCATGGAGCGCTTCGAGCGCCAGTCCGCCGACTATCGTGCGGACATCATCGGCAAGGACCAGGTGCGCGTCGCCATTGAGGCCGGCATCCGCATGGGCTGGGACGGCATCATCGGGCCGGACGGCATCTTCATCGGCATGACGGGCTTCGGCGCCAGCGCGCCCTTCGAGGAGCTGTACCGCCACTTCGGCATCACCGCCGAGGCGGCCGTCGAGGCGGTCAAGGCCCGGCTCGCCGACTGACGGACATCTTTTCCGGAGGGCGGCGCGTCCGCCCTCCGGCATCCGCTTTTCTTGCGTGTGCGTCCATTTCGGTCGCGCACCCCGGACGTCTCGCCTCATCCCGGTTGCATGGACATGCCGCACGGCAGTAAAACCCGGCATCCGAGGGGGAGACAACAGCCGTGCCGTCGCAGTCCGGGAAGCATCGTGCCACCGATCATGTGTGGCTCGCCGTCGCAGAGCGTCCGTGGATCCTCGGCCTCGCGATCGCGGCGGCGCTCATCCTGCTTCCCGTCGCGGTCTGGCTCGACCTTCGCAATCTCTCCGATGCCGGGCTGGCGGCGCAGGCGCGGACCCTCAACGCCATGGTGTCCGAGATCCGGGGCTACTACGGCTCGCAGGTCGTCGCGCGCGTCCAGGGCTTCAAGGGCGAGTCCCTTGCTCTCCACAACTACGAGGACGTCGAGGGCGCGATTCCGATCCCGGCAACCCTGTCGCTGGAACTGGGCGACGTGATCGCCGCGCGCGGCGGGGGCAATGTCGAATACCGTTTCGTGTCCGACGCGGCCTTCGCCAATCGCGCGCCGCACCGGCTCGACGCGTTCGAGCGCAAGGCGCTGGCGCAATTTCGCGAAAGCCGCGAGGCCGACGACATCGCCACGCAGTTTTCCGGTTCGCTGTTCCAGCGCGAGGTGCGCATGGCGGTGCCGGTGATGATGGGCCAGGCCTGCGTGTCCTGCCACAACACCCATCCCGAGAGCCCGAAGCGTGACTGGCAGGTGGGGGACGTGCGCGGCATCCAGGCGATCTCCGTTCACCAGCCGATCGCCACGAACCTGTTTTCGTTCAAGTATCTCTTCCTGTATTTCGCCGGCGCGGGAACCTTCGGCATCGCCTTCGCCGGACTGCAATGGCGTCAGGCGAACATGTTCCGCTCCATGAACGCGGAGCTGGAGGAGGCCAACGGGTTCCTGGCCACGATCTCGATGAAGATCTCGAAATATCTCTCGCCGCAGATCTACAAGTCGATCTTCTCCGGCGAGAAGGACGTGGTGATCTCGACCGAGCGCAAGAAGC